>Ga0163199_1000433_pt1 | contig 26619 bp, 25 predicted proteins | sample PL_2010_150m_FD_113537 | JGI IMG/M metagenome (GOLD analysis project Ga0163199, IMG submission 113537) | Freshwater microbial communities from Powell Lake, British Columbia, Canada to study Microbial Dark Matter (Phase II) - PL_2010_150m | ecosystem: Environmental > Aquatic > Freshwater > Lake ...
GGGGAGATCCGCCGTGCGGCGGCCAGCGGCCTGGTCCATGGGGCCAAGCTCTACCCGTCCGGGGCCACCACCCACTCCGATGCCGGCGTTAGCTCCCTGACGCACATCGATCCTATCCTGGAGGTGTTGCAAGAGGTGGATATGCCCCTGCTGGTACACGCAGAGGTCACGGATCCCGAGGTAGACATCTTCGACCGGGAACAGGTATTCATCGACCGCTACCTGACCCGGATCGTAGAGGCATTCCCGGCCCTGCGCCTGGTGTTCGAGCACATCACCACCCGCGAAGCCGTGCAGTTCGTAGAAGGTGCCCATGCCCGCGTGGGCGCCACGATTACGGCCCATCACCTGCTGTACAACCGCAATGCCCTGCTGGCAGGGGGCATTCGCCCACACCTTTACTGCCTGCCCGTGCTCAAGCGGGAGCAGCATCGACAGGCCCTGGTAGCCGCAGCCACTGGCGGCAACCCACGCTTCTTCCTAGGCACTGACAGCGCGCCCCACGCGGTGAACGACAAGGAGCGCGCCTGCGGTTGCGCCGGTATCTTTACCGCCCATGCGGCCATCGAGTTATACGCGGAGGTGTTTGAGCAGGTCGGGGCGTTGCCTCGTCTGGAGGCCTTCGCGGCCTTTCATGGGGCGGATTTCTACCGTTTGCCGCGCAACCGAGATCGGATCCGTTTGGTCAAGAAGACCTGGAGGGTACCGCAGTCCTATCCATTTGGCGATCTCCAGGTAATGCCCCTTCGGGGCGGGGAATCCATCACCTGGCGCCTCGCGGAGTGAGTGCTCAAAGTGGCCCCACGGTGGGAATCGTTAAGGAGCAGGTGCGCCATCGAGCGGCAAGTTCCAATTGTCGTCGGGGGGCGGATTGCCATCATGCACATCGTTGCGCCGTTTCTGCAGGTAGGCATCACGGGTGAAGGTATAGGGATCAAGGGCCGCCTCCTCCAGCACCTTACTGGCCCCGAGCAGGTCGGCGCGCGTGTCGATCCCATACAGGATCGCCAAGGTCCAGCGGATGTCAGAGTCTTTTAGGTGAGCAGTCGGCTGGCTGTACCAGTCTGGCACCAGGCTGATGCCGTCCCGCAGATCGCTGGGTCCTAGAACCGGAATCACAAAATAGGGTCCCGGACCCACGCCCCAATAACCCAAGGTCTGGCCAAAATCTTCCTTGTAGCTCGGCATATCCAGATTGGATGCCACGTCGACGAGACCCAGCACTCCCACCGTGGAGTTCACCATGATGCGCCCTGCGTCGCTCACCGCCCGTGACAGCTTGAACTGCAACAGGTTGTTGAACATCGAGGTGACATCTCGCATGTTATTGAAAAAATTGGTGACGCCCTGATCCACTGGCGCCGGCGTGATGTAGTGGTAGCCCTGCGCCACCGGTTTCCAGATGGTCTTATCGAAGTCGCTGTTGAACTGGTGCATGGCCCGGTTATAGGACTCCCAGGGATCACGCGGATCCCGATAGTCATCAGGCAAGGACGCACAGCCAACCAGACCGCCAACGGAAAGGGAGACCATCATCACCTTGAAAGCAGGCAACCGACGAAGGGACATGAGTGGCTCCTTATGCTTTGTAGCGTATGACGGAACGATTATAGACATCTCTATGCAAGAATAAAGTTTAGTTATTGAATATGACCCCTAAAATTTTGCTATTTTTGAGGCAGACTGCCTTGACTAGCATACTGCTAGGTGCGGAACCTGGAAAGGCAGGGGAGGCAGGCGATGATCCCTGCGGTTGACCAAACGCGATATAATGGGAGATGTTGCCCTTGTCTTCAGCACGGCGCGATGCCCTTTAATAGGGCGTGTCGTCTGTGCGTAGGGCTTTTTATCATCACGGGACCCATGCAATGAGTAACTTCATGCCTTTTCGATTCCACAGCCCCCTATCGAGACTTGATGGGGGCTGCTTGGCCGTTGTTGCTGGCGTGCATAAGGGCGGCAAAGTGCCGGCTTCTGAGAGGGGTAGATAGTCATGTCGGGCAGTTTTGGTCCATCTGGTTTGTTCAGTCGTTGGTTAGGCGCTTTGTTCATAGTGCTCGCCACTTACAATCCGAGCGGAGTTTCTTACTATCATTGGCTCGTAGATCTCTCCGATACCCGCTGGTCCCTGAAGGCGCTGGTGGGACTCATCATGGTGATCCTCAATATGTTCTTCCTTCTGATCAGCCTGCGATCTCTGAGACGGAGCGGACTGCTTGCGGCAGCGATCTTTTGCATCGTCCTGGTTTGGGCCCTGCTCGATAACGGCTACCTGCATGCCCTTTCGTTTTGGACCTGGATTACGGTCATACTGGCGTTAATTGGTAGCATCCTTGGGGCAGGGGTATCCTGGTCCCATATCCGTGGTCGCCTCTCTGGACAGGCCGATTCCAACGACGTCACCCTCTGATGCATGTACTTTTCCTGCGGTTGAGCGCCTGGATATCCTGGCGGCAGCCGCTATGGCTGTTGGGTGTGGCATTGCTGGCAACGGCTCTGTGGGTGGTGCGCAGTCCTCCCCGCTTGTCAGCACCCTTCGCCACCATCGGCGTCCGAGTACCCAAACCGGCTATAGATCCGGCCTTCCTAGCCACTATGGAGGCTGCACGACAGGAGTCCGTGGAATTGGGACAGCGGCGCCTAACTGGATTGATCGGTACCCTTTCAAAGCGGGTAGAGAGCAGTTTTTTCCCCCACTACCTCTCGTTTAGCCGCCGAAAACTTGAAGAAATTAGAGCTTATAACACTTTCGCTTTGGGTCAGGTGAAGGCGATCTTCGGCGGCGTGCGGTTGGATGCCGCCACTCCGATCCTAATAGCAACCTTCGAGGACGACTTCTCTGATCGGGTGCTAACTCCCCCCGCGACCCGCGAGGCCCTGCGCAATGTAGGTCGAGAGGTTGCCCGGCATTACGCAATGCTGGTGGCAATGGGATTACAAAAGTTTCAGGAAAGTCGGGGTATTTCCTTCGCCCAGTGGCAGAGATATCTGGAAGGGATACCGCCGGGCCAAGTCCATGTGGAGGGGCAAGCCTCCTTGGACGTGCCATTGGCCACCCTGGCCGCCCCGGACCCGATGCGCGATCGCCTAGGGGTGGCCATCGGCACCGCATTGGAGGGACGTTTTACTTCCTTTCCCAAGGTCACTGCGGACCTGGACGGCCTGCGCATGCCGGATGGCAGGAGCATTTTTGATGTCGGCAGGAATGTCTGGGCCTATTACGGGAGCTACGTCGTCTATTGGATCGTGTTGATCATCCTGCTGCGCTCCGGAATCGTTCCGATCAACCTGTTTGCGTTTCTGTTGGGCTGGCTGGCCTGGGAGACATTCGTCTGGGGCATCTGGATCGGTCTGGAATCCGTTGATTTTGAGCAAACCAAGATCCAACTCGAGCCGATCATCCTGCATCAAACGGACACCTATTTCGCTGGATTGCGCGCTGCGCTCACAGATCCCGGAGGCGGAGGGCCATTCCAGATACTCTGGGGTGTGGAGCAGGCATGGCAGAGCAACTAGGCCAATTTTGCCCCCTCAATTCTTAGTTGTAGGCGTGTCCGACCTTGTGATATCCCCATCGAGAATCTTATGGGCCTGGGCCAAATGGGCATCAATGTCCGGCTGCATGGCCGCAATCCAGCTTTGACGCAGATTTTCATGCTCGGTATCCAATACGCGATGGATTTCGACCTCCAGATCCTGTTGGTGGACCGCTGCGTCGGCCCGGCTAATTAAGTAGTCAATGCTGAGAAAGCCTCCCACGGTTGCTACTAGGCCACTGACACTCCCTAGCAGGGCGAGATTGCCATAACCACTCAAGGTCTCCCCAACAGCAGTCACCGCTGCCGCTACGGGCGGTCGGATAGTAAGCCGGGTTAGCAGGGGCCGTACCGCGTGTACCTTGATGGGGCTAGTAACAGCGCCAATCGCGACCAGAAGCGGGACGGTTTCATCTTTGGTAGCCTTGCCGATGGTAGGTTCCCAGGTCCGTGGCAAAGGATCTTGGCCCCGTAGTAACGCCACTGTGAGCAGGGTATCGGTCACCATAGAGCTTAGTATCGGATGGACCTCTATTTCCCAACGGTTCCGGGCGCCACGCAAACCGGCGCCTCCCCCCTCGGGTCGTAGCACCAGCTCATCGAACTTAGCGGCAATGAGGTCATCCCAGGCCTCGCCAAACCGTTGCATCCGCGGTGGGTCGGCAAACGGCAAGGTAATGGCGGTCAGCACCCCGCGGCGCAGCAATGAATAGCTGGTGCGCCATTGGAATGCCCATGCGGCAAAGTCAGGGACATGCTGGTGGTAAGCGGCGAACATCGGGTCTAGGATCGCATCCAGGCGCCCGGCCACTATGCTCGTGAGCAATTGGGCGTTCCGTTCCAGCAACGCCTGACTACGAGCGACCAGCTCTTCCGGGACGCCTGCGGGCACACCGCTACTCGCCAGGGATACGCCCCCCCCTATATCTCGTAATAGCCCCAGCAGAAGCACTGCCAATAACCCGGCTCCAACCCAGCCCAGCGCCCGCCCCCAATCCAGGGGGTGGCGAGGCAGGATCTCTTTCAACCGCGGTAGCCCGGCAGACTTATCATTTTCTACCCACGACATGGCCTGGGCGCTCCTGACGGCCAACGGATATAGGGCCTACATTGACGAATTGAAAAGGCACGATCATAGGGGAAATGCCTTGAGCTTTGTACTAACTGCCGATATGTAACGTATTGTGCGGTATCCTGTCTGAGGGGCAACATATCACAAAGTACGCAGAGACGGGGTAGAACCCTATCGAGCGACAACACCCCATTTTCTGAGGTTTGCCACCACTACCCTAGGATATTTTGACAAATGGCTGAAGTCTTTCCGATTACACTGCAAAAGTTTCTGGCACTCTGGCTTGGCTGCCTAGCCCTAGTGTTGCTGACCTACAATCCATTTGGGCATTCCTTCTATCATTGGATCACGGCCCCCTCAGAGGGGTATTTCTCCGTCAAACTCCTTGTCGGACTGTTGCTCTTGTTTGCCTATGTCTTTCTGATATGGGTCATGGCCAGTCAACTGGGCAGGGTGGGGGTAGCCACAGGCATCCTGTTGTTGGCATTGACGGTCAACGAGGCGCTTGATCTACTGTCGACGGCAACGCCCATTTTACGTCGCTTTGTCGTCGTGTTCTGCGTGGGTACACTGTTGGCCATCGGCTTGACTTGGCCACACATTAGGGTCAATTTTTCCGGAATTATCAATAAGCGCTACCTTATACCGAAACCAAAGTATAGGAGGCGTTGGCACTGGATACATTGGCGCTAAGGGGCACATCTGGTGATCATGCCCTTGCATAACTATCCCACACCGTCCGCGGCTTTAAGGTGTCGTTGGCCTATGGCGTTGGGTGCCCTGATCGGGCTCTTGATACTCGGTGATGCGGCTCGTGCCCAATCGCCCACGGATATCTCCCTTAGGGGGCGCGGGGCGGAGGACCTGCTATCCCGCGTGGCGGTGCTGGAACAGGCCAACCACGCCCTGTCCGAGCGCCTCAGCCAAGCCGAGCAATCGCTCGCCCGCATGGAAGCAGCGACAATGCAGCCCCCAGATCAGGGTGCTAAGGAATACGCAGGCACCGCGCTTGCGCCATTCATTGCCCAGGTGCGAGACCAACGCCTAGCCCTGGCCCTACTCCAACTCGGCATCGCGACCCGGACCCACCAACCCTTCGTTCGGGAGTTGGATGTGGTGCGTCAGCTTGGCGTGGAGGAGAGTCGCTTACGCATCCCCATCGACAGCCTGACACCCCATGCCGCGACGGGTGTTGCCACGGTTGCCGAGTTACGAGACAGCTTCGGGCTTATTTTATTGCCTAAATTTGAGGCCATTGGGCATGAGAGCGGCCCATCCTGGACTCGCCAAGCATGGACCTGGTTGAGTATTGTGGGCGCCCCCGCCCAACAACCTACGCCCTCATCACCGGCGGTCGGCCTGGGGCAAGAGTTGGTGAGGTCCGCAATGGATCGGCTGTCCGAGGACGACTTGCAGGGCGCCGTGGAACTGATCGCCCAACTTGACGGCGCACCTGCTAGCCTTGCCGCACGCTGGCTCATGGAAGCCAACGCCCGCCTTAGCCTTGATTCCGCCTATGAGGGTATCTCTAGGACCATATTAGCGCTGCTAAACCGTGCCTCGCCCCCTTAGGGAGAGAGTTCCCGTCCGCACGCAATCAGGACAACGCATCCTTAAGAGGGATATCGAAGCGATTGCTACGTTTGCGCCCTAATGGTGCCCACCCTGTCCGCCCTTGCGATATTGGATATACAGGACCGCTAGGCCCAGACTCCAAAAATTGAGCAGGTAGAGGCACCAGAAGACGGTGCAAATCAAGTAGACGGTGAACCACCCGGTCCACAGGGCTACCCCCGCACTGGCGATCAAGGCCCGCAACGCATCCTGCAAGTCCCAGAAACGTAGGCTCAACACGAGTACCAGCAACGGCAACACCACCACGATCAATACCGCCAGTAGGCCTTGGCGGCTCGGTACCTCACCGAGCAACCTCATCACGGGGAGGGCGTCGTAGAAAAATACATTGGAGCGTTCCAGTAGGAACTGGGGCAGTGTGAGATTCCAGGGGCCATCCGCTAAAAACAGGCGCTCCATATCGAAATAACTGCCATCAAGATTCAGGCGCATCAATAGCAACCCAGCGAACACGCCTTGGAGGCGGGCCAAGGTCGTCAGGATAGGCACCTGGAAAAACTCCTGGTGGACGAGCTTATGAAGCAACATCTCACCGATATGGCTGACGATGAAGGGGATTGCGATCACGATCGCCGCCTGGAAGGCTATTGAGAGCAGTTCAAGCATTTCCGCATCGAGCGAACAGTAGGTGGATGCATGGCATTGTCCCAGGCGCCCTCGACAGGGCACTTCTCAGTGAGCGAGAATCTTAAGCTAAATTACCCTGATCGCACTTGGCCGATCAGGAATTCTACGTCCACCAATGCCCCCGGTCAACGCCCAGGGTAATCTCAATGCCGCCTGGATCTCCGTCCCGTTTAATGGTAACACGTGTCTTGACTCATGCGCGTAGATACTGGCATTGTGCCATTACCAACAATTGCCAAATGTGCAGGCATTTTATGCTGCAATTTGCGGTGCCAGCGGAGACCGGTGGATCCGCCCCTAATCCCCCAGCGAGAAGATCAGAATGCAAAGGCTTGTTTGGTTGGCAGCGTGGTTGTTACTCCTCCCCGGGGCGTCATCAGGGGCAACCGTGACCTCGGAGATGGTAGACGCCCCCGCGAAAATGGAATCCAGCCCATTTGGGGTACCCGCAGCGTCGATCAAGGACGCATCCCACGATCCTCACGAGTCTTTCAACCGTGGTGTATTCGGGTTCAACGCCTGGCTAGTCGCGGACGTGGTAGAGCCTACCGCTACCTGGCTAGTCAATACCCTTCCGGGGTTCGTCGTACAGACAAGCCACAACATCTACGACAATCTAGTCGAGCCCGAATTTATCGTGAGCAACCTCTTTGTCGGTGACTACAACGCTGCTGGCGCTTCGACCGCACGGTTTTTAATCAACTCCACGTTAGGCGTGTTGGGGGTTTGGGATGTCGCCGGTTGGATGGGTTATCAGCGTACCGAAAGGGGGTTTGTCGAATCCTTGTGCGTCGTTGGGATGACGCCCGGCAACTATGTTGTATTGCCAGCGATAGGGCCAGCCGTTGGCCATGCGGCCCTATTGATTACTGGATTTTTTGCCGTGGAGTGGTATCTCCTCGCGCACCTCTCTCCGACCTTGGCAACCGCTGATCTGATCGTCGATATCAGCGCCTCGGCGGCGAGCCTGCGCGAGATGCGGGATATGCCTGATAGCGAGGCCGGGGATCCCTACCAGACGCAGCGCGATGGGTACTTGAGTTATCTTGAACCGACATGTGATAAAAAGGCTCAGAACATACCGGCTACGCCGCTTTAAATTCTATATTTGATCGGCAGGGCCTTGGGGTATCTATCCGCGCTTGACAGCCCATATCATGGCTGGCGATACTTTGCCCTTCTTCATTAATTTTTCACCTTACTACAAGGGGCCTGTCGATGCGGAAAGTACTCATTGCCGCAATCTTTGTTTTGCTTCCCCTTGCTGGGTCTGCCAAAGGTACATCGGGCGGCGAAGCAGCACCCACCAGCGGCCTCAACCATATCTTGTGGGTTTCTGCTGGCGTGGTGGGCGGTGTGATTCTCGTAGATCTGTTGGTTGGAGGCGCTGTAACAGCGCCGGTCGTGTCTGTGATGAACCCAGCCATACAGGAGGCTCGCGCCGCCGGGGCTGTGTTCGGTGAGCAGATCGCGGCAGCGACCGAAATACGCGATGCCGAGGCCCGGGCGGCCATGGTATATACCCTCTTGATAGGGGCTGGTGCGTTACTCGGTGGATGGATGGTCAATCGGTTTGTGATTAATGCACCGCCGGAGCAGTCAGCCGTGCAGTAATTATTGGTCTTTCCTCAGGCGCCGTCCCCCTCCTGCAAGGAGGCACGAGTTTGCTTGCCATGGAGGCTGGGCTGCATGGACGCCGCTCAGCACCTAATCCGCTGCAGGCTCTCCCCGCCAGTCATCTCGTGATGACTAAGGCCCTAGCATCGCATCTCAAATTTGGAAGTGGATTTCTGTGATAGAGACGACGGCGGTTAGGGTCCGGCATAATTAGGAATTAATAATTTATTTGATCCAGGAAACTAATGATGCTCAAATTAATCGCTACGTTATGCCTCTATGGACCCCTTGCAATGGTTGCGGTTGCATTGCCCAGTGGGGCAGCAGAACCCGGAGGCAGCGTCGCATCCAAATTGGTTGCTGACGAAATGGCTGCCGCTGAGATACATGTCGGCAAGGTGTTATTCAAGCGAAAGTGCGCAAAATGCCACTCGGCAGAAGAACCCATCAACGATGTTGGGCCCAGCCTGTACCAGGTGGTCGGGCGGCATGTCGCGACTGCACCAGGCTACAACTATTCGGGGTCCCTACGTACAGCAAATTTGATATGGACTGAAGCAAATTTGATAAAATACGTCAACGACCCACGCGCCTACATCCCCTGTAGACCAATCCGAATCAGGGCACTGTCGATGTGCCCCGGGATTCATATGAAATTCCAAGGCTTCAAGAATGTGTATGCCGCTAAGGCGGTTGTGGCCTATCTGAAATCTGTTGGTAATCCTGTGGCAGTTCCAAAAGACTGACCCAAAACCCGGGGAGTATTAGCGAATCCCATCCGCGGTGCCAGTAGAATCCCAACTGAGGGATTGGGCGATTTTGGCTAGGATATTATCCGACTGATCGACAGCCCACGCTACCGTGGGCGTGGCGATGGCCCCTAGCGCACAGCCCGACACACCGATCTGTGTGAACAGGGTAAGCCATACGGCCGCGGCGTGAGATGGCACTAACATGCCGCCACCCCACAGCATGATAATCTCCGAAGGGCCGGCCGCCACAGTAGCAGCTAACCCGAGGGCCGCAACGGTCGCGCAGCCCAGCGCCTGCTGTTCGGCGTCATCAAAAGATCCACCACTGTCCAGGGCACTCCCCTCGATTTCTGCCGCAATCTTCGCCGTATCATTACTCGCGGCTTCTGCCCACGCCATCGCGGGTACGCCCCATTCCAGTACCATTGTTATCACAATCAGCGTTAAAATTTTGCCCATGGTCACCCCACTTTCTGATGCGTCTGCTTATCTCATCGACGGACTACGGAATCACCATCGACGATATGAATCCCCATATCGGCATGTCCCGCTCCGGCGATTACATCGTCGGGCATTGCGCCGTCGGTCATCCACGCTACTTTTTGCCCAACGGCATCAAACAAATTATTACCGATAGAGCTATAACGATCCATGAATGCCATTGCCGGTATTGAGACAAGGCTGCCGATGCCACAAGCAGCCCCCACGATGGTCGCCAATAGTCCTAATCCAAGCAGGGGCGTGCTTGATACGACAGTAGTGGCACCAGATGCCAACATCGCAACCTCCATCGGTGAACTCGCCATTGAGGCGCCCAAACCGGCCAACGCCCCGGCAACGCAACCCGCACTCTGAACCTCCGTTTCCGTCATCGACCGGATCGGCGTAGCGACCCTGGCAATCTCTTCATTCTCCTCCCCTTCCAGCCCATCCGCGCCAGACGAGGTCCGCTGCTTGTCCCCAGAGAGGCCGCCGAACCAACCGTCCGTCAACGACACCAACCGGTTGCCCATATTGCCGGATTGATCAATCAGCCAGCCGACGCTGGGCGTTGCCGCCGCCGCTAGGGCACAGGCGCCTCCTCCGAGAATGCTAAACATGGGAACAAACAGCGCCAGAGAGCCCGAGGCGACATGCTGCGCACCGGACATCAGCATCAGCGCCTCCATAGGCCCTGCAGCGTAGGCCGTGGCCATCGACGCCGTGGCAAAACCCAAGCAGGCAGCCCCCTGAACGGCAGGATCGGACATGGGCGCAATCTCCACCCCTTGGACAAGGGCACCTTCTGTCACGCCTGCCTCCGCCGACGGCGAGGCGATATCTGGCGGGGTGGCGTGAGCGGGTTGGACCGTAACCCATACCGCCAACATCAGCGGCATCCATCGCTTCAAGCTCATCATGTCGCGCACATCTCCTCCTCGTCCGTACCCTGTTCTACAAATCTCAAGAAGATCTATCGCTGTGCGATATCCGCTTGCACACGGACTTATCGAACCCCACTGACCAATGAAGCTGCGGACGGCATGGGTACCAACGTGTCACTATCGACGCGAGTAAAGGTTGCTCCGATCGGTTGCACGGCAGGTGCATTATCACCCGATAATCCCGTGGCCTGCGATAGTGCGGTACCGATATTTTCCTTCTGGTCATAGGCCCACAATACCCCCGGCGTTGCGACTGCCCCGAGCGAACAGGTCCCCGCCACTAACGTCGAAATGATACCGAGCCACAGGGTCGGCGAAGCCGATGGCACCAAGAGACCTCCTGCGGTGATCATCAGGGTCTCAGACGCCCCAACGGCGGCACCCACGAGCGCGGCCCCCCCTCCCGCCACGATACAGCCCATGCCTTGGTCAAAGCTGTAATCGCGGTCATCCGGCTCTTGCTGGACATCAGCGACGCTTTGTATCTCAGCAGACGGAGCGGGCGTCGTCTCGGCAGCAGGCGTCGGCGGTTCCTGATTGAAATCCCTCCAGGCTCGGGTGATCAGCGGGGTAATAGTGGCACCCCCTACGCAACCCAAGCTGGCCATAGTCGCCATAAGACTGGCGAGTAGCACCGAGGAAGAAGATGGCACGATGAGGCCACCCACCACCAACATGATAATCTCCGACGGTCCTACCGCGTAGGTAGCAGCCATGGTCGCAGCGGCGCTCGCGATGCACCCAATGGACTGTTGTTCCGCATCGTTCATGGGGCGCAGCGCCGACGCTTGGACATTGACCGGTGGATCTTGGCCTACTGACATATCTGTATTTGCCCAGCCAGACCCGGTTACGCTCAACAGTGCTGCGAAAATCACCGCACTTAATCTGCTCTGGATTCTCATGTTGTCCCCTAGATGGGTAAGTTACCGCGAACGCTATGGGGTGGGGAAGCGGTCGCTGATGATAAACTGGTTGAAGAAGGCTGACCATATGGCGTTGCACGGTTCTTGTTCCCAACCCAAATGCCTTTGGAAAAGGCCGACATGTGGTGGATATATTACAACTCAGTACAGACTGGGGATCCCTTGGATGTTGACCAGGATCCCGACGGTCTCCATACTTCAGCCCAGACGGTTGGATCTCCTCAATCCGTTGCCAAGCCATAGCCCTTGATCTCCGATCCGCCACTCTACCACATGGAGAATGTTTCTGATGAAAACCGATAGACTATCTTCCCTGACATTGGCGCTGGTCTGCACCCTATTCGCTGTCCCCTTCGCCGAAGCCCTGCCGTCCGCCGACGGTGCGATGCAGTCCCCGGCAGCGGAGACCACATCCGTGTCCCCCGAGGTCCTGCAAGCCCTCGATTCCGTTTACCTGGCGGCGAAACAGGCGGATGCGGCGGGGAATCTCGGCGGACCTGCAAACCGGAGTCACCCTCCGACCGGTCCCAATGGTTCAGCCCATGCCACCGTTAAGGCTGGAGTTTCCACGGGTCACATGCTGGCCGTAGGACTCGGTGTTGCTGCTGGAGTAATGGCGCTCAATCTAGTCAGCGGTGGCATAGGAGCGGTTAGCCGTGTCTATATCTTGAGCAGTGTGATGATGGGCGGTATGCTGGGCGACTATGTCTACAATAAGCAATACGCCCGCCCCCTCCCCAGCATCCCTACGAGCGTAGCGCGACGGGTTAGTCCCTAATGGTCTAGTTCTACCATGGACAGCGCACAGACCGGTATAGGGGCGGGATGTCGCGACGGCGGATGTCTTGGGTTCCCACCGTCATGCATCCTCAGTGATGTCCCTGGGCACTGCTGAAAGGAAGATACTGGAGGCTGCCGCGGGTGCCTATGACCCACCTACCAGGGCCACCAACCGTCAGAACCGCGTCCATGGCGCCGATACTGGATATAGAGGGCCAGCAGAATTAGGCTCCAGAAATTAAGTAAATGGAAGCTCCAAAAGGCCACGCAAACCAGGTAAATGGTGAACCATCCCGCCCACAGGGCAATACCCGCGCTGGCAACTAGAGCATGCAGCGCCTCTCGCAGCTCCCAGAAGCCTAGGCTTAGCACCACGATCAGCAGCGGCAGCACCACCATGACCAACACCGCCAGGAGGCCTTCATTGCTCGGCACATCCCCGAGTAATCTCACCAAGGGAAGCGAGTCGTAGACGAATATATTGGCGCGTTCCAGTAGAAACTGGGACAAAGTGAGATTCCAGGGACCATCGAGCAGGAACATATGCTCTAGGTCAAAATAATTGCCACTGAGACCCACACGCATCAGCAGCAACCCCAGCAACATGCCCTGGAGACGCGCTAGGGTCGTTAGAATAGGTACCTGGAAAAACTCTTGGTGGGCCACCTTATGCAGCAATAGATTGCCGATCTGGCTGACGACAAAGGGGATTGTAATCACGACCATCGCCTGGGAGACGATCGAGAGCAGATCAATAAGCATTTCCATTACACACCTACTCCAAGAATCTCGCCAGCGCCTGACACTATATTGATCAAAGAAAATGCCAAGGCAATCATGCCAATGATGGTCAGCGATATGACCAGCGTAAAGGTTGCGCTTTTTTCTTTAGGTGTTTTCATTAACACGGGAAGTCCAGTATATAACAAATAGACGCCGTAGAATCCCGCCATGATGCCCGCTTTAATGCTCGGGATGATGTGCAAGCTGCCAAATATCAGTAAAGGGTATAGAGAAAATCCCACGAGCTTAAAGGCATTATTTTCATCTTGCTCAGATGCGAAACTGGTCACGATAAGATTAACAATCTTGGAGCCCGCAAATATAATACCAACATAGGCTGCGGCAAGGAGCATTGCCGCAAAAAGCGCCCTTGGCCAAGAGAGATATTGGATGCCAGAAGCGCCAGAAATTTTCGATCCAACAAATACCACACCGATAAAATAAGAGACTACATTTAAAAGAATCATAGGTGTCAGGTGGTTCAATAAATATCGCCATAGATCATCAGTATCATTTTGTTTGATCTTTTCCCACTCGCCCAATGGATTGACAAGCAGTTCCAATATGCGGTCAATAAACACGTCGATATTCATTCTTATCTCACTCTCAATTCAATTAATAACCACACTGCAAAAGGCGCTGCCTTTGCACTTCGGTACTCGTTCAGCCCCCCATCCGTGGCAGATGCGCCAGAGGGCAACCCGCACGTCGATCAGCGATCGCAGTGGCAATGTAACGCCAGGGAGAGTGACCACGCAGCCGACAGGTGTCAATGACGCTGGCCAGCAGGGGAAACCATGGGAACCCACGGAGGTGCGTGTCCCGTGGCTGATGTTGCGGCTGATGACCCCATGACGCAACGCCGCTCAGCCTCATTGTTGGTCAACGGCAGTTCGAGATGTTCGAGCACCTAGAAAATCGCCTCCCAGTCACTATAGAACTCGATCGCCAAGGCCTTCGTCTTGTCGTGGGGATGCCCTAAACGCTGGATGCAGGCCAAACGCAACGCTTCGATAATCGTGGCGTGTTCGGTCGGCAAGTGGATGGGTGCCGCGCCAGAACTGAGTGGCCCCTCCCGCACGGCGTGTGCTGCGGCCATCAACTGCTCCAGGGTATCATGGACTAGGCGACCAAATTGCCGTCCGTCGGCGTGATACCTGACCATCAGTCCCTTGGCCTTACGGAGCAGGTGCGCCCAGCAGCGCAGACGCTTGGGGTATCCACGGTGGGAAAACCAGCCGTCGCTCATCAACCAGCCGGTAAACCCGGCGAGTACGCACAAGACTGCTTTCTTGCCCCGTCCAGCGATCATGTAGCATTCGGCCAACTCATATAGGGTATCTTGGAAAATCAATCAGTTATCGGTTTGAATTAGTAGACATTCGGCCACGCCATAGTCGCCCCGAAATATAGCGCACACGCGGCCAATTTTGTACAACTAGCACCGGTCGGTGCGCCTCGCTTCCGCTCGGCACACCCTACGAGTACCGCCAGCCGGGCATGGTGCGCTAAGCGCAGCGCACCGCAAGCACGATGGGCGCCGGTCGATGCGTCTCGCTCCCGCTCGGCACACCCTACGGGTACCGCCACCAGATAGCGTATGTACCCATCGATCAACGCTTAAGTTGACGGCAGTACGCTAGGTGCAACGCAAGATCGCCCAGAGCCTACCAGCGGGTTTTGCTACTGGTTATCATAAGTAATTCTAATTAAACTTTGTTTTGACCCCTGATACACTCACCCTAGGCGTGGTTGTGATGTGAACTATGTCACAGTTTTGCGCCGTAATGAATGAATGTGGTGATGGGGTTGGGTGTGCCTTGCCCCCAAAGCAGTTTGTAGATCATTAGGACCTAAACTGGCGAAACAAGGGGGTTACAGGTGCGTGCATTTTCTTTTTATTCGATTGATTATAATACATTTTTTGCGCTAAATCGGTGGACGCATGGACCAGGGTGCGGGGACGTTGATCCCGACATAAACGGACCGAGGGATTGTCCCCGAAAATTGGCGAAAGGACCTCTTGCGCTGGGTATCCTGATGGCTTTGGCGCTGGCGTCACCACCCGTCGCGTCCAGCCGCGCCCCTGACAATGCGGGGAACCCTCTGGTCATCCATTTGCCTGGGGAGGATGCGCCCATCGCCATCCCTCGTCAGACCCAGAATACCCTCTCCCCAGAGCTGCGCAGCCATGGGGAACTTTCTAGCGAGGAACGACAACAGCGTTTCGTGAACACGCTTCTGCCGCTGATATTGACGGAGAATGCGCGGGTGCTGCGGGAACGTCGCTCCGCCACGATGCTGTTAAAGCGTCTCCAGCGCGGCCGCTCCTTGCGCCAGAAGAATGCCGAGTGGCTGCAACGCTTGGCGGCCGACTACGGGGTGACCGGGGATCCCCTATCCGAGGCCAAGGCGCGACAGGAACTACTGCTGCGAGTAGATGTGATCCCCCCCTCCTTAGCCTTGGCGCAGGCGGCGATAGAGACCGGCTGGGGCAGTTCCAAGGCGGCCCAACGCGACCGGAACCTGTTCGGGATGATCGGTGTGGTGGCGACATCGAAAAAGTCCAAGGCTCGGCGCAAGGGGCATGGGGGCCGGACTTCGCGGCTACGCTTCGCACACCTAGCGGATTCCGTGCAGGGCTACGTGCGCAACCTCAACAGTCATTCGGCCTATAAGATGCTGCGGGCGCTGCGCGCCAAGGCGCGGGCAAGGGGGGTGGAACCGTCCGGGAGTACGCTGACGGCCGGTCTCACGGCCTATTCAGAACTGGGCAAGGGCTATGTCAAGCTGATCAAGACCGCGATCCACGGCAGCGATCTCGCCCGTTATGACCTTGCTCGGCTGGGGCCTGCCCTGGATTTGGCCCCGGAGATCGCATCAGAATCCCCGGCTGCGTTTGGACCCCAGGCCTACGCCCGATTGGAAGACTCGTCGACGCTTTAAGCTCCTTGTCTATGGGTTGCGCCGACCGCATGGTGCATAAGGCGCAAAGGTTGTCTGGGACCGGGCTTGCGTCGCCGATATTCGGTATACAATGGGCCGATGGACGCGTCCCCGATCCTCGCCCCGCTTAACCCCGCCCAGTGTGCGGCGGTGAGCGCCCCCCTGGGCAATCTACTGGTGCTGGCCGGGGCCGGCAGCGGCAAGACCCGGGTGTTGGTGCATCGCATCGCCTGGCTGATCCAGATGGAACAGGTCGCCCCCTGGTCCATCCTGGCGGTGACTTTTACCAACAAGGCGGCCCGAGAGATGCGCGAGCGCATCGAGCGTATGCTCGGCCAGCCGGTGGGCGGCATGTGGGTAGGTACCTTTCACGGCCTGGCCCATCGCCTGCTGCGCGCCCACTGGCAGGAGGCGCGCTTACCCAAGGCGTTCCAAATTCTCGACTCCGACGACCAACTGCGTCTTATCAAGCGCACTCTGCGAGATCTCAATCTGGATGAGGCCCGCTGGCCACCGCGCAAGGCCCAGTCATTCATCAACGCCCAAAAGGACGAAGGACACCGGGCCCAGCATCTGGATGACGGCGATAATCCCTACCAGCGCAAGCAGATCGAAATCTACCGGGTCTACCAGGAGACCTGCGAGCGCGCCGGTCAGTTGGACTTCGCGGAGCTATTGCTGCGTGCCCACGAGCTGCTGCGCGATCGAGCGGACCTACTGGGACACTACCAGGCGCGTTTTCACCACCTGCTGGTGGATGAGTTTCAGGATACCAATGCCATCCAATACGCCTGGCTCCGACTACTGGCCGGGGACCGAGAGAACCTGTTCGTGGTGGGAGACGACGATCAGGCCATCTACGGCTGGCGCGGAGCGCGAGTAGAAAATCTCCAGAGTCTACAGCGTGATCGACCCAATACTCGGCTGCTGCGTCTGGAGCAGAATTACCGCTCTACTGGCAACATCCTCGGCGCCGCCAACGCCCTGATCGCCTGCAATCCCTCCCGCTTGGGCAAGACCCTGTGGACCCAGGATGGGGCGGGGGAGCCGATCCGGATCTACCAGGCCTTGAACGAGCTGGACGAGGCCCACTTCGTGGTGGAGCGTATTCGCCGCTTCGTGGCGGAAGGTCGGCGTCATGCGGAGGCGGCGATCCTTTACCGCACCACCGCCCAGTCGCGGCTGTTCGAGGAGGCCCTGATGCAGGTGCGGATCCCCTACCGGGTATACGGGGGGTTACGCTTCTTCGAGCGTGCGGAGATCAAGGATGCCCTGGCCTACCTGCGGTTGCTGGCCAACCCAGACGACGATGCCTCTTTTGAACGGGCGGTGAGTATTCCACCCCGGGGCATAGGGGTCCGCACCCTAGAGACCCTGCGTGAACAGGCCCGGACCCAGGGCTGCTCCCTGTGGCAGGCCATGGATGCCCTACTCTGCGGTTCCCTTCCGACCCGCACCGCTCGCCCCCTGGCGGTCTTCGCCGAGCTGTTCAGGCAGTTACGGACGGACTGTAAGGAGCTGGATCTGGCCACCGTGGTGGCCCAGGTCATCAAGACCAGCGGGCTGGTGGAACACTACGAGAAGAGTAAGGACGGCAAGGGGGTGGACCGCCAGGAAAACCTAACCGAGCTTGTTAACACCAGCCATCGCTTCAGCGACGAGGCCCCGGATGAGGAGCCGTCCGATCTGGATACGTTCCTCGCCCACGCGACCCTGGAGGCTGGCGAGGCCCAGGGCAATGCGCCGGATGACCCGGTGCAGCTCATGACCCTCCATTCCGCCAAGGGCTTAGAGTTTCCCCTGGTATTCATCGCTGGGGTGGAGGAGGGCCTATTCCCGCACCAGATGTCAGTGGATAACCCCCAGCGTCTAGAGGAGGAACGGCGGCTGTGCTATGTGGGCATGACTCGGGCGATGCAGCAACTGTATCTAACCCACGCGGATACCCGCCGTCTGTACGGATCCGAGAGTTACCCGCGGCCCTCCCGTTTCCTACGCGAGATCCCCGCGGAGCGGGTCGAGGATGTGCGTGCACGATCCCGTGCGACTCGCCCTGTATACCGACCCAGAGCAGCCGTTGCCGCTGTGGAAATCGAGGGAGGGCTGCGCCTGGGCCAAAGAGTGCTGCACCCAACATTTGGGGAAGGGGTGATCCTGGACCAGGAAGGTCAAGGGGCCGAGGCCCGAGTGCAGGTGAAATTCGCGGGGGTAAGCGCCAAATGGTTGGTCATCGGCTATACGAACTTGCAGCCCATCAGTTAGAGCGGTTCCTTGCCGGGCATAAAAGAACGGACAAATTCGGCGACCACCCCGTGAAAAGATTGCGTTGCAGCGCGAGAAATGCAATGCGTCGGGCATCGGATTGAACACGTCAACGGGTAATACTGCGGGTGCTCGCGGCGGCAAATTCCGCCATTACATTCACCTCGGGGCACTCGCGCCCCAGTTCGCCGATGGCGGCCATTGCCTCTTCCAGTTTCATACCGGATAGATACAGCAGCCGATAGGCCCGTCGAATACCCTGGATGGCTTCGGCCCGAAAGGCGCGCCGTCGCAGCCCTTCCGCATTGATGCCGCGGGCCTCCGCGGGGTGTCCGCTCACGGTCACATAGGGGGGTACGTCCTTGGTCAGCACCGAGCCCATGGCGCAAAAGCTGTGGCTGCCGATCCGACAGAACTGATGCACGATGGTAAATCCCCCCAGGATTGCCCAATCCCCAATTTGTACATGGCCCCCTAGGGAGGCGGCATTGGCCATGATCACCTGGTTGCCGATACGGCAGTCGTGAGCCACATGGACATAGGCCATCAATAGGTTGTCGTTGCCGATGCGGGTGGTTCCCGCATCTTGTATAGTGCCGCGGTTCAGGGTGACGAACTCCCGCACCACATTGCGGTCACCAATCTCCAGGTGGGTGATCTCGTCGGCGTATTTCTTGTCCTGAGGGTCTTCCCCCACGGAGGCAAATTGAAAGATACGGTTGTCTCGGCCGATGCGGGTGGGACCCTTGATGACCGCATGGGGTCCGATATGGGTGCCAGCGCCGATCTGTACCTCCGGGCCGATCACGGCAAAGGGTCCGACGCTGACGCCCTCGTCCAGCTCGGCCCGCGGATCGATCGCGGCGCGGCCATCGATCAAGCTTAGAAATCCCTGGCTGTACACATGACATCGGCCGTGGCGACGATCTTGCCGTCCACCCGTGCCTCACAGCCGAATATCCAGATTCCGCGCTTGACCGTCTTCAAGGTTACTTCGAGGAACAACTGGTCACCTGGCTCCACCGGCCGCTTGAAGCGGGCGTTATCGATGCCTACGAAATAGTACAGGGAGCTGGAACTGATCTGATCGGGACGCGATTCCATGGCCAGGAGTCCGGTGGCTTGGGCCATGGCCTCTACGATCAGCACCCCGGGCATGACCGGTCGCACCGTGAAATGGCCAGTGAAAAAGGGCTCGTTGTAGGTGACGTTTTTGTAAGCCAGCAATCGCTTGTCCGGCTCGAACTCGACTACCCGGTCAACCAACAGAAATGGGTATCGGTGCGGCAGCAGGCTCAACACCTTGTGGATGTCCATCGTTCTCAACACGACCTCCCAAGTTCAAATATAAGGCAAAAGCCCCGGCCCTACCCGCCTTTAACTCCCTTCCGGCTCCGCACCCCTATTTACGCCCTCAAGTAGGCGCTCCAACTGCCGTACCCGCCGCGCTAGTTCGTCGAGATGGCGGAGGCGGGTCATATTACGCCGCCACAGGGGCTCGGGATCCACTGGCAGCACCCCCCCATAACTGCCGGGGCCACGCAGATCGCGGTTTACCCTGGAGCCTGCGGCCAGGAATACCCGATCGCCAATCTCCAAATGTCCGGCAATACCTACATCACCGGCCAGGATGCAGTCGCGCCCGATATGAGTGGAGCCCGAGATGCCCGCACAGGCCGCCACCGCGCTCCCCTCCCCCAGAGAGACGTTGTGACCGATTTGGATGAGGTTGTCGAGGATTGCCCCGTCGGCAATGATGGTGTCCCCCAGGGCGCCCCGATCCACAGTGGTATTGGCGCCGATCTCCACATCGTTTCCGATCCGTACCCGCCCAATCTGGGGGATACGCAGCCAGTGCCCCCCTTCCCGCGCAAAACCAAAGCCGTCGCTGCCCACCACTGCTCCGGGTTGAATCGTTACTCGGCAGCCGATCAGGGTATCCCGGCATAGGGTAACGTGCGCCACCAGGCGCGAGTCCTCGCCGATTTCACAGTCGGCCTCCACGACACAGACCGGTCCGATCATCACCCGGGCACCGATCTGCACTCGGGCCCCGATCACCGCCAGGGGACCGATCCAGGCCCCCGCAGCCACCCGCGCCGTTGCATCCACTACGGCGCTTGGGTGGATCCCGGTTGATCGCTCGCCCAGTGGGTAAAGAATGCGTGCCGCCCGCGCATAGGCTAAATAAGGGTCGCTATTCACCAGGGCGGCCACTGGGCAGGCAGGGACATCCGCCTCTGCCAATACCACGGCCGTCGCGCCGGTACCCCCCAAATATCTGCGGTACCTCTTATTACTCAGAAAGCTGAGGGTGCCGGGGACTGCCTGCTCTAGGGTGGCAATGCCCTGCACTCGGGCCTGGGGATCGCCGATCAGTCGTGAATCGGTACGCTCGGCGAGCTCGCCTAGGGTAACGCCATGCCCTTCGGTCATAGCCGTCAGCGCGATCTAAACCCCTGTTTCAGACGCTGCAAGACTCGGTCAGAGATGTCAATATTTTTACCGGCGTAGGCCACGCCATCGGTAAGAATCAAATCGAAATTTTCCTCCTTGCCGATGGCCTTTACCACCTCCGCCACTTGACGCAGCAGTTTGGCGCGTTCCTCGTTCTGCCGTAGAGACAGCTCATCCCGGTATTCGTCCCGGGAGTTCTGTAACTTGCGTCGCAGCGATACGAGTTCGCGTTCCCCTTTTTTTGCCTCGGCATCACTCATCACCGAGGAATTGCGCTGCAGCTTGTCCTCCTTGCCCTTCAATTGCTCTGCCATCTTGCGCAAATCGCTCTCGCGCCGTTCTAACTCGCCCTGTAGTGCCCTGCGGGCCGCCTGGTATTGGGGCGATTCTTCGGCCACCCGAGTGACATCAAGGTAGCCGATCCGAATGTCCGCGCTCGCGGACAGGGGTAGGCTCAGCGCGCCCAAGAGCACGCCGATCAAAGTGGTCGTCTGTCTCACAGGTCCTCTCCTCGCTTTTTGGCATCAATCATGCTTCGCGGCAGTGCGGCGGCCGCGGAAAAATGCTATCGACATGGGGTTTATGGGGGGCGCTGTACTCCTGGGCCCGAACCCGAACAGGCCCGGGCAATGACAGGTTATCGTCTTCCTGGCGTTGTTTGTACCATCGCAGCGTACCCGTTTTACCCCCCTTTTTTGGGGTACGGAGGCCCTGAGCGCATGTTAGGTTGGGGGCCTCTGTTTTTCGGGGGGGCTGGACCGGGACATCATAGCCCCTCTCAGTCGCCTTTTGATCAGAATACCTGTCCCAAGTTGAATTGGAAGTTCTCCACCCGATCACCCTCCTTAGAATTCAATGGATAGCCAAGGCTGACCGAGAGGGCCCCGATCGGCGAGAGCCAACTGGCACCAATACCCACCGAATAGCGCAGGTCTTGCAGATCGAACCCCACCGATTCACGACCACTGCCCCCATAGGTCTGCCACACATTGCCGATATCGAAGAAGGTGGTAAATCGGGTCGTATTCGTAAACTGCCCTCCAAATAGGGACGGCAGGATCACTTCCACGCTCCCCACCATCTTGAGATTGCCACCGATCGGGTCGCTATGTACATCGGCGGTCTCCCGGGGCCCTAGGGTGTTCTGGCGGAAACCGCGCACACTGCGCGGACCGCCCGCAAAGAAGTTCTCAAAGAAGGGCAGATTGTCGGTCGTGCCCAATCCGTCTCCATAGCCCACCTCACCGTTCAGATTCAGGGTGAGATCCCTCCATAGGGGCAGATAGCGATCATGGGTATAGCTGAGGCGGTAAAATTCCAGATCGCTGGCTGGCGCCGAAAGCGTGGCTGCCAGGCGCTGTAGGGCACCGCGCCTGGGGAATAGGGCTGAATCCCGGGAATCGTTACGCCAGCTCAAGGTCAGGCGATAGTCGTTAAATAGGGTACCGTGCTCGGCTGCAAAGTCCCCGGCAATCTGGGAGGCACCAGGGCGCAGATCGGTATGTACGTAGCTTAGGTCCAACCCCACCTGGGCGGTATCGCTGATGGGCAGGCCGAAATTGACGCCAACCTCACCGACATTGGTGATATAGCTGAGGGTATTGAGCTGGGAGAAGTCTGTCTTGCGGTAGCTCAGATTGAAGCCACGGCTGATTCCATCAATGGTGTAGTAGGGGTTGGTGTAGTTGAGCCGGTAGAGGGTGTTGGTGCTGCTGTTGTTAAAGCCAAAGCCCATGCGCTTCCCTGTTCCAAGAAAATTATTCTCTGTGATGGAGGTATTGAAGATAATGCCATCGGTCTGGGAATAGCCGATGCTGGCGGCCAGCACACCCGAACTCTTTTCCTTGACCGATACATTGACATCGACCTCGTCCGCAGACCCCGCCACCGCGGGTGTTTCGATGTTGACCTCCTCGAAGAAGCCGAGCCGTTGCAACCGCTCCCGAGAGCGTTTCACCAGGGCGGAGGAGAACCAGGCCGATTCCATCTGCCGCATCTCCCGACGCAGCACCTCGTCCCGGGTTTGGGTATTACCGCTGATATTGATACGGCGCACGTACACCCGCTTACCCGGATCGATGAAGAGGGTCAGCGCGACCTGCTTATGCCCTTGATCGATCTCAGGAATACTGTTGACGTTGGCAAAGGCGTAGCCCTTGTCCCCCAACAACTGGCTAATGCGCTCGGCGCTGGCGGTGACCGCCTTGCGCGAAAAGACCTCACCGCGACGCAACTGTACCAGCGGGAACAACTCTTGCGTCGGTACCACCAGGTCACCGGCGAGCTTGATATCGCTAATGCGATACACCGCTCCCTCCTTTACCACGATGGTAATGAAGATGTCCTTCTTATCGGGGGTGATGGAGACCTGGGTCGACTCGATCTCGAGGTTGATATAGCCCCGGTCTAGGTAGTAGGATCGCAGGGTTTCAAGGTCGGCCGACAGTTTTTGCTTGGAATAACGATCATTCTTGGTCAACAGGGAAAACCAGCCGGAGGTACCGAGTTCGAACAGGTCGAGCAGGGTATCTTCGGGGAATGCCTGGTTACCGATGATATTGATCTGCTTGATACGTGCGGTGACGCCTTCGGAAATCTTGAGCTTGATGCCGACTCGGTTACGTTCCAGGGGGGTGACCGTGGATTTCAGGGTTACGGCATATTTGCCGCGGCTGAAATACTGGCGCTGCAGCTCCTGCTCGATCTTGTCCAGCACCGATCGGTTGAACACCAGGCCCTCCGCCATGCCGATGTCTTTGAGGGCCTGCTTAAGTTTATCGGTCTCGATGTCCTTGTTGCCCTCAATCTCGATGGAGCCGATGGCGGGTCGTTCCTGCAACCGGACCACCAACACCCCCCCTGCGCGTTGCAATGCCACGTCCGTGAAGAATCCGGTCTTGTACAGGGCGTGGATGATGCGGGCGGTATCCGCGGGGATGACCGCATCGCCTACCTTCACCGGCAAGTAATTGAACACCGTACCCGCGGAGATCCGCTGTAGGCCCTCGACGCGGATATCCTTGATGGTGAAGGTTTCCCCATAGCCGGCAGTGGCCGCCATAAGTAGGCACAGCCCAAGAAGCAAATTTCTCATATTGGCTCTGGAAGACATGCGATACGCCAGCACTGTTATGGCGGCCAAGGCCCCGGTCGACAACAGCGGCGTAGTATACGGGATCGCTGGGGACTATCCCAGCAATCGACTGAGGTCCATGTAGAAGGCGAGGGTCATCAATGTCAGCAACAATGCGGCGCCGATGCGTTGCCCGAGGAGCTGCGCCTGTTCCGACAAGGGGCTGCCTTTCACGCCCTCGACCAGAAAGAATAGTAGATGCCCCCCGTCCAGTACCGGAATGGGCAGTAAATTCAGTATACCCAGGCTGATGCTCACCACTGCCAGGAACTTGATGAAGTGACCCAGGCCATAACGGGCCGACTGACCGGCGGACTCGGCAATGGAGATGGGTCCGCTCAGATTGTCGAGGGAGGCCCGACCGGTCACCATACGCCCCAGCACCTTGAGCATCATCACGGACAGATCTGCGGTCTTGCTCACGGCACCCGTCAAGGCATCTAGGGGGCCGAGTCGCACCACCACTCGATAGCGATCATACAGGTCCGCGGGGACCTCCACATTGGCACCGATGCGACCAATGGTCTGTTCCCCGTCGTGCAACGCCCGCGGCGTGAGGTCGATCTCCAGGGTGCGATCCTGGCGTCGTACCTGTAGATGGATGGGCCGCGCCGGGCGCTCCCGCACATAGTCCACCCAGGCCCGCCAACTGACGATAGAATGTCCATCGGCGTTCAGCAGCAAATCCCCCGACCGCAATCCTGCCTGCTCGGCCGGCTCTCCCAGCACCACCTGGCCAACCTGCGGGGGCACCTCCGGGCGCTCTGGTTCTAGGCCGATCACCCGCAAGATATCGGGATCATCGGCCAGGCGGGCCAGCGCTGCACCCTCCAGCCGTCGAACCTGCTCCCGGCCCTGGCCATCTCGAACCCGCACAACCACATCTTGGCCCCCCAGGTACTCCGCCATCAGGGTAAACGCCGCCGTCTCCCACGTAGGTATGGGGTGCCCGCCAATGGCCAACAGTTCGTCACTGGAGTGAAAACCCGCTCGCTCCGCAATGGACTCAGGGACCACCCCACCAACCAGCGGACGCAACCCGGTATCGCCACTGATCAGCACCAGCCAATAGGCGAAGACGGCAAACAATAGATTGAATACGGGACCGGCCAGCACAATGGCGCTGCGCCTCCACAGGGGCTGGCGATTGAAGGCGCGGGGCAGCTCCGCCTCCGCCACTGGCGCTTCCCGCTCGTCGAGCATCTTCACATACCCCCCCAGGGGTAGGGCGCCGATCACGTACTCGGTGCCGTCCTTGGGACTGACGCGCTTCCATACCGAATGGCCAAAGCCGATGGAGAATCGCAGCACCCGCACACCTAGGCGGCGGGCTACCCAGAAGTGGCCGAATTCGTGTACCGCGATCAGGATGGCGAGTGCCACCAAGAAGGAGGCGGTCGTGAAGAGTAGGGATTCCATAGGATAGGTTGTCGAATAATCTGGGGTTTCTAATCCGTTTTGCTGCCGAGGGCCGGGCGCAGATCCCGGCCCTCAGCGCTGCCCGATAAGTCAACTATGTGGAGCATAGTCCGAAACAAAGCAAATCGCTAAGCCAATCCAGAGAGCACCTGCCGCTGCGCCGCTGCCCGCGCCTGGGCATCACCCTCCAGCAGCATGTCCAGTCCCTCCACCGGCACCCCCGGCAGGGTCTCTAGGGTGGCCTCAACCACCCGGGCAATGTCCGTGAAACGGATACGCCGCTCTAGGAAGGCCGCCACTGCCACCTCGTTGGCGGCATTGAGGATCACCGGCGCCGTGCCACCCGCCTGGATGGCCGCCATAGCCAGCCCCAGACAGGGAAATCTGTGTAGGTCGGGGGGGCGGAAATCGAGCCGCGCCACCTGGAATAGGTCCAGCTCTGCGACCCCAGAGGCCAGCCGCCCCGGCCAGCCCAGGGCGTGGGCGATGGGGGTGCGCATGTCCGGATGGCCGAGCTGGGCCAGCAGAGAGCCGTCCACATATTGCACCAGGGAATGGATCACGCTTTGCGGGTGCAGCACCACGCGCACCTGCTCTGGCCGGGCGCCGAACAGCCAGCAGGCCTCGATCAGCTCCAGGCCTTTGTTCATCATGGTGGCGGAGTCCACCGAGATTTTGCGCCCCATACTCCAGTTGGGATGGGCGCAGGCTTGCTCCGGGGTCATCCCGGACAGCTCGGCGAGGGGGGTATCGCGAAACGGACCGCCAGAAGCGGTGAGCAGGATACGCGCCACCCCCACGCGCTCCAGCCCCTGCCCGAACCCCGTAGGCAGGCACTGAAACACGGCGTTGTGCTCGCTGTCGATGGGCAGTACCTGGGCGCCGTGGCGCGCCACGGCGTCCATGAACAACTGCCCCGCGATCACCAGGGCCTCCTTGTTGGCAAGCAGGATGCGCTTGCTTGCCCGCACTGCCGCCAGGGTCGGTAGAAGACCGGCGGCGCCGACGATGGCAGCCATTACATAATCGGCGCTCGGCAGCTCCGCCGCCGTCACCAGCCCCTCCGGCCCGCCCAACACCTGGGTGCCCGGCAATCGACTCCTGAGTCTGCGGGCGAGCACCAGGGCGGCGTCCGGGTCGGCCAGCACCGCCAGCTCCGGACGGAACTCAAGACACTGGGCCTCCAGGCGGTCCACGTTTCGATGGGCGGTCAAGGCCACCACCCGAAAATGCTCGGGATGACGGGCCAA
>Ga0163199_1000434_pt1 | contig 26614 bp, 25 predicted proteins | sample PL_2010_150m_FD_113537 | JGI IMG/M metagenome (GOLD analysis project Ga0163199, IMG submission 113537) | Freshwater microbial communities from Powell Lake, British Columbia, Canada to study Microbial Dark Matter (Phase II) - PL_2010_150m | ecosystem: Environmental > Aquatic > Freshwater > Lake ...
CTTGATCCGGGGTCCGCAACGACGAAAATTCACCTCGCCAACGCACCATCGCATTGGCACTGTTCTTGTTTAAACACGCAGCCAAATAGGGCTGTTGGCTCCCTCTTCCGCCCGGCGGGGCGGGAGAGGGCGGGGGGAGTGAGTGGGGCCAACCAGACGGGCTCTGCTACATTGCGCACCATGAATGATCTTGTTGGAAAACACATTGTTTTGGGCTTGACCGGCGGCATTGCCTGTTACAAGGCGGCGGAGTTGTGTCGGGCCTTGATCAAGGAGGGCGCCACGGTCCAGGTGGTGATGACGGCGGCGGCGCAGCAGTTCATCACCCCCGTCACCATGCAGGCCTTGAGCAATCGCCCCGTTTATGAGTCCCAATGGGATGCGCGCGAGCCCAACAACATGGCGCACATCAACCTCAGTCGCGAGGCCGATGCCATCCTGGTCGCGCCCTGCAGTGCCGACTTCATGGCCAAACTCTTGCACGGTCGCGGCGACGACCTGCTCAGCCTGCTCTGCCTGGCGCGTCCGCTGGACCAGGTGCCTTTGCTGCTGGCACCGGCGATGAACCGCGAAATGTGGGCGCATCCCGCGACCCGGCGCAATGTGGCACAGCTGCGCACCGATGGCGCCACGGTTTTCGAAGTCGGCACTGGTGATCAGGCTTGCGGCGAAAGCGGCGATGGCCGCATGCTCGAAGCCCAGGAGTTGCTGGAAGACGTGATTGCCTTTTTTCAACCCAAGGTTCTGTCCGGTGAACAGGTGTTGATCACCGCCGGGCCGACCTATGAAGCCATCGATCCGGTGCGCGGCATCACCAATCTGTCGAGTGGCAAGATGGGGTTTGCCATTGCCCGCGCAGCGCGCGAAGCCGGCGCAGAAGTGACCCTGGTGGCCGGGCCGGTGCATCTGCCGACACCGCGTGGTGTCAGCCGGATTGATGTGACCTCAGCGCAATCGATGTTTGATGTGACCGTAGCACAGGCGCAGAGCGCCAGCATTTTTGTTGCGACTGCCGCGGTGGCAGATTGGCGCGTCGCGAAACCGTCAGAACAAAAAATCAAGAAAGAAGCGGGCGCTGCGGCGCCGAGCCTGGCTTTCGTCGAAAACCCCGACATTCTGGCGGCCGTGGCGCAATCGGCGCGCAGCCGATCAGGAGCACTTTATTGCGTCGGGTTCGCGGCGGAGAGCCAGGATCTGCTGGCCAACGCGCAGGCCAAGCGTTTGCGCAAAGGCGTGCCGCTGCTGGTTGGCAATATTGGCCCGGCCACCTTTGGCCAGGATGACAACGCGCTGCTGCTGGTGGACGTGCACGGTGCCACCGAAATGCAGCGCGACGCCAAGCTGGTGCTGGCGCGCAAGCTGGTCGCAGAAATCGCCGCAAGGCTAAAGCGTAAAGAACAATGAAATGAAGATCGCCGTCAAGATCATCGACCCCCGCATGGCGGACCAATTGCCGGCCTACGCCACACCCGGCAGCGCCGGACTCGATTTGCGCGCCTGCTTGCAGGAGCCACTGACGCTGCAGGCCAATGCATGGCAACTGGTACCGACCGGCATCGCCATTTATCTGGCCGATCCGTCCTACGCCGCGCTGATCCTGCCGCGCTCCGGTCTGGGTCACAAGCACGGCATTGTGCTGGGCAATCTGGTGGGTTTGATCGACAGTGACTACCAGGGGCAACTGATGGTGAGTGCCTGGAACCGCAGTGACACCGCCTTCACCATAGAACCGATGGAGCGCATTGCGCAGCTGGTCATTGTCCCGGTGCTGCAGGTACAGTTTGAGCTGGTGACCGAGTTTCCCGCCAGCGTGCGCGGCGAGGGCGGTTACGGGTCTACCGGCAAGTCCTGAATCAGTGCAGCGTGTCGTTGCCGGGCGAACTGGCGTGCAGGGGTTGCACTTTGAAGAAACCGGTTCCTGCTGAACGTCGCGCAATTTCTTCTTCGCTGGCTTCACGCACTGCTTCCACCTTCAGGTTCAGACGCAGGGCCATGCCGGCCAAGGGATGATTGCCGTCGATCACGACGTGATCCGGGTAGATGTCGGTCACCGTGTAGAGGGCGTCGCGCGGTGCCTGCGCACTGCAGCCCTGGGGCAATGCACTGCCTTCAATCACCATGCCTTCTTCGAGTTCCGCGGGAAAGAGTTGGCGCGACTCCAGGAAGATCAATTGGTCGTTGAAGTCGCCAAAGCCCTGCTCCGGCTCGATTTGCAGTTCGATTTTTGCTCCGACGTCATAACCTTGCAGCGCCTGTTCGATGATTTTGAACAGGTCGTCGCCACCGACCAGAAACTCGACCGGTTGCTCCAGCACGTCAAGTTGCTCGCCCAAAGTATCCGTGAGCGTCCAGGTCAGAGCGACCACACATTGTTGATTGATTTCCATAGGAGAATTGTCGCAGTTTCAATAAACTGGTTTTATTGCGGGACAGACCGGATGGTGGGAGGCCTATGACAGATTCTTTAGCTAGCGGCCGTTTTTCGGGCCGGGAAGCTTTTGCCCAGTTGGTGCGTGACGCGCTGGCCTGTGCGGCGCGCGAGGGCTGGCAGGAGATGATCCTGAGCGATGCCACGTTTGAGGACTGGCCTTTGCGCGAGCGGGTGGTGGTGGAGTCGCTTCAGGCCTGGTCGGCTTCGGGACGACGCATGACGCTGCTGGCCAGCCGCTATGACGAGGTGCAGCGGCTGCATCCACGCTTCGTCAGTTGGCGAAAAACCTGGGGACACATCATTGACTGCCGGGTTTTGCGAACCAGCACACCCGCTGATTTTCCCAGTGCGATCTGGAGCAAAAACTGGTTTCTGCGCCGCATGGATACGCAGCACAGCACCGGGGTTTGCGGTCAGGACCCCGAGCGCTCCCTGGGGCTAAAGGAATTGCTGGACGAGAAAATTGGCAACAGTTCGGTCGGTTTTCCGGCGACGACCCTGGGCCTGTAATAAGCTGTTGTTTTATACAGCCGAACGGTGATTTCAGCATACAATCCAGCGCCTATGGCAGTCAAACCAATTCCCGTCTATTCAGAAGCTTCGATCCGCGTCCTCAAGGGGCTGGAGCCGGTCAAACAGCGCCCGGGCATGTACACCCGTACCGACACACCGCTGCACGTGATTCAGGAGGCGCTGGACAACGCGGCCGATGAGGCCCTGGCCGGACATGGCAAGAAGATCAAGGTGCTGCTGCATGCCGATGGCTCGGTCAGCATTGAGGACGATGGGCGCGGCATTCCGTTTGGCATGCATCCGGAAGAGAACGCCCCCGTGATTGAACTGGTTTTCACCCGGCTGCACGCGGGGGGCAAGTTCGATAAGGGCAAGGGCGGTGCCTACAGCTTTTCCGGTGGCTTGCACGGCGTCGGCGTGAGCGTCACCAACGCGTTGGCGTCGCGCCTGGAAGTCACGACCTACCGTGAGGGCACGGTGGCACGGCTGGTGTTTGCCGGCGGCGACGTGATCGAGCCTTTGCAGTTGCGAGCGCAAGGCGAGGGCGATCGCAAATCAGGTACCACGGTGCGGGTCTGGCCCGACGCAAAGTACTTCGAGACGGTCGTTTTGCCGATGGCTCCTCTGGCACATCTGCTGCGCAGCAAGGCGGTGCTGATGCCCGGCGTCAGTGTCACGCTGGCCAATGAAAAAACCAAGGAAACGCAGCAATGGATTTTCAAGGGCGGTTTGCGTGACTACCTGAGCCAGACGCTGACCGGTGAACTGGTGATCCCGGTTTTTGAAGGCGAAGGTTTTGCCGATGCGCAGAGCGACAACTTTGCCGAGGGCGAGGGCGCTGCCTGGTGTGTCGCATTTACGGAAGACGGGCAACCGGTTCGTGAGAGCTACGTCAATCTGATCCCGACGCACGACGGCGGCACCCATGAAAGCGGCTTGCGCGACGGCTTGTTCACCGCCGTCAAGAGCTTTATCGAACTCCACTCCCTGCTGCCCAAGGGCGTCAAGCTGTTGCCGGAAGATGTTTTCGCGCGTGCCAGTTACGTTTTGTCGGCCAAGGTACTGGACCCCCAGTTTCAGGGGCAGATCAAGGAGCGTTTGAACTCGCGCGATGCGGTCCGTCTGGTATCGAGCTTTGTCCGTCCCAGCCTGGAACTGTGGCTGAACCAGGACGTTGAGTATGGCAAGAAACTGGCTGAACTGGCCATCAAGGCCGCCCAGACGCGGCAGAAGGCGGGTCAAAAAGTCGAGAAGCGCAAGGGTTCCGGTGTGGCGGTGTTGCCCGGAAAATTGACCGATTGCGAAAGCCGTGATCTGGCGCACAACGAGGTCTTTCTGGTCGAGGGTGACTCAGCCGGTGGCAGCGCCAAGATGGGGCGCGACAAGGAGAGTCAGGCCATATTGCCTCTGCGCGGCAAGGTGCTCAATACTTGGGAAGTCGAGCGCGACCGCCTGTTTGCCAACACCGAAATTCACGACATCGCGGTGGCCATTGGTGTTGATCCGCATGGTCCGAACGACACACCCGATTTGACCGGACTGCGCTACGGCAAGGTCTGCATTCTGTCGGACGCCGATGTCGATGGCTCGCACATCCAGGTCTTGTTGCTGACGCTGTTCTTCCGGCATTTCCCAAAATTGATCGAGGCAGGGCATGTGTTTGTGGCCCGGCCGCCGCTGTTTCGGGTGGATGCGCCGGCGCGTGGCAAGAAGCCCGCCTCCAAGGCCTACGCGCTGGACGAGGGCGAACTCACAGCCATCCTGGACAAGTTGCGCAAGGAAGGTGTGCGCGAGACCGCCTGGAGCATCAGCCGCTTCAAGGGACTGGGTGAGATGAACGCAACGCAGCTGTGGGAAACCACGCTGAATCCGGACACGCGCCGTCTGTTGCCGGTGGCGCTCGGCGCCATCGACTTTGCGGCCACCGAGGCCTTGATCACCAAACTGATGGGCAAAGGTGAGGCCGCGGCCCGACGTGAACTGATGGAACTCCATGGGGATTCTGTGGAAGTCGATGTGTAGTCGTGAGTTTTTCCTTGCTGATGCCTGGGTGGTGTGCGCGGCGCAGCGGCTGGGTTGGGCGGCCGCCTCATACTGGAGTACCAGAAATCGGCGTCCACCCAACCCAGCCGCTTCGCCGATCCGCAGAATGCATAGCGAGAACCTTCCCGCACACATCAAGGTGATGACCCATGGGGCGACTGACGATTTCTGGTACTCCAGTATGAGGAAGCCGCCCCATGGGTTATCACCGTAGCAACAACGAAGCGAAACAATTGCAGCAACGAACAGAGAGTCAATTCGAACAATGACTGACCAAGCCACTCTTGATCTAGCACCGATTCCTGCCGACGACGATAGCCAGCTCAACCTGGCTACCTACGCTCAGCGGGCTTACCTCGAATATGCGCTGAGCGTTGTCAAGGGGCGCGCCTTGCCGGATGTCTGTGATGGCCAGAAGCCGGTGCAGCGACGCATTTTGTATTCGATGTCGCGCATGGGCCTGGGCTTTGGCGGTGCCAACGGCAACAGCGGCGCCAAGCCGGTCAAATGCGCGCGTGTGGTGGGTGACGTGCTGGGCCGTTTTCACCCGCATGGTGACCAGGCTGCCTACGAGGCGCTGGTGCGCATGGCGCAGGACTTCAGCCAGCGCTACCCGCTGATCGACGGCCAGGGCAACTTTGGATCGAGGGACGGTGACGGTGCTGCCGCCATGCGTTATACCGAGGCCAGACTGGCCAAGATCACAAGCTTGCTGCTGGATGAAATCGACGAGGGCACGGTTGACTTCACACCCAACTACGACGGCTCCACCGACGAGCCACGGCAACTGCCAGCGCGCTTGCCGTTTAACCTGCTCAACGGTGCCAGCGGCATCGCGGTGGGCCTGGCAACCGAGATACCCAGCCACAATTTGCGCGAAGTGGCCGATGCCTGCATTGCTTTGATCAAGAACCCGAAGCTCAGCCACGAAGAGTTGCTGGAGCTGATACCGGGACCAGACTATCCGGGCGGCGGGCAGATCACGAGCACAGCTGCGGAGATTGCCGAGGCCTATCGCAGCGGGCGTGGCTCGCTCAAGGTGCGCGCGCGCTGGAAGATCGAAGAACTGGCACGTGGCCAGTGGCAACTGGTGGTGACCGAACTGCCGCCGGGCGTCAGTACCCAGCGCGTGCTGGAAGAAATTGAAGAGCTGACCAACCCCAAAGTCAAGACCGGCAAGAAGGCCGTGTCACAGGAGCAGAACCAGCTGAAGGCGACGTTGCTGGCGGTGCTTGACGTGGTGCGCGATGAATCCAGCAAAGACGCGGCGGTACGTCTGGTGTGTGAGCCCAAGACCAGCAGGATAGAGCAGCAGGAACTCATCACCACGCTGCTGGCCCACACCAGTCTGGAAACCTCGTCACCGGTCAATTTGACGGCAGTGGGCCTGGACGGCCGGCCGACCCAGAAGTCCTTGCGGCAGATGTTGTTCGAGTGGACCGAGTTCCGCCAAATTACCGTGGAGCGCCGCTCGAAGCACAGGCTGGCCAAGGTGCTGGACCGGATTCATATCCTCGAAGGGCGCCAGACGGTCCTGCTCAATATCGACGAAGTCATTGCCCTCATTCGCCAGTCGGATGAACCCAAACCTGCACTGATGGCACGCTTCGGATTGACGGAGCGCCAGGCCGAGGACATTCTGGAAATCCGGCTGCGCCAGTTGGCTAGGCTCGAAGCCATCAAGATCGAGCAGGAACTCTTGGCACTGCGCCAGGAGCAGGAAAAGCTACAGGAGATTCTGGCCAGTCCGGCGGCCCTGCGCCGACTCATGATCAAGGAGATCGAGAGTGATGCCAAGACTTTTTCCGACGCGCGTCGTACGCTGATCCAGGCCGAGAAGAAGGCCTTTCTGGAGGTCCGTGTGGTGGATGAGCCGGTGACGGTGGTGGTGAGCGAGAAGGGCTGGGTACGCGTGCAAAAAGGGCAGGGGCATGAGGCCGCGAGTTTTGTCTTCAAGGCCGGTGACGGCTTGTATGCCACTTTTGAATGCAGAACCGTCGATACCCTGCTGGCATTTGGCAGCAACGGACGCGTCTACTCGGTGGCGGTTTCCCTGCTGCCGGGCGGGCGCGGCGACGGGGCACCCATCACCAGCTTGCTGGAGTTGGAGACCGGTACCCAATTGCTGTATTACTTTGCCGGGCCGGCAGACGCCCGTCTTTTGCTCAGCAGTTCGGGTGGCTATGGCTTTATGGCGACGCTGGATGACATGATCTCCAGACTCAAGGCCGGCAAGTCCTTCGTCACCTGCAATGCGCCCGAGACGCTGTGCCGTCCGTCGCTGGTGGCAGCCGGTGGCACGGCACCCCTGTTGCCGGCGACCCATGTGGCCTGTGTTTCGACCGGCGGACGGATCCTCTGCTTCGAGATCGGCGAGCTCAAGCTGATGAGCAACGGCGGGCGCGGCCTGCTGCTGATCGATTTGCAGGACAAGGACAGCCTGGCCGGTGCGGCTGCCTACACGCGCAGTGTGCGCATTGACGGTATTGGGCGTGGTGGCAAGCAGCGCGAGGAGACGCTGGAAATTCGCAGCCTGAACAATGCGCGCGGGGTGCGGGCTCGCAAAGGCAAGGCGGCCGACTTTGGTTTCAAGCCGGTGTCGGTGACGCGTGTTGAGTAGCGCGGCTTCTGCGCTAGAAACTGCTGGGGCTGAGAAAGCGCATGGCTGTCCTGCTTAACGGATGCTGCAGCTCGATCGAACTCGCATGCAGCAGCAAGCGCGGTGCCATGGCCTGAATTCTGGGGCAGGCGTAGAGCGCGTCGCCAAGGATGGAATGACCCAAAGCCTGCAGGTGCACGCGCAGCTGGTGTGAGCGGCCGGTCACGGGTTCAAGTTCAAGCCGGCTTGTGCCTTCGGTCGGCTGGTACGCCAGCAGGCGCCAGCGCGTCACGCTGGGCTGACCGTTTTGATGGTCAATGACGCGCAGCGGTCGGCGCGGCCAGTCCAGGGCAATCGGTAGATCGATGACGCCCCACTGCGTTGCCGGGACTGCCAACTCGCCATCGACGATGGCCAGATAACGCTTGTTGACTTCGCGAGCGGCAAAGGCGGCGTTCAATACTCTCTGCGCCTGAGCGCCGCGCGCCATCACCATCAGACCTGAAGTGGCCATATCCAGCCGGTGCACGACCAGCGCATCGGGGTAGACCCACTGTGCGCGCAGGCTCAGGCAATCCTGTTTGTCAGCGCCGCGTCCAGGCACCGACAGCAAGCCTGAAGGCTTCTCCAGCACCAACAGCGCATCGTCCGCGTAGAGCACCGTGAGTTCAGCGCTCACCTCGTGGTTCCGATTGCGTTACTCAGTTTTTGCCAGGTGCATTCTTCAGTTTGCCGCGTACTGGCACCACGGTGGTGACGGTGGGGCGTACCGCGTCAGGAGACACCGGCTTCGGTGGCGCCGTGTCCTTTTTCGGTTTTTTGACCATCTTGTTGCTTTGTTGACCTTTTGCCATTTCTTGCTCCTGAAGTTAAAGGGTTCGATCCCTGCAGAGGGGACTGAACCTCCCGATTATCGTTGGCAATATCCTAGCTTGCAGCGTCGCCTGTCGGCACACAGGAACAGAACAGGTTGCGGTCGCCGTAGACGTTATCGACCCGACCGATGGGCGGCCAGTATTTGACCTGCTTCAAGCTCGCCAGAGGGAAGGCGCCGACTTCACGTGAGTAGGGGCGCTCCCAGGTCTCACCCAGCAGGGAAGCTGCGGTATGCGGCGCGTGTTTCAGTGGGTTGTTGTCCTGCGGCCACTCGCCCCGTTCCACTTTCGCAATCTCACCACGGATGGCGATCATGGCGTCGATGAATCGATCCAATTCGCTCAGTGTTTCGCTCTCGGTCGGTTCCACCATCAGCGTGCCGGGTACCGGGAAACTGAGCGTTGGCGCATGAAAGCCGTAATCCATCAGGCGCTTGGCCACATCTTCAGCCGAAACCCCGTGGGCCCCACCGCTGCTTTCCTTCAGAGGGCGTAAATCCAGAATGCACTCGTGGGCGACACGCCCGTTGGCGCTGGCATAGAGCGTGGGGTAATGGTCTTTCAGCCGGGCACTGACGTAGTTGGCGGCCAGAATCGCCACCTCGGTAGCCGACTTCAGACCTTCGGGACCCATCATGCGGCAGTACATCCAGCTGATGGGTAACACTGCAGCGTTGCCCAGTGGTGCTGCTGAGATGGCCCCCTGGCCAGGCAATCCACCGCTCAAGTGGCCTGGCAGAAAGGGAACCAGATCGGCAACGACGCAGACCGGACCCACACCGGGCCCACCACCGCCGTGGGGGATGCAGAAGGTCTTGTGCAGGTTCAGGTGACTGACATCGCCACCAAACTCGCCCGGCGCTGCCAGACCGACCAGCGCATTCATGTTGGCGCCGTCAACGTAAACCCGGCCGCCATGCGAATGCACCAGCGCGCAGAGTTCCTTGACGCTGGTCTCAAAGACGCCGTGCGTACTCGGGTAGGTGATCATCACCGCTGCCAGATTCTGGCTGTGCTGCTCGCACTTGGCCTGGAGGTCGGCCAGATCGACATTGCCGCTGGCGTCGCAGGCTGTCACCACCACGGTCAGGCCCGCCATCTGGGCGCTGGCCGGGTTGGTGCCGTGGGCACTCGAAGGAATCAGGCAGATATTGCGATGTCCCTGTCCCTGAGCGGCGTGGTAGGCACGGATCGTCAGCAGACCCGCATACTCGCCTTGCGATCCCGCGTTGGGTTGCAGGCTGATGCCGGCGTAACCCGTGGCCTGGCAAAGCCAGGCGCGCAGCTGTTCGTCCAGTTCCTTGTAACCCAACTGCTGCTCGGCCGGAGCAAACGGATGCACCGCAGCAAACTCAGGCCAGGTGATCGGAATCATCTCGCTGGTCGCGTTGAGCTTCATGGTGCAACTGCCCAGCGGAATCATGCTGCGGTCCAGCGCCAGGTCCTTGTCGCTGAGCATGCGGATGTAACGCAGCATGCCGGTTTCGGAGTGGTGTGAGTTGAAAACCGGGTGTGTCAGAAAGGCACTGCTGCGTCGCAGGCTGGCCGGAATCAGTGCCGGTGCGCTGTCCTGCAGATCGGCCAGCTTTGGCAGCGCCTGTTTTTCAGAGGCAAAGAAGGACCAGAGCAATTCAATGTCCGCACGCGTTGTGGTTTCGTCCAGCGAGATGCCAACGCAGGTCTTGCGCAGCAGGCGCAGGTTGGCGCCGGCGTCTCGCGCTTTTTGCGCAATCGCCTGCGCTGCAGATTCGCTCCCGGTTTGCACCGTCAAGGTGTCAAAGGCGGTAGCGTAGAGAAGATTGCAGCCCAAGGACTTCAGTCCGGCAGCCAGTACGGCGGTGTAGCGCGCCACGCGCTCGGCAATGCGCCTCAGTCCTTCGGGGCCATGGTAGACCGCGTACATGCTGGCCACAACGGCCGGCAGGACCTGGGCCGTGCAGATGTTCGATGTCGCTTTTTCCCGGCGGATATGCTGTTCGCGCGTTTGCAGAGCCAGCCGGTAGCTCGGATTGCCGTGCACATCGATGCTGACGCCAACCAGGCGCCCCGGCATGGAGCGCTTGAATTCGTCGCGGCAGGCAAGGTAGGCGGCGTGCGGCCCCCCGTTGCCCATGGGCATGCCAAAGCGCTGCGTGGTGCCGACCGCAATGTCGACGCCCATCTCACCCGGCGGTTTGAGCAGGGTAAGGGCCAACAGGTCGGCGGCCAGGATGAAGGCCGCCTGCTTGCTATGGATGACGTCGGCCGAGACCGACCACTCGGCCAGCCAGCCGGTGCTGCCCGGGTACTGGTTGAGTGCAGCGAAGTAGTCGTCCGCCGCAATCGCGTTCTGCCATTCGTCGGCCGAGCGCACGATCTTGATGTTGATGCCCAAGGGCGCAGCCCGTGTCTGGATGACTTCGATGGTTTGCGGATGACAGTCACCCGAGACGATGAAGGTCTGGCCTTTAGCCTTGACTGAGCGCCGCGCCAGCGTCATGGCTTCAGCGGCGGCGGTGGCCTCATCCAGCATCGAGGCATTGGCCATGGGCAGCGCTGTCAGGTCGGTAATCATGGTCTGGAAGTTCACCAGTGCTTCCATGCGACCTTGGCTGATTTCGGCCTGATACGGCGTGTAGGCGGTGTACCAGGCCGGGTTTTCCAGGATGTTGCGCAGGATCACGCCAGGCGTGTGCGTGTCGTAATAGCCCTGACCGATATAGCTTTTGAGGATCTTGTTCTTCGCTGCCATGGCCTTGAGTTCCGCCAGCGCCGCGGCTTCGGTCACTGCGGCTGGAATCGCCATCGCCTGGCTGCGAGCGATCGAGCGCGGCACGATGCCGTCAATCAGTTCACGACGCGAAGCAGCGCCCATGGCCTTGAGCATCAGGGCTTCATCGGCGTCGCTGACTCCGATGTGGCGCGCGATGAATTCCGACGGGTTTTCTAACTCGGTGAGTGGGGTGCTGGACGAGATGGACATGAAAGTGACCTAAGAGCTGGGGGGTAAAAGTGAATCTGATTTCGTCATTCCGAGCGCAGCGAAGCAATCCATGCATGGACTGCCAGGTCGCTGCGCTCCTCGCAGTGACGGACTCGGGCGCTCAAGCGGCAGAAAAGGCGCTGTAACTGGTCTCATCCATCAGCGCGTCGAGTTCGCCCGGATTCGACAGCTTGACCTTGAAGAACCAGCCGGCACCCAGCGGATCGGAGTTGGCCAGCGACGGATCGGAGCGCAAGGCTTCGTTGACTTCCAGGATTTCGCCGCTGGCGGGCATGTAGACGTCGGCCGCCGCCTTGACGGATTCCACGACGCCGGCAATGTCTTTGGCGGCGAAGGTCTTGCCGACTTCCGGCAGTTCAACAAACACCACGTCGCCCAGTGCATCCTGCGCGTGGTGGGTGATGCCAACGGTGGCCGTGTCGCCCTCAATCTTGAGCCATTCGTGGTCCGGTGTGTATTTGATCGTCATGAGATTCTCCAAAAAAATAAGGCCAGGGTCAGTAATCGTGGTTAAAGCAAATTCTGTTCTATGGGTTGTCATGCCGGCACAGTCTGTCATGCCGGCACAGTCTGTCATGCCAGCACAGTCTGTCATGCCAGCGCAGTCTGTCATGCCAGCACAGTCTGTCATCCCGGGCTTGACCCGGGATCCATGCATTGCGGGGCAGGCCCGCAATGACAAGGCTAGCGCGAACAGGCTCAGCCATTGCTCAACCGCGGAAGTAACGAGTCGGCACAAAGGGCATGGCAACCACTTCCATCGGTACGGATTTGCCGCGCACGATGGCGTTGATGCGCGTGCTCACAGCGGCGAAGGCCGGCGGCACATAGCCCATGGCGATCGGTTTGTCGATGGTGGGACCGAACAGCCCGCTTGTCACTTCGCCGATTTTCTGCCCGTTCATGTCCTGCAGTTCGCTGTGGTCGCGCACCGGAATTCGCTCCAGCGCCAGCAGGCCGACGCGTTTGCGTTGCAGCCCGGCGGCACCGGTTGCCAGTTGACCAAGTATTTTTTCGGCTCCCGGAAAGCCCCCAGCGCGTGCGCCGTCGGTGCGCCGCACTTTTTGCATGGCCCAGTTCAGACCTGCTTCGACTGGTGTCGTGCTGTTGTCAATGTCGTTGCCATAGAGCGGCAAACCAGCTTCCAGACGCAGCGAATTGCGTGCGCCCAGGCCGATGGGTTTGACCTCGGGCTGCGCCAGCAGGGCTTTGGCCAGAGCCTCGGCGTCTGATTCATGCACCGAGATTTCAAAACCATCCTCGCCGGTGTAGCCGCTGCGGGTCAGAAAGACCTCAATGCGCTGCGTGCCGGCTTGTACCGTGAAACGGCCGCCGGTCATGAAGACCAGCTTTTCCACGCCGGGCGCCAGGCGCGACAGGGCTGTGACGGCTTGCGGCCCCTGCAGCGCCAGCAGCGCACGTTCGGGCATCGGGATGACCTGGCAACGTGCACCTATCCTGGCCTGGATGTGCGCTATGTCGCCAACCTTGCAGGCGCCGTTGACGATCACGAAGATGTCGCCCCCACGCTCGCCCATTGCATGTGGCTCGCTGCCCCCCGAGGGGGCCTTCGCGCCTTGGGGCGGCCCGGCGTCGCTCATGTCAGCCTCGCGCTGGAAGAACATCAGGTCGTCGATGATCCCGCCTTCATCGTTGAGGAGCAGGCCGTAGCGCTGCTTGCCCACCGGCAGATCGATCACGTCGACCGGAATGAGGCTCTCGAAAGCGGCTGCGGCGTCGGCCCCGACCAGACGCAACTGGCCCATGTGGGAAACGTCAAACAGACCGGCGGCGTTGCGCGTGTGGTGGTGCTCGGCCATCAATCCAGCCGGATATTGCACCGGCATCGAATAACCGGCAAAGGGCACCATGCGGGCACCGAGCGATACATGCAGATCGTTCAGCGGTGTCTTCAGAAGGGGTTCAGGCGAAATCGTCATCAGCGGACTCCAGTACAGGCAAGGGGTTCATCTCATTGTCCATAACCGAAGTCATGGGCTACCCCCCGCTGTCCGCTTTACCTGAGAGATTCGCCTGACGATGCAGGGTTGCTCCTTCGGTGGGCAGCATTGGATGCTGCCTCTCTCCAGTGGGAAAACGTTTTTTGCAAAACGTGTGTCAGTCCTTTTGCCTGAGCGTTCACAGTCCGCTATTGCGGTCTCCTGCGCCTTCGGCGGCACTTGTGAACAAGTGCTCTCTCCTGACAGCGCCGATTCTACTATTTCGCGTAAACCAGATCGCGCAAGGTCAGCGAGATGGCTGGCACATAGGTGATGACCATCAGACAGGCCAGCACCACCAGCACAAAGGGAACCAGGTCCTTGATGATGCGGTCCAGCGAAATTCGTGCGACCGTGCAGGCGGCAAACAGGTTCACGCCAAAGGGTGGCGTGATCATGCCGAGCGCCAGATTGACCACCATGACCAGACCAAAGTGCACCGGATCGATGCCAAAGTGCATGGCCACTGGCGCCAGAATCGGCGCGAGCACGATGATGGCAGCGCTGGTCTCGATGAACATGCCGATCAGGAACAGCGCGGCGTTGACACCCAGCAAAAAGTAGGCGGGCGACCGGAGCACTTCCTGCAACCAGTGACCAATCGCATCGGGCACACCGGCGCGGGTGATGAGAAAGGCAAACAGTCCGGCATTGGCAATGATGAACATGATCACCGCGCTGGACATGACCGACTTGCGCAGGATGATGAACAGATCCTTGATCTTGATTTCGCGGTAGATCAGCATGCCCACCGCCAGCGCGTAGAACACCGCCACGGCCGAGGCCTCGGTCGGGGTGAAGACGCCGCCGTAAATGCCGCCCAGAATGATGACCGGCATCAGCAGCGCCCAACCGGCTTGCAGACTGGCTTTGCCAAAACTCAGACGACTATCACCGTCGTTCTTGCCCCAGCCCATGACACGGCATTTGATGAAAACAAAAAGCATCAGCGCGCCACCAATCAGGATGCCGGGGCCAAAGCCTGAAATAAACAACTCGCCAATCGACACCTCGGCGCTGACGCCGTACAGAATCATCGGGATCGAGGGCGGAATGATGACGCCCAGTTCGGCGCTGGTGGCCTGCAGGGCGGCGGCATAGGTGACCGGATAACCGTGCTTGATGAGGGCCGGGATCAACACTGTTCCAATGGCAAAGGTGGTCGCCACTGAGGAGCCGGAGACGGCGCCAAAAATCATGCAGGTCAGCACACACGCCATGGGCAAGCCACCCTGCACACCGCCAACAATGCTCTTGGCAAATTCAACCAGACGGCGCGAAATGCCTCCGGTTTCCATGATGTTGCCGGCCAGGATAAAGAAGGGAATCGCCGCCAAGGGAAATTTGTTCATCGCATTGAACATTTCCTTGACGGAAATCAGCATGTGGGCGTTGCTGGCCTGAATGCCCAGAATGGACGCCAGACCGATGGAGACGGCAACCGAGACGGTGAGCGCAAAGCACAACACCATGGTCGTGAGCATGACGATGGTCATTGTGCGGTCTCCAGTTCAAGGCGCTGCGGATCGATCAGATTGCCGATGATGCCGATGATGGAAAAGACGCCACCCACGGGCAGCGCCAGATAGGCCCAGAACATGGTCACATTCTCCAGGCCAATCACGGTCTGGACGCGTCCGCGCTGCGCATAGTCCCAGCCCCACCAGATGATGATCAGAATCAGCGAGAGTGCCGCTGCACTGACAAACCAGTCCAGTGCGCGCTTGATGCGCGGTGGGCTCCAGCGGTAAACCACGTCGACGCTGACCATGGAACCAAGGCGAAAAGCTGCCGGTATGCCCATGAAGACCATCCAGATCAGGCTGAAGCGGATCAACACCTCGGTCCATTCAGCCGGCTCCTCGAACACAAAACGCATGACGATCTGGAACAGGCCCAGGCTGGCCGCCAGACTCATCATGGCGCAGGCCACCAGCATGGCAAAGCCTGTGCAGTAGTGCTCGATGGCGAGAAAGGTCTTCTTCATGGGCAATCCCTTGGTGCAGGAATAAAAAACGCCCGTCGGTTGTGCTCGGCGGGCGTTGATGGCTACCGGATCAGTAGCGTCGCGCGTTATGGACGCTTATTTGAAATTACGAATCTTGTCGATGTTGGCTTTGCCAAACTGTTTCTCGAACTCGGCATTCACCGGGCCGAGCGCGGAAACAAACTTTGCTTTGTCGAGGTTGTCGACCACGCTCATGCCCTTGGCGCGCAGGTCCGCTACGCCACTGGCGTCATCGGTATCAACGCGCGCACGATTCGCTTTGGTGCCTTCCTTGGCGGCGTCCAGGAAAGCCTGCTTGTCGGCTGCCGAGAGCTTGTCAAAAGAAGCCTTGTTCATCAGGAAGATGCAGGGTGAATAGACGTGGCCGGTCAGGCTCAGGTGCTTTTGTACCTGATCAAACTTGGCGGACATGATGACCGACAGCGGATTTTCCTGACCATCAACCGTGCCTTGCTGCAGCGCGGTGAAGACTTCGGCGAAAGCCATCGGTGTGGTCACAATGCCAAAACCCTTGTAGGCTGCCACGTGCACCGGGTTTTCCATGGTGCGCATCTTCAGACCCTTGAGGTCGTCCGGACTGTTCACAGCGCGCTTGCTGTTAGTCATGTGGCGAAAGCCGTTCTCGGCCCAGGAAAGCGCCTTGAAGCCTTTGGAGTCAAATTTGCCCAGCATTTCCTGCCCGATGGGGCCGTCCAGCACGGCGCGGGCATGCGCCTTGTCGCGGAACAGGAAGGGGATGTCAAGAATCTTGGCGTCGGGCACAAAATTCGGCACCGGGCCGGTCGAGGAGAAAGTCAACTCCTGCGTGCCGAGTTGAACCGATTCAATGGACTCGCGCTCGCTACCGAGTGACGCGTTGTAAAAGGTCTCGATCTTGTAGCGTCCGGCCGTGCGCTTCTCGATTTCCTTGGCGAAGACGTCAATCGCCACGCCCTGATGTGAATTCTGAGCGGTCGAGATGCTGATCTTCATCTTGGTCTGTGCCGCCGCCGAGGCGACCAGACCGGCGGCCAGCGCCAGGCTCAAAAATAACTTGGAAAGCTTCATGGGGGTCCTTAAATTAATCAACCCTGCATTATGCAGAGGTAGGGAGCTTGACAGCATTGGGGTTTTCGCGCACATAGTCGCGAATGATGGCCTCGAAATCGGTGTCGGCCAGCAAACCAAGTTGCGTAGCGCGTGTCGCGCGAATCTGCGCCGGCCAGTTGGTAACAATTCGGGCGATCGCCGGATCAGGTGTCCAGTCAATCAGGTCGGTCGCAGCCTGGCCGGCAACGCGGCCCAGTGCCTCGGCCATGGCCCCGGCCGTGGTCTGGATGGATGGCAGATTGACGGCGCTGCGTGCTCCCCAATCAGCGTCTGAAGTTTGCGCGGCGCAGAGCAGGCCTTCGATGGTGCGTGCCGGTGAGGACAAGGCGACAGCGGTCTCCGGTGGTACCGGGCAGACGGCGCGCACGCCGGCCAGCGGTTCGCGGATCATGCCGCTCAAAAAGCTGGATGCCGCGCCGTTGGGTTTGCCCGGGCGCACGCTGACCGTCATGAGCCGCACATTGCGTCCCTGAATGAAGCCCTTGCGGGTGCAGTCGGCCACCAGTTGCTCCGCCATGAATTTTTGACAGCCGTAGCTGTTCTGCGGTGTTGGCAGGGTGTTGTCTTCGATCGTCTCAGGCAGAGGCTGCTCAGGCGAGTTGCCGAAGACGGCGAGCGAACTGGCAAACACCAGCATGGGTCGGCTGTTCAGCGCACGGCAGGCGTCGAGCAGAGCGCGCGTGGCATCCAGGTTGCTGCGCATGCCAAGATCGAAATCTGCCTCGCATTCGCCACTGACCGCGGCCGCCAGATGAAAAATGATGGCAGTCTGTGCCTGGAGCATCGCCGATCTGCCAGCCTCGTCCTGCAGCAGCGCATTGAGATCACCGGTTAGCGCCGTGACGCGTGGGTCGCTAAGGAGTTCTTGCGGCGGAGCGACGCGGTCTACCAGCGTCAGCCGGGTCAGGGGGGAGGGCGCAGCGCCGGCCCGTGCCAGCTGTCCGAGCCCAAGCAGGGTGCGCGCCAGGCGAACGCCGAGGAAACCGGCGCCGCCGGTAATGACGATCTGCATGGTTTACATGCCGGCGTAATTGGGACCACCACCGCCCTCGGGTGTGACCCAGACGATGTTTTGCGTCGGGTCCTTGATGTCACAGGTCTTGCAGTGCACGCAGTTGGCGGCATTGATTTGCAGGCGATCGGTGCCGTCATCGTTCTTCATGAACTCATAAACGCCAGCCGGGCAGTAACGCTGCTCGGGACCGGCAAACTTGGCCAGGTTGATGGCCACCGGGACCGAATCGTCCTTCAGAGTCAGGTGCGCCGGCTGATTCTCTTCATGATTGACGTTGCTGATGTAGACGCTGGAGAGGCGGTCAAAGCTCAGCTTGCCATCGGGCTTGGGGTAGTCGATGGGCTTGCACTCGGCTGCCGGCTTGAGATAGGCGTGATCGGGCTTGTCACGATGGAGGGTCCACGGCATATGGCCCTTCAGACCAAACTGCTCGAAACCATTCATCAGCGAGCCCACAGTCAGGCCATACTTGAACCAGGCCTTGAAGTTGCGGGATTTGTTCAACTCCGTGTAGAGCCAGCTGCCACGGAAGGCTTGCGGATAGGCGCTCAATTCATCGTGCTGGCGCCCGCCGGTGACGGCTTCATACGCCGCCTCGGCGGCCAGCATGCCGGACTTCATCGCGGTGTGGCTGCCCTTGATGCGGCTGACGTTCAGGAAGCCCGCATCACAGCCTATCAGGGCGCCACCAGCAAACACGGTCTTGGGCAAAGACATGATGCCGCCAGCGGTGATGGCGCGCGCGCCGTAGGCCAGACGCTTGGCTGGCTTCAGACCTTTGTCTTCGCCTTCCAGGTAATAGCGGATATTGGGGTGCGTCTTCCAGCGCTGGAATTCCTCAAACGGACTCAGGTAGGGGTTGGCGTAGTTCAGGCCGGTGATGAATCCCATGGCGATCTTGTTGTCTTCCAGGTGGTACAGGAAGGAGCCGCCGTAAGTGCTGTCGTTCATCGGCCAGCCGGCCGTGTGCACCACCAGGCCCGGCTCATGCCGCGCCGGGTCGATTTCCCACAGTTCCTTGATGCCCAGACCGTAGGACTGCGGGTCGCAGCCTTCGTCAAGCTTGAATTTCGCAATCAGCTGACGACCGAGGTGGCCGCGCGAACCTTCGGCAAAGATGGTGTACTTGGCCAGCAACTCCATGCCGATCTGGAAGTTCTCACCCGGCTCGCCGTTCTTCTGCACACCCAGATTGCCGGTGGCGACGCCTTTGACGGCACCCGCTTCGGTGTAAAGGACTTCAGCCGCCGTAAAACCCGGAAAAATCTCCACGCCAAGCCCCTCGGCCTGGGTTGCCAGCCAGCGCGTCAAGGCACCCAGACTGATGACGTAATTGCCGTGGTTCTGGCTGCATTGGGGCAGCAGGAAGTTCGGTGTGCGGTAGCCCGTGGTCTCACTCAGAAACATCATCGCTTCGTCGGTCACTGGCTGGTTCAGTGGCGCGCCCAGCGCCTTCCAGTCGGGAAACAGTTCATTGAGGGCGATCGGATCCAGTACCGCACCGGACAGAATGTGGGCCCCTGGTTCTGCGCCTTTTTCCAGCACGACAACCGAGATGTCCTGCCCCTTTTCAGCAGCCAGTTGCTTCAAACGAATGGCAGTGCAGAGTCCACCGGGGCCGCCACCGACAACGACAACGTCATACTCCATCGCTTCACGTGGGCCGAACTGATTCAGAATTTCCTGATTGGTCATGGTTTAACTCATCTGATAATGGCAGCATGGTCCTGGCAACAGGTCCACGGCCGTTGATTGTCGAACGCGAGACTGATTTTATGCGTTCAATCGACATAATCGAACGATCGTTTCTTCTACTCTTGGAGGCTTTTCAAATGGCTTACAGCATGGATCTCTCGGGCCGGGTGGCCTTTATTACCGGCGCCTCCAGTGGCCTGGGTGCCCAGTTCGCCCGCACGCTGTCGAGTGCCGGCGCGGCTGTTGTGCTGGCGAGTCGGCGCATGGACCGGCTCAAGGATCTGCGCGCCCAGATCGAGGCCGAGGGCGGTGACGCCCATGTGACAGAGCTCGATGTGACCAGTCTGGATTCCATCAAGTCGGCAGTGGCCCATGCGGAAACCGAAGTCGGCTCGATTGACATCCTGATCAACAACTCGGGCGTCAGCACGACGCAGCGAATCCAGGATGTGGCCGAAGAGGACTATGACTTCATGTTCAACACCAACGTCAAGGGGGCGTTTTTTGTTGCGCAGGAGGTTGGCAAGCGCATGCTGGCGCGCGCCAAGGGGGCGGCGCCCGGCACCTACACCGGGGGCCGCATTGTCAATATCGCGTCGATGGCGGGTTTGCGGGTGCTGCCGCAAATTGGCGTCTATTGCATGAGCAAGGCGGCAGTCATCCAGATGACCAAGGCGATGGCGCTGGAGTGGGGCAAGTTTGGCATCAACGTCAACGCCATTTGCCCTGGTTACATTGATACAGAGATCAACCACCGGCATTGGCAAACGGAGCAGGGCAAGAAATTGATGCAGATGTTGCCGCGCAAGCGCGTTGGCCAGGTCAAGGATCTGGACGCGCTGCTGGTCATGTTGTGTTCCAACGAAAGCCACTTCATCAATGGCGCCGTGATTGCAGCCGACGATGGCTTTGCCGCCTGAAGGGGAGCAGAAGCTCCGGCACCAGGGCTTACACAGATGAAGATTGAAATTCCGGATCGCAAGAAACTGGTGTTCGAGATGCAGATTCCTATTCGCTGGGGCGATATGGATGCCATGAATCATGTCAATAACACGACCTATTTCCGCTACCTGGAGACCTGTCGCATCGACTGGATGCAGTCTATCGGCTGCAAGCCCGACACTCAGGGCGAAGGCCCTGTGATCGTCAACGCCTTCTGCAATTTCTACAAACAGCTGGAGTACCCGGGGCAAGTGCTGATGAAGATGTATGTGAGCGACCCGGAGCGCACCACCTTCGAGACCTGGGGCACGATGGAAAGGGCTGACGAGCCCGGCGTGATTTATGCCGCTGGTGGTGCCACCACGATCTGGGTTGATTTTCCGAATCAAAAGGCCAAGACCCTACCCGACTGGATGCGCCAGATCGTTAGCTGATCGGTCGGCGAAGTTAATGCTGCAACCGGAACCGGTTGCCACGAAAGCTGAAGGTGGAGCTCTTGGTACCGATGACTTCGAGCGTTACTTCCGGCGCCGCCAAACTGCCTTGTGGCAGGACCTGGTTATTGACCAGCAGCAGGCGTTGACCCGGATTGTCTGAATAGACGGCACCGGTGATGCTCAGTGCGGGAATCTGACGGCGAATATCGTCTGAGAGTTCAGCAAGCAGCGGGGCAGCGGCAGGCACGGGCGGCGCGCTGGCTGTGGCCTTCGGGGTGGGTGCAGCGGGGGCAGTCGTCGCCGGTATTGCTGCGACGGCTGGTGCAGGCGCTGGCGGGGGTGTAGCGGCAAGTGCTGGCGCCTGCTGTTGAACCGGGGTCTGCAGCGTCGCTACGACTTCGGGCGGACGAACGACGGGTGCTGGTGCTGGCTTTGCCGCAGTTAGATCGGGCACGACACGTGGCGTTGAATCCGGCGCTGCTCGCCCTAGCCATAGCGCAACTGCCATCGCACCGAGCAGGAGCGCGGTGCCGCAGGCGATCAGGATCAGTTTGCTACCCGCGGTACGTTTTGTTGCACCGGCGCTGGTCAGCTGGCGCGCATACAGGCCAGGCACGACGCCACGCTCGCGTTCGGCGTCGGCCCGCTTCAGTGCATCGAGGATGTAGGACATGGCTTATCGTGGCGCGGTTTGCAGTCGCACCGGGTTCATGCCGGTGGCGCTGTCGAGTTGCATGAAGGTCATCGGGCCGGGTTGCCCATCGGCCTTGAGACCCTGGGAGCGCTGGAAGGTTAGCACCCGTTCGCGCAGGGCAGCATCGAGAATTCGGGACCCCGTCGCAGGAAAAGACGCCGCCACTGCTTCCAGCCGATCGAGCTGATTGGCAAGATGCTCGATGGCGCCGCCGCTGCTGCCATCGCGCAGTTCGGGGCGATAGTCTGCGGGTGGTTGCCAGTAGGTTGCGAAATCGCCACGCCACCAGCGGCCCAGGGAAACCAGTCTGACGCTGTGCAAACCGTCAGCCAGGCGCAGCGTGGCGGTTTGTTCACCCAGACCCACCAGTACTGCGTGGACGGGCGGCGCCTGGCCTGCGTACAAGGTCAGAATGCCAGGACGGTTGAGCTGACGCAGCTGCGGCAGAGTAAGGCCGTTGGCGCGGTAGCACTGAAGCCCTTGTGCGCTTGCTGAGCGGCAGGGATCGCCATCGCCTGGGGGGAGCTTCCAGTTGGCACCCAAGGCATGCCAGGCCAGGTTGATGTCTGGCGGCAGTTGGGTCAGCAAGAGCTCAAGAGCCTCGATCGGCGTGGCTGCGGCGGATGCTGGCGTGAGCGGGGCTGCAACAGCGACGCTGGCGGGACTCGCTGCTGACGCCGCAGTCGGTGCAGCGCTGGCCGATGCGGGCGGCGCAGGCGGGCGCATCTGCAAGCCCGGCCAGAACAGGAAGGCACTCAGCGCAGCAAGCGCCAGCAGGGTCAGACCGCCCAGCACGTAGTAGGTGAACCGACGGCCGCCTGACCTCGCCGCCGGGTCGGTGCCAAACACTTCGGCTGCTGCTTGGTCCAGCACAGCGCGATCAACCTGGTGCTGACCATGCGCCCAGGCGCCCAGCAGGGCACGACCGCACAGCAGATTGATCCGGCGCGGTACGCCATGGGTCAGGCGGTGCAGACGCTGCAAGGCGCTGCTCTCGAACGGCGACGGACCCGTGAGGCCAGCCACGGCCAGTCGGTGCGCGATGTACTGCGCGCTCTCGGCGGCAGTCAGGGCATCCAGGTGAAAACGGGCGATCACACGCTGGGCCAGTTGTTCGAGTTCCGGCCGCGCCAGCATGGTGCGCAGTTCGGGTTGACCAATCAGCACGATTTGCAGCAGCTTGCGCTCGGCGGTTTCCAGATTGGTGAGCAGGCGCAGTTGTTCAAGTACGTCGGGTGCGAGGTTTTGTCCCTCGTCAATGATCAGGACACTGCTCTGGCCGGCGGCATGGCCGGCCAGCAGAAAGTGGTTGAGGGCATCAATGTAATCCTTGACCGTTGGCGGGTTCTGTGCCGCTGCTGTCAGAGTGACGTGGAATTCCTCGCAGATCGACTGCAGCAATTCGGTGACGGTCAGCTTGGGGTTGAAGATGTAGGCAACATGACAGCCTTGCGGAATCTGTTCCAGGAAGCAGCGGCAGATGGTCGTCTTGCCAGTGCCGATGTCACCGGTGAGCAGGACGAAACCACCACCACTGCCGCCGGCCTTGCCGCCGGAGCCCGCAACGCCGTAGAGCAGATGTGCCAGCGCCTCGCGGTGGCGATCGCTCATGAACAGGTAGCGCGGATCGGGCGCGATCGAAAACGGGTCTTGCGTCAGGCCGAAATGGTGCGAATACATAGGCTGCGAGGATAGCCGGGCTGGGACTCAGGTCTTGGGCTTGGGCGCGCGCCCCATGGCGTAGAACTCCGGATTGGGCAGCATGTTGCTGAACGATGCCATGCGGTTGGACAGGCCGAAGAATGCGGTGATGGCGGCAATATCCCAGGCGTCCTCGTCGTTGAAGCCGTGGGCTTGCAGGGCGGCGAAATCCGCCTCGCCAATCTCGTCGGACTTCAGGCAGACCTTCATCGCAAAGTCCAGCATGGCACGCTGACGCGGCGTGATATCGGCCTTGCGGTAGTTCACTGCCACCTGATCGGCCACCAGCGGCTTCTTTTCGTAGATGCGCAGAATGGCGCCGTGTGCCACCACGCAATAAAGGCATTTGTTGGCAGCGCTGGTGCTGGTGACGATCATCTCGCGGTCGCCCTTGCTGAGTCCGGAGTCCTTCAGCATCAAGGCGTCGTGGTAGGCAAAAAAGGCGCGCCATTCGGGCGGACGTCGGGCCAGTGCCAGGAAGACATTGGGTACAAAGCCGGCTTTTTCCTGAACTTCAAGCACGCGCAGGCGGATGTCCTCGGGCAGGTCTTTCAGTTCAGGGGCAGGGTAGCGGTCCATGGTGTTTCCTTTTTTGAACTTTGTGGGACAGACCAAAGCTACACCAAGTGAGCGTGCTCTGTCCCCAACTGATTATGTCAGTGGGACATTATCTGGCGTCATTTTGGCAGCCCGGGTCGGGCGCGCGGGTACATTAGCAACTTTGCCTGGTCTCGCATGGAATCTCTCCTCATCTCAACCGGCGTTGTGGCGCTCGCAGAAATTGGCGACAAGACACAGTTGCTGGCCTTCATTCTGGCAGCGCGCTTCAAAAAGCCGCTGCCCATCATTGCCGGTATTCTGATCGCGACCCTGTTCAATCACGGCCTGGCTGGCGCTCTGGGCGCCTGGATTACTTCGGTCGTCAGTCCGGACGTGATGCGCTGGGTGCTGGGTTTGTCGTTTATTGGCATGGCCGCCTGGACCATGATTCCGGACAAAATTGAAGAGGAAGAAACGCAGGTGGCCAAACAACTCGGTGTTTTTGGTGCCACCCTGGTGACTTTCTTTCTGGCGGAAATGGGAGACAAGACCCAGATTGCGACGATCGCACTGGCGGCCCACTACGGTGAGCCGCTGCGGGTGATTGCCGGAACAACGCTGGGTATGCTGGTGGCTGACGTGCCCGCTGTCTTTGTGGGCAGTCAATTTGCGACAAAGATACCGATGAAGCTGGTGCACAGCATCGCTGCCGGTATCTTTGCCGTGATGGGTGTATTAACCCTGCTGAAAGTTGAAAAACTGTTTCAGTAGGCTCAAGCCTTCTTGACCCAGCTGCTGCACCAGGCCTTGGCCGGCACCAGTTTGTTGCCAAACACCGCGCAGGGGCCGCTGGCATCGGCTGGCTTGCCGGTGTAGAGCTGACAGTTGGAGCATTTCTGGTCAGCGGCGAACTTGGGGTACTTGGCTTTGTTGACCGAGGCGGCGTCGGCCACGTAGCCCAGCGCAATGGCTGTGGGATCGGTGGCGCTGATTGGCCCGGCCTGCGCAAAAGCGCTACCAGCGGCCAGCACACTGCTGCCCAGACTCAATTGAACGATGAATTCGCGACGGTTGGTCATAATATTCTCCGGGTTTTGTTGGTAATTGTTTAAACGACGATTCGAAAATCGACCGCGCAGTGTAATGCCTTTCGGCCAACAGCCTAGCCGCCGGCCATCAAACGGTGTACCAGGTCGCCGGTGTTGGAGGCCTTGTACTTGCGCATCAGCCGGGCCCGGTAAATTTCAACCGTGCGATGGCTGATGCAAAGGGAGCGGCCGATTTCCTTGGAGGTCAGGCCGTCCATCAGGTGCGCAGCGACCTCGCGCTCGCGCGCCGTGAGTTCGGCCTTGACCGGGCGACGCGAACTCAAGTCTTCAAAGCTCCAGATGCCGGCCTCGTGCGGCGTGCTTTTATTCAGCGTCCTGCCGGTGACGTGGCACCAGAAGGTTTCGCCATTGGCGCGTTTCATGATGCGATCATCGGCGTAAGTGCCACTGCGGTTGAGAATGGGAGCGATGCGCGAACCGGTGCGCTCGAACTCGATGGCGCTGGGGTACAGCACCTGAAACGATGCACCGATCAGCAACTCGTGTGATGCACCGAACATCTCGCAGACGTGCCGGTTGCAGTCCACGATGACACGGTTGCGCGAGAGAATGAGGCCGACAGGTGCCAGATCGAAGGCGAGGCGGTAATCGATGTCCATTACGAAGAACTACGTATTTAAATAAGTAGTATCCTACGCCAATGCTTGTTTCAAAGGAGCTCATCAAGTGAACAAAATTTACCCGAGTGCGGCCGCAGCGCTGCAAGGCATCGTCAAGAACGGCCAGTTGCTGGCCGTGGGCGGCTTTGGTCTGTGCGGCATACCCGAGGCCCTGATCGATGCACTGTGTGGGTCGGGGGTGAAAGACCTGACGGTCATTTCCAATAACGCCGGCGTAGATGGTTTTGGTTTGGGCAAGTTACTCGAGACCCGCCAGATCACCAAGATGATTTCGAGCTACGTTGGTGAGAACAAGGAGTTCGAGCGTCAGTTCCTCTCCGGTGAACTGAAACTGGAATTCACGCCGCAAGGAACCCTGGCTGAAAAACTGCGCGCCGGTGGCGCCGGCATCCCTGCGTTTTACGTACGCACCGGGGTTGGCACTTTGATCGCCGAAGGCAAGGAAACCCGCGAGTTCGACGGCCATCAGTACATCATGGAGAAAGCCCTGGTGCCCGAGGTTTCGCTGGTCAAGGCCTGGAAGGCCGACAAGAGCGGCAATCTGATTTTCCGGCGCACCGCGCGCAATTTCAATCCAGCGGTGGCGATGGCCGGCAAGATCACGGTGGTGGAGGTCGAAGAGATCGTCGAGACCGGCAGCTTTGACCCCGATGCCGTGCATTTGCCCGGCATTTACGTGCACCGCATCGTGCTCAATGCGACGCCTGAAAAGCGTATCGAACAACGCACCGTTACCTCTAAAGGAGTTTGATCATGGCCTGGACACGCGACCAAATGGCGGCCAAAGCGGCTGAAGAATTGCAGGACGGTTTTTACGTCAACCTGGGCATCGGTTTGCCGACGTTGGTGGCGAACTTCGTTGCTCCGGACAAGGAAGTCTGGCTGCAAAGCGAGAACGGCATGCTCGGCATCGGACCGTTTCCGACCGAGGACGAGGTGGATGCCGACCTGATCAACGCCGGCAAACAGACCGTGACGACGATTCCCGGCTCCAGCATTTTTGGCAGCCACGAGAGCTTCGCCATGATTCGTGGCGGCAAGGTGAACCTGAGCATTCTGGGCGCCATGCAGGTCAGCGAAAAAGGCGACTTGGCCAACTGGATGATCCCGGGCAAGATGGTCAAGGGCATGGGCGGCGCGATGGACCTGGTGGGCGGCGTCAAGCGCGTACTGGTGCTGATGGAACATGTAGCCAAGAAGAAGGACGGTAGCATCGACCTGAAGATCCTGCCCGCCTGCAATCTGCCGCTGACCGGCGTCGGCGTCGTCAACCGCATCATTACCGATCTGGCCGTGATGGACGTCACGCCAGCCGGGCTC
>Ga0163199_1000435_pt1 | contig 26562 bp, 26 predicted proteins | sample PL_2010_150m_FD_113537 | JGI IMG/M metagenome (GOLD analysis project Ga0163199, IMG submission 113537) | Freshwater microbial communities from Powell Lake, British Columbia, Canada to study Microbial Dark Matter (Phase II) - PL_2010_150m | ecosystem: Environmental > Aquatic > Freshwater > Lake ...
CGTGCTTTTTCTTTCTCGGCGTCTTGTTTTTCTTGGGCCGCCTTATCTTCTCGAGCTTTCTTTTCCGCTTCTGCCGCTTGGTGGGCTTCCTTTTCTTCTTTTGCCTTGCGTCGGGCTTGTTCTGCCCTGCCCTTAGCGTCCTGCCTTTCAAGCGCCGCCTCTATTTCGGGAGAGAGGGATTCGCCGCGGCTCTTCATTTCTTCCGCAATGCTTTGCTCTAAAGGCGTGAGTTCAATTTCAGCGGGAGCTCGGGCTGGCGGTTGTTCGCTTGGTTCGCCTTCTTCTTCCGTGCGCCTTACTGAAACGATTATTGGTCCCGGCATTTCGTGTCAACTCAAATTGCTTTAAGCACTAAAGCCCTATTAAGTCCTTTCCAAAACAATAAAAGCCTCTCGCTGCAAAACGATTGCGGTGAAGGCAAATGGGCTACAACATTCGCGTGACGCATTCCACCAGCGGAAAGGAAATAGTGCTGGAAGTCGAAGAAAGTTATACGGTCGCAAGCGTTCTTGAAGTGCTGGTTGAGAACCTGCAGCTTAAAGACCGGTTTGTGCTTGCAACTGCCGACGACAAGATACTCAATCCCGAACTTACGCTAAAAGATGCAGGCGTAGGCGCAAATTCCGAGCTTACCTTAATGCCCGACCCTACTGGCGGTCTGGCCTAGGCGTTCTTCCTGTTGAAATGGTGTTTGAAATATGCAGCTTCCGCAATCCGTGTGGCAAAGGCGGCTTGAATCCGAATGGCGAGAACTCAGCGCAAGCGGGCTGGAGTTCTCTACAAATTCCGATAAGACTGAGTACGCCATAGTAATTCATGGAAGGGGATACGTTTACTCGAACGGCATGCTGACGCCCGTCAACACGCATAACGTGTCTGTCCGCCTTAACCGTTCTTTTCCCTATCCGGGCGGTATTGAAGTGTCATGGCTTTCGCCAATCTTCCATCCGAATATTCGTTCGCAAGACGGCAAAGTGTGCATACACCTGCTCAACAACTGGTCCGGCCTTTCCAGCGTAACAGCGCTTGCCCGTGGATTGGTGCAATTGTTGGAAAATCCAAATCCTCGCGACGCGCTAGACAAGAAAGCGGCAGAATATTTTGCCCGCAACTTTTCCGGCAACGAGCCCGTGATACCGGCAGGCCCGCGGATAGTCTTCAAGAATTGAGTTGATTTCAATGAAGCCCAAAGTAGTTTCAGTAAAACTTCTCGAAATCCCCAATGTGGCTCCGCCAAGCGAAGAAGAATTCGAGTTCTTGGAGACGCACTACGCCGACAAAGGCAAGGCGGAACAAGCAGGGTTCAAGCCGCACGAGAAAACGCAGGATAACCCGCTCAACAAGCCGCAAGAAGTGCAAGGCACGGGGGAAAAGAAAGGTTTGCTGGGATGGCTCAAGGGGCTTTTCGGAAAGAAATAGGCCGCGTTTTTTTCTCGTGTTAAATTTTCCAGAATTTCCTAGTGCGCACGAAGTTTTTCTGCGCTTCGAGAAGGTCGTTGTAGAATTCGAGCTCGTCGTCGCGCAGGCGCGCAAGCATTCGCGCGGCGGTTTCCTCGCCAACTCCGTAAGTTGAAAAGGCAATTACGGCTTTTCTCCCGTACGCCGAGATGAGCGACTCAGCGCGGTGGGCCTGCTCGAGTTGCTTGCGCTCGGTTGAAGTTAGTTCCAGTCCTTTAGCGCTTTTCTTTATTACGTCGGCGTAGTCAGCGGTTGTGACTTGCGTGCTGCCGCAGGACGGACATTTAACTTTTTCTTCAACTTCAGAGTTGGCTTTCGAGTAAGAGTTAAGGCAATAGCTGCAGCAGAATTCCGTGCGCTTTGCCAAAAGGCTTTGCTTGAACGCCTCAAGCAACTGTTGGGTGGCTTGCATTGGCGCGAGCAATTCTCCGAAACCCTTTATTTCAAGGAATTCGCGGGCAACCGGCGAAAACCCGTCTTTCGCAACCAAGACTATTTCCTTGTTGTTTTCAAGCAGCCGGCCAGCCCCCTCGGCGTCCAGTTTTTCAGAGAGTATTTCCTGCATTGCTTCGTGCCATACTGGCGTGTTTGCTTGAGCTTCAACAAACCTTTTCATGTTCAATCCGCGCACGTCGGCGCCCTTCTGTAAAAGCCCGAAACGCCGGGCTGCGTCGGCGAAAGACTTGCGGAACATGGGCGTGGCTGGCAGGGCTGCAAGCAGTATTTTTCCCACCTCGTGGGGCTGCAGGTCTGCCAGAATATTTTTGAATGCGTGCACTTCGAGGGGTTTTGCGAAATCGAATGCAATTGCGTAAGCGGAAGTGCGCGCGTATACTGAAGCCCTGGTCTTTTCGGTAAGCAGGCTGCAGAGCGCCTTTGAAAGCGCTTCGTTGGCCTTGTTGCCACAAAAAGTGTGCAGCACGAAAGTCTTGCCGCCTTGGTGCTCCAAATATAGCCTTCCGGCCTTTGGCACGAAGTATTTTGCCTGTTGTTTTGCAAAGTCAATTATCTTGGCGGCTGCCTCGGCAGTGCAGCAGTGTTTTGCTTCAATGTCTTTGTCAGTAAGACTGCCTTCACCCACCTGTTCCAGCAGCGTTCTCGCGTCTTGCGCTGCCTGCCAGCTCACCGGAATCTCTTCACCCACCCAGTCTGGTATTGCCGCCGAGTAGTCCCCGCTTTGTTCGACCACCACTTCGTCTTCGGCAACGCTCAGCACGCGCCATGGGATGCCGCGCGTAATGAAAACTGCACCTTCCTGCAAGTATTCGGCAACAAAGGATTCATCCAGCATTGCCACGTTCTTGCGGTTTGCGGCGTCCTTGACGAAATACTTGTGTGAATCAGCAATTGTCGAGACGTTTTCGTAGTAGTACAGTTTGGTTGCGCGCGTTGTCGAGAGCTTAGAAAAATCGTCGGAAATTGAAATGAGCCTCTGGTTTTTCAATTGCCTGCAGACGAGCAGGAACTGCTGCGGGGAAAGCGTAGCGTACGGAAGCGCCCTCTTGATTATTTCAAAAGCCTTTTTAGAGTCAACAGTTTTTCCTTCGCCCGCGTCGAGCGTCATTCCGGCAATCTGGTGGGCAAGAACGTCGAGGGCGTTTTGTTCAAAGCCGGTTGGTTCGAGCCTGCCGTCAAGAGCGTGTTTAGCAAGCACCGCGCTTTCAACGCAGTCCATTCCGCTTACTGCAATTACGACTCCCTTTGGGGTTTTGCCTTTGCTGTGGCCGCTGCGGCCAACGCGCTGCACCAGCCGTGCCGCCTGGCGTGGCGAGTGGTATTGTATGACTAGGTTTACTTTGCCGACATCTATTCCGAGCTCTAGCGAGCTAGTGCAAATTATTGCCTTGAGCCCTCCTTCCTTTTTCTTGAATTCTTGTTCTGCCGCAAGCCTTGCGTCTCGCGCAAGAGAGCCGTGGTGCACGCCAATCACTTTCCTTAATTCCTGCGATTGGAACATGAGCGAGGCCAGAGATTCTGCCAAAGAGCGCGTGTTGACAAAGACAAGCGTGTTTTCGTGCGTCTCTATAAGCTCGAGGATGCGCGCAAGCCGTGCACCGGAAAACGCATCGAGGCTCCACAGTTTGTCGAGAGGTCCGGCTGATTGTTTTGTTGGGAATTCGATTGACAAGTTTATCTTGCGCGCCAACTGGGACTTCACCAGTTGGGCGTCGCTTGCAACAAATTTTGTTACCAGTTGTTCGCTTCCAACTGTTGCGCTAAGCCCGATTATCTGGACATTGGCGTCAGGTTTTCTTTCTTTTACCCGTTCTTTGAGCCGTTCAAGCGCAACGCTAAGCTGTATTCCCCGCTTGCTGTCAACAAGCTCGTGCACTTCGTCAATAACCACCCATTCCACGTTGCGCAGCGCGTCGCGAAGAGGCCCGATTAAGAGCGCGTTGAGCGTTTCAGGGGTTGTCACCAACACTGCGGGCGGGTTGTCGCGCTGTTTTACCCTTTCGCTTGAACTAGTGTCGCCGTGCCGGACTGCAAGGCTAACGCCGGAAAGCTTGCACCAATATTGCAACCGTTCGAGCAAGTCGCGGTTGAGCGCCTTAAGCGGGGTGATATAGACAAAGCGGATGCCTTGCGTGCCGCCGCTTTGTACGAGTTTTCCCAAAAGCGGCAGAAAAGCGCTTTCAGTCTTGCCAAAGCCCGTTGGTGCAATGCACAACAAGTTTTTTCCTTCCAAAGCCAGGGGAATCACTTTTTCCTGAATTTCAGTTGGAACACCAAACCTCGCCAAAGCCAGCTTTGAAATTCCAGGCTCTAGCAGGTGGTAGGCGTTCTTGGCTTGCGTTGTGTCTTCAACAAGTTGTGGCATTTGTTTCACTTAGATGGAGTTGGCCGCCAGAAAGGAAGACTTCCGGCGGCCTACGAGAAGAACATGGCGGGAAAGAGTAATAACTCTCCCTCAATTGTTGTTGGACGGCTGGTGGCAACGTTTTATATTTTCGGGACGAGTTAGGCGGTTGGTGTTGGCGTGCGTGATTGGCTTAAACGTATTTTTGGTGGCGCCGTGCGTAAGGAGGGCGTTGCCAAGGTTTGGCCAGGGTCAACGACGGAAGAATCGTATTCTAACGCCATGGTTGACTTGCTTCCGGGGCTATTGCGCCAAATCGCGCGGCGAACGCCAAGCGCTATTGTTTTCGTTGATTCTTCGGCTAGGCCCCACGCATGGGTTGCAAGCCGGGTATGGGAACGTTTAAATCTTGGGAAAAAGCCGCGCTTTATTTTTCTAGCCCCCCCGCGCCTAAGCGATTCGGCTTTTACAGATTACAGTTTTAAACACGGAAAGTATGGCTATAAGCTTGACCGGGAGGTTTCTTTTGACAAATTTGTTAATCACCAAGCTGGCGCGTTCAATCTAGCCGTTGCAAAGTTGGTGCAAAAGGAGGGCCTCAAAGGCAAGCGGGTCGTTGTTTTTGAAGACCGCGTTGCCAGCGGTCGGAATATGAATATGATAGCGCAAGCCCTCGAGAAAGCAGGCGTAACAATAATTACGGCCGCTTTTTACGATGGTGCACGAAGAGCAAAGCTTAGGGCAACGGAACAAGGCCGTGGCTTGAGCGCGCCTTGGGGCCGCGTTGGAGACCACGGTTTAATGGTTCGCAGTGAATGCGGCCCGCGCGTCTCTGGAATAAGGGACAAAGAACGGTTCTTGCAGGTAAAGAGACTTGCTGGCGAAGTTGCCCAAAGAATAATCGAAGGGAGGCGGTTGCAATGAACTTCAAGTATTGGCAGTGGGAGTCGCACGAGCTGCGCGAGAAGCTCAAGAAGCCCAGTGTCAAGGAGATTGCAAATACGCTTTTTCCCAGCGAGACGCATGCCTACCGTTTCGCGCGAGTTCTTTGCATTGTCAAGCGCAAGGGCAGCGTGAGGCTGCGCGAGATGCCGTCAGACCTGCCAAAAGCAACGTGGCACCGTTACTTGGAGGCTGGCTACGAGATGGGTTTCTTTGACAAGAAGGACGACGTGTACGTCAGAATAAACCGTTTCTCCAATCCTGTAAAGAATTTTGGCGAGTATTACGCCAAGTGGCTCGACAGTGAAAACGTTTCAGAGGAAGGAGAGCTCCCCGTGCTTTTCCCTCGCGCGCAGAAAGGAAAATACAATCAAGCGCAGGGCAAAGAAGGCCAGGAAACGGTTGCCGCCAGCGAACAGGCCGCGGGCAAGCCGTCTGCGCCTTAGCTAGCTCCCTTCTTTTTTTCGCAATTATTTTCCAAGCAGCCTTTCGAAAAAGCCTTTCTTTCTCTCTATTTTCTTGGTCCCTTGCGCCATTTCTATTGCGTCGAGCAGGTCTTTTTGCGTTGGCGCGTCGTCCAAGAGTATTTTCTGGGGAATCCCGCTTCCTGAAATGAAGAGGGTCGGCACGTGCGTAACGCCGTACTCGCTTGCCTTTGCGCTGCCTTGAGGGGTGAACGTATCGTACTCTACTATTTCCACTGCTCCTTGCTTTTGTGCGTTGAGCTGGGCCGCAACCTCGTGCACCGTGTTTTTCGCTCCGGGACAGTAGGGGCAGGTGGGGGAAACAAAAAGTTCTATTTTAGTCACGCTATGATTGTGGCGTTGGACACTCTTATTTTAGAGCCCGGCGTTGCGTTGTTTCGCCCAAGCACGCCCAAATTGGTTTCCAGCACGTATAGTGCGGGGGCTTTCGGGGAATATGAGGGGCAGGACTCGGAGGCGCACGGAGTCATTTGCTGCACGTCGACCACCGTCAGGTTTTCGTCCATCCATGCAATGTCAAGGGGGATGAGCGTGTTTTTCATCCAGTATGCGTGAAGCGCTGGATAATCGTGCACGAACAGCATTCCTGCGTCAACGGGCATGGCCTTGCGGTTCATCAAGCCGGTTTCGCGTTCCTGTTCAGTTGAGGCAACTTCTATCGTAATGCACGCGCCGTTCTCAAAACACGCGCGCGGCCCTTCGGTAAGGGATTGGCTCGGGGTTGCAGTGGCGGCCGGAGTTGTTGGCAGGTTAGATTGGCGCGTCGTGGTCTGGCTTTCAGGCCTTTGGGCAAGGCAGCCGAGTAAAAGCATGGCAAACGCAAGCAAAACTAGCTTTTTCAAGGGACCACTTTCTCGCCCATGATGTAGTGCAACGTTCCGTTGGCTTCGATAAAGCTTTTTTCGAACGACAGTTTTTTCAAGTAAGGCGCGGTTCCCTTGTGAATCAGTGTTTTCCATGTCTTCATTGTGCGTTGGGAATCCAGCAAAAGCCCTTCCGATTCTCCGAGTTCTATTACGTACACGCTTTTTTCTCTCCGTTTTAACTGCCTTTTTCCAAGAATCTTGCGGGCAATATTGCAACCGGCTAGCGAACCGGTTGAGAATGCGGTAAAGCCCGTCTTGGGTGTGCATTCTTCTACGCAGTCTCCTGCCGCAAACACGTTGGGCGTGCCAATGCAGCGCATGAACGAATCTACTTTGATGAAACCGTTGTTTACCTTTAGCCCTGTTTTTTCAATAGTTGCCCTTTGTGGTGGAAATGCGAACGTCAAATCTGATTTGATTTCGCCCGAGCTCGTCCTAATGGAGTTGGCGGTTATTTCTTTTGTTCGCACTTTGGTAAAGAGTGTTATATTTCTTTTTTCAAGTTCGGCGCATATAGCTGCGCTGGCTTGCGGTCCCAGTTCTTGCACTGGGCGGTTGTTGGAAGTAACGTATTTGAGCTCGACTTTCTTGCCCATTTCGGAGAAGTATTGGTGAGCGTGGAAAAGGGTTTCCAAAGCGGGGCCTTCCCACAAGCTTCCGGCGCAATTGACGCTTGCCACGCTGGAACCCGAAAATTCTTTTATTGCTTTTGCAATGTTGTCCGCTTGTTCTCCAGTGCCTACTGGCAGGGCGTTAGCGATTCCCTTTACTGTATCGTAGTCGGGTTTGCTTCCCAACCCTACAAACAAGTAGTCGTACTCGATTTCCTTTTCGCTTGTGAGAACAACATTATTTTTAGGGTCGATTGATTGCACTGTTGCTTTGCGGAACATTATCCCGCGGGCAGAGAGGGCCTTGTCCAAGTCTATTGGTTTTGGCGGTCGGGCCACGCCAAACGCTGCCCGCACCAAGGATTGCTTAAGTAGAAGGTGCGGTGATGGGGAAACAAGTGTTACTGCGTGCCTGCGCCGCAACTCGCGCTGCGCCGCGAATGCTGCAGCCACGCCCGACATCCCGCCCCCTAAAACCAGCACGCGAACTTGTTTCATTTAAATTCACCTGCTTACTAGCGCGCTGCAGTTAAAGTATCTTTTTATCCTATCCTTGGCAAACTATTAATCGAAAGAGAGGGGCTTGTTGAAAGTCTGGGGCCGGGTTGCCCGGAGGCCGGCGCTGCAAAGATTGGCGTTACGCCGGCTTCCACAAAATCACGCTTCAAGGGGAGAAAGCATTCGCGTAGTGAAGGGCGATATTTTTGGCAACCCTCTCGCAATGAGGGGTTCGCGGTTCGTTTTGCCGTTCTCGCAAAAGGCTGGCACGCTTTTGGCGTCTGCAACTTCATCCAGCCATTGCTACGATTAGCCTAATTGTCAGCGGCAGCTGCCGGCAGGCACGCTCCGAAAGAGCGAAAATCTTTTGTCGCGTTGTTTTGTGCGAGTTGCATGCGCGTAGTAGTGCATTTGGACATGGATGCTTTTTTTGCCAGCGCCGAGCAGCGCCGCAACCCAAAGATTGCATCAAGCCCCGTCATAGTTGGCGGCTTGCAGGGAAGGGGGGTTGTGAGCACTTGCAGCTACCAGGCTCGCAAGTTTGGCGTGCACAGCGGCATGGCAATGTCGTTGGCGCGTTGTTTGTGCCCGACGGCTTTCTTTCTGGAGCCGGACTTCGAGCTTTACTCGAAAGTTTCGCGGCAGATTGCGCAGGCGTTTGCAGACAACCTTTCGGCAATCGGTGGAACGAGCTTCGAGCAGGCGAGCGTTGACGAGTATTACGCCGAGTTTTCGCAGAATTCTTTTGGCGAGGCGGTCGAGTGGGCACGTTGGGCTAAAAAGTGCGTGCGCTTCGAGCACGGCCTGCCTTGCACTGTTGGGGTTGGGGAAAACAAGTTGTTGGCGAAAATGGCGTGCGGCAAGTCCAAGCCAGACGGGTTCGGGACAGTAGGCGCAGGGCAAGCAAAACAATTCTTGCGCGGGCTTGCGGTTGGCGAGTTGCACGGCGTTGGCCCAAAGACTGCCGGAAAGCTAGATCGGCTGGGAATACGGACTGTTGACGAACTGGCGCGCGCCGACGTGATGCTCCTGCTCGAAGAGTTCGGGGTTTACGGCAACTGGCTGCATTTTGCGGCAAACGGCGTTGATGCAACTCCAGTTGGCGTAACAATTCCGACAAGGTCAATGGGGCGCGAGAAGACTTTTCAGCGCGACTTGGATTCTCTCGACCAGGCAAGGTGCGAGCTTTGCGCGATTGTCTGCCAAGTGCACGATGAACTTTGCTTGCAGTCGTTCTTTTCCCGAAGGGTTTCAGTAAAGGCGCGCTTTGCAGATTTTGAGTCAAGGATTGTTTCAAAGACGCTGCGGCAAAGCACCGACTGCCGTGACTTGCTGCAAAACGCCGCGCTTGAACTGCTCGAAAAAATATGGCTTGAATCGGGAGGCAAGCGCGTAAGGCTTCTGGGCTTTACTGTGGGAGGCCTTACTGAGATGAAAAGCCAGCGCAAGCTGTCCAGCTTTGCTTGAACTAAAGCTCGCGCTATTGCCTTGTTCTTTACTTTTGCTTGGCTTGCCGTTCGGTTTGTTTACTCGAATTCCTCGACTTTTGCTGGGAATTCGTCGTCGTTGGCGATAGCGCCACGGTTTTTTAGCAGCGTGCGCGCCAAAAGGAAGTAAATCAGTGCCAATGCCTTGCGTCCCTTGTTGTTGGTGGGCACCGCCAAGTCGATGTTCTTGAACGCGTTGTTAGTGTCGCAAAGCGCGATTACAGGAATGTTTAGTTCGAAGGCTTCCTTGACAGCCTGCCTGTCGACTCCCGGGTCGGTGACGAGCACTATTGAGGGTTCGACGAAGTCTGCGCGAGAGGGATTGGTGAAACGTCCGGGAGTGAACCGGCCAACTAGGGGCTGGCATCCGGTGAGTTCGCAGAACTTGCGTACGGGGTTGAACGCGTTTTCCTTGTTGCCGATTATGAATGTCTTTTCAGGCGTGTACTTGAACAGCATGTGCGCTGCTGCGCGCAGCCGTTCGTCAGTCTTTTTGAGGTCGAGAACGTTAAGCCCGTCTTCGCGCGTCTTGTAGATGAATTCGCGCATTCTTCCTTGCTTCATCTTCGTGCCGATGTGCACTCCTGATTCCAAGTATTTTTCCTGTGGTATGAGAAATTCCATACGCTATACACCTTTGTTTGCTACCGCCATGCGCCCAATCGGGTTACGGCGGTTGTTAGTCAGCGGCGGCAAAACCCAATCAGCGGCCGCGCTGCCGAAATAATAGTGGAAAAAAGCGTATAAAAAGCTTGCCGGAGACTAGAATACTCGATGAAAACCAACTTAAGCAAGCCGCAGCACCGAAAAGAGGCAGATTTTCAGCAGGCAAAAGCAAAACAATCATCTTCAGAGATTGCCGTGCCATCGCAGCCGGTAAAGCAATTTCCTTCTGCAGGGGAAAAAGTCGAGATTGTTTTGGAACCGGCAGTTGTCGCCGAACAGGCAAAGCCTTTCAAAAAGTCTGGGCGAAAGACCGCAGCAAAGGCGGCTTTAAAAACCGCCCCGGTAGAGCCGCCCCAAGCTTCCATTGCCGTGCAAATGCAGGACGAGGTTGTGCAAGTAGCCGAGGTTGAACAAAAACAGGCCGAGGAAAACGTCGAGCTTGTCGCAGTATTGCAGGCCGCTTCCGAATTCGAGGCGCCAAGTTCCGCGGTGCAGCAGGCAGGCGAAGATGACGACGCGGAACAAGTTGTCGCTCCTGCCGCGTCTTCGCAAGACGTTGTCGACGACAAGGATTTGGCCGAGGAGGAACAGTCTGAAGGAGACGAGGCGAGTTTGTCAGAGGATAACGAGTTTGACAAGGCTGCAAAGCAGGTTGCCTCGTTGACCGACGTTCCGGTTGACAAGAGTTTTCTTTCACGCGGCCAGCAAAAGCTTGACGTTTCCGCGCAAGTTGGTGGCAAGGATGCAATGCGCATAATCGAAGCCGCGTTGTTCCTTTCAAACAAGCCGTTGCCGTTCGCCGACCTTGCGCTGATTTCCAAGACTACTGTAAGAAAGGCTAGAGAGCTTTGCGAAAAGCTTTCGAAGGAATACGCTTCGCGGGGTGGCGCAGTCGAACTTACGCTGGATTCCGTTCAGGCATCAATGCAGGTAAAGGCCGACTATCTGGCCCCCGTTGCACAGCTTTCCAAGAACGTCGAGCTTACCCGCAAGTCCACCCGAATCTTGGCGTTGATTGCAAAGAAAGGCAAACTTTTCCAAAGCGAGTTGCGCAAGTACTTTCGCGGCGACATTTATGCCTACATTTCCGAGCTCAAGGATTTGGGGTACATTTCTAGCGAAAAGCACGGCAACACGCGTTTAATCAAGCCCACCAGCAAGTTTTTCGAGAACTTCCAGCTTGGCGCGTTTGAAGCAGCGGCACAATCGCCTCAACAGCCAGCGTCGGGCGCAGCGCAGAAGGCAGAGTCTTCGACGCCGTCGCCCTCTCAACCTGTTAATGATGCCGGCTCGCAATAGCCTGACGTGTTTCCAATGGGAATGTTGCGCAACCTTGCACTCGCTTTTTTGGTGGTGGCAGCCGCGTTCTCGGCGTCCTTGTCAATACTGCTTTACAACGCAAATTCTGTTGCGCTCGACTATTCTTTTTACGAAGCGAGGCTGTCCGAAAGAAACGTTTTTCCCACGATTCGTGATGCGATTGCGCAGGTCATCTTGCAGCAAATAGACTTGCAGGCCGGTTCGGTCGCTCCAGTCTCGGATGCGCTTAAGACTGCTGCAGACAAGGCAATTTCGCCCCAGCTAGTTCATGATGCGGGCTTGGCTTTGTTAAAAAGTTTGCTTTCATACCTCAAGGGCGAAACGGCTTCGCTTAACCTCAAGCAAGCAGGGCAGGCTTGGGCAGACGCCGGGATGGTTTTTGACCAGTCGCTGCAAGAGCAGGGTATCCCGAAGGAAATTTCGCAACCTCTTTCGCAAGAATTGTTTTCGCAGGCAGTGTTGAATTCTCCCGTTTTGTTTCCGCCGGAAGTTGAGCAGGCAAAGCAGAGTGTTGGATTGAGCCTCGCGCTTGTTCCTGTTCTCGCAGTATTGGCGTTAGTATTCCTTGCGTTGATTGGTTTTGCTGCAAGGGAAAACAAGTGGAAGCTCGCCTTGGCAGGGTTGGCGTTCTCTTTGGCGGGTTTGTTGGGAATCGGCGGCGGTTTGCTTGTTGGTTCTTTTGAAAACATGCCTGTCTCGCAATCGCCCGATTTTGTGATGGTGTTGCTTGCAGTTGCCGCTGACGTTGCATCAGAAGTGGCCCGCCGCACAGAGTTGTGTGGCGCAGTGCTGCTAGTAGCAGGCGTAGTTGTATCGTGCGTAGGGCTTTTTGTAGTTAGACCGCCGGTTGGCGGCCAATCTGGAAGAAAATAAGTGGGGGACTGCAAAAGTTGCAGTCAAAATTTTGGCTTACTGCGGCATTGCCTTTACTGCGTCTATCTTTATGGTGACAGGTATTGGCACTGCTACTTCAATGAGCTCGACGGTAATTTCTTCCTTTTCGAGGTTGAGCTTGACGACTTTCGCCTTCTCTCCCTTGAACGGGCCCGTTGTTATTTCAACAAGGTCTCCCTTGTTAAGCGCGATTTCAGTCGGCTTGCTTTCAAGCATTTCCGCTATGTCGGAAATCTGCATCGACTTGTGAAGCACGCCTTTTACGTGCGGCACGTTGGTAATTATGCGTTTTGCTTCCATCTCGTCTTGCGCTTCGGCGATAATATAGCCCTTTAGGCGTGGCGAGACTATTACTGCGTTGACGGGAGCCTTGATCTTTTTTATCTTCTCGTAAAGCAAGTCTGCGACTATTGATTCTTGCCCTGCAGTAACCCTGTAAGAGAACAACATTTAAACCACCTTTTAGCGTGCGCGCCTCCCTCACAATAGGGGGGTGGCAACACTAGCTTTCTGTTCGTTAAAGCTTAAATACGCTGGCTTTAGCGTCAGCCTGTTCAAAGCCTTCCGGTTGCAAAATGCACTATCATCGATATGGAAAAACCGGTAAGCCCGATTATCGCCATCCCTATTCCGGTGACGTATGCAATCTGCCGGAACTCGATTTTTCCGGGCTTGTGCGTGACGTTGAGAACCCGCTTGCTCTGCTTGACAAAATCCGTAATTGGGTTGAGAAAACCTGCATTGACGTCAAACGAAGGAATATTCATTGAGAACACCTTTCTTTTGTTTAAGCTGCTAGTTCGTATCTCCCGTGGTTGGTCGTTTGCGGCACTCCGCCAGATTTGAATGGAGTGGGCTCCAAGGTGCGAGACTTTAGCGACAGAAAGCCGTGGCTTAGCGCATAGAACGCCTTGAGCCCTTTCATGTGCGGTTCGTAATTATTATTTGCTCCAAGCGCACTGAAAAACCTTTCTAAGTAGGTTTCAAGGCGTTCGCCGTGTGATTGCGTCTTGAAGCCGTCGGTTCGAAGCGCGCCTTCCGCTGCAACCAGCAGATTCCTGCCGTGCCGGTCCAGTTCATTTCCGAACGCCTCTACAGTTTCAGCTTTGCATCTTCCGGCTATTTCCTCAGCTAGTCGCATTGCGTGGAAAACGTGGGTGGCGTGGTGCTGGTGACTCATAATTGCGGTTCTAACGTGAGTTTTCCAGTCTCTAGGAAGCGGCGTTTCTCTTGGTGCAAGCGGAGTTCTCGCCCGCTGGCGTCGAGGTACGGCTACTAGTGTTGGCAGTTTGACGTTTTCACCCTACGAATCCTATTCCGAGTTCTTCCTGCCCGCTTTCTTCGTCTTGTTCGATTGGCTTGACTCCTGCAAGCACTGCAAGTACGCGTACAGTGTGGTTTTCCATTGATTCCTCGACGTTTGCGCCCCAGATTATGTGCGAGTTTTGCGCAATGCGCGAGTTTATCGTGTTGATTGCGGCTTCAGCCTCGCCCAGCGTCATGTCCTCGCCGCCGGTGATGTTGATAAGCGCCCTGTTGGCCTCGCGCACGTCCAAGTCTAAAAGCGGGGAGGTGAGTGCCTTTTCGGCAGCCTGTATAACGCGGTCCTTGCTTTCAACCCCGGTTATTTCGCCAAGCCCAATCATGGCGTTGCCGCTCTTTTCGAGTATTGTCCTTAAGTCGGCAAAGTCCAAGTTGACCAGTCCGGGTTTGGTTACTAGCTCGGAAATTCCTTTCACCGAGTTGGTGAGCACCAAGTCTGCCGCCTTGAATGCAGCGTTGAGCGGAAGGTCGGGCACGTAGTACAATAGCTTGTCGTTCGGAATTGCAATGGTCGTGTCTGCAACGCGCCGCAGTTTTTCAACTCCGCTCTGCGCGTTTTCCTTCCTCTTCTTTCCTTCAGAAGTGAAAGGCATTGTGCAAACTCCGATTACGAGCGCGCCGGCTTCCTTTGCGCACTTGGCAATTACGTGCGCGCTTCCAGTGCCGGTCCCGCCCCCCATTCCGCAAGTCACGAATACCATGTCGCTTCCGTCAAGCAGCTCGCGAATTTCGCCCTCGCTTTCTATTGCGGCCTCTTCACCCACGTTGGGATTGCTTCCAGCGCCCAATCCGCGAGTGCGTTTCTTGCCAAGCAGCAGTTTCTTGTCGGCAGTAGTCTTGAGCAAGTGCTGGGCGTCAGTATTCATCGCAATAAGCTTGGTGCCGTAGATTCCAACTTCCCGCATGCGGTTTATAGTATTGCAGCCGCTTCCGCCCGCGCCAACCACCTTGATTACGGGCATGCTTTCCTCTAAAAATTTCATGAGTTCCTGGTCTTCGCTGCTGACCTGCTTTTGCGGCGAAGCATGCAATTCGCTTTCCTGCTGGCCAGATGTCGTGCCTGAAGCCCTGTTCCGGATAAGTTCCTCCAAATCCATCGTTCCCAACTCCCCTTCTAGATAAATGAAACCTGCAAGTAATAAACACTCCCGCAACGAATTAATAAGAGTATTGCAGCGAGGTTTTTGCCTCTCGATTTTGTTTTGTTAGGGCCAGGTTGTCGAATAGTTTTTTCTTTATAGTTATTTGCGCGTGTTGTTGGGGTAGTTTGATGGTTGAGAAGGCGCTTATGGCCGTAATTTCAAAGACGTATCCTAGTTTAGCAATGCCGCCATCGTTGCCAAGTTTGGAAAAGACGAGTTCGGCAAGAAGATTTCCGGTTGAGATTTTGCGCCGGGTTTTTGTGAGAATGCGGGATAGGGGTGCGGTTTCAAGCCAGCACGACTTGGATGTAGTCACGCGGTCCTTAGCTGCTGACTTGAATTTGGCTCACGTTCTTGCAAAAGCCGACGTGTCAGCGCTTCCTTCTACGCTTGAACAATTTGTCGATCCGTCTGCAAGGAGCCGTTTGGCCGCGCAGGTGGTCTTAAGGCAGATAAACTTTCCACGTTCCGAGTTGCATCGCCTCGAGCACAATTCAAAATGGTTTTCTGCCGGAAGAGAGCTTTCAAGACTGGTGGCTTCGGGAAATTACCTGCAGGCCAAGGGCGAGTCGGGAGACTTAATTCGTGCGCTGCTGGTTTCCAGCCTTAAGGGCGAGCCTTATGCTTTGCATACAACTTCGGAATATAATTCCCAAGTGGTGGAAGTCTTGAAACAAAAGGGCGTGTTGACAGAACCGTGGCTTCATTCTAGCTGGAACGTCGAACTTGACCGGAAGGGCCATCAGGTTGAAGCCGACAAGCGCGCCGCATCCGACCTTGCGTCGTCCCAGTTTTATTCCTTGATGTCTTCGGTCTTGTCTCGTTCATTCGCTTTGCCTCCGCGTTCGCTTGCCAGTATATTCAGGCGCCATTTGGCAATAGACCTGCAACCAGGGTCTCTTCGGGATTTCGTTTCTTCCCGCAAAGTAATCCCCGACATCAAGATGAACGGTATTTTGTGGGACGTAATCGCCGAGCTGCAGCAATCGCGAGAACAGCTAGAGTCTGGAAAAGACTTTGAACGAGCTAAATTAGTCGATGATGTTATGGACGGGCTCGTGTCCCTTCAAAGAGTGCTTGCGCCTCATGATTCGGCAGTAAGCTTGTCGGAGCCTCCTGAGCAGTCAAAAGAAAGTCCAGTAAGGTATTTGTTCAAAAGAGAAGACAAGGATGCGGTCACCTTCCTTACTGGCGGCAACGATTCGGGAGTTTGCGATTCTACAATGGACCGTCAGGGGTTTCACCGGCCCCATTTGGCAATCAAGCACAGCTACCAAGAACTCGGGATGTACAAGCGCCATAAGGCAAGTCTGCGGCGTTTCGGCCAGACGCGGCTTTACGCGGCGTTGGATGCTTCCGAACTGCCCACTCTAATCATAAATTCTATTGATTTGGAGTCTGAAGAGCGCAAGAACCTTAATTTGTATCGTTGGGCTATTGATCATTCTGCAAAAATAGCCCGCCAGTGCAAGTTCAGGCGTCTGCTCATAGGACGTCACGGAGACATGGCGATTTCTCCTTTCGAAAACCACGCATTGTTCAAAGACCTGCGGCCTGTGGAAGCGCACGTTTCCTTGATTGATCCGTTTCCGGATCACATGGCGTTCTCCGACGTTTTTGGGGGAGGCGCAAGCTATGGACAAAAAGCGGGCGTAGCTAATTTCTACGAGTTAGATCTTTGAAAAGTACTTGCGCCCAAAGCATAAAAACCCGCTGCGCGTTCGTGGTATAGGCTGTTTGAAGGTTTTCTAACATGGATTTTAAAGCAAAATTAATAGCAATAGAGCAGGGAGTAAACGAAGTAGTGCTTAATGCCCAAGAGGCAAGCGAGCTGGGCTGGGACTTGTCCGACCGCGTTGTTGTAACGGCGAACGGGCGGCCGGAAACCGCCCTGGTAGACCACGCCGAGGGTATGGTAAAGCGCGGAGAAATTGGTTTGTTCGACGAGCTGGCCAAGGCGTTGGGAGTCAAGGACGGCGATATTATTTCGGCCGAAAAAGCGCCTTTACCGGCAAGTTTAGATTACATACGAAAGAAGCTTGACGGCGAGATTTTGGGCGAAAAGGAAATTGCCACGATTATCAGCGACGTAATGTCGCAAAAGCTCAGCAACGCAGAGCTTGCAAGTTTTGTCTCGGCAATCTACGCGAACGGCATGACTACCGACGAGACGGCCTTTCTTACCAAGGTCATAATCGAGAGCGGCGACATTCTCGAGCCGCCCGTGCACCCCGTGGCCTCAGAGCACAGCATTGGCGGTGTTGCTGGCGGGCGTTCGAGCATGATTTTAGTCCCAATAATTTCTTCTCTCGGGATTTGCGTTCCAAAGACCGCCTCGCGTGCAATAAGCTCTGCTTGTGCAACTGCAGACGCCATGGAAGTGCTCGCGCCAGTGTCTTTGAGTTTAGAGAAAATAAAGCAAGTTCTCCTCAAGGCAAACGCGTGCATCGTGTGGGGCGGCGCGGTCAACATTGCCGCTGCCGACGACAAGCTAATCCAGATCCGCAGGCCACTGCGCCTTGACCCGCAGGCCCTGCTTGTCTCAAGCATACTTGCGAAGAAAAAGGCGGAAGGAGCCCAATTCGTAGTTTTTGACATTCCAGTCGGAAGGGGTGCCAAAGTCCCCAATTTGGACAAGGGCCGGGAGCTTGCGCGGTCGTTTGAAGTGCTCGCCGCAAAGATCGGCATAAAAGTGGTTTCAACGCTTACCGATGGCAGCGAGCCGTTGCTTTCAACAATCGGCCCCGCGCTTGAAGCGCGCGCAGTGTTGGAGATACTTCGTTCAAACGGCAAGACGAATGAAACCGCGCTGTTGGAAAAGGCGTGCATGGCTTCCGGAGTGCTGTTGCAGGCAATTCGCGGCGTAAGCCGCGAGGAAGGGTACAACCTTGCGCGCCACCAAGTGGAGAGCGGCAGGGCTTACGAAAAAATGCGGCAGATTATTGCGGCGCAGGGAGGCAATCCCGACTTAAAGCCGGAAGACATCGAAATTGGAAAATTCCGCAAGAGCATTTTTTCTGAAGTGCGCGGCCGCGTGGCGCACATCGACAACCCCGCAATTTCCCGGATAGTGCGCGCGTTGGGCGCGCCCCGCGATAAGAAAGCCGGAATGATTTTGAAAGTCAAGAAGGGAACGGTCGTCGAGCAGGGCGAAGAGCTGTTCCAACTTGTGGCGTCCACCGAGGAAAACCTCGCGCGCGGCTTTGAAACCGCCAAACGCGTGCCGCTAATTGAATCCGAAAGAATAGTCTTGGAAGTAGTTTGAGCCGACGGTTTTTCGTATTTGCCCGCCCGTTTTATTTTTTAGCCCACCGGCAGCCACGCCCGGGCAGCGTTTTATGCGTTGCGGCCGTCAATATCTTTATGACGAACGTTGTTTCAACTTCAGCAGGGGCTTTCAGCATTCCCCTTGCGCTGCAGGCGCTTGGCTATTCAAAGCTCAACCCAATGCAACAAAAGGCGGTTGATGCAGGGATTTTGGGAACTTCAAACTTCGTGGTTAGCGCGCCTACTGCGAGCGGAAAGACGCTGTTGGCTTTCCTCAAGATTAACGCCGAGCTTGAATCCGGCTGCAGGCAGGCAGGCAAGAAAATAGTTTATATTGTGCCTTTGCGTGCGTTGGCAGCAGAAAAGTACGAGGAGTTGCAGCAAGTCTTTCAAGGCAGGGCGGCAGTCGCGCTTTCAACTGGCGACTATGACGCCTCGAGAGACTCGTTGTTTTCAAGCGACGTGCTTGTAGTTACTAGCGAGAAGATGGACTCGTTGTTGCGCCACTCGCCAAAGTTTGCCGAGAAAATAGCGCTTGCCATTGCCGACGAAGTGCATTTGCTTGACGACGAGCAGCGCGGCGCAACGCTGGAAGTGGTGCTAACCAAATTGTTGCGAAGGGGCACGAAGTTGCTTTGCCTTAGCGCAACCGTGCCGAACGCCAAGGAAGTCGCGTCGTGGCTAGGCGCAAAGCTTTTCTCCAGCGAGTGGAGGGCAACTCCGTTGGAAAAGAAAATTTGCGCCGGAGGAAAGCTCTTTTCGGAAGAAGGAATTGAAGAAGTTTCTGAAAAACGCGCGGTTGGCGAGCTTGTGGCAAAAGCGCTTGCCGAGAATTCGGGCAAAGGCCAGGCAATTATTTTTGTTTCAACGCGCCGCAGCACGGAGTCGGTTGCCGGGGATATCGCCGCAACCGTGGAAGGATTGCTTTCGCCCCAGGAAAAGGCGGATTGCGCAGCGCTTTCCAAAAAAGCTTTGCGTGCGCTTTCCACGCCTACTTCACAATGCAAGGCGCTTTCAGAATGCCTTGCAAGCGGGGTTGCTTTCCACCACGCAGGGCTAGTGGAAAAAGACCGGCGCATAGTTGAAGAGGGATTCAAGAAGCTGCGGTGCGTCAAGTGCGTGGTCGCAACAACCACTCTCGCAATGGGCATAGACTATCCTGCGAGTTGGGTGATTGTCCGCGACTTGAAAAGGTTTGACGGCGATTTTTCTTCGTTTATCCCCAACTTGGAATGCCAGCAGATGCTTGGCAGGGCGGGCAGGCCGCGTTACGACAAGCGGGGCGTTGGCGTAATGGTATGCCAGACTCGCGACTTGGCGCAAGTGCGCGACAAGTACATTTTAGGGCCGCTTGAAGACTTGTACTCCAAACTTTCATCCGAGCCTTCTTTGCGCATGCACGCACTTTCGCTGGTCGCTTCCGGCGAGTGCGGATCGTTCAGCGAGCTTCAAAACTTTTTTGCAAGCACTTTTTTCGCCAGCCAGTACGGCGCCGGCGCGCAGTTCTCGGCAAAAATCGAGCGCGCAGTGCTGCAGTTGATGGAGTTCAATTTCATCCGCGAAAAGAACAACGTGCTTTTGGCAACACCCGTTGGACGTCGGGTAAGCGAGCTCTACCTTGACCCGCTTACTGCGCACAGCTTTGTCAAATGGATTGCCGCTAATTCCCCCAACCTTCAATCCCCAGATTTTGCCATCGAACAAAACGCTGCCAAGGAAACAACGGAAGACAATCGGAGAATTGCAGGCGCGTTCGACGAGTTTAGCATTGCCCGCAAACAAGTTTCGTTGTCGGAATTGCGTGCGCCCGTTATGCGAATGCCTAATGCCGTTGCCAAACCTGCCGACGGCGGGCCCGCGCCTGCGTTTCGAATGCTTTTGGAGTTCGCCGGAGCTTCCGAGTCGCGCCCCTTGGCGCGCGTTTCGCGCAATGAGGAGCAGGCTTTGTGGGACGAGCTTTTCGGGCAACTCGACGAACAGTCGATGCGCGCGTGGGAAATGGATTTCGATGCGCTTTCAAAGTACAAGGGCGCAAAGATTACCAACGCGTGGATAAACGAGCAGGGCGAAGAGGCGGTGCTCCAGCAGTTCGACCTGCCGCCCGGAATACTGCATGCGCGCGTGCGCATCCAAGAATGGCTTGCATATTCCATGGCCGAGCTTGCGTTCGTTCTTAACGCAGGAAGCGTAAGGCTTGAAGCGCGCAAACTGCAAAAAAGGCTCAAGTATGGCGTAAAGGAAGAACTTTTGGATTTAGTGCGCATGCGGGGCGTAGGGCGGGTGCGCGCAAGAAAACTTTTCTTGTCAGGACTGAAAAACCGCGAGCAGGTGCGCGCGGCGGGAGAAAAACTCTCGGCAATCCTCGGCTCCAAGGTGGCCGAAAAGCTTTTGGAGCAGGAAAAACAAGGTTTTTTAGTGGAGAAGTGAGTTGCAATGAAGCGTGGTTTTGTCCCTGACCAGACTTGGTTTCCTTACCATACGACCGAAATAGTAGTCGTTTTATTAATTATTGTGCTGATAATAATGTACTTGTTCTTCCACCTCACAGGCGTGTGGCAGTGAAGAACAACGCAAAATTTCTTTAAAGGAGTTGCAAGGCAATATGGGCGCACGCCCAAGAAAATGGAAAAAGAAGGGAAAAATGCGCTGGAAGTGGGTGCGCAAACGCAGGCGACGCCTTAAGCGCAAGCTCAAGCGCAGAACCGGCGAGCTTTAAGTTCACTGTGTTGCAGCAGAGTATCTCGCCCTCAACAGGATTTTCTTCGTTCTATCGAAGACTTTCTCTGCTTGTCCAGCGCCAGCCTTGTAGCCGCGCCGGAATTCTTGCGCCAGCTTGCAGTCCGAAACAGACTTTTCAAACACGATTACGTCGTCGGCCTGCTGTTCAAGCCCGTTAGTCATTTCGCAAAGCCCGAAGTCTATTACGTAGACCTTCCCGTCGCGCCCAGCCAAAAGGTTGCTTGTAGAAAAGTCGCCGTGTACTATTCCCGACTTGTGAAGTCCTGCTAGAATCCGGCCGGCCTCGAAAGCTTCGCTGCCGTCAATTCCTTGCTTGCGGCTCAAAAGCGTGCCTTCGAGTTTTTGCATTACTAGCTCGAACTCGCCTTCAAGAAAAAGCTCGGGGCAAGCAACGCCGTTTTGTCGCGTGGAGCGCAGCGCTTTGGCTTCCTTGCGCGTCCTGCGCTTTCGAAGCGTGGCGTCCAGTGCTGGTGCCCGGTATTTCTTTTCGATTCTCCGCTTGACTAGCGCGCGCTTGCCGTTCCATTCAGTTTCATACACGCTTGCTTCGGCGCCGTTTGCAAAAAACTTTTCTTTCTTCATTCGTGGTCTTCCCCGCCTGTTTCCAAGTTTTTTTTGTTGGTTTGGTTCATTGTTGCTTGAGGGTTGCAAGCACTTCCTTGAACGGCACTGGCCCTTCGCGGACAAGTATTGGTTCGGCGCCGCAAAGGTTGACTATAGTGGATGGAGGGGTGTGGGCCAAGTCTCCGCTGGAAACTATTGCGTCAACCTTGCCTTCAAACAGTTGCTTCACTTCCGAGATTCGGTATATGCTTGGTTCGCCCGACTTGTTCGCGCTCGTTGCAGTTATTGGCACTCCTGCCTCTGCCGAAATCGCCCGTGCAATCTCGTTGCCGGGAATCCGAAACGCCACGCCATGCCCTCCAATCGCGTCGGGCAGCGAGTTTGGCTTTCTTTCAACAACGAGCGTTAGCGGCCCGGGCATGAAGCTTCTGGCGAGCTTTTCTGCTTGCGGAGTTATTTCTCCGTACTGGCGCATCATCGCCAAGTCGCCTGCAATCACTGGCAGGCCTTTGTCATGTTCCCTTCCTTTTAGCGCGAACACTTTGTTTAGGGCTTCGGCATTGGTAGCGTCCGCTCCAAGCCCGTAGCTCGTCTCGGTTGGGAAGACTATCACTCCTCCTTCGAGCACTAGTTTGACTGCGGTTTCTATTGAGCGTGCCGCCTTTTCGCGGTCCGCCATTGTTGCCTCCAAAATCTTTGTTTTTATCATTTGCTCAATTCCTCCTTTGTTTTTCTCTCTCAAGTTTCACCAAGTGATTTCCTGCGAGTCGAGCCGCAAGTCTTGCGTTGGCTCGACGCTTTTGTTTGTAGCTTTCGCCAGAATGTTTTTGAGTCCTGCAACCGCAATCATCGCGCCCTGGTCGCCGGCGTATTCAAACGGTACCGCCTCGAAGCGCGTTTGTTGCTCTTTGCACATCAGCGAATACATTTCTCGCAGCCTATCGTTTTTCGCAACCCCGCCAACCATCAGTACTTGTGGTTTTCTAGTGTGGCACAACGCCCGTTCGCTTGCCTCTACCAGCATCGCGAAAGCAGTTTCCTGCGCCGAATAGCAAAGCTGGCCAACGCTGCAGGCGTTCTGGGCGTGCGCGCGCAGCACGGCAGTCTGCAAGCCGGAAAAAGCCAAGTTCATTCCCTTGACGGTGTAAGGCAGCTCGAAGTACTCGGGCTTTCCTTTTTGCGCCCTGCAGTATTGTTGCGCTGTCTTCATCACTCCTACCGCATCGGGAGGCGAAAGGTTGATTTTTCTTCCAACCACGTCGAGAAAGTTGCCGATTCCGACGTCGAGCGTTTCCCCAAGCACGCGGTAGTAGCTTTTCCCATCTTGCTTTTGCTTTGCCGCAATTTGCGTGTTGCCGCCCGAAACGTAAACAACAAGCGGGTCTTTACAGTTGCACGCCCACTTGCCGACTTCCACGTGGGCAACAGTGTGGTTGACTGGTACTAGGGGTTTTGAGTTAAGCGTTGAAAGGCTTTTCGCGCAAACGTAACCAATGCGCAGGCACGCGCCAATTCCTGGGCCTTGCGAAAAGGCAATCGCGTCCACGTCGCGAATTCCGACTCCAGCTTTTTGCAGCGCCGCGCGAACTACTTTGAGCGCGACTTTAGCGTGGTGGTCGGCAAGCTTGCGCGGGATAAACCCGTCTGCCGAAGAAGGGTAGCGGTCGAACTCGTTGCAAAGCACGCGCGTGTTGCGCATGTCGACTGCTCCCGCTGTGCGTGCCTGTGATTCCACCACCCCGGCGCCGAAAGTGTGCGCAGTAGCTTCTATGCCTAGTACAATCATTGCCTCTTTTCCCCCTTTACTGCAAAGCTATTGTTTCGATATTAATTTATTGCTTTACGCGCGCGTTTTGCAGAGGTTTGTGGCTATTTGACAAAGAAGACTACTACGACAGAATAAGCGTTCACAAGCGCGTGGGCAACCATTGCTGGAAGCAAGAGCTTGTTTTTCTGCACGTACCAGCCGAAGAGCAGGGCGGCGGTGAGCGCAGCTGCGAGTTCTTGCACGCTGCCAAAGCCCCAGTGCAGAGCGGCGAACAAGACGCTCGAAGCAACCAAGCCAATCTTTCTGAGCAGGTATCCTCGGAAAAGAAGTTCTTCGCCAATTGGCGCGATGAGCAGCACGGCCAGTAGCCCCAGTGTGGTTTGCTTTGAAAGAACGGCCTCCACTTTGGAAGTGTCGGAAAGCCCTAATAGCGCAAAGATTATTGCCTGCGCGAAAAGAAGCGCCATCACCGCAAGGAACAGCCAAACGCCCCGCAGCAGTTGGCCGACGGGGTTTTTGAGGCGCAAGTTGAGCGAGGCGAGCATTTTGGCGGGCTTTATGTTTTCTAGTGCCAGAAATGCGAATGGAAGCACTAGTACGAGCAGGCTTTGTGCCATGACGCGCAGTTGTTGTTCGAATAGTTGGTCCAAGGGGCGTAACACCGTTCAATAAAAAGGTTTTCCGCCCCCAAACATAAATAGGCGCCCTATTGAGTGGCGGTCTCGCGCAGCCTTTAAGGCGCGTTAAGTCGACCAAAGACTTCAAGCTTTCAAGTGTCGTGGTTTTGCGATGGAATGGGATTCGCTGCAAGTGCAGCGCAAGTGGCAGTCGAAGTGGGAGTCAGCGAAAGCCTTCGAGCCGTCGAAAGACCCTTCAAAGAAAAAATTCTTTTTCACTGTCCCTTACCCTTACGTTTCCGGTTTGCTGCACGTGGGCCACGGTAGGACTTACACTAATGGCGACGTGATAGCGCGCTATAGGCGGATGGCTGGCGACAACGTGCTTTGGCCAATGGCTTTCCACATAACTGGAACGCCGGTTTTGGCAATCAGCGCCAAGATTTCCGCCGGGGATGCCGACACGCTGCGAATGTTCGAAGAATACGTTTCAATCTACGAGCAAGACAAAGAGCGCATTCCGCAAATAGTGCGTTCGTTTAGCGACCCCCAAAAGCTCGTCGACTACTTCTCCGGAAAGCTGGTTTCCGATTTTGCCTCGATGGGCTACTCGCTTGACTTTTCGCGCCAATTCACAACCGGCGACAAGGAATACAACAAGCTCATCGAGTGGCAGTTCCACAAGTACAAGGAAAAAGGATTCCTGCGGCAAGCAGCTTATCCCATTCTTTACTGCGTCAACGACCGAAACGCAGTTGGCGAGGATGACATCAAGGACGCCGACACAGTGCCGGTGGAAACGCAGGCGTTTGTGAGCTTCAAGTACGAGTTGGAAGGAAGCGACGCGTACATTGTAACCTGCACGCTGAGGCCTGATACTGCCTTTGGCATACTCAACCTTTACGTCAATCCCAAGACTGCGTATGTCAAGGTCAAAGCAAGTGCCAAGGATGGAAGCTGGTCCGAGAAATGGATTGTCAGCAGGCCTGCCGCCGAACGCCTTGCGCTGCACAACTACTCTATTGAGATACTAGAGGAAGTTCCCGGAGAGAGCTTGGTGACCAAATACTGTCGGCCGCTCCACCATCGCGAGCACCGCGTGCCAATCTTTCCTGCAGATTTTGCGGACGCCGATGTGTGCACGGGAATAGTGCACAGTTCCGCCCGTTCGCCTGTTGACTACTTGAGCCTGCTTGAGCTCAAAAAAGACGAGAAGGCCTTCGCAAAATACCCTGGCCTCAAAGAACAGGTTGTTGCAACAGTAATTCCAGATATAATTGTTTTGCCAGGCTTTAGCGCAACTGCCGCAAAAGACATGGCCGAGAAGTACAAGATAAACAACGCTCGCGAGCACGACAAGATTCGCAAGGCAATGGTCGAGCTCTACCGCCTAGACAACGAGCAGGGGATAATGAGCGGCATAAACAAGCAGTTTGCAGGAATGAAAGTTTCGCAAGCCAAGAAGGAAATAAGCGAATTTCTAAAGCAGAACAACTGGTCTTTCGACTTTTACCAGAACTCGCGCCCTGCGACTTGCAGGTGCGGTGGTAAAGTGGTTTGCGCAGTGCTATCCGACCAGTGGTTCATCGACTTCAACTCTCAGGGTTGGAAGGCGCAGGCAAAAGAATGCCTAGACTCGATGGTAATATTTCCTGACGTTTACCGCAAGCAGTTTGAAGACGTTTTTGCGTGGCTGGACAAGCGGCCGTGCGCACGCCGCCGGGGCTTGGGCACGAAACTGCCGTTTAACGAAGACTGGATTATCGAGAGCTTGAGCGACTCGACAATCTACATGTCGTTCTACACGATAATCAAGAAAATCCGCGAGCGCGGAATAATTGCAAAGCAGCTAGTCCCGGCGTTCTTCGACTACGTTTTCCTCGGTAAGTCTTCGGCAGCCGAAGTTTCAAAACTCTCGGGCGTTGCCGCAAGCGCTATCGAGGAGATTCGTGGCGAGTTTCTTTACTGGTATCCCAACGACTTGAGGCACACTGGAATTGCGCACATCACCAACCACTTGAGCTTCTTTATTTTCGCTCACGCCGCAATCTTCGAGAAGCGCCACTGGCCGAAAGGCATTTCGCTCAACGAGTTCATCATCAGCGAAGGCACAAAAATGAGCAAGAGCAAGGGAAACGTCGTGCTGCTAAATTCGGTTGCCGGCAACGGCGACGCTGATGTTTTCCGCCTTTATATTGCCGGCGCTGCAGATTTTTCCAGCGTTTTGGACTACCGCGCGAGAGACGTGCAAGTCGCGAAAAAAAGCCTCAACAAGTTCATCTCGACAATCTCTTCAATGGCAGAACTGGCAACGCCAAACGCTTCGCAAACCCCTTCGCAAGCGGCACAAGGCCGCAGTGGCAACGCCTACAAGTGGTTTGCAAGCAAGTTCGAGCGCGCGGTAACCGAAAGCACGCTGGCGCTCGAGCAGTTCCGGCTGCGCGACTACGTCCAGCAGTCGTTCCATTCTCTTTTGAAAGACTACGATTACTTCTCGCGACGCGCAACTCCCGCAGAAAAAACTGCGGCAGGAGTAGATTTCGTTCAGCGTTGGGTTGCGTTGCTTTCCCCCGCAATTCCGCACTCGTGCGAAGAGTTGTGGGAGCGTACCGGCGGCAAGGGCTTTGTAAGCCTCTCGCACTGGCCGCAAGCCAAGCCGGAGGGCATCGATCCTGAAGTAGAGTTGCGCGAAGACCTCGTTGGTGAAATGATTTTTGACGCGCGCAGAATCCTTCAAGTGGTTTCTAAAGGCGGCAGGAAGTTCTTGGCCGCAACAATCATAACCGCGTCGCCCGAAAAGTGGGAAGCTCTTGAAAAAGCGTTTTCTGCCAAGACTGCTGAAGAGGCTGCTGCACAAGCTTCCGGCGCTGGCATTGCCGGTGGCGACGAAGCACTAAAGGAATACTTGCTCAAGAATTTTTACGCTCTCTCGCACCGCGCGCGCGCAAAAGACGGCAAGCTCTTGCGCATTGACGAGGCGCAAGTCCTTTCTGTAGCCGCAGATTTTATTTCTGGCGAAATCGGCCTTCGAGTCAAAGTAGAGCCCGAAGCGGCCAGCGCCAACCCCAAGGCGGGCAAGGCAATGCCATTCAAGCCTGCAATAGTGCTTGAATAA
>Ga0163199_1000436_pt1 | contig 26547 bp, 31 predicted proteins | sample PL_2010_150m_FD_113537 | JGI IMG/M metagenome (GOLD analysis project Ga0163199, IMG submission 113537) | Freshwater microbial communities from Powell Lake, British Columbia, Canada to study Microbial Dark Matter (Phase II) - PL_2010_150m | ecosystem: Environmental > Aquatic > Freshwater > Lake ...
AGTAGGTCGGTGCTCCTTAAACTTCGCCCGTTATTCTAAAATAGAGTAACGGGCGTTTTTATTGTCGCACCGATCCAAAGATCCTTGTTCGCTTTGCTCGCAAGGATTTAATTCGCAGACGCTTCGCTACAACTTACGTCGTACTGCGCACTCCGTAAGTTGTCTGCTCATTAAAGTAGGTCGGTGCTCCTTTGAAATTGCCCCACTAGTCAGAAATGATTAGTGGGGCTTTTCTTTTTATGGGCAATTTCAAAGGATTTCACTAAACAAAAGCATTAGGTGCTCAATCCTTTATAGCAGAGCGATACAATAAATCTTTTATATAGGTTTAAGCCAAGGATTAATTTCGCCCGCTATTCAAAAGATAGTGGGCTTTTTTATTTTATAGCCAGGCGATTTTAAAGCTTATTTGTGACATACTCTCACGAAAGCCTAGATAGCAGCTTGGCTATACCTGTAGAAGTTAGCGCTAAGGTACGCTTTTGTGTGCCTTTTGAGGAAAGGGAATACAGGGTGGGGGGGCATCCTTCAGTAATATGAATCCTGAAAAGCAGCAAAAGTTAACGCATTTCGTACAGGAAAGTCTGCGTCCTTGTATTTGACGTTCCGATTTCTTTTGAAACTCGGATTCCGTAACTGCATTGTAACTCTTTATTAATAAAAGAGATAGAAGACCCGGTCTTGCAAGACTCATAAAATCGAAAACCCCGATTATAAGTCGGGGTTTTCGATTAGGTGATAGGCCTAGGTAGCTTGCGCTATCTTGCATATCCTCCTTGTAACTAATCAAAATGAGTAAACGCTTATACTAAGTATGCAATATATTTTTTTTAATTTCAAGGGTAAATTATGCCTTTTTAGAAAGCGCTTTCAAAAAGATTCTAAAACCAAAAGTTATAATTTCTATTTTATATACTCGAAATTTGTGTTAAGATTAAACAGCTAAAATATAAAGTATGGATAATGAAACATAGGGGGATAATATGTTCAGGGAAAAAATAAAAGTTTTAGATTGCACGATCAGAGACGGTGGCCTGATGAATAATCACAATTTTGATTTTCGCTTAGTACGCGAAGTATATAAGGCGCTTTCTGAAGCAGGGGTGGATTATATGGAAATAGGATACAAAAACTCCAAGAGGCTTTTCTCCACGAAAGAATTTGGGGACTGGAAGTTTTGTGATGACGAAATGATCAAAAAAGTAATCGATGGTGTTAAGTCAAAAACTAAGATAGCGGTGATGGTGGATGTAGATAGGGTAGATATTGAAGATATCAAGCCGCGCAAGGAAAGTCCGGTGGCTATGATCAGGGTGGCTTCTTATGTCAAGGATATTGATAAAGCAATCCATTTAATTAACCACTTTGCGGATAAAGGTTATGAGACCACGGTAAATATTATGGCTATATCGCGCGCCCTGGATAATGAGTTGACCGAAGCCCTAGAGCAGTTGGAAAAAGAGTGTAAGGCTAATGTTATCTACATCGTGGATAGTAACGGAGCTTTATACCAGGAGACTACTGAATTCCTGGTTAAGAAGGCTAAGTCTATCATCAAATCAAAAGAGATAGGGATCCACGCGCATAATAACCAACAGCTTGCTTTTTGTAACACCATTGAGGCGATTATTCATGATGCTAATTTTGTCGACGGCACAGTTTATGGTTTAGGTAGGGCTGCGGGGAACTGCCCCCTGGAATTAATTTTGGGATTCTTAAAAAATCCTAAGTTTGATATCCGTCCGGTCTTGGATTTAATTTCTAAAGAGTTCGTTCCTTTACGGGATAAACTAGAATGGGGCTATCTTATTCCTTATGCCATTGCCGGTATCTTGGATGAACATCCCCGGGCAGCTATGGCTTTGCGTAACAGCGAAAAAAAGGAAAATTACCGGGAGTTTTACGAGAGCCTGGTTGACCAGGAAGAAGAATAAAACATGGATGTAGCTAAATTTAGAAAGCAGCCTATCCTAGGGATTGTGCGCGGGATAAAATTAGAACAGATTGATCCGCTAGTTGAAACTGTGATTGAAAGCGGACTTAAGACTATTGAGATAACCATGAATACTCCGGGTGCTGCTAGATTGATTAAGAAGGCTAGGGAAATTGCCGGCAAGCGCCTTATTTTAGGTGCTGGTACGGTTTTAGGCATGGATAGTTTAGAGCAGGCTTTAGGATCTGGGGCGAGCTTTATTGTCATGCCTGTTTTGATTAAAGATGTATTGGCCTATTGCGTTAAAAATAAAATACCGGCTTTCCCCGGTGCATTCACCCCCCAGGAGATCTATCAGGCTTGGCAAGAGGGGGCAACTATGGTCAAGGTTTTTCCTGCCAAGTTTTTCGGCCCGGAGTATTTCCGAGAAATCAAGGCTCCTTTTAACGATATTGATCTTTTAGCTTGCGCAGGGGTAACCCCGCGGAATATGGCGCAATATTTTTCCTGCGGAGCCAGCGCCGTTAGTTTTGGCGCCAGCGTCTTCAGAAAAGATTGGCTGGAGCATAAAGATTACCTGAGTATCAGCCGATCGATAAAAGCATACCTCAAGAAGCTTTCATGAGATATGCTGAAAGACTCTATCGTTAGGCGTTTTTCGCTAATTTAGCTCGGGATATCACCTTACCACTGGCTAAAATAATAAAATCTTTTAGATACTACATGTTGCTGCTAATTTTACGGCGAAGGTAGCATAATCTACAAAAAGGAGGCGGGCATATGCACTTAGTTATATTTATAATTATCGTTATTATTTTATTTATCGTAGTGAAAATCGGTGCTAGCGCTTTTGAACTCACCGGGCTTACTACGTCTGTTGCGCAATTCCAGTCGATATCATGTTTTACAGGCACAGGTTTTACAACCAGGGAATCAGAGCTTATCGCAGGTAATCCTCAAAGGCGGAGGATTGCCTCAGTACTTATGATTTTTGGATATGCGGGATTTGCTAGTTTAGTATCCTCATTCGTAAATACGATTAAGGTTCCGGAATATATAGATCATTTTTCAATACCTTTTATTGATTTCGCATTCCCGGCAAGCTTCTTGCCTTTGGTTAATTTATCCGTAATACTGTTTGTCAGTTATGTTTCCTATAAGACCTTTATACATTCTGAATTGGCAAGTAGGCTAAGCGATCAGCTGAAGGCATATCTGATCAAACGGAAAATTTTTGCGCCGATAACCATTGAACAACTTATGACTACATCCGCAGGCTATAGTATTGTGAGCGTCGAAGTCTCAAAGAACAGCCCGGTGTTAGATAAGGTAATCACAGATTCATTTTTGAGGGAGCATAATGTTTCTTTATTGGCTGTAGATAGGAACGGAGAAATTACCACTGTTTCTTCGGTAGGGATGAAGCTTTGCCTGCATGACAGGCTTATATGTTCAGGTAAGCTAGAGAATATCAATAAAGCATTGATATAGTAGCCGGGGGTGGACCTTAAGCTAAAGCTAAGGTGCGATTAAAAAAATTATCTCAAGCGCAATTTTACTGGGCATTTTTTATTAATAGGGTTACGCTGTTTATATGAATACTGCTGTCAAACAATCCGATAAGGTATCGCAGGTAGTTAGGTTACTCAAGAAAGCAAGGAGCATCCTCTTTATTAGCGGCGCCGGGATTTCCGCGGATTCGGGGCTGCCTACTTATCGCGGTATCGGTGGACTATATAATGATAAGGTTACGGATGAGGGTATACCTATAGAGATGGCCTTGGCTGGCGAAACTTTAGAAACCAGGCCTAAGATAACCTGGAAATATCTTGCGCAGATAGAGAAGAATTGCCGCCGAGCCAAGTATAACCGCGGCCATGAAGTAATTGCCCAGATGGAGAAACATTTTGAGCGGGTGTGGGTGCTTACGCAGAATATCGATGGGTTTCATTACAATGCAGGTTCTAAGAATGTGATTGAAATCCACGGGAATATGCATAAGTTATTATGCAAGGGTTGCGGGTGGTGTGCCTCAATCAAAGATTTTAGCCAGATAGAGATACCGCCTGTATGCCCGGAGTGTAAAAGAATAGCCAGGCCTGATGTGGTATTTTTCGGGGAGATGCTTAATGAGGATAAACTAGCCCTGCTTTACCAGGAATTAAAGAGGGGATTCGATATTTATTTTTCCGTAGGCACGACAAGTGTTTTTCCTTATATTCAGCAGCCTCTTTTGTATGCTAAGTCCTGCGGTAAACCGGTAATTGAGATAAATCCTGCGGATACAGAGGTGTCGCATTTAGCGGATATTAAATTCAGCTTGGGAGCTGCTGAGGCGCTAGATATGATATGGCGAGCATACTCGCTTTAAAAAGCTTGGGATTTTGGCTTAAGGAGTTATAATAAGTTAGGGACGGTTCCCAACGCAAAGCTAAAGTGTCCCCGACTTATTTTGGATTTAATCGGTGTATTTAAAAACTTGATTCCAGACGAAACCCGGATATTAACAAGAGGAGATTTCGCTTGGGATTTTTATTTTTTGAGGTTATAATATAAATCATGAAATACACGCAAGGCAAAATCGGAAGAATATTTTTGTTGAAGTTCGATCATGGCGATCTGCTGCTGGATAGACTTACGTCATTTGCCAAAAAAGAAAAACTCCAGGCAGCGACGATGGTGTTGATCGGCGCGCTTAAGAATGGGGACTTAGTTACCGGGCCCAGGAAACCAGTAATACCGCCAGAGCCGAATAAAGTTAACTTTAAAGATGGCTGGGAGGTTATGGGTATTGGTACTATCTTTACTAATTCCCTAGGCCCGCAGATACATATCCATAGCAGCATGGGGAAAAAATTTAAAACCCTTACCGGATGCGTACGCGGAAACTCGAAGGTGTTTTTGATGATTGAGGCAGTTGTTTTTGAGTTAAAGGGAGTAAAAGCTGCTAAATCAATTGACCCTAAAACCGGATTAAACCTACTCAGGATAATTTGAGATCGGGTCTCGCAACTCTTCTAAAGACAATGGGAAGGAGTAAAGGCCATGTTTATTGCATCCAATTTTGTAATTGCTATAGCGCGTATTATAGAAATACTACTCAGTATAATGTATTGGTTGATATTGATCCGGGTTTTGATCAGCTGGGTAAATCCTGATCCTCATAATGCGATAGTACAATTTCTCTACCAGGTTACTGAGCCCGTACTAAACCCGATAAGAAGGTTATTGCCGTTTACTCTAAGGCTCGGGTTCGATATATCTCCGATTATTGCTTTCTTTATGATCATCTTTCTTAAATCGTTTCTTGTTAGTACCTTGGTCGACCTTGCGGTGAGGTTAAGATAATTAAATGACATTTTTTCTTTTAGTGGCATATAATGATTTAAAAAGAAATTTTAGGAGATAATCTATGAATGAGATATATCTGACCAGGAATGGCTACGAAAAATTAGTTAAAGAATTGAATCTTTTGAAAGGCGAAAAACGCAGGCAGCTTAGCAAGGCGATAGGAGAGGCCAGGGCGCATGGCGATATTAGCGAAAATGCAGAATACGATGCGGCAAAAGAGGCGCAGGGATTTAATGAAAAGCGGATTGCCGAGTTGGAATTTAAATTAGCGCAGGCGCGGATTATTGATTATGAGAATATAGCTAACGACGAGGTTTTAATCGGAGCAAAAGTTACGCTTAAGGATTTGGATTCGCAGGAGATGCTGGAATATACTATGGTTTCAGAAACCGAAGCCGATTTTAATGAGGGCAAGGTCTCAATAACCTCTCCGGTAGGGGCTGCTTTATTGAACCATAAGGAGAAGGAGATAGTAGAAATCAAGGTTCCGGCCGGGGTCTTAAGATATGAGATTATAAAGATAACCAGATAAAAATCTATACCTATTTTTTAATTTAGTATCATTACCTATATTTTTACCAGCGCTGATTCTGCTCTAAAATGAGGGGGAAAGTAATGATCAGTAAATTTGAGCGGATCATGACCAGAGATCAGGCTAAAAAGATAGACCGGAAGGCTCAGGAAGGGTTTGGTATTCCGGCTATTATTTTAATGGAAAATGCCGGCCGGGGCGTAGCTGAGGAAGCGCTGAAGATGATCAAGGATAAGAAGGCTAGGGTTGCCGTATTTTGCGGTAAAGGTAATAATGGCGGGGATGGATTCTGCGCAGCCAGACATTTATTGGCAGCCGGCATCAAGCCGGATATATTTTTAGTCGGTAAGGTTTCGGAAGCCAAAAATGAAGCGAAGATTAATCTGGGTATCCTTCTTAAGCTTAAGCAGAAGATAATTGTAGTTAATGAAGGCAGCTTAGGCTGGCTAGGGAGAAAAATTGCAAAATATAACTTAATTATCGATGCGCTCTTAGGAGTAGGGTTACAAGGAAAAGTAGGTGGAGCTTACGGCGGTTTAATTAATTTAATTAATAGATCAAAAGCATATGTCTTATCTATAGATATTCCGTCGGGCTTAGATGCTACGAATGGTAAGGCCCTGGGCTCTTGTGTAAAAGCAGATCGGACAGTTACTTTTGTATCTAAAAAACGCGGTATGGTTTTAGGGGAAGGATATAAGTATTGCGGTAATATCGTAGTTAAGGATTTAGGCCTGCCATTGTAGTCGGTGAAAAAGCCTGTTGGATAATTATATATCTGGGTTGATAATTTTTGTAATAAGAAGTATAATGCAGGGAACTCAAGATAGGAGGTAGAGGATGGCAGTAGAGAAGATAAATGAAAAATATAGATGTAATGTTTGCGGTAATGAGGTAATAGTTACAAAGGTAGGGGGAGGAGAATTAGTTTGTTGTAAAAAACCAATGGAAAAAATAGAAGGGTAAAGGTAGAAATTATGGCTAAATCAATCAAAAGTACAAAAACAGAGAAGAATTTGCTGGCGGCTTTTGCCGGAGAATCACAGGCCAGGAACAGGTATACTTATTTTGCTTCTGCGGCCAAAAAAGAAGGATTAGAACAGATTTCCAATATTTTTATGGAAACCGCAGAGAACGAAAAGGAGCACGCCAAAATATTTTTTAAACATCTTGAAGGCGGGGATGTCCAGATCAGCGCAATCTATCCTGCCGGGGTAATCAGAGAAACCAAGTCCAATCTAGAGGCTGCGGCTGCCGGCGAGAATATGGAGTGGACAATTATCTATCAGGATTTTGCACAAGTTGCCAAGGATGAAGGTTTTCTAGAGGTGGCACGTTCTTTTGAACAGGTGGCCAAGGTGGAAAAATTCCATGAAGCAAGATACAGAAAATTGATTAATAACGTTAAAAATAGCGAGGTATTTAAAAAGAATTCTGCGGTAAAATGGCATTGCCGTAACTGCGGTTATGTTATGGAAGGCCAGGAGGCGCCCAAGGAATGCCCTGTGTGTAAACATCCGCAGTCATTTTTCGAAGTTTTAGCAGAGAACTATTAGAGGGATAAAACAAAAACAGAAAGGAGATAGCGATGGTGAAGAAGTTAATAATCGTGTTGGTGTTATCGGTAATGCTTTTACCGCTGCAAGCCGCATTTTCAGAACAGAAAGATATTACCAAAGATCAGGTAATTAGTATAGCGACATTGGCGGCTAAAGGCGAAGGGTTAAAAGTCGAAGAGGCTGAAGTGATTTACGATGAAGGCGGTAAACTTTGGCTTGAGAAAGCAGGATTTGTTAGCTTAGAGGACCAATCCCCTAACCACGGTATTCTGAAAAAAGGATTCCTAAAAAACTACTTGATAGTTTATTTTGATTTTAAGGAACCAATTAACGATGCCTGGGTCTTTGTTGATAAAGATACCGGGGAAGTGCTTTCAGTTTATAAAGAATAAGAGGAAATTTATAGGAGTTCATTCTTTAAGAAAGGCGGCTGGTTCAAATAAACATTGCCGCCAGCGAATTTCTTATGCCCGAACGTAATAAAAAAAACAAAAGTAGAAAAACCGGCAAAATAATCGATTGTCTTGAATGCGATACCCAGGCGGATTGCTGTAAATTTGGGGCATGGGCGGATTTAGAGGAAGCCAAAAAGATCGTAACTCTGGGTTTGAAAGGGGAATTTTTCCAGTTAGAAAAGGACGATGATTTTCCTTCCGGTTATAAAATCGGGACCAGTTATGAAGATGACCCCTGTTCCTTTCTTGATTCCGATGGCCTTTGCTCCATTCATAAAATCGGTTATCACCTTAAGCCGAGCGCCTGCAGGGATTTTCCTTATGAGGACAATAAGGTATCCCCTTTTGCGGATGTATTGTGCACTTTATTTAAATCCAGGATAAAGAATAAAAATAAAAAATAAAACCAGGGACGGTTCTCAACTCAAAGCGAAAGTGTCCCCTATCTTAGGGGTATTTCCCGGTTGGCTTAAGAACCGTCCTTTTTACGTAAATAAAATTAATGCCGATGATTAAAATAGGTTTATGAAGACCGAAAATATTTTCAGTTTTTCAAAAATTGCCTGTCCGATATGCGATGAAAAAGCTTTCTCTGACGTCACTATCAGGCCTGATTCGGGAAGTATAGTGCGCTGCTTAAGCTGCGGGCATATTTATCTTAATCCACCAATAGAGGATAAGGTGTTAACTGAAATCTTTGAGAAATATTATGTCTATAGAAGTGACGAAGCGTTTATGGAAATTATTGAAGGTTGGTTTACTGATCCTAAAGGGCCGTACCAATATGCCTTAAAATTTGTTTTAGCCGATAAGGGATTTAACGGGAAGAATGTCCTTGAGGTTGGCTGCGGTGCCGGTAGATTCCTTGCTGAATGTCGCAGATACGGGGCAATTGTTACTGGGATAGACCCTAGCCTTACTGCTTGGTGCCTGGCCAAGAAATATTTTGATATTAACCCGATCACGAAGACTCTCCAACAGGCCGTAAAAGAGGGTGATTTGCCGTTTTCACAATTCGATTTTATATTTGCCTTCGAGGTAATCGAGCATGTTAAAAGGCCAGGTGCTTTTTTGCTTAGCCTCTCTCAATTATTAAAGCCCGCGGGCCTCTTATTTATTTCTACCCCTAATTTCGGTCTATTCTATCAGATGGGTAATGCTGCTGCGGCTGTGGCTGGATATTTTGAGCATCTGCACTATTTTACTTGCGGGACCCTGGCAGACTGCCTTAGGCGCTATAACTTGCAGCCAGTAGATATGGTGACTACTAATATGTTGAATTACGGGGATAGGCAAAAAATTATGCTCAGTAAGAATCGTTTAATAAGCTTTATCTGGAAGGCTGTGCGCAGAATTACCTTTATTTCTGCCTTAAAAAATGTTATATTTAAGAAGTTGGCCAGGCATAAAGAAGCGATAGACTTGGATTGGGAGAATGGCAATAATATAGTTTCGATTTGTCGCAGGCAATAAATATAGCATTACGATTATTCTTTAGGGGAGGCCGATAGCTATGCAATTCGATGATCTTAAAAAAGAAGTAAGGGGGATTTCGTTTGATGCCTTACGTATGGATTGCGATAATTATTTTGAGGGAGTAGTTTTAAAAGATGAACTCAATAAGCTTACGGCTAAACTGGAAGCTTTTTTTGGCTCACCTGCCTGGCCTTCCCGCAACAGGATGCCTTATCAGGCCCAGGAAGTGATAAATGGTTTCGGCGGTATCATGGCTGGCCAGACCCTTTATTTCTGGAATCAAGGTAAGGATGCAGTGGCAGCTATGCTCTGGCCATGGCAAGATGGCCAACGCACCACAATCAAGATTATTCTGAAATAACTCCTGACAATAATCAACAAGTAATAAATAGGAAGATAAATGGTTAGCTTAACCAATAAAGGATTACTAAGTTGGATAAAGTGCGGTTGTAAACGGTTTTTATTCCCGGGCTTAGATTTACATACCAGGTACCGCTATAGATTCCTGCCGAAATTTTTCAGAAGCGGATTAATCGATACGCTCGATACCGGTTCAGGGAACGGATATCTTTCCTATGCTGCTTATAAATTAGGTAACCGCGTTTTAGGGATTGACAGTAACTCTAGGTTAATTGAGGGTGCTGGAGAATATTTTAATAAAATAGGGACTGAACAAAAGCGGCTTAGCTTTGAAACATGCAACCTTTATGATTTAGCGAAGATTAAAGGTAAATTTGATCAGATTATCTGTAGCGAGACACTTGAGCATATCCGGGATGATCGACTTGTGATTCGCTACTTTTATGACCTTCTGCGTCCGGGAGGAATATTGCATCTTTGTTGTCCTTTTGCCAAGCATCCCATTAATAATCTGGGCCGTGTTAATAGGCCAGAAACAGAAGGCCATGTCAGAGATGGTTATACCTTGGAGAGTTATCGTTTACTCCTAGAGCCGGTAGGATTTAAAATTATGGCGACTGCGGGGTTAGGATCGCCGTTAATGATAGGGGTTGCCGAGAAGCTGCGTCTTCTCCGAGGGAAATTCGGCGATCTGGTTGCCTTTCCGTTTTTTTTGCTGTGCTGGCCGCTGCAGATTTTTGACTATCTTAATCCTCCTGTGCCGTATTCACTTTATGTTCAGGCAGTCAAGACAGCCGATTAGAAACTATATTGTCTTAATCTGTAAAATAATCGAGTTATGAAAAGATTAGACGTAGGTACCCAGATCCGTTACTTAAAAGGTATCGGTCCGAAAAAAGCCTTGCTTTTTCAGAAACTGGGCATCCATATCATAGACGACCTGCTCTATTATTTTCCCCGTCGATATCAGGACCGCAGTAGCTTTACTACTATTTCTAAACTTAAAGAAGGTCAAATACATACGATCAAAGCAAGGGTTTTGGCAAAGGGTGGCCGCAATTCCTTCCGCAGAAAAGGTTTCAGTATTACGGAGGTGGCGGTAGGTGATGCAAGCGGTAGGATCTCCTGCGTCTGGTTTAACCAGCCTTACCTGAAAGATTATTTTAAGGTTGGGCAGTCTTTGGTATTATACGGTAAGATAGAGCGTTACGGAAATCAACTGCAGATGAGCTCTCCTGAATTCGAAATAGTTATTGAGGAGGAGGGGGAATCTTTGAATACCGGCGGGATCATCCCGGTATATTCTCTGCCCGAAGGGTTGACCCAGCGCTCCTTCCGTAGTCTGGTTAAGCGTTGTTTAGATGAATGCCTGCCGAGCCTGAAAGATTTCTTGCCTTACGATATACGCTTGCGCAACAAATTGCTGAATCTGGCGCAAAGCCTGATTAATATCCATTTCCCGGTAGAGTTAGGATTGCAGAAGCAAGCATACCGGAGGTTGGCTTTCGAGGAGTTCTTTCTTTTTCAGATCCCCCTGGCGCTGAGGAAATTAAAAAGAAAAGAAAAGGTCGGTATCGCACATAAAGTGGATGGGGGGCTCGCTGAGGCATTTATTGATACGCTCCCTTTTAAATTTACTTCTTATCAGGAAAAGGTGATCGCTGAAATCAAAGCTGATATGGCTAAACCAACAGTTATGCAACGGTTGCTTCAGGGTGATGTTGGTTCTGGAAAAACAGTAGTGGCTGCTGTCGCCAGTCTTTTTGCCGTACAGGGAGGGTATCAAGTTGCTTTTATGGTTCCTACGGAGATTTTAGCTCAGCAGCATTACGAAAAAATCTGCAGCCAGCTGTTGAGGTTGCGGTCGCATAACCGGAAGATAAAACTTGGCTTTTTGGCAGGGTGTCTTAGTAATAAAGAAAAACAAGCGGTTTATCAGGAGATCAAGGGAGGTAAAATTGATATAATCATCGGTACGCACGCCTTGCTTGAGGCAGATATTGCTTTTAAGAATCTGGGGTTAGTTGTGATTGATGAGCAACATAAATTCGGAGTCGGTCAAAGGGCTTTGCTTTCCGGCAAAGGTCTTAATCCCGATATCTTGATTATGACTGCCACTCCTATTCCGCGCACTCTGGCGATTACGATCTACGGGGATCTTGACGTCTCGGTTATTAAAGGGCTTCCGCCGGGCCGCAAGCCGATTAAGACCGTACACTTTAACCAGGAGGAGAAGGGAAAGGCCTATCTAATTGCCAGGGAGCAACTTCTGCGCAGAAATCAGGTTTATATTGTTTATCCGGTAATTGAAGAGTCATATGCTTTAGATATCGCAGGTGCCACCAAAATGTATAACCAATTTAAAGAGGGTGAATTTAAAGAATTCAAGCTGGGGCTTATTCACGGGAAACTAAAAGAAGATGAGCAGAATCTGGTTATGGGGCGCTTTAAGCAAAAGTCGCTGGATATCCTGGTTTCTACTACAATCCTGGAGGTAGGGATAGATATATCCAGCGCAACATGTATGATTATCGAGCATGCGGAGCGTTTCGGGCTCTCGCAGTTACATCAACTACGCGGTAGAGTCGGCAGGGGGGCTGAAGAATCATATTGCCTGCTTATTTCCCGGGCCCAGACAGAGGAAGCTAAGAGGCGGCTTCAGGCAATGGTGGAGTACGGCGACGGATTCAAGATCGCCGAGGAGGATCTAAGGATCAGGGGGCCGGGGGAATTTTTTGGGGAGCGGCAACACGGGCTAGCCGAACTAAAGATCGCTAATCCATTAACTCAGATGCAGCTGCTTAAAAAGGCAAGGGAAGAAGCGATAAGGCTGGTCAATAATGAGCCCTGCTTAAGTGGTAGGCAGAGCCTTCTTTTAAAAGCTAAGCTTATGCAACGTTTTCCGGAATACGAGAAGTTGATGGTGGTGGGATAGTTCAGCTATCAGCTTTCAGATGAAGACTGATGACTGATAGCTGACGACTGATAACTGAAAGATATGCGAATAACCACAGGTCTTTATAAGGGCAGGACGCTGGTAATGCCAAAAGGTATCCGGCCTACGCAGGATAAAGTCAGGAAAGCCCTTTTTGATATCCTGGGGGATATTGAGGGTCTTTTTTTCTTAGAGCTGTTTGCGGGATCAGGAGCTGTTGGTTTAGAAGCAGCATCGCGCAAGGCAAAGAAGGTTATATTAGTAGAGAGTAATCGCGATTGCCAGATTGCAATCACAAAAAATATCACTGGTTTAAAGGCAGATAACTGTATTCTCTACCCTCAGGAGGTAGGGGTTGCCGTAGCCAGGTTAGATCAGAAAAAGGAGAGGTTCAATCTTATTTTCCTTGATCCTCCATATACCAAGAGTCCGGACTCCCACCTTTGTGATAAAATAGATAAGGCTAATCTGAAGCTGGCGGATAGGGGGTATAGCGTTTCGTTGGCCCTTCGGCTGCATTCAGGGTCAACGAGTGCTGGCGAAGGGGATTCGTTATCAAAAAAAACCTTGCAAATGCTGGCAGCTTATGATATATTAGCCCCCGATGGTTTTATAATTATTCAGCATTTTAAAAAAGACAATCTCCCAGAGTCCCTGGGAGAATTAATTTTAGAGAAGCGCAAGCGTTACGGGGACACCCATTTATCGTTTTATAGAAAAATTGTGTAATGTTTAATGTGTAACGTGTAATGCAAATATATATAAAAAAATAGCTTTTGACTTAACGCATTACACTTTACACGTTACAGAGATATATTTATCAGAAAAGAGTAAGGATGTGCCAGGTAGCGATATATCCCGGAAGTTTTGACCCAGTCACCTACGGCCATATTGATCTAATCAAAAGGGCGCAGGAGATATTCCAAGAGGTAATTGTTGCAGTTGCGCACAATCCACATAAGAAGCCGCTCTTTAGTATTAAAGAGAGGGTAGAGATGCTTAAAAAAGCCACTAGAGATATAGAAGGGGTTATCATTGACGACTTTGATGGCTTGGTAGTTAATTATGCGCGTAAAAAGAAAGCTAAAGTTCTCATAAGGGGACTGCGTATGCTTTCGGACTTTGAATATGAATTTCAAATGGCTTTGACTAACCGCAAGCTTGCCGCGGATATCGAGACTATTTTTTTAATGCCGCAGGAATCCTACAGCTATCTTTCCTCTAAGCTCTTAAAAGAAGCAGCTTCTTTAGGCGCTGACTTGTCTTGTTTTGTGCCGGATTTCATAGAGAGAGCGCTTAAAGACAAGTTGCGTCAGACGCGGTGAAAATAGATACAATTAAGATTCCCTATGAGGGGTTGACTCTAGAAGAAGATTTAAAGGCTCAGGCCTTGGCTCTAGAGCAGGAAGGCGCAAGGTTCCTTCAACCGATTAAGGTGAGGGCCGAGATTTATAAGATTACCAATGCCGTTACAGTAGATTTATCGATTGCCGCAGCGATATATTTTGATTGTAGCCGTTGCCTTAATGAATTTAAGGTAGATTTTAAAAGAGAATTACGCCTGAATTATCCGGTTGAGAGGTTAAGCCAGATCATCGACTTGGATGAAGATATCCGGCAGGAGATTATACTGGCTTTCCCCTTTAAACCGCTATGCGTAAAAGATTGTAGGGGGCTTTGCCCTAAATGCGGCGTAAATCTCAACAACGAAAAATGTGAATGTGGGATTGTGTAATGTTTGATGAGTAACGTGTAATGCAAATGTATATAAAAAATAGAAAATAGCTTTTAACTTAACGCATTACGCATTACCTGCCTGTCGGCAGGCAGGTACATTATACTTTACACGTTACGCAGAGGTATAATTAAAGGAGGAAAAGTGCCACTACCAAAACGAAGACATTCTAAGGCGCGGGGACGCAAGCGCCGCACGCATTGGAAAATATCCAAAACTAATCTTATTCCCTGTCCGCAATGCAAGCAGCTCAAGCTTGCTCACCGGGTGTGCAAGGTTTGCGGTTATTATGCCGGGCGTCAGGTGATCGAAATTAAGGTAAAAGAAAAGAAAAAGAGGAGTTAACTTCGTTTTGCTCGTTTGTTTCGTTTAGTCAGTTTAGCTCATTAGACGGGATAACGAGCATAATGGGTATAAAAGGGGTATCACGAAAATATGAGAATAATCGTTGATGCGATGGGTGGGGATTATGCCCCGGATGTAGTGATTGAAGGCGTAATCGCTGCGGTAAAAGAATACAATATTGAGGTAGTTCTTGTCGGGGAGGAACCCAGGATGAGAGCTCTTCTTCAGAAGTTTAAATATAACGGTAATAGTATTGAGCTGCGTTCTGCCCAGGAGGTGATTGAGATGTCTGAGCCTGCGGCAACCAGCGTGAGAAGGAAGAGGGACTCTTCCATTGTGGTTGGTTTAGACCTGGTCCGGGATGGCTATGGGGATGCTTTTTTTAGCGCTGGCAATACCGGAGCTGTAGTTTGCGCTGCGACCTTGAGCCTAAGGACCCTGCCAGGTATTGAGCGTCCGGGGATCGGGTTGGTGTTACCTACCTTAAAAGGCATTTCCTTTATTATTGACGTTGGGGCAAATATCGATCCTAAGCCAAGCCAACTATTGCAATATGGTATTATGGCAGATGTCTATACCAGCCATATATTGAATAAACCTAATCCAACAGTCGGACTTTTAAACGTAGGCGAAGAAGAAGCCAAAGGCACTGATTTTGTCAAACAGACCTATGAACTTTTTGAGAAGAGCCAGCTTAATTTCGTCGGTAATGTAGAAGGCAGGGATTTATTTTCCGGAAAATGCGATATTATTGTCTGTGATGGGTTTGTGGGTAACGTTGCCTTGAAGGTTTCAGAAAGCCTGGCAGAGACTTTGCAGGTTTTCTTAAAAAGGTATATCTTAAAAGACCCGCTTGGTAAATTAGGCGCGTTTCTTCTGGGAAGAAGCCTTCTAAAGTTTAAAAAAGAAATAGATTATTCTGAATATGGCGGAGCGCCTTTGTTGGGGGTTAACAGTGTGGTGATCATCGGTCACGGCCGCTCCAATGTCAAGGCGATCAAAAACGCTATCCGTACAGCCAAAGAAGAAGTAGAGCGTAAATTTAACGAAAAGATTTTAGAGGCGATCAAAATTAAAGAGTAGGGCGATTGCTTTGATAAGCCTACGAATTGCTTTAAGTAAGGAGCTTTAGCTAAAATATGAAGAAAGTTGGTGTTATAGGGGTGGGTGAGTATTTACCTAAAAAGGTTTTGACCAATGCGGATTTAGAAAAGGTGGTTGATACCTCGGATGAGTGGATTACTACCCGTACTGGGATAAAAGAAAGACGTATAGCCCATAAGAATGAGGCAACTAGTGACCTGGCGGTTAAAGCTTCACACGAGGCTTTGGAGAACGCCGGATTGAAGCCCGAGGATTTAGAATTAATCATCGTGGCTACGATTACCCCGGATATGTCTTTTCCGGCTACCGCATCTCTTGTTCAGAGTGAGCTTGGCGCAAATAAGGCGGTCTGTTTTGATGTCTCTGCCGCCTGTGCGGGGTTTATTTACGCCTTAGCTATAGGACAGCAATTTATCGCCGGAGGCGCTTATAAAAATGCTTTAATTATAGGAGCAGAGACTCTTTCCAGGGTTACTGATTGGAAGGATAGGAATACTTGTGTTTTATTCGGAGATGGTGCAGGAGCTGCGGTTCTGGCAGAAGTAAAATCAGGAGGTATACTCTCTACATATTTAGGTTGCGACGGAACAAAAAGTGATCTGCTAAAGCTGCCCGGGGGTGGTTCGCGCATACCTGCTAGCCAAGAAACATTAGAAAAAGGGCTGCATTATTTGAAGATGCAGGGAAATGAAATATTCAAGCTGGCTGTAACGATCATGGCTGACGCAGCTCAGGTAGCCTTAAAACAGGCAGGCCTGGAGTGTAAGGATATTGATCTTGTTATTCCGCATCAGGCAAATATACGGATTATTATGGCCATGGCTAAGAAATTAAAGCTTCCGGAAGAGAAGGTTTACCTGAATATTGAGAGATACGGTAATATGTCTTCGGCTTCCACAGCTACTGCGTTCTGTGAAGCAGTTCAGGAGGGCAGGGTAAAAAAGGGGGATGTTATTCTCTTGGATGCTTTTGGGGCAGGGCTGGTCTGGGGGGCCTGTATAATCAAGTGGTGAAAAGCTTTGGGTCGATAGTCAATAGTCTATAGTCGATAGTGGTAATACAATAGACCATTGACCGTAGGCTATAGACCCGTATCGTTCGTTTCTCTAATTCTGATGGTAGGATATCTTTTTGCCGGACAGGGTAGTCAGTATGCAGGTATGGGGAAGGATTTATACGAAACCTTCCCGGAGAGTAGAGCAATCTTTGAGCGGGCGGATAAGGCTTTAGGGTTCTCTATTACGCAGCTTTGTTTTTCAGGTTCTGCCGAAGAGCTAAAATCAACAAATATATCTCAGCCAGCAATTCTAACCGTAAGCATTGCTGCTTTTGAAGCATTTAAGAAGAGGGTGGACATAAAGCCCCTCTTTATGGCAGGTTTAAGTTTAGGCGAATATACCGCTTTAATCGCTGCTGGCGTCTTCTCTTTGGAGGATGGTTTAAAATTAGTACGTAAAAGGGCAGAGCTGATGGAGGAGGCTGGCCGTAAGAGTCCCGGCAAGATGGCTGCGATATTAGATCTGCCTCTTGATAAATTAAAAGAGATCTGTTTAGCAAGCAGTGCAGAGATTGCTAATATCAATGCCCCTGGCCAGATCGTGATTACTGGTAGGAGTGAAGCAGTAGATAAAGCAAGGGAACTTTGCGTCCAGGCAGGAGCTAAGAAGGTAATTGAGCTCGGGGTTAGCGGAGGATTCCATTCTTCGCTTATGTTTGAGGCATCAGAAGGGTTAAGGGAGGCATTGGATTGTACGCCTATAAAATCACCCTCTATACCGGTAATAAGTAATTATACTGCTTTAGCTGAAGATAAAACCCAGCAAATAAGAGAAAATCTGATCAGGCAGATGTATTCTCCGGTAAGATGGGAAGAGTCAATGCGGTTTATCTTATCGCAAGGGGTTACTAAATTTTATGAATTTGGTCCGGGAAGGATTCTAAAAGAACTGATGCGCAGGATTGAACCTAAGGCAGAAGTAATAAGCATAGGGAAAAAAGAAGATTTGTAAGCTTTAAATAGGGCAGGTAGTAGTTAGTAGATAGTAGGTAGGGATCCGGTCTTTTTACCTAATGCCTATATGCTACCTACTATCTACTCTGTATTTTGGAGGGATTATGATGCGTCTTGAGGATAAGGTAGCTTTAATTACTGGGGGAGCTAGAGGTATAGGCAGGGAGATTGCGTTTTTATTTGCCCAGGAGGGCGCAGATATAATAGTGGCAGATGTCAATATTGAAGAGGCAGAGAAGACTGCCAAAGATATCCAGGCTAAAGGAATGAAGTCATTAGCATTAGCCATGGATGTTACTGACTATGCCAAGGTAGAGCAGGCCTTCAATAAAATCCTTGACAAATTTACAAAGGTTGATATATTAGTTAACAATGCCGGGATTACCAAGGATAATTTGATTCTGCGGATGAGCCAGGCAGAGTGGGATGCGGTGTTAAATGTGAACCTCAAAGGGACCTTTAACTGCTTAAAAGCCGTATCCAGAATCATGCTTAAGCAGCGCAGCGGTAAGATCGTGAATATCGCTTCGATCATTGGCATTATTGGTAATGCCGGACAGGCAAATTACTCTGCTTCTAAAGCAGGAATTATTGCGCTTACCAAAAGCGCAGCTAAGGAATTAGCCAGTCGTAATATCAATGTTAATGCTGTAGCCCCGGGTTTTATCCAGACTGATATGACAGCAAAGCTCCCTGAAGAATTAAAGCAGAAGATGAAGGAGCAGATTCCGCTGGACAGGTTCGGGAGTGCCCAGGATGTAGCGGCAACATGCTTATTTTTAGCATCAGAGGAAGCAAATTATATTACCGGGCAGACAATTGTAGTTGACGGTGGAATGGTAATGGTTTAAAGAGGGTATAACAAGGAGGAAAAAGAATGGCAGTGCAAGAGAAGGTCAAATCAATAATCGCAGAGCAGCTGGGAGTTAAGCCAGAAGAAGTTACTCCTGAGGCATCTTTTGTGGATGACCTGGGAGCAGACTCTTTGGATACGGTAGAATTAGTGATGGCCTTAGAGGAAGAGTTTGGTATTGAAATACCGGATGAGGATGCAGAGAAGATCACTACGGTCGGTGATGTGGTGAAATACATTGAAGAGAAAGCAGGTAATAAATAAATCCTTGATATAAATTATGTTTTGTCTTACCCCGCTTGTATTCTGGCGGGGTAAATTTTATGAGCAGGATCAGCCAAATGCAAGAAAAGAGAGTTGTGATTACAGGATTAGGCGTAATCAGTCCTTTGGGAAATGATACTGCTTCTTTTTGGCAGGGTTTAAAAGAAGGACGCTCGGGTATAGACAAGACTACTACTTTTGATGTTACTGATTATGACAGTAGGATTTCCGGAGAGGTAAAAGGGTTTAATCCTGAGCTGTACGGTATCTCTAAGAAGGATTGCCACAGGATGGAGAAGTTCGTACAGTATGCCTTGGCTAGTTCTTATCAGGCAATTAAAGACTCCGGGTTGGACTTAGAGAAAGAGGATAAGGAGCGTATCGGCGTCTTGGTTGGTTCAGGTATAGGCAGTTTGCGGATTATTGAAGAGGAACATAAGTTATTGTTAAAGAGTGGTCCAGGAAGACTTTCCCCTTTCTTAATCCCTATGCTTATCGTTAATGAAGCTTCAGGGCAGATTGCGATTGCCTATGGTTTTAAAGGTCCTAATTCCTGCGTCACTACTGCTTGCGCTTCAGGCAGCCACGCTATTGGGGATGCCATGCGGGTTATTCAGCGCGGCGAAGCTGATATTATGATTACCGGCGGCACAGAAAGCTGTATCGCGCCTTTAGGGGTAGGCGGATTTTGTGCCTTAAAAGCACTCTCTACGAAAAACGACCAACCACAAAAAGCCAGTCGTCCTTTTGATGCCCAACGCGATGGTTTTGTGATAGCTGAAGGCTGCGGTGTGGTAGTTTTGGAGTCATTAGAGCATGCCAGGAGAAGGAATGCCGCGATCTATGCTGAGCTGGTTGGTTTTGGCATGTCCTGTGATGCTTACCATATTACCGCTCCTGACCCTGATGGTCAGGGGGCTGCTTTAGCGATAAAGGCAGCGTTAAAGGATGCAAAATTGAAGCCTGAGGATGTTAGCTATATCAACGCGCATGGCACATCTACTAAACTTAATGATAAGGTTGAGACCATGGCTATTAAACTTGCTTTAGGTGACTACGCCAAGAAGGTTATGCTCAGCTCGACTAAATCGATGACCGGCCATCTTTTAGGGGCCGCAGGAGGCGTAGAGTTTGTGGTTTGCTGTTTAGTCATTAAAGATGGTATAGTCCCCCCTACGATCAATTATGAGTTTCCTGATCCTGATTGCGATTTAGACTACGTGCCTAACACCGCCCGCAAAACCAAAGTAAATGTTTGCCTTTCTAATTCTTTAGGCTTTGGTGGACAAAATGCCACCCTAGTAGTAAAGAAATATGAATAGGTATAAGCGGCGGTAAAAAAATCTTTAACTTTACCTATACCTTTGCCTATATCTTTTCCATAATCGTTAAATTATAAAAATGGGTTATACGATAGCAGAGAAAATATTATTGGCACATACGGCTAAAAAAGACCTAAAACCCGAAGAGTTCATTGAGGCTGATGTTGACCTGGCATTGGGCAATGATATTACAGCGCCTCTGGCAATTCTGGAGTTTAAAAAATCGGGGTTTAAAAAGGTATTCAATAAAAATAAAATTGCGCTTGTCCCGGATCACTTTACCCCGGCCAAGGATTTAAAGAGCGCCAATAATTGTAAGATACTCGCTGAGTTTTCCAAGGAACAGGAGATCAAGAATTATTTCGAAATCGGCCGTATGGGCATCGAGCACGTGTTATTGCCTGAGCAGAAAATAGTTTTGCCAGGGGATTTAGTCATCGGCGCTGATTCGCATACCTGTACTTACGGGGCCATAGGAAGTTATGCAGTCGGAGTCGGCTCTACGGATTTAGCGCGCGCTTTTATTGACGGTAAGTGCTGGTTTAAGGTTCCGCATTCGGTAAAATTTATATATAAAGGAAAACTAGGTAAATGGCTGGGTGGCAAGGACCTTATTTTATTTACCATCGGACGTATAGGCGTAGATGGGGCATTGCATAAAGCCATGGAATTCAGCGGACCGGTTGTCGATAGATTGGATATGGATAGCCGTTTTGCCATGTCTAATATGGCAATTGAAGCTGGCGCCAGGACCGGGATTGTTGCCCCGGACGAGGTTACTTTAAGATATGTAAGGCCTGCCCCGCGTAAATTTAAGCTCTATCATAGCGATAAAAACGCAGTTTATGAGAAAGTTTATGAATGGGATATTACGAAATTAGAGCCGCAAGTTGCCTGTCCGCACCTGCCCAGTAATGTCAGGGCTGTCGGCGAGCTCAAAGAGATAAAGTTAGATCAGGTGGTAATCGGCTCCTGCACTAATGGTAGGATTTCGGATCTAAGAGTAGCAGCGAAGATTCTTAAAGGGGGGAAAATTAAATCCGGATTAAGATTAATCGTAATTCCCGGAACGCAGAAAATTTACCTCCAGGCGGTAAAAGAAGGCCTGGCAGAAACATTTATTAACGCTGGGGGGGTATTTTTTACTCCTACCTGCGGGCCGTGTCTAGGTGGCCATACAGGTGTCTTGACAGAGGGGGAAGTGGCTTTGGCTACTACTAACCGTAATTTTATCGGCCGTATGGGCAGCCCGAAATCATTTGTTTATCTGTCTGGTCCGGCAGTAGCCGCAGCCTCGGCGATTAGGGGCAGGATTACGCACCCGGATTGTATTATGTAATGTGCCTACCTGCCCGTCCGGCAGGCGGGCCTGCCGGCAGGTAGGTAATGTGTAATGCTTAATATGAGAAGCCGATGATAATTAAAGGCAAGGTCCATAAGTTTGGCGATGATATTAATACCGACGATATTATTGCTGCCGAGTATTTGGTGCATACTGAGGCTGAAGAACTAGGCAAACATTGTTTTAAAAGCATCAGGCATGATTTTGTGCATAAGGTCAACAGGGGTGATATAATTGTTGCGGGAAAGAATTTCGGTTGCGGCTCATCGCGGGAACACGCTCCCTTGGCGCTTAAAGGATGCGGAATTGCCGCAGTGATAGCTAAGAATTTTGCGGCGATTTTCTTCCGTAACGCCATAAATATAGGTTTGCCGTTTTTGGAGCTGGATGAAGCAGGAGAGATTGAAGAAGAGGATTCCCTGGAGATAGATTTATCTACCGGTATCATCAAAAATTTAAGTAAAAACCAGATCTACCAAACAGAAGCTTTCCCAATATTCCTGCAGGAGATCGTAGAAGATGGGGGTTTGATCAACTATATTAAAAAGAAAGGCAAAGGTAAATAATAATGTATCGTATTGCGGTTATCCCCGGAGACGGAACAGGCCCGGAGGTTGTCCGGGAGAGCCTAAAGGTTCTAGCGGCAGCAGGCAGGAAATATAATTTCAAATACGAAACAAAAGATTTTGATTTTAGCGGCGAACGCTACTTAAAGACCGGCAAGACCGTTGACGAGAAAGATATCGAGGAAATAAAAAAGTATTCTGCGATTTTTTTAGGGGCAGTCGGCCATCCGCTTGTCAAGCCCGGTATCTTAGAGACAGAGGTCCTTCTAAAATTAAGGTTCTCTTTGGACCAATATATTAATCTCCGTCCGGTAAAACTCTACAATGATCAATTTTGTCCTTTAAAGGATAAGAAACCGGAGGATATTGATTTTGTGGTAGTGCGCGAGAACTCCGAGGGGCTCTATAAAGGGATGGGGGAGTTTAAGGAGGAGGGCACTGAAAACGAAGTAGCGATACAGGTTTCTTATAATACGCGTAAAGGGGTAGAGCGCTGCATTCGCTACGCCTTTGAATATACCCGTAAGCGCAATAAGAAGAAGAAACTCACGCTTTGTGGGAAAACCAATGTTTTAACTTATGCCTGGGATCTCTGGCAGAGGACTTTCGATGAAGTAGCTAAAGAGTACCCGGATATTACCACGGATTATGCTCATGTGGATGCTACGACTATGTGGTTTGTTAAGAATCCGGAGTGGTTTGACGTGATTGTTACGGATAATATGTTCGGTGATATTATTACGGATTTAGGGGCAATGATTCAGGGCGGTATGGGTATTGCTGCCGGTGGGAATATTAATCCGCAAGGCGTATCCATGTTTGAGCCTATTGGCGGGAGTGCTCCTAAGTATACCGGTAAAAATGTGATTAATCCATTGGCGGCAATATGCGCTTTAGGCATGATGTTGGAAAATATTGGTGAAGATAAAGCAGGCAAGGCAGTGGAAGAGGCGGTGATAAAAATCGTGAATACTAAATTAAAATCACTGGCAGCGGGCAAGATGGGGTATTCGACAACCGAAGTTGGGGATTTAGTGGTGGATAATTTATAATTATTAGCTATCAGTTGTCAGTCATCAGTTTTCAGCAGTGATTAGCTGATGGCTGAAAGCTGAGAGCTGATAGTTAAAGTTGATAGAGGAAGAAAATGTCCCGTGGCAATATAAGGGTTGTAGGGGAGATACGTAAATGAAAAAATATAACGTAGCGGTCATAGGCGTAGGCGCGGTAGGAATTGAGATGTTGCGAGTTTTAAGGCAGCGCAATTTTCCGGTTAACCAGTTACGTGTTTTTGCCCGTACTGGCAGGGATATCGAAGTGGATGGCCAGAAATATTCTGTGGAAGCAATTTCTCCCGAGAGCTTTAACGGAATAGATATTGCCCTTTTTGCTGGTACTGAAGGTGAAAAAGGGGCTGCAGTTACCTTTGCCCGGGAAGCAATCAAAAGAGGCGCGGTAGTTATCGATAACGGCGCAGACTTCCGTATGGATCCCAAGGTACCCTTGGTAGTGCCGGAAGTAAATGCCGCGGATGTCAAAAAACATCGTGGTATTATTGCCAACCCCAACTGTTCAACTATACAAATGGTGGTAGCCTTATCCCCTATACATAAAAAATTTGGGATTAAGCGGATAGTAGTAACTACTCTGCAGGCTTCTTCCGGATCCGGCAGGGCTGCGGTTGAACAGTTGAAACAAGAGAATATGCGGATTGCCTCCGGCGGATACGGGAATCTACAGGTAAACCTAGAGCATAAAGCCATGCCGCAGCAGTTAGCTTATAATGTATTTCCGCATATCGGAGGTTTTGCTGATTATGACTATACTAGCGAAGAGTGGAAGCTGGTCAAGGAAACCCATAAAATTATGCACGATAAGAAGATCAATATTTCTGCTACTACTGTCAGAGTGCCTATAAGGACCGGTCATTCCGAAGCAGTGTATATCGAGACCAGAAAGCCTTCAACACCGGAAAAAATAAGGAGTATCCTTGCTAAGTCGCCGGGCATTATTGTTATTGATAAAGTCGCGGAGAATCTGTATCCTATGCCCAAAGATTGCGAAGGTAAAGACGAGGTTTTTGTCGGCCGTATCCGTCAGGACCCATTCTTAAAGAACGGTTTGTGGCTTTGGGTAGTTGCGGATAACCTGCGTAAAGGCGCAGCTACTAATGCGGTGCAGATCGCTGAATGCGTAATATCAGGCTTACGATAGAGTACGACGGCACGGACTATTCCGGTTGGCAGGTTCAGAATAAACCCCGCACTAAAACCAGGGTCAACCACCCTAAAACAATCCAAGGGATAATCGAAACTGCTTTAAAGAGAATCCTTCAAGAGGATGTTAAGTTAATTGCCTCTGGCAGAACTGATGCCGGGGTACATGCCTTGGCTCAGGTAGCGAATTTTAAAACCAATTCAGATATTCCAGTTGTAAAATTGCGCTCGGCCTTAAATGGGATGTTGCCGGATGACATCGTAGTTAAAAACATAAGAGAAGTAGAGCTGGATTTTCACTCCCGCTTTAGCGCCAAATCCAAAACCTATCAGTACATCATTTTAAATTCGCCTTACCCCAGCGCCTTATTAAGGAGCAAGTCTTATTTTTTTCGCTTTCCTTTAAATATTACATTAATGCGTAATGAAGCAAAATGTTTATTAGGTAGGCATGATTTTCAAGCCTTCTGCGCCAGCGCCAGCGTTGTAAAAAGTACCGTTCGCGCTATAAAGCGTTTGAGCATTAAAGAATTACCCGGATATCGTTTAATATCCGTTGAAATAGAGGCCGATGGCTTGCTTTATAATATGGCAAGGAATATAGTTGGTACACTTCTTGAGATAGGCCGGGGTAAAATTCCTGAAGGGTATTTAAAAAAAATACTTGCCTCCAAAAACAGAAAACTTGCTGGACCAACTGCTCCGGCAAAAGGCTTATTTTTAGTTAAAGTCAAATATTAAAGCTATGTTAGAAAAATACTGGAAAGGATTATCTTGGGATTCTTGGGCTAAGTTTTTGCTTATTGCCTTCTTGACTTTGCAAGCGGCCAGATGGCCGCTCTTTCCGCAGTTTATGGATATCTACTATCATCTCTTGACTGCTTGGGGTTTTGTTCAGTCAGGAGGCTATACGGGTTGGGATTTTTGGGAGTATGCACCGGTGGGTAGGGTGCATATCTATCCACCTGTATTCCACCTCATCTTAGCAGCTTTAATGAAAGCAGGCCTCAATCAGATAATTCTGGCAAAAATCTTTGAGATGCTTATGCCAGTTGCCTTTCTTTCTACTATATGGTATTTAGTAAGGAGGCATTTTAACATGCGCCTCGGGCTTCTTGTCCTGGTTACTGCTTGTGCTTCCTTTTCTTTTTATCTATCACTGATCAACCATGTCCCTGCCACGCTAGCCTTTATTTTTGGGCTTCTGGCTATTGATCAATTGCTAAAGGGGAGATTTTTGTCTCCTTTGTTGTTACTGACATTATGTTTCTATACTCATATCGGCGTGTCCATATTTCTTGCTTTAACCTTTATGTTTTTCGGTTTATTTAACCAAGAATATAAAAAAAGAGTTTTTTTGATTTTAGTCGGTGCATTAATTTTGTCGTGCCCAATAATCTTTAAGCAAATAGTAAGTTTAAAATTCGTTACCATTAAAAAACTATTAGAGAAGTTAATCTCTGAATTTAAACCCCTGGAATATGTTTTTGCAGGATACGGCCTTTTTTTAAGTTATAAAAAGTCTAAGAAGTACTTGATTTTCCCGAGTTTTTTCCTAGCGAGTTTTATATTTTTTCCTTACCCATTTAGGTTTTTCTCTGCTGAGGGGTACTTGCCAATAGTTTTTCTTGCTGCTGTCGGATGGGAGGGGTTATTTAATTGGGCTGATACCCATAAAAAGCGCATAAAATACATAACGTTAATTTTAGTGTTGTATTTTTTATTGTCGCCAACCGTATTAATGTATATGCCTGAAGTAAAGAGTAAAGAGGCGAGTTGGAAAGTTTACCTTGCAGATTCAAGTTTTATGGGCATGCTTTTTCCTGAAAGGAACAAACGGCTGGCATCAACATCTCTTTGGTTTGACCGGGAGTATCTTTCTGCAGCGCGGATTATTAAAAATAATACAGATGAACGAGACATTATCTTCGCCAATTTATTCAGCGTTGGCACTTGTCTTGCCGGCCTTTCCGGACGCGCCACGGCAAATGGCATGTTGCCCGAGGTAAGCGCTAAAGAGAAATTTAACCCGTTTTTATCCTCTAAGATATTTATCGTAGGTAGGGGTATTGAGGTAGATAATGTTAGTTATTATGTGGAAAGATATAAACTAGTTAAGGTAGGGGAAAATAAGCTGTTTATTTTTTATAAGAACCCTACTTGTAGCGTTAAGCTTAATATCCCTAAG
>Ga0163199_1000438_pt1 | contig 26437 bp, 31 predicted proteins | sample PL_2010_150m_FD_113537 | JGI IMG/M metagenome (GOLD analysis project Ga0163199, IMG submission 113537) | Freshwater microbial communities from Powell Lake, British Columbia, Canada to study Microbial Dark Matter (Phase II) - PL_2010_150m | ecosystem: Environmental > Aquatic > Freshwater > Lake ...
AAATCTCCAGTATTTGTGTAGTAGTCGTTCAATAGGTTGTGCGATGACGAGCCTAGCAATCTTTTCGCATACACTATGAGAAAAGTTGGTCGAAGTAATAATTGGAACTGCAGTACTCAACAAAGGGAGAGAGCGAGATGGCTCAAAACAAGTCAGTGCACCCAAATGAACCGGATTTCGCGGGCTTGATCGATTCGTCGTATCAGACGTCGACTCCGTCGTGGCCAGAACTCCCCAAAGGGCTGCATGGCGCCAATGTGATCACCATCGTGTTTGACGACATGGGCTTTAGCCACCCAAGTTGCTTTGGTAGCACCTTGCACACACCAAACATCGATCGTCTCGCGCAAAATGGTTTGCGCTACACCGGCTTTCACACAACAGCATTGTGCTCACCGTCTCGAGCGAGTTTGCTGACCGGTCGCAATCACCACGCAGTTGGCATGCGCGGAGTTTCAAACTGGAACACCGGTTTTCCAAACATGCGCGGAGGCATTACGCCGAAGGCAGCAACGATGGCCGAAGTATTGCGACTCGAGGGCTATGCAACATTGTGTGCAGGCAAGTGGCATCTCGCGCCAATGGAAGAATGCACGGCGGCTGGCCCACACACCAACTGGCCGTTGCAAAAAGGCTTTGACCGCTTCTACGGATTTTTGAATGGCGAGACCGATCAGTTTTATCCTGAGCTCACGCAAGACAATCAACATATTTTGCCGCCGCGCACACCAGAAGAGGGCTATCACCTCTCGGAAGATCTTGTCGATCAGTCGACAACATGGATTCGAGATTTGGTTTCGGTGCGACCCGATCGTCCGTTTTATTTGTATCTTGCTTTTGGCGCACAACATGCACCGCACCACGCACCCGACAGTTATTTGGCAAAGTGGCGCGGCAAGTTTGACGAAGGTTGGGACGTGCATCGCGATGTTTGGTTTCAGCGACAGATCGAGATGGGCATTGTTCCACCCGACACCGTGCTGTCGCCGCGCAACCCTGGCGTGCGCCCATGGGCAGAGTTGACTGCCAATGAAAAACTTTTTGCGTGTCGTTTGCAAGAAGCATTTGCTGCAATGCTCGACCACACCGATGTGCAGATCGGTCGACTACTTGACTTTCTTGATAAACACAATCTGACCGACAACACGATGATCGCGTTGCTTTCGGATAACGGTGCGAGTCGTGAAGGTGGACCACAAGGTGTTGTTGACGAATTTAGTTTCTTTAACAGCATGTGGGAAGACGTAGATGACATGGTTGCCAATCGTCTTGATGACATCGGCACCAAAAATGCTCACTCCAACTATCCGTGGGGTTGGGCGCAAGTGGGCAATACCCCGAGTCGTTGGTACAAGTCGCAAACATACGGCGGAGGCATTCGTGACTCGCTGATTCTTCACTGGCCAAAAGGCATCGACCAACCAGGTGGCATTCGCTCACAGTTTTGCCACATCACCGATATTGCACCAACGGTTTATGACGCGCTCGGGATCACTGTGCCGCCTGTTGTAAATGGTCACGGACAAATGCCGATGCACGGCGAGAGTTTGGCATACACATTTAACAGTGCGACTAGTGCAACCAAGCGTGGACCACAATATTTTGAGATGATGGGTCACCGCGCTATCTGGGCAGATGGATACAAGGCAGTGACATTTCACGATCAAAACGTGCCATACGAAAATGACACATGGGGTTTGTACAAAATCGATGAAGATTTTTCGGAGATGCATGACTTGTCGGTGAAACATCCGGCAAAGCTTAAGGAAATGATTGCATTGTGGTGGGAGCAAGCCGAGTTGCACGGAGTATTGCCACTTGATGATCGCGGCATCGAGATCTTTGGATCAAAATCGCGTCCAGGCTCGCCGCACTACGGCAATACCTATACGTATTATCCACCAGTTGCGCATATACCTGCAGACGCATGCCCGCTGTTGAGCGGCCGAGCATGGACTATTACTGCAGACGTAGTTGTGGGCACTCAACCGCTTGAAGGTGTGATTTACGCGCGCGGCGCACACAACATCGGGCACTCGTTCTTTGTTAAGGACTCCGTGCTGCACTTTGATTACAACGCGCTTGGCAAACATCAGCGGGCGAGTTCCCCGATTTCATTGCAACCCGGCAATCACCAAATTGGCGTCCGATTTGATCGCGAAGATTCAACAGGAACGATCACACTGACAGTTGATGGAAAAGATGTTGGCTCGGTGCACATTCCCAGGATTGTGCGAGTGCTTGGATCGATGGGAATGGATTTGGGGAGCGATCAGTTATCGCCTGTAGTGAGCGATTACGTTGCTCCGTTTGCATGTAACTCCACCATCACTAAAGTGCATTTTGAGATTCGCAGCCGTGCCACCAAGGCCGACATCGATGCGTTCTTAATTACCGAAGCTGCAAAGGAATAACACACGCATGTCTCACGAATTGATCCTTGATTCATTGCAGCGCCGCATGAAGGCTTTGCATTCGCTGTACGACCAAGCTTTGGGCACGATGACAATTGAACATGTCAATCATTTTGAGCGCGAAGGTGTGATGCCAATTGCGTTCAGTCTGTTTCACATTGTCAACATGATCGACGCGTCGTTTATGTTGATCACGGGCGTCGCCCCTATTTGGAATGACGAGTGGAAGGCACGCGTCAATCCATCTATTGCAGATCACGGTAAGCACAAGACGGTGGATGAAATGGTTGGCCAGCGCATTGGTGATTATGAAGCATTCGGGGAGTACTTGCAATTAGTTTTCAATCGCGTGCACGCTTGGCTCGAGACGCTTGATGCTGGTGAACTCACGCGAGTCGTGATCGCGCGTCCGTTTCCGCCGCAAATCGAGTCAACGTATTCGGCTCGCGTGGCAGGGGACGTGGGTATCACCGTGTTGGATGCGGTCGAGTGCTGGATCTATCAGCACGGTTTGCGTCACATGGGCGAGATTGAACTTGCTCGCGGGCTTGTTGGTCTTGGGGGAATGACGAGCTAGCGCTGTGGCCCGCGGATGAGTTTGCCAGGCAACTCGCCGGTGAAGGCATCGTTTTCAACGGTTTGAACGCCGCTAACAAATGTTTTGTTGTAGCCATGTGCGGTTTGCACAAGGCGCCGGCCCTGAGCGGGCAGATCGTAAGCCATGTACGGCATATCAAAACCCAACTGGTCGAAATTGATTACGTTGAGGTCGGCCTTCATGCCAGGAGCAACAATGCCGCGGTCGAGTAAGCCGTGCAACTCGGCAGTGTGACGTGTTTGGCGGTACACAATGTGCTCAATCGAAAGTTTTGGACCGCGCGTGCGATCTCGTGTCCAGTGCGTGAGCATAAATGTGGGCATGCCCCCATCGCAGATTGCGCCGCAATGCGCTCCCGCATCGCTGAGACCGTTTCGTGTTTGTGGGTGCTGCATCATCTCGTAGGTCATGGAGAGATCGCCATACATGTAGTTGAAAAATGGCGAGTAGATGATGCCCTTGCCATCATTGAGTAGTAGATGATCGACAATCAGTTGCATTGGAGCAACTCCAGTTCGCTTCGACTCTTCACCAATAGACGTGCTGGGGTGCGGCTCATAATCGATGTTGGCTGTCGTGACCGGATACATCCGCCCCAATGATTTGGTGACGAGTCCGTTGTAAAAACCATCGGTGGGCACTTCGCTCACAAATCTTGCGCGACGTAACGGCTCTTTGAGCGCTGCAATGCGTTGGGCAAAAGGCAAATGAGCAATTTCGTGATATGCGGGATGGGCGAGTAGTGGATGAACGCTGCCCTCGAGGCACATCAAGATGCCGATCGATCTACCAGCGGTTTGGGCAACGATCTTTTCTCCATTGGTGTGAGCCTGCGTGAGTAACGCAAGAGTTTTGCGCCAAACTTCGCTGCCGTCATCTAGCTGATTGACATTGACACTGACGGTTGCTCCTGATCGACGCGCAAGTTCTTGCATCCATGGCCATTCGTCTACAGGCACTCGCGAATGCTCTGGAGAAAACTGGAAGATGCCATGCCCGACACGCTTCATTGCATCGGCAATTCCATACAACTCATCTGGCTGTGCAGTAGTGCCCGGCACGAGCTCGCCGTACTTGGAGCGATGCAGTGACGTGCGAGATGTAGAAAAGCCGAGTGCACCTGCCCGCAACGCTTCTTCCGTGAGTGCGCTCATCTGCGAAATATCGTCTGCAGTTGCATCGTCATTGTTGGCACCACGATCACCCATTACAAATGCGCGCAATGCGCCATGAGCAATTTGTGTGCCCATGTCGAGCACGTGTGGTTGTCGCTCAAGAGCATCGAGATATTCGGGAAACGAAGTCCATTCCCACTGAATGCCTTCAACCATTGCCGAGCCAGGAATATCTTCGACGCCTTCCATGAGATCGATCAGCCACTGATGGCGATCGGGTGCTGCGGGAGCAAATCCAACGCCACAGTTACCCATGACAACAGAAGTAACACCGTGCCAACTGCTTGGCGTCAACCATGGATCCCAGGTTGCCTGCGCATCATAATGTGTGTGCACATCGACCCAACCTGGAGTGAGCAGTAACCCATCGGCATCGATATGGCGATGTGCATGTGCTGTAGAAACTGAACCCGGTTCGCCGACTTCGGTGATTGTTCCGTCGATAAATGCAACATCGGCATATCGGGGTGCCAAACCAGTGCCATCAACCAACGTTGCCCCAGTGATGACAGTCTTTTTACCAGTTTCCATCTCGGGAGAATCTAACCTAATGGCACGGCCTGGAGCGACTAGACGCAGTGATTGCGAATGGTTCCAACGCCCTCAAGGGTTGTTTCGATGATGTCGCCGCTGCGTAGGTAGAGAGGTGGCTTGTGACCATGCCCCACACCAGAAGTGGTACCAGTAAAAATTGCGTCACCAGGAAAAAGTTGGCAGATGCCAGAGAGATACGAAACAATTTCTGAAATATCGAAGATCATGTCGTTGGTCATGGTGTCTTGGCGCGTTTCGCCGTTGATAGAACACGTGAGTCGCAAGTTGTCGCGACTTGCATTGTCGCGCATGTCGGCGACCCATGGTCCAATCGGACTAAATCCTGTGCGGCTTTTGCCAAGACTGAATTGTGGAGGCACGCCGCTGTATTGCAATGTGCGATCAGACAAATCTTGACCAACGGCAATGCCGGCAATGTGTTGCCATGCTGATTGTTTGCTGATGTTTTGTCCACCACTGCCGATCACGATGACGAGTTCTGATTCGTAGTCGCATGTATCGCCGACAAGATGAACATCGCCACAGGGTGTATTGATTGAACTTTGAAATTTGGCAAACGTAAGTGGAGTAGACGGGAGAGGGCTGTTCATTTCTTTGGCGTGCAATTTATAATTGAGACCAATAGCAAAGAGTTGACGTGGGCGAGGAATGGGACTGTCAAGCTGTTCAAGAGAGCAAGGCACCCCATCGGTGGTGGTCAGTGACTGAGCGTGAAGGGCGAGTGCATCCCAAACGCTGAAGCATGCCATCGGGTCACTTGGAAGAATTTCATTGCTCGAAGTTTCAACATCGACAACACGAAAGTTGTCTGATGTTCCGACTACGAACTGTGCCCGACCCTGAACCGACGCAAGCTTGAGCGACATGTTGATCTCTGTGCGTTGAGTTAAATGCGACCGTATGCAGCGCGACGCTGTGCTTCGGCCTTTGCTCTGTCGAGACGATCTTTTTCTTTACGCTCGGCACGGGCACGACGCTTTTCGTCTTGTGCAACAGCATCGACCGATGCGGCACCCGGGGCAGTGCGAGCAGCTGCTTCTGGAGCGCTCTGAATCATGAATCGCTCATCGGTGTTGACGAGTTTGCGGAATCCGCCAAGTGAAACCGAGTACTGCACGGCCATCAGGCGCACTGCATCAAGTCCAAATGTTTCAACAAGTGCAGGTATCACAAGTTGCAAATCCTCGAGGCTTGGGTCGTCTGACTGGTCGCCCAACAACTCGATCGCTCGCTCTGTTGCGCCTTCGCCAAACAACACTCCGGTGTCGAGGTATGAGCGACGCTCTTTCATAGCCTCACGAATCTTTGGTGCAAGCGTGGCTGGTTCGGTAAATGCTCCTGCAGGCAGGGCGAGCACTTTGGCAAGGGCATCGCGCAGTTTTTCTTCGACGGCTGCGGCAAGTTTGACGATCGATTCGTCGGTCAAGGTGCTGAAAACTGCCGCATAACGGCGCTCGATCAAAATGGTGTCTCTGGCGTTGCTGACTGGCATTGGGAATTTCCTTTTCTGCTTCGTTGAAGCGACGCTTCAGTGTGTCAGACAAGGGCCCCCGTTACTACCTGCAAAGGACTATTAGATCCAATCTGATGCGATGTTTCCTATGATGTGCCCATGAAGGCAGCCACGCCGGCGCTTGTACGCCTCGAGCAACTTGGTATTCACTATGTTGCGCACACGTTTGATCACGACCTGGCTGCAACAGATGAAATCGGTTATGGCAGGGCAGCGGCTCGCGCGCTCGGTGTCGATGAGTCGCGCGTCTACAAAACGCTGCTTGCGCAGTCTGAAAACGGGCCACTTGTGGCCATCGTGCCAGTGAATGCGCAACTTTCTTTGAAATCTCTGGCGCACGCAGTTGATGCAAAACGCTGCGAGATGGTTGAGGCTTCGCAGGCGCCAAGAATTACGGGATACGTGGTGGGCGGCATCAGTCCGTTTGGTCAAAAGCGAAAATTGCCAACTGTTGTCGACGAGAGTGCACTGTTGCAAGAAACCATGTTGGTGAGTGGCGGTCGACGAGGCCTCGACATCGAAATTGGGGTGAATGATTTGATTGCTGTGCTGGATGCGAAGGTTGGAGCGATAGCCGTCGTTAATGACTAATCAGTGCTTGCACTTCGCGGATATTCATTTGGTGCGATGTGTGCAATGTGAGGTCGCCAATGGTTCCGCTTGTGCCTACATTTGTTGACCAGGTGACATGCCACTGCACGGCAACATCCGCCTCGAAGAGTCCTGTCGACTGTGTTGCAGATGAGTGATGGTAGGTGTACATGCACGGAGACGACATGCGGTCTCCAAATTGCGACATCCAGATCAATCCAGGATTGTTGCAGGTGATTGGGCCAGAACCTAGGTTGCCGTCACCTGGATCGAAAATCAGTTTCTTTGGCGTGGCTTTGGTGGTCACCGAGACACGACCCACGGGTGTCATGACGGATGCAGTGAGTTTGACGGGAATCCACAACACGGGGTTGACCCAAATCCATGTGCCTACATCGACGAATCCTCGTCGTGCTGGTGGGGCAAAGTTGCCCCAGAGCGCTGGCAAGTTGTCGTAAACGATGGATGCCGCATGTTCGGCGAGTTGTTCTGTCGAGACCTGAGGAAGCCAGTGGTAAGTGGTTTGCTGCTCACGGTCGGGACACGTGAAGTCGTACAACTTATAAGTGACTGACCCAATGTGCTTGATCACGGCCGTGCCAGGGCCGGTTGCGCTCGCATCACGAGGCAACGATTCCGACCACTCGCATTCCGAATCAGCGCCCCCACCACCCCCCGGAGATGCTCCGTATTCAACTCCTGCCATTATTTGATCACCACGAACTGCACTGCTGACATCGATTGTTGAGTCTGGGGCTGGCGAGGATTGGATGGCGTGCACCGTGGCTGGACTTTGGAACATCACAATCGATGCGGCCACAAGAAGTGCAGTTGTATACCTCAGAGTCGATTTCATGGCTTGTTAAATCCACATTGATCGACATTGAATTTGATCATGCTTGCCGACCACGAAAAGAATTTCCACACACCATCGTCCATCTTGAGGACCCACGTAGAAAGGTATGAACTCACTGCGTCGTTAAAGATGATGTCGTCAGCAGCGCTGTCTGTGGCGCCGGCATCAACCAAGACCATCGAGTCATAGGAGCATGCGTTGACTAGGGCAGTGTTGCTGTCGACAAGACTTAACGAATCGATGCGCACGAGTGCAACACCAGAGTCTTTTCGTGAGCGAATGTTGGCTGCGGAATAGTCGCGTATCAGTCGATTGAGGTATTCACGCCAAGGCGAATTTGGCACGGTAATTCGCGAAGCAACACACTTTTTGGGTGCCAACATGCAGATGTTAAAAATATTTTGATTCGAATTGAAGTCATTGCGTAGTTGTGTAATGGCGTCAGGACTTGTGGCAGGCGCTGTATTTGAAATCGATGGAACCGAATCGATTACAACGTCAGTTGTGTCAGTTCTTTGCGTTGTGTCCACTTTCGTGAAGTCCAATGGTGTTTCTTCTCTGTCGCCTACGCCCAGTTGCACAACGCACGAACACAACACAACAGCCAGTGGGACAAGTAAACATTTCCTAAACAACATCCGATCCTCCTTGTTTGATGACCGAATGTGGATATTGACAGTCGAAATGTGCGGTTGGCGGATTGTGCGCAAGAAAGTCACATGAAATCAACCAGAAAACAGTGCAGATGCAGACGGTAGAATTGCTAGACCCCAAAATGAGCCAACTACACCCAGACCTCGCGGCCGAACAGGCCCACATCGACAGGGCATATGAGTGCCTTGAGCGCAGTCGCACCGACGCGTGGCGCATTCGGACTCTCAACGAAGCCGACAAGGGTGGCACATTTCAGGCCCGTTATGAGCGCAACGCGTTTGACGAGCAATTGGTTTTGCGACTCACTCAATTAGACCTAGGCGATGCGGCTCTCGTGTTTGGGCGCATTGATCGATTTGGCGAAGTAGAGGGTGAGATCGAAAGTTTTCACATTGGTCGTCTCGCAGTAGCAGACGAACATCACGAACCAGTAGTTGTCGACTGGCGCGCACCGGTTTCTGAGCCGTTTTACCGAGCGACTGGGCGCGAGGCGATGGGTCTTGCTCGGCGCCGTCACTTTGCCGTCAATGGCCAAAAGTTGTTGGGCATCGAAGACGAATTGTTTGGCGAAGGACACTTGGGTGTTGGTCATGACGAAGGTCTTGGCGGCGGCGTTGCTTCAGGAGTAGAGCAAACCGCAACGGGTTTGCGCGGGTACTCAACACTGTTGACAGCACTTGCACGCGGACGTACTGGACAGCTCGGCGACATCGTTGCAACTATTCAAGCCGAACAAGATCAGATCATTCGCTCAAGCCACAACGGCGTGCTCGTTGTGCAGGGTGGTCCGGGTACTGGCAAGACTGTTGTTGCACTGCATCGCGCTGCCTACTTGTTGTACACATTTCGCTTTCCGCTCGAAGACCAGGGCGTGTTAGTGATTGGCCCTAACCGCGTGTTCTTGCGCTACATCGAACAAGTATTGCCATCGTTGGGTGAAGCAGGTGTTGAACAAGTTGTGCTTGCCGATTTAGTACCGGGTCATCGCATTGGAGTAATCGACACCAACGCAGCAAAACGTGTCAAGGGCGATATCCGTATGGCAAAGGTGATGACGAAAGCGGTTCACGATCGTCAACGCCCAGTGCGTGATGACGTCGAGATTCCGTATGGTGCTGGTTTCATGCGCTTGCGAGCCACGGAGTCGGCGCGCATCGTGCGCGATGCACGACGACGGTACCGTCGGCACAATGCCGCTCATAGGTGGATAGAAACCGAAGTGATTAGCGCAATGATTGCCTCGAGTCGCAATCCAGACGCCGATGTTGACGCATTGCGCGATTCGTTGCGTGATATTCCAGAGTTTCGTGCCACTCTCGCACGCATGTGGCCGATGCTCACACCAGCCGAATTACTCCATGACTTGTTTGGATCTGCAGCGCTTGTGAGGTCGGCTGCAAAAGACGAGTTTGCTGCCCAAGAATATGAGTGCCTCGTGCGCGCACGGAGTAGTTCGATAACGGAAGTGTTGTGGAGCGACAGCGATGTTGCATTGCTCGACGAAGCGCTTGCATTGTTGGGGCCACGCCCACGCAAAAACGGCAAGATTGACGAGACCGACGAGGTGCGCGTGTTTGGACACATCGTGATCGACGAAGTGCAAGACCTCACACCGATGCAGTTGCGCATGGCATCCCGCAGGTCGCTCAGTGGGGCAATGACTGTTGTTGGCGACTTGGCACAAGCAACCGGCCCGTTTGCACCGAATGCTTGGTCGGATTTGTTGCAATACCTGCCAAACAAGCGCGAGCAAGAAGTCATTGGATTGTCGGTCGGTTACCGAATACCTGCCCAGATTATGGCGCTTGCCGACAAGGTGATGCTTGAAGCTGCGCCTTCACTGCGTGCTCCGAAGTCTGTTCGCGAAGGAGACTTTGGTCCTGCGATCGTTGCGGCAAAAAATAGCAACGAACTCATCGACGTTGTGATTGAACAAGCCAAACTTTTGCTGACCAATGTTGGCGAAGGAAATGTTGCGATCGTGTGCCCGGATGATATGACCGACACGATCGATAACGCACTGAGCGCAGCGGGCGTGGCGCACGGACGCGCGAACACCACGGCACTCGACTCGCGCCTGACAGTTGTGCCAGTAAGCGTTGTCAAAGGCCTCGAATTAGATGGCGTACTCGTTGTCGAACCAGCGCGCATTGTTGCCAGCCAAGTGCACGGGCTGCGGGCTCTTTATGTTGCGCTTACTCGCTCGACGCAACGCTTGACAGTGGTGCACTACGAACCGTTGCCGCCATCTATGTTGAGCTAATTGGGCTGAGCTAATTGGGCTGAGCTAATTGGGCTGAGCTACTTGCGCTGCGTGTTATTGCTGCGACTGAATTACTAGATCAAGGAACCGAAGCGCCTTGTCGGCATCTGCTGGCCGCGTGCGCTCGACCGAGCTTGTTGCAAGATCAATTATTCGTTGCATGTCCTCAAGGGTTTGTTCAACAGTTGCGCCACCTGCAGCAGAGATTTGTGGTTGCAGAGCATCCCAAATATTGAGGACAGTAGCGAGCGTGTTCTTGGCGCGAGTTTTGTCCTGATCGGTGAGAGCAACCGACATCTCGGCAATAGACGAGTGCAATTGGCCAAACAATTCGGTTGCTGTGCCGGTTGGCAAGGTAGTGACTGCTGGCTGCAACAGGGTGGTCGGGGCCGAAAGGTTGATTGTTGTTGCGCAACTTGAAACCGCAACAGCCAGTATGCCGAGCAACACAGTCGCGCGAATGCGCAGTGTATTTTTAGACATAATTATTAGACAACTTTTTAGGCAAGAACGAGAATGCGCGAACTCGTGAACTCATCGAGCACAACATCGGTGTTATCTACACGAACAACGCGTGACCCATCTTTGTTCGATGTAACGACAGTTCCGCTGTGTCCTGGCTTGAGATTGGCATGTTCAAGAAGCTCGAGAGCACCAGTAGTAAACTCGAGTTCTTCAGGAATGCGATTGACGGTGAACAACTTGCCTTCTGCAACTTCGCACAGTGGTGAAAGACGTTCTTGTCGGTATGACGATCCTGGAATTGGATTGCCATGGGGGCACGTGGTCGGATTGTGCAACACGCGGTTCATCGCAGTCTCCACATCCAAATTCATAATGTGCTCCCACTTGCCAGCCTCGTGGTGTGCATTTGCCCATGAGAGGCCAAGTATGTCGGTGAGAAATCGTTCGGCAATGCGGTGACGGCGCACCACGCGCTCGGCAAGTATGTCGCCATCTGGAGTGAGCGAGATTTTTGCCCCACGAACAACAATGAGACCTTCGAGTTCCATGCGCTTGACCATCTCGGAAACCGATGGGCGAGACACACCAAGTCGATCTGCGACGCGTGCTTGAATGACATCAATGTGGTCTTCTCGCAACTCAAAAATACATTCGCAATATTCTTCAAATGCTGGGTGATGTTCGCCGGTAGTAGCCACTCAGTCTCCTAACGTTTCACGTCCGACACCGCGTAGGCCAGCCCACACGAGGTCTGCAACTTGTTTTCCTAGAACATCTGGATCGAACGCAATGTTGTTGTCGAGTAGGTAACGCACAACACCTTCTATTGCGCCAACTACACCGTGTGCAAGTGTGCTCAAATGCGTGGCGTCAAGATCAATAGCGATAAGAGGCACAATTACATTTGCCGAATTATCAACTACCCGACGAACCGCAAGAGCAAACTCGACATCGTTGCGCGTACCACTGTCAAACAAAAATTTGAAACGATTATGATCTGTTGCTGCCCAGCGAAAGAAAGCGATTGTTCCTTGTTCGGCTTGCAACTTGCCGCTCGTGGCCTGCACTGTTGCTTTGGTGATCTCGTTGATCATCTGCGTACCAGCGTCGTCAATGAGTGCTAAGTACAGCGCCCGCTTGGACTCGAAATGTTGGTACACAACGGGTTTTGTTATTCCAGCCAATTCGGCAATGTCGTTCATGGACGACTCGTGGAAACCCTTAGTCGCAAATACTTTTAAAGCAACGTCAAGAATTTGTTCTTTACGTTCGTGAGCGGGGAGTCTTACTTGCATGTCACTACTACCGTACTCGCGTTGGCACAATGCGCCTATTCGCGTGCTAAACGCCGTTTAATCGGTCTTCTTTTTCGGCTGATTTAATTGCGTATCCCAAGACAATTGCAGGGGCAAGCAGAATTGAGCCAACGACAAGTCCCCCAGTCGCGAGGCGACCGATCAGGGGAGTGAAAGTGTCAAGAAGTCCGACAGCAACTGCTGCTATAGACACACCAAATGCGAGGTAGCCAAAGCGATTGGCCCGTTTCGTCCATACGGCGATAAAGCTGCGACGGCGTCGGATTGGATCAGAAGTTTGTGGTGTTGATGTCATAGCCTCAAACCCATGGTAGAGGGCGCACAGGTGAATGCAGGCATCACCGTTTCACTGGAGTGGCGCGACCAAGTAGCGATCGTCACAATCAATCGGCCCGAACGTCGAAATGCACTTGATGTGCCAACTCTGCATGCATTGCGTCAAGCCCAACTGGATGCGCTCGAGAAGTCTGCGCGAGTGTTGGTGCTCACTGGTGCTCCACCTGCATTTTGTGCTGGCGCAGATTTGGGTGGGGTCCATGAAGATGAATTTCATGAAGCACTGCAAGTCGTGCTGCGAGGTTTTACCCAACTGCCATTTGTGACAATGGCTGCGGTCGACGGGCCGGCATTGGGTGCCGGTGCGCAACTACTTGTGGCGTGTGACGTGCGAGTAGCGACACCGACCAGTGTGATTGGTGTACCCGCAGCAAAACTTGGTTTGGTAGTCAATCATTGGACGGTCGAACGCATCGTGCACGAATTGTCGTGGCCGGTTGCGCGCGCAATGTTGCTCACGGCCACCACTTATACGGGTGCGCAACTTTCAAGCCTTGGCTCGGTGCATCGTCTTGGCACTCTTGATGACGCGCTCGCATGGGCGAACGAGATTGCGCAACTCGCACCGCTCACGATCGCTGGTCACAAGATCGCGCTCGAGTCGACAGCTGGTGTGCCAGATGTGCATGAATTGGTGCGAGCAGCGCGCGAAAAGGCAATGTTGTCGAGCGATGCGCAAGAAGGTCGCAGTGCGTTTGGGGAAAAGCGCAAGCCGAGGTTTATTGGATCATGAGTCTGGTTGTCGATTTTCGCGATGCTGTCGTTGTATTCAACGGTTTTCCCGCACTCGCAGGAGCCACGTTTCAAGTAACACGCGGCGAAGTCGTGTTATTGCAGGGGCCAAATGGTGCTGGCAAGACAACTCTGTTGCGCGCGTGCGCCGGGTTGTTGCCAGTCGTGCGCGGAAGCGCCAACGTGTTGGGCATCGACCTGTGTGTCGACCGCCAGTCGGTGCGAGCACGTGTTGGTTTGCTTGGGCACGCCAACGGATTGTTTGCTGATTTAACAATTCGAGAAAATATTTTGTTCTGGGCACAAGTTATTGGTGCCTCCACCGATGAAGTCACTGCGACTATGCATCGAATGGGTATCGACGGACGAATTGCTGATGAAAAAGTTTCGCTGTTGTCGGCTGGACAAAAACGCCGCTGTGCATTGGCATGTCTTGTAGTGCGTAGGGCCGAGTTGTGGCTGCTTGACGAACCCCATGCAGGTTTGGATGCAAAGGGTCGGGACGAAATTGATGCAATCATTCGCGAAGCCTCGTCGTTCGGTGCAACAGTGTTGATTGCTTCTCATGAACTCGAGCGCACCAAAGGGCTCGCAACGCGAAGTGTTTCTGTTGTGGCAGGGCAGGTGCAGTGATGAGCGGTTTAGGAGCACGACCAATTTCGATTTCGCGTGTCGCGCGTGTGATCGCAACAAAAGACCTACGTATCGAATTGCGCAGTCGTGTCGTAACAAACCAGGTCTTTCCATTTGCCGGACTTGTCATGGTGATGTTTGCTTTTGCTCTCGACAACGATGCTGTATTGAGCCGAGTTGCCGGTGGTCTGGTGTGGCTTGCGACACTTTTTTCGTTAATTATTCTCGTACAACGATCGTTTGCTGTAGACAGTGCCGACGGCGCACTTGAAGCACAGCGTGTAGCGGGTCTTGATCCTGCAGGAATATTTATTGGAAAAGCGATTGCCGTAATGGCGCAACTTGTGGTTCTTGAGATGTTGTTGTTGCTCGCCGCAGTGGTGCTGTATCGAGTCGAGTTGCATATTTCTGGCGTAGTGCTGTTGGTCACTTGTGTTATTTGCGCAACAGCGGGTTTGGCGTTCGTGGGTACGCTGTATGGCGGTTTGACTGCTGGAGCACGAGGGCGCGAAACATTGCTGCCATTGTTGATGTTGCCGGTTGTTGCACCTGTACTGATTGGCGCAACCCGCGCCACTGAGTCGGCATTTACTAGCGGAGGAGCAGCGGTGTCGGATGGCTGGCCATGGGTTGGGGTGCTCGCAGTATTTGCTGTGGTGTTCGCGATCGGTGGAATTTTGTCATTTGGATCGTTGATAGAGGAGTAGCAACAGATGACGTCAGCGAGTTCAACAACTACTCAAACGTTTACCGCAAAGGTTGCAACTCCAACGACACGACTCGTTGGCGCGATGGCAATTGTGTCAATGGCCTGGGTCGTACTCGGTGGATTGTTCGTTACTCCGAGCGATGTGAATCAAGGTGATGCAGTACGAATTATGTATGTTCATGTACCCACAGCATGGGTCGCATACTTGGCATTTATTGTCACTGCAATTGCATCGGCATGTTGGCTCTTAAGTCGCAAACATGCAATGGGTTTCGATCGCGTGGCCGGAGCATCGGCAGAAGTTGGCGTGATCTTCATGGCGATGACGTTGTTGAGCGGTGGATTGTGGGGGCGCATCACGTGGGGAACGTATTGGGCATGGGATCCGCGTCTCACAACGACAGCATTTTTGCTCGTGACCTACATCGGCTACTTGGCGGTGCGCGGTCTTGGCGGATCACTTGAACAGCGCGCACGTCGCTCTGCAGTGATTGCGTTGCTTGCGGTGCTCGAAATTCCATTGGTGCATTTCAGTGTGTTGATGTGGCGCTCCTTGCACCAAAGGGCGAGTGTGTTAAGTGGTGACGGTGACATCAAGATGGATGGATCGATGCTGACAACATTGCTGGTGGGAGTGATCGGTTTTACATGCACCTTTGCTTGGCTCGTGATGCATCGTTCGCGTGTGCTTGCAATGCAAGATGCGGTGCAATCAAGTCAACTCGACGCAGCATTGCAAGATCGCGCTAGTGAAAGCGCAGGTTTGAAGTAATGGATCATCTTGGATTTATTGCGGCCGTGTATCTCACCACATTTGGCGTGATCATTGTGCTTGTTGCAAAAACAGTGAAGCAAGGTCGTGACTTGGCGAGCAAGGTTGCCGATAAGGACAAGCCTTGGACTTAACCCCACGCACATCTGAAGTAAACGCACCATTGGCGCCACGAAGGCGCAATAAAAAATGGGGTTACGTGGCAGTGCTCGTGACCATCGTGCTCGCGGGCGGCACTATCGTCACCAAGTTTCTCACTTCGGCAATTGATTATTACTGCAATGTTGACGAGATTGGCCTTCGCGCGGGATGCGAAGCCGGAAGACGTATCCGTGTGCAGGGCACAGTTGAAAAGAACTCACTAACTGCAGTCAATAATTCCACAAACTTCGTTTTGATATTTAACGAAAAGACAATTCGTGTTGTGTACGAGGGTGACCCCGGTGGCATCTTTCAAGAATGTATTCCCGTCGTTGCACAGGGACGTTTGGTGGGCGATGTATTTGAGGCAACCCGCATTGAAGTGAAGCACTCAAACGCCTATGTCGCCGACAACGCTGATCGACTGACAAAGGCGGAGGCACAGGAATGTTCGCCGCAGGCGGGGTAAGCAGCTCACTAGGACGAGCATTCCTGCTCGTTGGCATCATCGGTTCGCTGTTTGGTGCTCTTGCCTCGATCAGTAGCGCACGGTCTCGTGACCGAACAGTTGCGCGACTGATACCCAGATTTTCAGTTCTTATTTTTGCAGCAGCCATTGGCGCGTTTGCGACCATGGAATACGCAATGATTACGCGTGATTTTTCGATGGCGTATGTGCAAAAAGTTGGTTCGACGGCAACTCCTGCTCTCTACAACTTCGCAGCAGTGTGGAGTGCTCTTGAGGGTTCGATTTTGATGTGGGTACTGATCTTGGCTGGCTACACAGTGGCCGTTTGTTTTTGGCTGCGTAAGAAGATGGACGATGTGTTGACCAACTGGGCAATGGGTGTGATGTTTATCGTCTCGACGTTTTTCTTCTTGTTGTCGTTTGGTCCTGCGAATCCATTTGCTGCAGGCGCACCCGGAGTATTTGACGGACCAGGGCCAAACCCGCTGTTGCAAAATCACATCTTGGTCTTGTTTCATCCACCGCTGTTGTATTTGGGATATGTGGGTGTCACTGTGCCGTTTGCGTTTGCAATTGGAGCACTTGTTACGGGCAGGGTTGGTGAAGGTTGGTTACTTGCTACTCGTAGATGGACGCTATTTGCGTGGGGGTTTCTCACATTCGGAATCATCCTCGGTAGTTGGTGGAGTTACGAAGTATTGGGCTGGAGCGGTGTGTGGGCATGGGACCCAGTTGAAAACGCATCGTTATTGCCGTGGATAACTGCGACGGCGTACATTCACTCGGTGTTGGTGCAAGAACGCCGCGGCATGTTGCGAGTGTGGAATCTTTCGCTGCTGGTGTCAACGTTTAGTTTGACGATTCTCGGCACGTTTCTTACTCGAAGCGGTGTGCTCAATAGCGTGCATGCATTTAGTGAAAGCGCCATTGGCCCATGGTTGTTGGCATTCTTTGCAATCATCGTGATTGTTTCGATTGGCTTGATCGGTTGGCGCGGTGACAGATTGCATGCGCCGGGCAGCATCGACTCGGTGGTTTCGCGCGAGGGCGCGTTTTTGATTAACAACGTGTTGTTTGCAATTTTTGCATTTGTTGTTTTGCTGGGCACAGTATTTCCGCTTGTCATCGAAGCGCTGCAGTCGCGCAGCATCGTGGTTGGCGCTCCGTTCTTTGACCAATTAGTTGCACCGATCGGTATCGCGTTGCTCACACTGATGGCTATTGCACCTGTTTTGCCGTGGCGCAGGGCTTCTGGAGAGTTGCTCAGCACGCGTTTGTTTTGGCCTGCATGGTGTGGCATCGGAGCTTTGGCGTTGAGTGTGCTCGTTGGTGCGACGGGCTTTATGCCGCTACTGACGTTTGCGCTTGGCGGGTTTGCCAGCGGCTCTGCATTGCGTCAAGTGGTGTTGGCCACACGCCGTCAAGGCCTTCGCGGCTTTGTGGGTCGGGCTAATGGCGGAATGATCGTGCACATTGGCGTGATCTTGATTGCTGTTGCATTGGCGGCATCAAACAGTTTTACACATAGCCAAGAACTGTTTTTAAAAACTGGCACACCCGCATACTTTTCTGGACACAGTTTTGAATTGATCAAGATCGTTGAAGAAACAACCGATCGCGCCATCAGCGTGAAGGCATTGATCTCGATCGACGGGGGCAAGGCATATGCTCCTGCCATCACCAAGTACACGAAGGTTGGCATGAACATCGGTACGCCGTCGGTGCGCACGGGTATTCGCGGCGACATCTATCTCACGCTCGAACCACCTGTCAAGCAAGACTCCGGCGAAGCGCACATCAAAGTATTTATTAAGCCATTACTCGTGTGGCTGTGGATTGGTGGTTTTTTGATGGCTCTTGGCACGCTCTTAGCTGCGTTTCCTGGTCGACGCCGAAAGCCAACCGATGCAACGTCGGCACTGATAGGCAGCAACGATGTTGGGTGAGAAAAAAGCGAAACCAGTTGCGCCAATCGCAGCAACTGTGGTGGGCATCGTGCTTGTGAGTTTGCTGTGGGTGTTGGTCAGCGCAAAACCCAATCCGTCCGACAACGCCGACTCGCCGCTGCTTGGGCAACCAGCGCCGGCAGTAGTAACGACAACACTTGAAGACAAACCATTTGATTTGTCTAGGCGCAAAGGATCGTGGGTCGTACTCAACTTTTTCAACTCGACTTGTGTTCCTTGTCGGATTGAACATCCGCTTCTTCTTGCATTTGCGCAAAACCAATTGTCGACAGACAACCCCGCAGAGCTCTACACGGTGATCAATGATGACAGCGATGGTGCGGTTGCCGCATTTTTTGCAGAGAACAAAGGTGACTGGCAAAAGATTCGCGACAATGACGGCACTATCGCGGTTGCCTTTGGTGTTGCAAAGGTGCCAGAGACATGGATCATTGACCCCAACGGTTACGTTCGCTTGCGTATCGCCGGGCAACTCTCGGAAGGCTTGCTCGATGAGCAGATGTCGATACTGAAAGTGCAATTTGGGTCATGAGTAAATCAACCAAACTCAACAACAAGTATTCGTGGATTTTTATGGCTGCGTTTGCTAGCGCACTATTAATTTTTGGTGGACTGCGCGACAGTGGCCCACGTTCGCAACAAGATCGCATTGATGCAATCACAATGCGACTTGCTTGCCCAACATGCCAGGGCGAGAGCGTGTATGTGTCGAGAGCTTCTGCGGCAGAGGCAATTAGGGCAGAAGTTGCACGACAGGTTGGCAGCGGATTGCGCACCGACGACGAAACGATTGCCTATATCGAGCAACGCTTTGGTGGTCAGGTATTGCTCCTGCCTCGCTCATCTGGCATTGATTCTCTGGTGTGGGCATTGCCGATTGCTGCGTTGATCTGCGGTGCGGCCGCACTTGGCGTGGTGTTTAGAAAATGGCGGACTGCCGATGATGGTGCAGCGAGCGCCGAAGATAGTGCATTGGTAGAAGCCGCAATGGCTTCTACCAATGTGACGGATGCAAACACATAATGAATGCAAACACATGATTAATCCTGACGAACAAGCGAGTCTGGAAGAAGAGCGCAAATTTTTGCTGGAGTCTTTGCGCGACCTTGAGCGTGAGTTTGCAGTTGGCGACCTTGACGCCGAAGATTATCGAGTACTGAAAAATGGATATGTGCATCGCGCAGCGCAAATCATCAAGATTTTGGATGCGGGAGTAGATGCTCGAGAGGCTCGACCTCGCGCATCGATCAAGCGCAGAGTTGGATCAGTTGCTGTAGTTGTACTGATTGCAAGTGCTGTTGGCTGGTTTGTGGCCCAACAGTCTGGTCAGCGCTTGCCAGGCCAAACATTGAGCGGTGGGGTCTTAGATTCGACTGCATCGATGCTGTCTCAAGCACGCTCGCTCAACTTCTCCGAGCCAAAAACTGCAATTGATTTGTATTCAAAAGTTTTGGCGCTCAACCCAGACCATGTAGAGGCTCTGACGTATCGCTCATGGTTGATTGCGCTCGTTGCTCGTGATGCACCAGAAGATATAAAACTGCTGGCACTCGCTGCAGCGACGCAGGGCCTTGATCATGCGATTGAAGTCGAGCCCGACTACGCCGATGCTCACTGCTTTCTTGGCATTGTGCGTTTTCGACTTGCTGGTGATGCGGCTGGGGCAAAAGAACAGCTCGACATTTGTGCTGCGATGAATCCTCCAGCAGAAGTGAAGGGTTTCGTCGACTCAATTCGTGCAGAAGTAGCGACCGCTCTTAATCAATAATTGGCGGTGGCCACGCATGACCACGCGCGATGACACCGTTTTGTCGCTCAAGCACCCATACCGAGGCCTTGCGCGAATCGCGAAGTCCTGTGACCATCAGGCCACGGCGTTCAAGTGCTTCGACAACCATAGGGATCATGTCTCCGTGGCTGCAAAGCACTGCGTTGTCTGGACAGCTCTCGAGTAGTTCAAGAATTGGCTCGAAAGAATTGTCTTCTGCAAGACGTTCGTCGGATGTCACTGAGATCGCAAGAGTTGCTCCGAGCGGCTCGAGTGTTTGCATACACCGAACGAATGGGCTCGACAAAAGCTGAGGTGGTGCGAAGTCGGCCAGCCGATCGGCGAGTGCTACTGCCTGCAGAATTCCTTTATCATCCAGTGGTCGTTTGCGGTCATCATTGTCGTTCGCGGGATTCTCAAGCCACTTGCTGCGTTTGCCGGCCTTGGCGTGTCGAACTAAAAAGAGTGGCATGCGCCGTCAATCTAGCGAAGCAATGAGGCAGACTGGATGCAGGAGAGATGAATTATGGGCTTTTTTGATCGCAATCGTGAGCAACTTGCAAAGAAGGGCATTGACGATGCGCGCTTGCCACCAGGTCAGTATTTGACCGAGCGATTTCCTGTCTTGCATGTTGGTGATGTGCCCACGTATGCACCAGGTGATTGGGATCTCAAAATATTTGGTCTTGTCGACAAACCATTTACGGTCAATCTGGATGAATTGAAAAGCATGCCGGCTGTGACATTGCTGACCGATATTCATTGCGTGACCAAGTGGTCAAAGTTTGACACCACGTGGAAAGGTGTTCGCGTACGCGACTTGTTTGAGCGTGCAGGAATGCAAACGGAAGCGGCTTACATCATGGGTCATGCCGAACACGGCTACACGGCCAACCTGCCGCTTGCCGACGTGCTGCTCGACGAATCACTCGTGGTATATGAATTTGAAGGCGAAGAGATCGAGCCAATACATGGCGGCCCAGTGCGTTTGCTCGTGCCCCATTTGTATTTTTGGAAATCTCCAAAGTGGTTGCGCGGTCTTGAGTTGCGCGCAACAGATGCACCAGGGTTCTGGGAACAAAATGGGTACAACATGTACGGAGATCCGTTTTTAGAACAGCGTTTTTGGGGCGACTAAAACGTGCTAAAGATTTGAGCTAAATAAATAGATAGCTAGATAATCGTTGCGCAAAACGTGTCGCCCTGTGGGAGCGACGCAGACAACTCTGGAGACGTCTCGCCGTAAATTGCGGTGAGCATTCCCTTGACCATTCCTCGATCGACTGCGCAAATAACTGGATGTTCGATAGCGACATCGCCAAATGGGCAGTGGTTGTTGACAATGCGCAACTGATTGTTGCGCTGATCGGTGTGAGCAGCAAAACCATGTGCGGTGAGTGCATCGGCAACGGCTTGCAGTGCTGAGCGCAATGAGCGATGTCCTGCAGAAATGTCGTCGCCTTTAAAACCTGCTGCCATTGCGGCACCGTATTGCTGACCAACTTGCTCGGCCATGATCTCGGCATCTTTGGTTGGCAGCAGTGCGAGTGCTTTGCCCAAGAGCGAGAGAACCAAATCTTCACTGCGCACGGGAAACGTGAACTCTGCGCCGTCGCCAACAATGCGGTAGCGCTTCGAAGGGCGACCAGCGCCGCCACCTTCAACACGGTCGACTGCAACCTCGAGGTATCCGCCAGCAGCGAGTTTGTCGAGGTGATGTCGTGCCACGTTTGGGTGCACATCGAACTTGTTAGCAACTTGGGCTGCTGTTACACCTGTCTCATAGTCGCGCGCAAAAAGGTAAACGGCACGGCGTGTTGGATCGCCAAATGCAGATGTGATTGCTGACACGGTCGCGGTGAAAGAACCAGACGTGTGATTAGCCGATTTGCTTGGCACACAGGTATTGTACCTATGGCCGTAGTGCAAATTATGTTGCGCAACTTATTGGAGTCAAATGTCCGTATCACAACCCACCACTGACCAGCTCATTGAAGCCCTGCGCCCCGTGCAGGACCCAGAGCTACACCGGTCCATCGTCGACTTGGGTATGGTGCGCGACGTCGTCATCGACCAAAAGGGCACTGTCGGGCTCACCGTAGTACTGACGATTGCTGGCTGCCCATTGCGCAACGAGATTCAGACTCGGGTCAATACTGCGCTGCGCGCACTTGACGGCGTGAGCGATGTCAACCTCAACTTTGGTGTGATGAACGATGATGAGCGTGCAGCAGTGCGTCAAATGCTCAACGGTAATCCTGGCGCCACCGCGGGTTCTGCTCCGGCTCAAGGCCACGCAGAGGGCCGCACGATTTCATTTGCACAGCCGGGCTCAAAGACGCGACCTATTTTGATTTCGTCGGGCAAAGGTGGTGTTGGCAAGAGCAGCGTCACCACAAACATCGCTGTTGCAATGGCTGCGCTCGGATACAAAGTGGGCATTGTCGATGCCGACATTTATGGCTATTCAATTCCGCGCATGCTTGGCACCGATCGCGACCCAGTCGTGATCGACAACATGCTGTTGCCACCAGAGGCATGGGGTGTTCGTTGCATTTCAATTGGATACTTTGTTCCCGAAGGCCAGGCGGTCGTGTGGCGCGGACCAATGTTGCACAAAGCACTCGAGCAGTTTTTGACAGATGTGTTTTGGGACGAACCAGACTTCTTGTTTATTGACATGCCACCTGGCACCGGCGACATCGCATTGAGTTTGAGCCAGTATTTGCCGCGCGCCGAAGTACTCGTGGTCACTACTCCGCAAGAGGCCGCGCAAAAAGTGGCGCGACTGTCCGCAGCAATGGCGGTCAAAGTCAATTTGCCTGTGCGTGGCATTATCGAAAACATGTCGTGGTTTACGGGCGACGACGGCAAGCGCTACGAACTCTTTGGCAAAGGCGGTGGGCAGATCTTGGCTGATGAACTCAATGTTCCATTGCTCGCTCAGATTCCACTGCTCAATGCGCTACGAGAAGGCGGCGATGATGGTCATCCAATTGCAGCCGTTGCACCAGACAGCGAAGTCGGCAAGGTGTTTTTTGCGATCGCCAAGTACATCGCAGAGGATATGAAGCCAAAGAAGATTTTCAGTGCAGCACTGAAAGTGAATTAGGCTTCCTTCTTATGGAAATCAGAATCGGCATCATTCAGTCAGCGCGCGAAATCACTCTTGAGTTAGATGACGAAAAGGCGCAAACCAAGTTCAAGGATGCGACTGAGGCTGCCCTTGCTGGAAAAACTGAGACGCTGAAGGTTGTCGATAGTCGTGGACGCGAGATTATGGTGGCTTCCAGCAAGATCGCCTATGTCGAATTTGGTGCTCCTGAGGGTGCGCGCAAAATGGGTTTTGGTAGCTGACTCTTTCATTTGACTGAAGTGCGACAGAATGAGACTGTCCTATGCCAACGCTGATTGAACTTGCCTACGAGCACACAGAGCTCGACCAGGGTGCGGTTGAGCATCTTGCCGCCCTCGTTTCCGAATGGGGCATGTTGGCCGATTTTTGTTTTGCCGACATGTTGCTCTACATTCCCGTTGACAACGACCGCTGGCTCATCAGCGCTCAAGTGCGTGCGGCAACTGGTCAAACTCTGTATCACTCTGACTATGTAGATACGTGGGCGAGTGACACGGAGCGAATTTTGCTCGACAAGTGCATCAAAACAAATGGCACGGTGCAGGGCGAAATATTTGTGCAGGCAATTAACGGATCGGCCAACATGCTCGCGATTCCTGTGCGCTATGAGGGGCGCATCATTGCAGTGTTGTCGCGTGAATGGGTAGTAGACAATGCGCGTCGACCTGGGCAACTTGAAACTACCTACGCCGAGATATTTTCGAAGTTTGCCGAGATGGTGGCGCAAGGTTTGTTTCCATTTGAAGGCAGAGTCGCTGACGCGAGTGTTGCGCCGCGAGTCGGTGACGGAGTGATTGTGTTGGACGCTGCAACGCGTGTGCGGTACGCGTCACCAAACGCGGTGTCGGCATTGCATCGAGTTGGTGTGAGTGCCAATGCGATCGGGCAAACACTTGCCGAACTCGGCGTTGGCGAAACGGCGGCACGCAATGCGTACGAGCGCAAAGAACCAGTGGTCGAAGAGATCGAGCAAACATCTGAAGTTACTTTGCTGACTCGTAGTATTCCGTTGTTGCGGCAAGCAAATGATGATGTTGAAGTAACAGGAGGCGTGTTGCTACTGCGCGACGTCTCCGAATTGCGTCGTCGCGATAGGTTGCTGCTCACAAAAGATGCAACAATTCGCGAGATTCACCACCGCGTGAAAAATAATCTGCAGACGATTTCATCTTTACTGCGATTGCAGGGGCGTCGACTCACTTCGCCAGAGGCCAAAGAAGCAATTGCCGAGTCTGTGCGTCGTATTCGCACGATTGCTCTTGTGCACGAGACGCTCTCTCGCGAGCCGGGTGAAGACATTTCATTTATCGAGATCGTGCGACCGCTGATGCGCTTGGTTGAAGAGGGTTTGCAATCAGCTGATCGCCCTGTCACGTTTCAGGCAAAGGGCGACGGTGGGCGCCTGCCGGCAACTATCGCAACACCATTGTCGGTGGTGATTCTTGAGTTGTTGCAGAACGCGGTCGACCACGGTTTTCCAGAGGGCAGTGCAGGCGGTGCGGTGATGGTTGTGCTTTCGCACGACGAAGACGAATTGCACATCCAAGTTGTCAATAACGGCATCGCGCTGAGCCCAGATTTCGACTTCGCCAAGGCGACTGGGCTGGGGCTTTCAATCGTGCGCACGCTTGTGACGACCGAACTTGCGGGCACTATTGAGATGCGACCTGCCGTGCAGACTGACGGTGCTTCAAGTGGCGTTGCAATGACCAAAGACGGCCAGGGCACAGTCGTCGATCTGCGCTTGCCGGTTTCAGCCAGAAGCTAGTTGGGTTGCTGAAAAAAGCTAGGCGGTAACGCGGGCGGCGCGACGCTGTGCAGCCATTTTGCGTCGAACATCACGGCGCTCATCTTCTGACAAACCGCCCCAAATACCGCAGTCTTGGTTGGTCTCGATCGCAAAACCGAGGCACTCGCTCTTGACGGAGCACTCGCAACACACGTTCTTTGCTTCACTGATCTGCAACAAGGCTTGGCCGGTTGTGCCAATAGGGAAGAACAATTCTGGGTCGGTGTCTCGACACAACGCTTCGTTTCGCCACGAGTAATCAGCAGATCCGAGAGCAAGACTGGTAGCAAGTATTGACAAGTTGATCACCTGTGATTTCGTTGAGTAGGCCAGTAAGACTGTGTCACGATAGGCAGGGCGGAGGGCAATTTCAAGAGTCTTTGCAATTATTTTTTTATTTTTATTTGCACTTGCATTTTGATGTAGTGGCTGTACCCTACCGTCGTGGTCGGTACATTTTGGAAGCCGTTTGAGCTATTAGGCGAACCTCAAGTTCTTGCGCATCGCGGCGCATCGAAGGCTGAACCCGAAAATACACTGCTGGCATTTCGTTGCGCGAAAGAAATGGGCGCGCACGCAGTAGAGCTCGATGTGCGTTTATGTAAGAGCGGTGAAATGATTGTCCACCACAATCCCGTGCTTGTTGATGGACGCCAAATCAATTTGCTCAACAAAGACGAGTTGCCAAGCCATGTGTGCACGCTTGAAGAAGCATTAGATGCTTGTAATGGCATGTGGGTTAATATTGAAATCAAAAATGATTCGAGTGAGCCAGACTTTGATCCGGCTGAAGTGCTAGCGGGCAAAATGGTTGCGATGTTGCGTGGCCGCGGTGCAGCAAACCAATGGCTAATCTCGTCGTTTAGGCGTCAAACCGTCGATGCTGTGCATGTGTTATGGCCAGAGTTGCCAACGGCATGGCTCACGCTCACCGTTGATGATGCTCAGGCAACAATCGTGGCAACGGATTTGCGTGCAAGTGGGCATAGTGCGCTTCACCCTTATGTCAAAACACTCACTCGGCATGTGATCGACACCATGCACCTCCACGGTCTCAGTGTCAACACCTGGACGATTGATGATCCTGCGCGAATGGCCGAGTTGCTCGACTGGGGAATTGATGGATTGTGCACGAACAAGCCTGACGTGGCGCTTGAAGTAATCGCTAGAAATCGATAGTCGGTCGCACGAGCAAGAGTGCCGCAGGGCAGTGCTCAATGTCGAGAGAAGTTGTCTCGCCCAAGTAATCGCCGTCAAGTTGATAGGGAAATGGCGCGGGGAAACTCAACGAAACCTTTTCAACATCGGTTGCAACATCAATACCCGACGAGGTGTGCACACCGTCGCCGCGCAGTGCGCTGTACATCGCCCGCATTAAACGTGGTGTTGTCATCTTGCGAAACGTGACAACCGTGAGTTTCTTTTCGAGCGCTGCTGCCGGAGCCAGGTTGATGGCATGCTTTCCCACATAGGTGTATGGGTTGGTGTTGAGTACCACGGTAAAGAACGCGTTAGGAATGTGTCGGCCATCAATGTCGAGAGTGAAGTGCGGGTACTTGCGGTTGTACGAGACAAACCATGTCTG
>Ga0163199_1000440_pt1 | contig 26396 bp, 26 predicted proteins | sample PL_2010_150m_FD_113537 | JGI IMG/M metagenome (GOLD analysis project Ga0163199, IMG submission 113537) | Freshwater microbial communities from Powell Lake, British Columbia, Canada to study Microbial Dark Matter (Phase II) - PL_2010_150m | ecosystem: Environmental > Aquatic > Freshwater > Lake ...
GGCATAGACCGCGCGATGAACGTTGCTGTTCCACTCCGCGTTCGCGGCCAGATGCCTATAACCCTGTTCGGGCGGAAGCTCGGGATTGGCCGGACCGGCAAGGTTGCCGCGGTCCACCACGTCCAGGTCATGGCTGGCGAGGATGCGCTGAATTCCGGCGACGCGCAGGGCTTCCGGACCCATTCCGGAACCCCGTATAGCCGCGCCGATATCCGTAGGTGATCCGATCAGCGACAGCTTCCGGTTCATGCCGGGCAGCACGGACCTGCAAGCCGGACAGCGCCCTTGGAGTCCGCCATATGCCCATCGGGCGAAATGAGAGAGTACAGGTCCTTGGGGTTCGCCAGTAGCGGAATCAAGGACAGATTTTCGGTCCGTCCGAGCTTCCGGGCCAGATCGCGCATGTAACGCAGCGCCGAATAATCTTCCAGCGCGAAGCCGACGGAGTCGAATACCGTGATCTGGTCGTCGGCGACACGGCCCGCCGCGGTGCCCGCCAACACCTGCCACAATTCGGTGACGGGAAAGTCGTCGTCCATTTGCTGCGTTTCTCCCTCTATCCTCGATTGTGGCTCGTATTCGACAAACACGCTACTCATGGCGAGGACGTCCCGGTGCAATTCGGTTTTTCCGGGGCAGTCTCCACCCACGGCATTGATGTGCATACCCGGTTCTATCAAGTCCGGGGTCAGTATCGTCGCATTGGTCATGTCCGCCGTTATGGTGGTGACGATATCCACACCGCATACCGCTTCGCGGATGCTGGAAAATCGCCGGGCGAATAGTCCGTGTCGGCTCAGGTGGCGCATCAATTTCTCGGTCGCATTCGGATCGATGTCATACAGATGAAACTCGCGTATGCCCAGCAGATGGTAAAAGGCCAGCGCCTGGAATTCGCTCTGCGCGCCATTCCCGATAACGGCCATGGTCGTCGAAGTCTTGCGCGCCAGAACCTGCGCGGCAACGACCGACGTTGCCGCGGTACGCATGGCGGTCGTCAGGGTCAGCTCACAGATCAGCTCAGGAAATCCGGTATCGACATCCGCCAGCACGCCAAAGGCCATTACGGTTGGCAGCCGGTGGCGATAGTTCTTCGGGTGTCCGTTGACATACTTGAAGGCGTAGGTGCTCTCATCGGAAATCGGCATCAGCTCGATGACGCCGTCCGAGAAGTAGTTGGCGACCCGGGCTCGCTTGTCGAAATCGCCCCATCGCAGAAAATCCTGACGGATGTAGGCGGCCATTCCGCGCACGCATTCGGGGACGCCACGGGTCCCGACAATCTCGGCGGCCCTTTCGGCGCTTAGGAATTGCGTCCCGGTCGGGGACGATAATCTTGATTTTCCATTCATGAACCGGCTCCCGGTGCTTGCTTCGATATGAGCATGGTGCGCCGATTCCCTGTCAAACAAAATGATCACTAATATGCAATAATTGCTATATTTCTGCCATTATGCCCAGTGCCATTGACGATATGATCGAATGGACAGCCTAGATCAGCAGTTGATCAGTCATCTGCGTGCCGACGCGCGACTGAGCGTCGCGACGCTTGCCCACCGTCTGAAGGTCTCGCGCGGAACAGTGACCAATCGTCTCAAGCGCCTGGAAGAACAGGGGGTAATTGTTGGCTATACGGTGCGCTTGCGGCCGGATGCCCAACCGAATGAGATAAGGGCATGGATGAGCATTGCGGTGGAAGGAAATGAGACCCGCACCGTCATCGCGAGTTTGCTGGGCGAACCCGGGGTGGGCTCTCTCCACGATACCAACGGCGAGTGGGATCTGCTGGCTGAGTTGCGCGCTGGAAACCTTACGGAGCTGTCGACGATCCTCGAGCGGATTCGCCTGATTCGTGGAATTCGAGCCACGGAAACGAGCATTCATCTGGCAAGCTACCGAATCTAGCCTGCTGTCTGAATTCGGCACGGCAATCAATTGGCGTCGCCGCCGTAGAAGCGATCAGTTGCGATATCTGGGCGAAACTACGGGAAATTGTTAACCGTTATACTGGTCCGGTCCGTCGAATCGCGTTAACAAGGACCACCATGAACGCTCCGCTACCAGCATCCGGCCACCCCGACGTTACACTCGACGACAAGTACCTGGTGCGCGAAGGACGGATCTATCTCTCCGGCACCCAGGCGCTGGTGCGCCTGCCGATCCAGCAACGCCTGCGCGACGTAGCCGCCGGCAGGAACACCGGCGGCTATGTCTCCGGCTATCGCGGCTCGCCGCTAGGCCGTTACGACATGGAACTGTGGCGGGTCGACACACTGTTGAAGCAACACCATATCCATTTTCGCGCAGCAGTGAACGAAGACCTTGCCGCCACCGCTTTGTGGGGCTCCCAATATATCGGCGCCTTCCCAGGGGCGAAATACGACGGGGTCTTCGGCATCTGGTATGGCAAGGGTCCGGGCGTCGACCGCTCCGGCGATGTGCTGCGCCACGCCAATTGCGCCGGCACCGGCCCCTTCGGTGGCGTGGTGGCGCTGGCCGGCGACGACCACGGCGCCAAGTCCTCCACCATCGCCAATTTTTCCGACCAGATTTTCGTCGCGGTCGGCATGCCGGTGCTGTATCCGTCGAACACCCAGGAACTCCTCGACTTCGGCCTGCATGGCATCGCCATGAGCCGCTTCTCCGGCTGCTGGGTCGGCATGAAGGTGGTGAACGACGTCATCGAGGGCGGCGGCACGATCCATGTCGGTCCGGCTTCGCCCACCATCGTCCTGCCGGAGATCGCGCCGGCGGCGGCGCTGGGACCGAATGGCTGGCATATCCGCCGCTTCGACATGGCCATTCCGCAGGAGGACCGCCTCTACAACCACAAGCTGTATGCGGCGCTTGAATACTGCCGCGCCAACGGCTTGAACCACATCGCCCGGGAAGCGCCGCAGGCACGCCTAGGCATACTCGCCGCGGGCAAGGCCTACCAGGACGTCCTGCAGGCGCTCGCCGAGCTGGGTATCTCCGAAGCACGCGGCCGGGAACTCGGAATTCGCGTCGGCAAGATCGGCATGGTCTGGCCGCTCGACCCGGCGTTCGTGCGGGAATTCGCCGATGGCCTGGAGACCATCCTGGTGGTCGAGGAAAAGCGCGCGCTGCTCGAAGGACAGTTGAAGAGCATGCTCTACGACCTGGGGCTGAACCCTCCGCCGCAGGTGATCGGCAAGTTCGTCGCGTCCAGCGAGTGGTCGCCGCAGCGCGGCCAGCCGGTTTTCCCCTGTGTTGCCGAACTGGCGCCGCCGCTGGTGGCCCGCGCCCTTGTGGCGAGTCTATTGCGGCTCAATCCGGGATGCGGCCTGACACCTCCCGCCACGCCGCAGGCAGCGTCGCCAGGCATCTCTCCCATGCGCCTGCCGGGCTTCTGCTCCGGCTGCCCGCATAACCGTTCGACCAAGGTGCCGGAAGGCTCGCGCGCCCTGGCCGGGATCGGCTGTCATACCATTGCGATGCTGCAGAACCCCATGCAGACCACCACCGTCTCGCACATGGGCGGCGAAGGCGCGATGTGGCTGGGCCAGCAGCCGTTCACCAGCGAGCCGCACGTCTTCGCCAACATGGGCGACGGTACATATTTCCATTCCGGCTTTCTCGCCATTCGTCAGGCCATCGCCGCCAGGGTGCCGATAACCTACAAGATACTTTTCAACGGCTTCGTCGCCATGACCGGCGGCCAGCCGGTGGACGGCGACCTTACGGTCTCGCGCATCGCACTCGAACTCAGCGCCGAAGGCGTCAACGAAATGGCGGTCGTCACCGACGACGCGGACAAATACCGGCCGATGAATCTGCAACTTCGCCTACCCCACGGCGTGCCGGTCTACCACCGCAGCCAGATGGAAGCCGTGCAGCGGCGCTTCCGGGAGTATCCCGGCGTATCGGTGATCATCTATGACCAGCCCTGCGCCACCGAACGCCGGCGCTTGCGCAAGCGCGGCAAGTGGGCCGACCCGGACCAGCGTGTGTTCATCAATGCCGCCGTCTGCGAAGGCTGCGGCGACTGCGGCAAGGTTTCCAATTGCATGTCGATCGAACCGCTGGAAACCGAATTCGGCAGGAAGCGCAAGATCAACCAGTCCTCCTGCAACAAGGACTTCACCTGCATTGAGGGATTCTGCCCGAGCTTCGTCACAGTGCATGGCGGCAGGCTCAGAAAGCCGGCCGCTCCGCAGGTCAGCGCAGAGGATTTCCCGGCGCTGCCAGACCCCGCCATTGCCCGACCGGAGGGCCAGTACAGCATCCTGGTCACCGGCATCGGCGGCACCGGCGTTGTCACCATCGGCCAGGTGCTCGGCATGGCGGCGCACATCGACGGCCTGTGCTGCTCGGTGCTGGACGTCACCGGCCTGGCACAAAAGTACGGCGCCGTGCTGTCCCACGTTCGCTTCGCGATCGACCAGAGCGCCTTGCATGCGACGCGCATTGCCGCCGGCGAAGCAGATGCCGTGGTCGGATGCGACATGATCGTCACTGCCGGAGACGAGACCCTGTCAAGACTAAAGGCCGGACGCAGCCGCGTAGTGGTATCCACGGACATCGTCCCGACCGCAGATTTTGCGCGCAATCCGGACTGGCGCATGGACACCGAAGCCTTGCTAGCGCGGCTCCGGCAGGCCTGCGGCGATGGCCTGGTCGCGGTCGAAGGTATCCGCATCGCCACGGCATTGCTCGGCGACGCCATCGCCGCCAACATGTTCATGCTCGGTCTGGCCTGGCAAAAAGGCATGATTCCCCTGTCATGGTCCGCCATCGACCGCGCCGTCGAACTCAACGGCGTGCAGGTGGAATTCAACCGGCGGTGCTTCCTCTGGGGTCGCCGTACTGCGCATGATCCCGCCGCAGTGGAGAAACGCGTCGCCGGCAACAGCGCCGCAAACGTGCTGCAGTTCGTGCCGCCCGAGACCCTCACCGATCTTCTGTCGCGGCGCAGCGCCGAACTCGTCGAGTACCAGGATGCCGCTTACGCCGAGCGCTATCAAGGCCTCGTGCGCCGGGTCGCGCAGGCGGAAGCGGCCGCAGGCCTCGGCGATGCGCTGGCCCGCAGCGTCGCCAAGAATTACTTCAAACTGCTGGCGCACAAGGATGAGTTCGAGGTGGCGCGACTGTTCACCAAGCCGGAATTTCAGGCAGAACTGGAACGCAACTTTGACGGGGATTACGTGGTCCATTTCCATCTCGGCGCCTGGCCCTTCGCCAGAATGGATGCGGTGTCCGGACTGCCGCTCAAGCAGGAAATGGGGCCGTGGGTAATGAAAGCCTTTCGCTTTCTCACCAGGCACAAGAACTGGCGCGGCACCTGGCGCGACATTTTTCGCCACTCGGCAGAACGCAGACTGGCGCAACAACTGCTGGGCGAATATGAGGCCGACATCGATGCTCTGCTCGTCGGACTGTCGGCCACGACGCACGAAATTGCGACGAAGATCGCCGAATTGCCGGAAAAGATTCGCGGCTATGGCCACGTGCGGGTAGCGCATGCAGCTGCGGTGACTAAGGAGCGAATGGACTTGCTGCAGGCACTGGAATCCGCGCGGACGGCCCGGGCAGCGTGAATCCAGAATTCATCGAATCGCTGCGAACGCTCGTCGACGCGGACGGCTTGTTGCTGGACGGCGACGTTCAGGGCCGTTCGGCGGGGATGCTGCGATCGGACCTGTTGCAGGCACGCTTGCTGGTCAGGCCGAAAACCACGGCACAGGTGGCGGCCATCCTCAAGCTGTGCAACACAACCGGTCGGAACGTGGTCACCCAGGGCGGCCTCACCGGCCTGGTGCACGGCGCCGATGCCGGACCGGAGGATTTGATCCTCTCGCTGGAACGCATGAACGCCATCGAGGAGATCGACACGCTGCAACGCGTCGCCGTGGTGCAGGCGGGGGTCACGCTACAGGCACTGCAGGAGGCCGTGGAAGAACATGACCTGGCTTTCCCGCTCGACCTGGGCGCGCGCGGCTCGGCCACCCTCGGCGGCAATGCTGCGACCAACGCCGGCGGCAACCGCGTGATCCGCTACGGCATGATGCGCGACATGGTGCTGGGCATCGAAGCAGTGTTGGCCGATGGCAGTGTCGTGTCTTCGCTCAACCGGATGATCAAGAACAATGCCGGCTACGATCTCAAGCAGCTGTTCATCGGTTCCGAGGGCACCCTCGGGGTCATCACTCGCCTGGTGCTGCGTCTGCGCGAGCGGCCGCACAGCCAGAACGTGGCCTTCGTCGCCATCGACCGCTTCGATCACCTCACCGCCTTCCTCAAGCACATGGATGGCACTCTGGGCGGCAGTCTCTCGGCTTTCGAGGCGATGTGGCGGGAGTTCTACGAGCTGGTGACCACTCACCCCGCCAAGGCGGTCCCGCCATTGCCGCAAGGCCACGCCTATTACGTGCTGGTCGAGTCCCTCGGCGCCGACCAGGAGCACGATGCCGAGCGCTTCGAAGCGACTCTGGAAGCTGCTATGCGTCTGGGCCTGATCGCGGATGCCGCGATCGCCCGTTCCGAGCGCGAACGCATCGGGATTTGGGCGCTGCGCGACGACGTGATGCAGACGGCGCGCCACGGCATGCCGTTTGTATTCGACGTGTCGCTACCGATAGCCGCGATGGAAGCCTATATTGCCGAAGTCCGCGCCTCCCTGTCTGCGCGCTGGCCGCAGCATCACTGCTGGGTCTTCGGTCATCTCGGTGACGGCAATCTACACTTGGCGATCCGCCCGGCGGAGGCCGGCGCTGGTACTCGCGCGGAGGTCGAAAAATTCGTCTACACGCCACTGACGAAAGTCGGTGGATCGATTTCGGCCGAGCACGGCGTCGGGTTGGAGAAGAAACCCTACCTGCACCTGTCCCGCAACGATGCCGAGATCGACCTGATGCGGTCACTGAAGCGCAGCTTCGATCCAAACAATATCCTCAATCCGGGGAAGATCGTCTAGCCGAATCAGCGACTCAATATCGTCTCGGCAAGGTACTCAACGCCTTCTCTGTCACCACGGGCTTGTCGATATTCTGGCCGTAGCCTTCGATGATGTATTCCCCGGGCGCCGCGCCGGATCTAATTGTCACGCAGTAGGGCTGCGGGCGGGGACCTTCGATATAACAGGTAAAGGTTTCGTCGTCCGGCAAGCTCGCCGCGATGTAACTGATGATGGTTCCACCCTGTTCCGCGGACGAGGCCAGGCTCAATGCCGCCATCGGATTGGTGGCCGTGCGGTCGATCAGCGACTTGGCCCGCGCAACGCCCCGGCTGACTGCGCCTTCCCTGGGATCAACAACGCTGTCGCCGCATCCCGCCAGGATGCAGGCAATGATTAACGCCACTGTTCGAATCGGTATGGTTAACATTTCAGGCTACTCGTGGTCGCGGGCCGGCGCATTGAAATCCGAGCCAGCGGAATTTCAAAGTTGCGCGGCGGCTCTGCGAAACTCCAGCCGCACCATCATGCGGGTCGTCATGTTGCAGGAAAACATCAGCGCGAACCACTGCTCCGATGGCTGCACAAACATTGCCGTGCCGCTGATTCCGGACCAGACCGTTTCCCCCGGGGTACACGGCATCGCGGCCGGGCCCCAATCGAGGCGGACCGCCATCCCGAGGCCATAACCGAACCCCGGGCCGCAATAAGCAGCAGGGCCGTCCACGCCGGCCGGGAGCTGGTTGCGAGACATTTCCGAAAACAGCTTTGCCGACACCAGCCGCTGATTCCCGACACGACCGCCATGCGCCAGCATGCGCGCGAATGCCGCGTAGTCGGGCAGGCTGCTGACCAGACCTCCTCCTCCGCTGTCCATCCAGGGCTCGCCCGAAACACGCAGGCCGAATTGGGGAACCGCGGCATGCCATGCCTGGTCATGATCATGGGCGACGGCCAGCAGCGCGTGCCTGGATGCCGGGACTTCAAAGCCGCTATCGTTCATCCCCAGAGGCTCGAATACCCTGGTCCGCAAGGCACTCCCGAGCGGGACGCCATCGATGCTTTCGATGATGCAACCGAGCACGTCGGTGGAATAGCCGTAACGAAAGCTGGTTCCAGGCTCGGCCACCAGGGGCAGAACGGCAAGATCGGCGACGAAGGATTCCGCTGCGATCCCCGGCAAGTTCGCCAGATTCGATTTCAGCAGTGCGTCACGCAGTTCCGCGTCCTGAACCTCCCAGGCATATGCCAACCCGGATGTGTGGCGCATCAGGTCGCGCACCGTCGGCTTGCGCTCGGGCCCGGCTCCGGATTTCAACCGGGGATTCCTGAAGGCCGGCAGGAATTCATCGATCGCGGCGTCGAGATCCAGGCGGCCCTGGTCGATCATGGTCAACGCTGCCACGGTGACCACGGGCTTGGTGAGCGATGCGACCCGAAACAGCATGCCGTCATGCATGGCTGTCGGGCAATCCGGCCCGATGAAGCCTGCCGCCTGCTTTGACAGAAGCTTGCCGGCTTGTTCCACCTGTACCAACGCGCCTGGAAAATGTCCGGCTTCGATCTGGTACGCGAGCATTCGATCGATGCTGTTCTTCATCTTTTGATTCTATACCCTGCCCGGCAAAACGTGCGGCGCCAGGACGACTCAGGCCGCGGCCGCCACCAGTTCCGCCGGCGATGGCCCCTGCATCTCGCGCCAGGGCCTCACTGCCAACAACAGCAGCACTGCTGCCGCCGACAAGGCCACCAGCATCATGGCGGATTCGGCAGCGGTCTTGAAGGCTTGCGGATTGACCGCCGGTGAGAGCCATTTGCCGGCACCTTCGAGGTAATAGCGGCCATACATCAGGAACAACAGCGGTGCCAGCCATACGCCCAGGCGCGCGGGCCAACCGCCGACTGCCCCGAGTACTGCGCCACCGGCCAGTAGAAACAACGCGGAGGAAATGAAGATCAAGGTAAACAGCGTACCCATGATGGGCTGCGCGGCCCCGAAGTCCGCATGCCATACGCTGTAAGGCCACCAGGCGGCGCACAGCAGGCCCAGGCCGAGCGCGAGGCCACGGGCACGAAGTGGCCCCTGGTCGTCAACAAAGCGCACCGCCTGCCCGTCCATGCGTTTCATCCACGGTAGGAACGCCAGGCAGGCCAGTCCCAGAATCCCGTCGACCAGCATGGTGCGCGGGTAGCCCCATGCCTCGATGGCGATCCCCTGCCAGGTGGCTGAGTACGAAATCGCCAGGTTCATCAGGGCCATGTAGGCGGTGAATTGGGTGGCGGCCACTTTCGGATTGGTCACGTCCATCATGATCGCCGAGCGCGTGCCGTACATCAGCCCTTGAAACACTGCATAGGCCAGTGTGGCAATCCACAGCGCGGTCACCAGGGCGGCAGGCACCACGGGGCGATTGGCGGCGGTGGTACTGACGGGCATGATCCAGCCATAGTGCGTGAGTTCGTTCATCAGCCAGAACACCGGCAGGCTCATCAAGGCAAGGTAGACAAACAGCGTGCGGCGGCGGCCGAAGCGGTCCGACAAGTAGCCGCCCGCCACGCAAAACGAGGCCATGATCAGGGAGGACCACACACCTAGCGTGGCCACCTGGTCGTCGTCCATCCCCAGTTCCACGGCCAGATTGGACTGCAAAGCCAGGCCCAGGCACATTGCTCCGGCCGGCAGGAGCGAAAAGAACAGGCCGGAGAAGGCTCCCTGGCTGCCCAGAAACGAGCGAAACGCATCGATGGCGAAAATCCGCATCTCCAGCCCCGCCTGCACCAGGCGCGAACCAGGCGCGGTCACACGCGGAGACCCCGGCGCCTCTTTCATCGGCAAGACCACCAAGACGGTGACCAGCAGGATGCAGGCGGTCACAAAGTAAAAAGTTGGTTGAAAGCCGGTGACGCCGCTCAGAAACAGGACTCCGCTGCCACCGACCATGCTGCCGATGAATGCGCCGGCGAACATCATGCCGTTGGCCAGGCCGCGTTCATGCTCATGCAGCGAATTGCAGGCCAGGGCGTCGATCGCTACGTCTTGCATGGCGCCAAAAGTATTGTGGATGAGCAGGATGGCGGTGAACAGGCCCAACTGCTGAGGCAGTTCGAGCATCACGGTGGACAGCAGGGTCAGGGCCATCATCACCTGGGTGATGAGGATCCAGCCGCGGCGTCGGCCCCAGCGTTCGGAGGCAAACACGTCGATCACCGGTCCAAACGCCCACTTGAACGCCCAGGGCAGGTAAAAGGAGCCGACAAATGCACCAATTTCCGCCGGCCCGACATCTAGCCGGCGTAACTGGGTCGCCACCGCTGTGGCGGCAAAACCCAGGGGAAGTCCCTCGGTCAGGTACAGCAGAAAAAATGCCGACAGTCGACCGTTCTTGGTGGCCAGCAAATTGGGAAGTCGCATGAGATTTCCTGAGAAGGAGAAGCGCAATTGTAGTTGGCGTCGAATGAAACCTGGTCCCGCGTGCTGGTAAAATTCCGGCCGGGAGCAATAATCGTCTGTCATTAACCGCGTCGACCGCAAGTGTAGCGCAATATCGTAGGCGGCAGACCTCCTCGGCTGATTGAGGTCTTTCCCGGGTGGAATGTCTCGGCTCGCGTGGCCGGTCTCGTTCGCGTCGATCAGCCCTGCTGAGACCGACGCAAATGTCGGAGATTGTCGAAATGGAGTGAGCAAGGTATGGCGATCAGGATGCGAAACTCTGCTTTGATGACCGGCTGCTGCCTGGCGACTTCGGCAACGCTTGCCTGGTCCCATCAACCGCTGCTCACGGATGACAGCGGAACCCAGGGAGCGGGCGGAAATCAGCTCGAGCTTGTCGTTGAGAGCAGCCGAGTCGCGCAAGCCGGTATTTCCAGCCTTACGCGCATGCTGCCGGTCACTTTTACGCGCGGTCTGAGCGACACTCTGGACGTCTTCGCCAGCGTCAGCCATATCAGCATCAGTTCAGGTATTCCCGCCGCAGACGCCCGTGGAAGTGGCAATCCCGTGCTTGGACTCAAGTGGCGCTTCCTTGAAAGCGACGCCAGCAAGATCAGCATCGCCGTCAAGCCACAATTGCTGTTGCCGACCAATTCCGCCAACGAAACATCCGGGCTCGGCAGCGGCCGGACATCCTTCGGCATCGCGGCGATACTGACCCGGGAAACCAGTTTCGGCGCCGTGCACGCCAATCTCTTTACCAGCAGCACTCGCTACCGCGACCCGAAGACCAACCCGGATGCGGGCCTGGTTCAAATGTCCGTCGCATCGGTGTGGTACCTGGGCGAAGCATGGAAACTGACGCTCGACGCGGGAGCCAGGATGCTGCGAACGCGGGGCGCCCAGGCGCGCGGCGACTACGTCCAGATCGGTGCCGTCTATTCACTCGGCAAGGACCATGATTTCGCGCTCGGGATCATGCGCAACAATGACCGCGCAGCCTCTGTCGCGGCCTCCCACGTCCTCACTAGCGGGATAACCTGGCGTTTTATTTAGGCGCCGATCCAGGATCAATCCAGGAGGGGAATCCTGCCGGGCTAAATTGCGCCGCGTAGTTGGCTCGCCTTGCGGCCAAAGCTTGCACCCGAAATGCACAAAGCCAATCACCGCTGGGTGATTGGCTCTGTCGAGCTTTTATCCAGCTGTGCCAATAAACGAAGATACTGATTGCCTCACGGACAACGGCTCACATTGTTCCATTCCACGCGCCGTGATCTGTTCGTTGCCACACATACGTTCTACGTGTAGTAGCGCACCGACGCCTTGTTCATTTATTGTCATTGTTCGCATACCGGCATGTCGCAATTTTGCGGTTTGCCGAATCATCGTAGGGGTTACCATGAACAAGCACAGCGAACAGAATGCGACCAACGGCGACTTGGCGGATCGCAACCTGAAACAGAATATGGCGCTCGACGCCGGTGTATCGAGTTTGCCAATATCGGACGTCAAGGATTTGCCCAAGCGCATGGTCCACGCGTATATCCTGCATGCCCGGTCGAACGTTGAAACCAGGGCGCCGTCAGAGCCGACCCCCGCAAGCTCCCTTGCCGGCACCTCAGCGACCGCAAATGCCCCGCCTGCGGTGCGCTACAGGAAAAGCGTTGCCTGTTCCGGAGCATTCCAGATTGGCAACACGCTCGATATGGCAGGGCAACTGGGATGAGCGCGACGAAGTAAGGCATAGCACGGCGTCGGACTGGAGACAGATAATGTTCACACAGCAGATAAAGAACGACTACCTGAAACAGATGTTTTCCCTGGCGCGGCAATGTGAGGCCTTGGTCCCGGCACAAAGGCGGTATTTCTTGCGGCAGCTAGCCGTGCAGTACCAAGACCCTCGGTCCGCGCCGGAAATATCCGACCGAATTCGCGGACGCACGCGAAGCATGGAGTGATGATGCGCCAACGATCCTGGTCAAATATATCTAGAAGGCTGCTGGTGATCTGCGCCGCAGGGCTTGCTTGCAGTGCGCTGGCGCAGGCGGATCCGGCGACGACATTGCGCGAAAAATACGTATCGCTGGGGGAGCAACTGCGGCAGAATCAATTCAAGCAGCCGCTGGTTCTCAGCTCCACCGAAGCGCCGAACGGCCTGCGGGGCGACATCTACGCAGTCGTCGCATATCCGTTTGGGGCAGTGAGTGCCGGCCTGAATAATCCCGATCGCTGGTGCGATGTCATGATGCTGCACATCAATACCAAATACTGCCATGCGGCGACAGGATCGTCGGGCACCATCCTGAGCGTAAATATCGGCAAGAAGACCTACGAAGAACTGGTCGATACGGCGCGGGTCGAGTTCGACTACCGGGTCGTTGCCGCGACTCCGGACTATTTTGGAATCAGGCTTAGTGCCAAGGAAGGTCCGATGGGGACCAGCGACTACCGCATCCAATTGGAAGCGGTGGCACTGCCAAATGACAAGACGTTGCTGCACCTGGCTTACGCCTACGCATTCAAGTTTGCCGGACGGCTGGCGATGCAGGTCTATCTGGGAACCATCGGCAGCCAAAAGGTGGGATTTTCAGTGGTCGGAACACTGGCCGACGGCCAACCTGATTATGTCGGCGGCCCGCGCGGTCTGGTGGAGCGCAACACGATGCGGTACTACCTCGGCATCGATACCGTGTTGGGCACCGCCCGTATGGCGACCGGGATTCAGACCGAGCAACGCTTGCAGAACTGGTTTACGGCGGTCGAGCAGTATCCGCGGCAGTTGCACGAGATGAATCGGGAGGAGTATCTGGAGCTGAAGCATGCCGAGTATCTGCGTCAGGACGCCGTGCGTTAATTGGCCTGGACCCTCACCTCGACCGAGTGTTCCTGCCGGTCATCCACCACGGGAATGGCCTTGTCGTGCCGCTCTATGCCATCGACCGACAAGTGTGTCACGCCCTCTTTTCCGTCATTGCCAGTGTGCGACCAGGATTGCCGATCATCGGCCCAGCCACCACCATTGCCAGCATCAGAGAGAACGGCACCACTCCTGCACCGTCGTTGAACAGCGATTCGCCGGCGATGACGAACATGGACGATTTGCCCTCCGGGCCGTCTATGCTTGTCGCACTATATGCGCTTTGAACATGGCCAGAATATACCGCGCTCAGCTTTTGCCCGGGGCTTCCTTCATCAACTGCCGGCGGATCGACCGCAGCTCCTTCAGGCGTGTTGCGTCGACTTCCGGGTATCGCAAGTCGAGCTCCCTGAAGGTATCGAGAACAATCTGGGAAATGATCAGCCGCGCGTTCTTCTTGTCGTCGGCGGGCACCACATACCAGGGCGCGATGGCCGTGCTCGTTGCGCCCAGGCATGCTTCGTAGGCCTGCATGTACTGTTTCCAGAACTTCCTTTCCTCAATGTCGGCAACGCTGAACTTCCAGTTCTTTTCGGGTTCGTCGATGCGATCGAGAAAGCGCTTGCGCTGCTCTTCCTCCGACAGGTGCAGGAAGAACTTGATAATGCGCGTGCCATTGCGATGAAGATGATTCTCCAGGTCCACGATGGAACGGTAGCGCTGCTGCCAGACGGCTGTCTCGTCGAGCAGCTTGTCCGGCAACCCCTGGGCATGCAGGATTTCAGGATGCACCCGCACGATCAGTACCTCCTCGTAATACGAGCGGTTGAAGATGCCGATCCGGCCGCGTTCCGGCAGCACCCGCGTGGTACGCCACAGGAAATCGTGATCCAGTTCGATGGCGCTCGGGTGCGTGAAGCTGAATACCTGGCAGCCCTGCGGATTGACACCCGACATCACGTTCCGGATGGCACCGTCCTTGCCGGCGGCGTCCATCGCCTGGAAAATCAGCAGCACCGCATAGCGGTTGGATGCATAGTGGAGACGTTGCAGCGCACTCAATTCCTCGACCTGCTCTTGCAGGAGTTTTGCGTACTTTTTCTTCGACTTGTATACGGGTTTCACGCGCGTCGGCCACTCTGCGAGCTTGACTTCTTTTCCGGCTGGTACGCTGAAGTCCTCGGATTTGATCTTCATCTCTATCCCTCTCCTGAGTGCGCCAATGCGGGCGCCGTTCCGACTGCCTCGCGCACACGCGCCAGCCGGCTTTGAAACCGCGCCTGGTCGTGCGGCGACTCGATGGTACGTGCGGCCAATTCGGCGATCGATTCGACTGCCTCGACGAGCACCCGTCGCCGGCTCGTGCTGCCCGTCAGACTGACGATGGTTTGCAGCGCGCCCAGCATCCGCAACATGACGGCGACGTTGCCCATGGCACTGCCCCGAATTTGATCGAACGATTCGGCCACCAGGCCGGCAAAAGTCGGCCCGACGGTAATCACCCTCAGCTCCCCGTCCTCATAGCGGTGCGATGAAGGAATGCTCCGGGAGGCCAGTCGCGCCAGAATCGCCGTCAGGTAATCCACGCACATCACCGCTGTCGTGGTGTCGTTGACGCTGGGCGAGAGCGCGCGCAATGCCATGTCCACGATTTGCCTGATGCCAAACGCGGCGTCCTGGTCCATCGTGCGGTGGCGGCTGACACTGTATGCCCCCTGCAGGGTGGCGCTGATCTCTTCTCCCGGCGGATCCCTCAAGGCGAGCGAGGCAAGCGGGGTATCACGGACTACAAACATGCCGATGCCGCGTTCCATGCGCACGACGGTCTTGTGTTCCCGCGCCAGGCGCAGAAGCGTCGCGTTATCCACGCTTTGGATGTAACCATTTTCCCTGGCCGGAACGGCCTGCCAATGTGGCTGCGGAAAAGGGAGCCGCGCCTGATCCTCATCGTCGTCAACGGGCTGCTGGCCAAGCGCGCCCGGGAACAGCCGTTCAATGGCCTCCATGGTTTCATCGGCGACCGAGGCAATAATGCTCGAGGCCTGGATCGAAGAAGCGATGTGATGAATTAAATAGATGAGCGCGGCGATGCCGCCGATCGCCAGCAGGACGCCCAAAGTCACTGCCAAGCTCGGCACAAATGCTCCTGCGTCACCGTCGCGAATGGTGCGCAACACGATCAGGCAATAAGTGAATATGCCCGCAAAAATGCCGAGCACGACCTGCGTTACGCGGTCGCGCATGAAATTGCGCAGGATTCGCGACGTGTATTGGTTGGAGGCCAGCGCCAGCGTCACCAGGGTCATCGAAAACGTGACCCCGACCACGGCCATCATCGAGCCGGCAATGGTAGTCAGGATCCCGCGCGCGCCCGCCGCGTTGGCGCCAAACAGGTGCGGCCAGCGGGCTATCCATTGCTGGCTCGCGCTGTAGTCCGCTTCGATCAAGGCCACCGCAAGGACGACGCTGAACGCAACAATCAGCGTAGGCATGAACCAAAAGCTCGTGCGCAGATTGCTTCCGAACCGTTTGAGCCTATTCATGGTCAAGTCTTCAATGGAATTGGCTTTTCAAGGCCGACTGGCTACTGCGATGCTCCGCGCCGCTCGCCCGACAGCGCCTCGAAACCGGAGATGACGTCGAACAGTTCCTCGTCGATGCCACTCTGGCGCAAGCGATGGAACGCGCCGTTGAGATCCTCCAGCAGGTCGTCGATGTTCTTCTCGGCGCGTTGCATCGCCGCGAGGCGGCTCGCGTTCTCGCTCGCGAGGGATTCGGCGCAGGCTCGGTAGAGAGAGACGAAAAGATATTCGCGAATCAGCGCCCGCAGGGTCGCGGTGCCCGCACCGATGACCTCGGGCAGGTTTCCGGTCGGCCAGGGCAGTTCGGCCAGTTTGCGCCGCCAGGCATCGTCCAGGGGCAACAGTCGCTGACTGACAGGCGCATAAACCGCGCCGGAGCTCGGACGGTTGTAGAACAGATGGAGTTCGCTGACTTCACCCTGACTGTGGCTCGTCTCGCTCTCGACCAGAATCTGCCCTACGAGCGGGGTGATCGCCTTGACGGAATTGGGCACGGCGTAGAGCCCGACCAGCGGCAGCCCCGCATCCGACAGTCGGGCATGCACGCGTCCGCCGACCGCCCAAACCTGCGGTTTGCCGGGAAGTGCGGCCAACGCCTTGATCGCGAAATCAGCCACCAGGTCGTTGAACTGCCCCACCAGTCCTTGATCGGAGCCGAATACGATCGCACCGACCGCAGCCTTCCTGGCGTGAGCTGTGCCTTCGGTCATCGGCGACACCGGCGCACTACTGCGGAAACAAATGCTCAAACCCAGTTCCACTGTCCGATAGTAGTCGGCCAGGGCGCGCACGGATTGTTCGTACTGGCCGACACTCGAAGCGGCCAGGGCTTTCATTGAGCGAACGACCGACTGCAGATCGCCGGCACTGCCGATTTGGCGCCGCAGGCTCGCCGTGGTATCGCTCATCACTCCTCCCGCGACTCCTTGTGGGACTCGGCAGCCGCGCGGCTCTCTTGATCGCGCAGCCGCTCGACCGTGCTCTCTATCAGTCTGGTCAGTTTGTCCGCGGCACCGTCGACGGCCTGGTGCATGGACCCGGCGTGATGGGTAACCGCGATTGGCTGCCGGCCCTGGAGACGGGCCTCCATCAAGCAGCGCTTGTCGTTGTGGCCACTCTTGTGGCTAACCTCGTCGGTCAGGTGAACCTCGACGCGCGTCACGTGTTCGCCGAACCGGCCGACGGCGCCATCTACTACTGTCCGGACGTGAGCGGCGAGCGCCTCGTGACCCTCGATGTTATGGTCGGTATTGATCTGGATCTGCATGCTGTTCTCCTGTTGCGTCGTTGAATGGCTAACTATGTTCAGGGGCGGCGGGCTTGGCCCCGCCTTCGGGCTCTGGCTTGGGCTCGGCCCCGGCCTTGACTTCAGGCTTGGCCTCCGCTTTGGATTCAGGCTTAGGCTTGGCTTTGCCTTCAGATTCGGGTTCGGCCCTGGGTTCGGGTTTTGATTCCGGTTTGGGCTGGAAACGGGCGAGCGCCTTGCGCGCGATGTCGACTATCGATTTGCGATCCTCATCGCTCAACTTATCGGCGGTTTCGAAGCGCGCACACACCTCCACGGGGATGTTTGCCGCCGCCTCGCGTAAGGCATGCTCGGCTTCCGTCATCTGCGCGAGCGGCACCAAATCGAACAGCTTCTCGGTCAACGCCAGCAGAACGGCAATTTGCGCAGGCACGGACACCGGGGCGAATTCCGGCTGCTTGAGGCAGGCGCGGATGCGCCGCCCATGCTCGATGACCTTGCGTGTGTTTTCATCCAGGCGCGCGCCGAAGCGGGCGAAAGTCTCGAGTTCCTCGAATTGCGCATAGGCGAGCTTGAGGTCGCCCGCCACGGCGCGATAGGCCGCGCGCTGCGCCTTGCCACCGACGCGCGAAACCGATTTGCCGACATCGACCGCGGGCAGCACGCCCAGTTCGAACAAGGAGGGCGACAGATAGATCTGGCCATCGGTGATTGAAATGAGGTTGGTCGGGATGTAGGCGGAAATGTTCTGCGCTTCGGTCTCGATGATGGGCAGCGCAGTCAGCGAGCCGCCGCCGAGTTCGGGGCGCAAGTGCGTTGCCCGCTCCAGCAGCCGCGCGTGAATGTAGAAGATGTCCCCCGGGAAAGCCTCGCGGCCGGGCGGTCGGCGCAGCAGCAATGACAACTCGCGATAGGCGCGCGCATGATGGGTGAGGTCGTCGTAGACGACCAGGACATCACGGCCCGCTTCCATGAAATACTCCGCGATGCTGGTCGCGGCGTAAGGTGCGATGAAAGCGAGACCAGGCGGGTCGTTGCCCTCGGTCACGACGAGGACGGTGTATTCCATCGCGCCCTTTTCGCGCAGCGTCGCCACCGCTTTCGCCACCGCAGACGCGCGCTGGCCGATGGCGCAATAGACGCACAGCGTGTCCTTTCCGCGCTGATTGAGGATGGTGTCGATCGCGATGGCGGTCTTGCCCGTCTGCCGGTCGCCGAGAATCAGCTCGCGCTGGCCGCGCCCGATGGGAATCAGCGCATCGATGACTTTGAGGCCGGTCTGCAGCGGCACGGTGACCGGTGCGCGATCCATGATGGGTGCGGCGGGCCGCTCGATCGGCAGGCGCTCGCCGGCAGCCAGCGCGCCGTTGCCGTCCAGCGGCCGGCCGAGGGGGTCGATGACGCGCCCCAACAATCCCTCGCCCACGGCCACGTCCATGACCCGGCCGGTGCGCCGGACTTCATCTCCGGCCTGGAGATACCAGTATTCACCGAGCAGAACGACCCCGACTTCATCCGCGTCCACGTTGAACGCGATGCTCAGCACGTCGCCGGGAAACTCGACCAGTTCATCAAATCCCACACCCGGAAGACCCGACACCTTGGCGATGCCGGTGGCGATGCTGGTGATGGTGCCCACTTCCCGCGGCGCAAGTTTCGGCGTGAACGCTTCCCGCGCTTCGCGCATACCCGCGAACGCGCTGTCGAACGCCTGCCGGAGGCCCCCGGATTCCATGTTCATTGGCCCTTCGCTTCCGGCTTGGGTTCTTCCGAAGCAGGCTCGGCTTTGGCTTCAGGTTCTGGTTCGAGCTTGGATTCAGGCTTGAGCTTGGCTTTCCCTTCGGGCTTGGGCCCGGCTTTCTCTTCAGCGGCAGGGTCGGGCTCAGCCTTGGCTTTAACCTCAGGCTTCGGATCAGCTTTCGCTTCGGGTGCCGGCTCGCTTTTGACAGGATTGGAGATCTCTTTCCGAATCTCGCTCTCCGCCGTGTTCCAGTCCTGGGCTGCCAGCCCGTCCTTGCGGCCGTGCTCTTCGTAGATCTCATAGGCGCGCTTGCCGATTCGCCTGGTCAGGTCGGATGGCTTTTTCGCCTGGGCCTGGGCTTGGTCTTTCTCCTTCTCCTGCAGAAGCTCTTCGACGCCCTTTTCCAGCGACGTCAGATATTCCGCGATGCTCCACCCGACCTTCTGTCCATCGGTGGCGAGCTCGATCCCGCTGACCAGACCCCGGGCGGTCTCGAAGCGGATGTGGATATCCGACGAGAAGGTTTCATTGACCGCTGTTTGGATCACTGCGCGCTGCGCCGCAGGCAGTTCAAACGCACTGCGCACGAGCCCGGGTGCAGACGCAGACTTGAGGGCCGCGCCCAGGCTCGCCTTGGCCTTGTCGTCCATCTCGCGCAAGCGGCGCGTGAACACCTCGGCCATGCGCTCTTCCAGGCCCGCCGTGGCGAGATCGGCCAGTGCCTTGCGCGCAATCGCGAACACCTCCTCGCTCGCACGGCGGCTGAGCGCTTCGTTCAGGCTCTGCTGTTCGCTTCGGAGCGCTTCCTCCCGCTTGGCCGCCAGCGCATCGGCGGCCTGCCGCGCTTCGTCGAGAAGCCGCTGACGTTCGACCTTCGCCACCTCCGTCGCCTTGCTCAATAGCGCGGCGCGCTGCTCGTCGAACGTCTCGTTCTTGTGTTGAAATTCGTCGCGCTCCTTTTGCGCCTCCGCCTTTTTCGCATCCGCGTCCGCCAGCTCCTTGGCAATTCGTTTCTCGCGCGCGTCGATGGCGTCGAGTATCGGCCGGTAAAGGAAGCGCTTGAGCAGCCACACCAGAATGAGGAAGTTGACGACTTGCGCCAGTACGGTAAACCAGTCGATCAGCATGGCCTACTTTCCTGTAGCTTGCGCGATCACGTGGTTCCAGAACGGGTTGGCAAAAATGAGGATCATCGACACCACGAAACAATAGATGGCGGTCGACTCGATCATCGCCAACCCGACGAACAGCGTGCGGGTGATGGTGGCGGAGGCGTCTGGCTGCTGCGCCAGTGAACTCAATGCCGTGGCGACGGCGCGTCCTTCGCCAAGTGAAGGTCCAATGACCCCTATGGCGATGGTAATGCCGGCAGTGACAATCGATGTCACCGCGATAATCGTCATGCTATCCATGGTGCGTCCTTTCGTGGTTGTCGTTCTGCTTCATTGCGCCGGCTTTGTCCCGTCTTTGGCTTCAGGCTTCGGCGTCGCGTCGGCTTCAGGGGCGGCCTTGCGCGAACGCGTGGCAGCGGCGATGTAGACCGTGGCCAGAATGAAGAAGATGTAGGCTTGCACCATGCCGGTGAGCAAGCCGAGCGCGCTCATGGCGATCGGGAAGACAAAGGGCGTGATGGTCAGCAGGATGGCGAGGATCATCGTTCCGCTCATCATGTTGCCGAATAGGCGCACCGCCAGTGCCAGGGTGCGCGAGAGTTCGCTGATGATGTTGAACGGCAACATGATCACCGTCGGTTTCAGGTACTCCCTGAGATATCCGCCGAGACCGCGATCCTCGATGCCGAACATCGGCACCGCCACAAACACACAGACCGCCAGCGCCGCGGTGGTCGACAGCGAACCGGTCGGCGGCTCGTAGCCGGGGACGATGGTGAACAGGCTCGCCATTGCGACGAACAGGAACAAGGTACCCAGAAAGCCGAGATATTTCGCCGGCGTGCGCAGGCCGACCTCGGCGATCTGCCCGTTGATCGCGGTGACGACGATTTCCAGCAGACTCTGCCAGCGCGAACGCTCCAACCCCATGGAGAGTTTGCGGGTCACCAGTTTCGAGCCGACCGCCAACACCAGCATCAATCCCCAGGTAAACACAATGGTGGCATTGAGTTTGATAAACCCGCTTTGCCAGAAGACGATTCCGTCCGGACTAAGGTGCATGGCTGCCCTCCAGTGGCTGCGGCGCCCGGTTCCCTTCGGGAGGCCGCGTCAGCCACATCACCGCGAGTCGTGCCAGGACAAATCCGAGGAGACACAGCAGCAAACGCTGCCAATGACCGCCGGCGACAAAGTAAAGGCCGGCGAGCGCAAGGCCCATGCGCAGCAGCAGGCTGCCGAGAAACCACAGCGCCGCGCGTTTGGACGAGACGGCCCGGCGCACCGTCCACCAAAGTCCGCCGTAGAACATCGCGCCGAGCAACACGCCCGCCGCGAATGCATATGCCAGGCTCAAGTGTTCATTCATGGTCATTCTTTTCCTGCTCGTGAATTTCCCGGTCTTCCTTGGACACCCAATGCCAGGCATTGAAGCAACCCAGGCCCAGGCCCAGGGCCAACAGTGCGAGCGTCCAGGAATGCCCGCCCGGATAGCGCGCATCCAGCCAAATCCCGAGCGCCGCACCGAGCAGCGTCGGCACCGCCACCGACCAACCCACGATGCCCACCATGCCGAGGCCGGACCAGACCGTCTCGGTGACATGACGCTGTGCCTTGAGCTTGCGCGCTGCCTTCACGCCGACCTCATGGCTGAATTCGGTCGAATCCGGCGCTGGTTTCATTTCCGGCTCGTCATTCATGATGAAATGCGGCGAATTTGCGAATAAACCCGCTCTCCAGTTTTGCCATCACCGAGCGCACGCTCTTCTCCTGCTCGTCCAGATTCAGGAATTCCTTTTCCACCGCCTGGCGCAGCTTGTCGAGGTCGGTTCCCCCGATCGCATTGCGCACGGAGACCAGCACGTCGGCGCCGGCCTTGACCAGCACGCCTTCATCGACCGCCAGGCAGACTTCGCCGTCCGCTTCCGTCTCGTACACCAGTATCCCCGGCGCAAGCGCCGCCACGCAGTCCAGCCGCTGGGGCAGGAGCCCGATCGAGCCGGCGCGCGTCCCCGCGACGATGCGCAATACGCCGGTCTTCTCGGCGAATATCTTGAAGGGCAAGAGAATCTTAAGATTCATGCGCGCTGACTGCAGGTTCCGCTTCCGCCCGGGGCTTCGCGTCGGGCTTGGCTTCCTGTTTTGATTTGGCCTTCGCTTCGCCAATCGCCCCGATCATGTATAGCGCACTTTCCGGGTAATCCTTGAATTCGTCGTGCAGGATGCGCTCGCAGCCATCCAGCGCGTCCTTCAGGCTGACAAGCTTGCCCTTGAGGCCGGTGAACTGCTCCGTGGTGAAGAACGGCTGCGTGAGGAAGCGCTCCAGGCGGCGGGCGCGGGCAACCACCTTGCGATCCTCCGGTGAAAGCTGCTCCAGGCCGAGCATCGCAATGATGTCCTTGAGCTCGGCATATTGCGCGAGCGTGCGCCGGATTTCCTGCGCCAGGGCATAGTGCCGCTCACCGACGATGCCCGGCGTGGCCATCTTGGAGTTGGACTGCAGCGGGTCGATCGCCGGATAAAGCCCCTCGCTCGCGCGCTTGCGCGACAGCACGATGGACGCGGACAGGTGCGAGAACGTATGCACCGCCGCCGGATCGGTGAAATCGTCCGCCGGCACGTATACCGCCTGGATCGAGGTGATCGCGCCGGTATCGGTGTTGGCGATGCGCTCTTCCAGCCCCGACAGTTCGGTGCCCATGGTCGGCTGGTAGCCCAGGCGCGAGGGCATCTGCCCCATCAGGCCGGACACTTCCATGCCGGCCTGGATAAAACGGAAAATGTTGTCCACGAGCAGCAGCACGTCGCGATGCTCGTCGTCGCGAAAATACTCGGCCATGGTCAGCGCCGCGTGGCCGACGCGAAAACGCGCGCCCGGGGGCTCATTCATCTGGCCGTACACCATTACCATGTTCGGCAGCACCCCGGCTTCCTTCATTTCGCGATACAGCTCCTCGCCCTCGCGGCAGCGCTCGCCGATGCCGCAGAAAATGCTCACGCCCTCGTGCTGCCCGACCATGTTGTGGATCATCTCGGTGAGCAACACCGTCTTGCCCACGCCCGCCCCGCCGAACAACCCGCCCTTGCCGCCGAGCTCCAGCGGCATCAGCACGTCAATCACCTTGATCCCCGTCTCGAATACCTCGGACTTGGTCGAACGCCGTCCCAGCGGCGGCGGCGCCCGGTGCACGGAACGCCACTGGACGCCGGTAGGCGCCGCTTCGCGGTCGATGGCATTGCCGAACACGTCGAACATGCGCGAGAGTATTTCCTTGCCGACCGGCGCCTTCAGCGGCCCGCCGGTGTCCTCCACCGCCATGCCGCGAGCCAGGCCTTGTGTGGGGGTCAGCGCAATCCCGCGCACGTGGCGGGCGTCGAGTTGCGCCAGAACCTCGATGACTATCCCCCCGTCCTGCGCACGCAGCAGCGAGTAGATCGGCGGCAAATGCCGGTCAAAGCGTATGTCCACCACGCTGCCCCGCACCGCGGCGACCACGCCGAGCTTCTGCGCATCGGTCTTTAGCCCAGCATCGGTCATCTCACTCATTTTCCATATTCCGGTCGGGCGATACCTGCATCATTTTCGCCACCTCGGCGCCGCACTACTGTGCGCTGGCGCACAGAGCGGCGACGGAAGTGGGCCTCGACGTGCATCATCTCCCCGTGTCCCGCTTGAACAGCAGCCAGACGATAAAGGAGTTCGTTCCTTGCCGAACGCAGTGCAGGGCATGCCTTGACGACAACTCATACGTTGAACCCGTCTTCTGGCATCGTTGAGTTCGCGATCGCGACACAGGTGTCGTGAAACTCGAGGGCGAGCGCATTTGACATCTCAATTCAAAATACATGCCCATCAACGTTCTCATACTCGGGAGGCGGATAGTCGCACAGCGATTATCGCCTGCAGAGCAAGGACTGGCGTGGCTCTTCGGGCGATTGCCGTCGTCTGACTGAAGCCAGCGGAAATGGTCCGCGGCATTGTCGGCGGGCCAGCGTCCTGACCTCCAGGTCATGCAGCGCCGTGCGCAACCCTTCTTCAACGACCGGATGACAATAAGGCATGCCGAGCATTTGTTCGATGGTCATTTTGCTTTGCAGCGCCCAGGAGAGCAGATGGGACAATTGTTCGGACGCCGGGGCCAGCATTTCCGCCCCCAGGAAACGGCCGCTGTCCGGATCCGCGTAGACGTTCAACAGGCCCTCGTTCTTCAGCAGGATGCGTGGGCGTCCCTGATCTTCGAAGCCCACCTGCCCGGTGGCGAAGGCGCCGGGTTTCAGCAAATGGTATCCGCCCCCGACGATGCCTATGTGCGGATCGGTGAACACAACGCCGAAGGGCGCGCGACGCACGCCGGACTTGATCTGCTTGCCCGGCGCAAGACGCATTGAATGCAGATAGCGGGATAATCCTGCTGGCGCATCCACACTGAGGCCGATACAGCCTGCCGTTGCGTCGTGAGCAGGACGATAATACCGACTCCGGAATAGTGCGGCGTTATGCGCAGCTCGCTGCGGATCATCTGGCGCCCCATGCGGAACGCCTCGGTACATTGACGCCGAAACCCGAGGCCCAACATTTCTTCGCGCGACAACAGAAAAAGCCTTTAGCTACGCGCCTTGACCGCCACGACGACATCGGCGCCGTTTTGCAGCGTGATCAGGTTCAGCACCTCGGCAACTTCCTCGCGCGCCACCAGAAAGCGCCGAATCTCTTCCCGCATCGCGGGGTCGGCGCTCTGCCCGACCAGCAAGGCCTTGACTTCAATGCCGACAAACACAGCAACGACCAGCAGCAGCACGCCGATCGCAAGGCTGCCGAGCGCGTCGTAAAAAGGGTCGCCCGTCAGCATCGCCATCCCCACGGCGAGCAATGCCAGGCTCAAGCCCACGGTCGCGGCAATGTCCTCGCCGACAACCACCAGCAACTCGCTGCGCCGGGTCTGGCGAAACCAACGCCACAATGACAGGGCGCCGCGCAGCGCATTGACCTGGGTCAGGGCTTTCCACAAGGACCCCGACTCGGCGGCAAGGCTGAATGCCAGCACGGCGATCGCGATCCACGGGTCCTCGATCGGCCGGCCGCTATCCATCTTGTGTATGCCTTCGTAAATCGAAAACATGCCGCCCATGCTGAACAGCATCAGGGCAAAGATGAACGACCAGAAGTAGATCGCGCGTCCATGGCCCAGCGGATAGTCGGCATCGGGCGGCCGCGCCGAACGCTTCAGTCCGGGCAGCAGCAGGCCCTGATTGCCGCAATCCGCCACCGAGTGCACGGCTTCGGCAAGCATCGCGGTGGACCCGGTTATCCAGGCAGCATTGCCCTTGGCCACCATCAAGCGTCCGCTTAATCAAGCTTCCACGCTTTTAGCTTTCAATACCAGACGGCGCTGGCCGGACGCTTACGCCCAATCGGACACAAATCCGATTCATTCGTTGGCAGGACGCCCAAACGAGGAACACTTTGGCGCCGTTGAGAGCTTAGATTCTTACCTTTCAGTAGGAGACAATCCTGAGATAAGTGGTTGGTCTGTAACATTGTTACAGCCTAACTCAGTCGGTGTTGGACCCGTTGAAGAATGTAGCTACAAGCCCCACAACGGGGCTCATAGGCCCCAATTAGGGGAACCGCAATATTCTTCGCCTACCTTGTCAATATCCCCAGATTAGGGACGATAATCCCCGTTATGGGGAACAAGAAATCAACGTCCATCTCAGACGTCCTTTTTTCTGGCGTCCAGCAGCGAGTGCTGGGACTCCTGTTCGGCCAGCCCGACCGCTCGTTCTACGCCAATGAAATTGCAAAACTGCAAATGACCGGGCGCGGAGCGCTGCAAAGAGAACTGGAGCGGATGACGACCTCGGGGTTGATCACCATGACCGTCATCGGCCGACAGAAACACTATCAGGCTAACCGAAACTCTCCAATCTTCACTGAACTCAGGGGGATCATTCTCAAGACTTTCGGATTAGTTGATGTCTTGCGTCTCGCGCTGTCCGAATACGACAAAAGCATATCATGGGCGTTCGTTTACGGATCGGTGTCGAAAGGGACGGATACTGCCACCAGCGACATCGATGTCTTCGTGATAGGAGAAGGGTTGAGCTACAGCCATCTTTTTGAAGCATTGGCAAAGGCCGAACAAACTCTGGGTCGCAAAGTAAATCCCACCGTGTATTCACCGGAGGAATTTAGAAACAAGGTGCAAGATGACAATCATTTCGTTACCCGTGTTCTTGGTCAGCATAAGATTGACATCCTAGGAAACGAGAATGCCATCCCCCCAGGAAAACCTGCAGAACCTTCAGAAGATCGGCAAACTCAAGGCTGAGCCCCCTGATCAGGGCGAGTTCGATGGGTTAGTCAGGTCTGCCGGCAGGAAGTTGCCCGACGCTAGTCGACGACAATTATCCTGACCGGTAGACGACAACTATCCTGGCCGGTTGGACCGCAAGCCGGGGAAGTCCGGGAAGCGAGGGTTACAGTGAGTCCTGACGAGTAAGTTGGGAGAAGCTGA
>Ga0163199_1000442_pt1 | contig 26381 bp, 24 predicted proteins | sample PL_2010_150m_FD_113537 | JGI IMG/M metagenome (GOLD analysis project Ga0163199, IMG submission 113537) | Freshwater microbial communities from Powell Lake, British Columbia, Canada to study Microbial Dark Matter (Phase II) - PL_2010_150m | ecosystem: Environmental > Aquatic > Freshwater > Lake ...
TTGCTGGCAATGGCGTGTTCGCGACCACCGCTACCAACAACGAGTACTGTGACGTCGTGCGTCATGCAAGCACCTGATCGAATACGTCTTTGCTGTGTCGCTTGGTGATCTGGATTGGGTATGCGCCAGTAAAGCACGCATTGCAGTAACCATCTTCTTTGCCAACCGCGCGCATCATGCCGTCGAGCGACAAAAATGCAAGTGTGTCACAACCAATTTGTAGACGTAATTCTTCCAAGTTGAGACGAGCCGAAATGAGATCGTCATCGTGACCCATGTCGACACCAAAGTGACAAGCATGTGTGATGGGAGGACAGGTGATGCGCAAATGCACTTCGGTGGCCCCTGCATCGCGAATGAGTGCCACGAGTCGGCCTGCGGTGGTGCCGCGCACGAGCGAGTCGTCGATCATGATCACACGCTTGCCTGCGAGGTTTTCATTCAGCGTGTTGAACTTCATTGCCACGCCCTTATCGCGCATCGACTGCGTTGGCTCGATAAATGTGCGGCCGATGTAGCGGTTTTTGATCAAGCCGTCGTTGTAGGGAATGCCGCTGACGCGCGAGAAGCCAACCGCTGCAGGGATGGATGAGTCGGGTACAGGAATGACGACGTCGGCATCAACCGATGCTTCTGCGGCAAGTTGTTCGCCCAAGCGCTGGCGCACAGAGTGCACACTGCGATTGTCCCACTCTGAATCTGGGCGCGAGAAATACACGAACTCAAATGTGCAACGGGCTTGTGGCACGTGAGGTATTTGTGCTTGGCGACGAGTGAGCTGCGTGCCCTGGGCAGTAACAATCTCTCCTGGCGCGACTTCTGAGATCTCGGTGCAATCGAGTGTGCGCAGCGCGCATGTTTCTGATGCGATAGCCCAACCACCATTTGGTAACTGACCAACCGACAGGGGCCTAAAGCCCCATGGGTCGCGCACGGCGATGACGCGGTCGGCTGCCAAGATGACAAGCGAGTATGCGCCTTGCCATGCCGACAGTGTGCGCTCAAGACGTGTTTCCCATGTTGTGCCACCAGCCGATGCAAGCATCAGTGTGATTACTTCGGTGTCGGACGACGCGGTCAGACCAAAACCCTTGGCGAGCAATTCGTCGCGCAACTCTGGCGCATTCACCAAATTGCCGTTGTGGGCTACGGCAAGTGGGCCGTGCATTGTCTCGACCAAAAATGGTTGCGCGTTGCGTGCGCCAGGAGCACCGGTGGTGGAGTATCGCGTATGACCAATCGCGTACATTCCGTGCAGTGGTGCAAGCGTGTGCGGAGTGAACACTTGACCAACAAGTCCGACATCTTTGTGCAGGCGTGCTTGTTTGCCATCGGCAACTGCAATACCCGCAGCCTCTTGTCCGCGATGTTGCAGCGCAAACAACCCAAAGAAAGAGAGTTGTGCAGCATCATCTTGTGTGGATGAGATGGCTAACACACCGCACTCTTCGTGCGGGGAGTCGGTATCGAAAATTGCTTGCAACGAATGCTCAAGCATTGCGACTCTTCGCATCGGCAGCAAGCACTCTTTCGCGTTGAGCGTGCTGAGCATTCGCGACTGCCGCAGCAACTGCGCTGTCGTGGTGAGCGAGCACTTTGGCCGCAAATGCCGCGGCATTGACCGGCTCGGCGATAAATGCGCAGGCGACCCCAGGCGGCATTCGCACACTCGACCAGATGTCATTGACTGATTGGGCATCATCGCTTGGTGGTGGGCACGCGATCACTGGCGCACTCACTTGCGGGTCGGTGAAACCCGACAACGCATTAGACCTTCCAGCAACGGTGATGTAGACCTTGGGTCGACCATTGGCTTCGTATTCGCGAATCAGACCAAGTACGTGCTCGGGTGTGCGATGAGCCGAGCCCACGCGCACGTCGACGTCGAGCGCAAAAACTCTCGCGGCGTCTGCAATTTTGTTGCTGTGATCCATATCGGCTGGTGAGCCCATGAGGATGATGACTTGGGGTTTCATAGCAGGTTCGCTTTCTGTAGTGCGGATGTGAGACGTTGTTGCACCGGATAATCACCTGCAACAAATGGTGTGCCAGTAATGCGTTCAAAGGCTTGTATGTAACGAGATGTGGTTGCGCTGATCACTGCTGGATCAAGAGTTGGTGGCGGACCGTCGCCGCGATAGCCAATGGCATCGAGCGCTAAGCGAATTGGTTCTTTGTCGAGACTCTCGGGCTCTTTGCCTGCTTGCAACCGTTCTTCATATGATTTGAGTTCCCAAAAACGCGAAGAGTCCGGCGTGTGCATCTCATCAATGATCAGCACTTTGCCGTCGGGGTGAATACCAAATTCATACTTGGTGTCGGCTAGCAACAGCCCTGCTTTTTTGGCCACTTGTTGACCGCGGGCAAACAACGCGAGTGCTGCATCGCACACAGTTGTCCATGTTGCTTGGTCGACTAAGCCGCGTGTTACCACGTCGGCACACGTGAGTGGTTCGTCGTGGGCGCCTGCATCGCCTTTGGTGGTTGGTGTGATGATGGCCTCGGGCAAAAGTGTGTTCTTTTTGATGCCATCAACAAAGTCGTAGCCATAAATATTGCGTTTACCCTGCTCGTACAGCTTCCAGATACTGGTGCTTGTGGAGCCTGTCATCACGCCACGCACAATCACTTCTACAGGAAGTGGGGTGGCACTCACCGCAACGGTTGCGTTTGGATCGGGTAGCGAGATGACGTGGTTGTCGATGATGTCTTGAGTGTTGGTAAACCACCAAGCCGCAAGTTGGTTGAGCACTTGGCCTTTGTAGGGCACTGAAGCAACGATTTGGTCAAACGCCGAGAGTCTGTCGGTGGTGACAAACAGACGCGTGTTGTTGGCGAGTGCGTAGGAAACGCGGACCTTGCCAACCCTGCGGTCTTGAAGCGGCAAGACGATGTCGAGACACGGATCAACTTGTTGCATGAAGTACTCCTTGTGTGAAGAGGTGAAGACCGAGTCCGTTGCGTGCACCACGATGAAACTGCGGGTGTTGACGAGCAACAACATGATTTTCGGCGTGTGGCATCAAGCCGAGCACAAGGCCCGACTCGTCACACACACCTGCAATGTCGGCACGCGAACCATTTGGGTTAGTGGTGTAGGTGAGTGCGATCTGGTCATTGCGTTGAAGCGATGCGAGCGTGGAGTCGCTGCAGGTAAAGCGCCCTTCACCGTGGGCGATGGGGCAATAGATCTCTTGTGTGAGATGTTTCGTCCACACCGATTTTTTGGATACTGGCTGCATAGTGACCCAACGACACTGAAAGCCTCCGCTTTCGTTGTGACCGAGAGCCGCATCGCTTGCGCCAGGCAACATGCCCATGCGCACCAGAGTCTGAAAACCGTTGCAGATGCCGATGATGGGTGTGCCCTTAGCAACCGCAGTGCGCAGCGCATCGCCAACGAGGTGCGAGAGTTCGAGTGCAAACAATCGTCCTGCGCCAAGTGCGTCGGCAAACGAAAAGCCACCAGCGATCACAATGAGTTGCGCGTTAGCGATGGCAGAGGGCTGATCGCGCAGTTGATTGAGATTGAGCGACGATGCATTTGCACCGGCGAGTTCGAGCGCAAACATCACATCGGGGTGGCGGTTGGTGCCGGGTGCCGTGAGCACGAGCGCATGTGGCTTCATATTCATCTTTGTGGTTACGTTCATCGTCCGTCCTGCCAAGCACCAAGCAAGGTTTGCATCGAGAGTGCTGCACCGTCGGGCAAGACGAGTGATTGATCGTCGGTGACCGTGCCGAAGATCTGTGATTGCCCAACAAGTTGTTGGAAAGCGGCCAGATTGTGTGGCTCGACTTCAGTGATGTGACGGCCAAGAGATTCGCTAAACAGCAGCGTGTACAAATCTGTTGCTAGGTCGAGTGGCGATTGCAAAATCATGTGCGCACCAAGTCGTCCGCCGATACACATCTCGGCAAGTGTCACGGCCACTCCGCCCTCGCTGCAGTCGTGGCAAGCAACAACAAGACCTTGCATCATGGCTTGATGTAATTGGCGATAGCGATGTGGAGCGCTCGTGTCAAAATCTGGAACTACACCGCTCGTTGCAAGTGGTTCTTGACAAATCATTGCGGCGTGGCTTGCACCAAACTCGGGCTTGGTGGTGCCAGTGAGCAGCAAGACATTGCCAGCCTGCTTGAGATCGGATGTCACGGTGTTTTCGGCTTGAGGTACGTGAGTAATTGCGGTAATCACCAGTGTTGGAGGCACCGAATGACGCTCGCCATCAGTGCCGACGTATTCATTATTCAGAGAATCTTTGCCAGAGACAAACGGTGCATTGAAGGCGAGTGCACCCTGGCAACATCCGTCGACTGCGGCAACTAGCTGGCCAAGTGTGGTTGCGCGTTGTGGGTCACCCCACGAAAAGTTGTCGAGCAACGCCGTATTGTCGGGATCTGCACCCACTGCAACCACATTTCGCAGGGCTTCATCAACTGCAGCCAATGCCATGCGTTCGGCATCGAGAATGCCGTACCACGGGTTGACGCCGATGCCAATAGCGATTCCGAAATCGTCGGTGGGTTCGGCCACTACAACACCGTCACCGTGTCCATCGCCAACTGCGCCAACAAGTGGTCGCACCATGGTGGCACCGCGAATCTCGTGGTCGTAGCGATGAATGATGTTTGCTTTACTAGCGATGTTTGGATGACCAAGTAGCGCGAGCAATACATCGACTGGTGATTGGCGAGTAATCCACTGAGGAGCTGATGCCGGTGTGTTTCGCAGCGGTGTTGGCATCACTGCGTGCATGTGGCGTTGTGGACGACCATTGTGCAAGAAGTGCGTGTCAAGTTTCAGCACTGGCTTGTTGTTGTAGTGCACCGTGAGTTGGTTGTCGCCAGTAAAAAATCCTAGGTCAACATATTCGACACCGTGAATTGCGCACAATGCTTGGAGCTCAGCGCAGTTTTGTGGATCAACTGCGAGAACCATTCGCTCTTGCGCTTCTGACAACCAGATTTCCCATGGTGCAAGGCCTGGATATTTGAGTGGGGCATCGCCAAGTTCAACGTCGGCACCAACACCTTCAGCCATCTCACCAATTGCCGACGACAAGCCTCCAGCACCACAGTCGGTGATGGAGCGATACAAATGTTTTGCGTCATGCAATAGATCAATCAATAACTTCTCTGTGATCGGGTCGCCGATCTGCACGCTGGCACCAGAGACATCACCAGTTGATGCATCCATTGTCATGCTCGAAAATGTTGCGCCGCGCAATCCGTCACGACCAGTGCGGCCACCCAACACAATCACTCGGTCATCGGGCAGTGGTGCGACTTGATCGACGAAAGTGTTGGACACACCAATGCATCCTGCAAACACCAGTGGGTTGGCAGTGAATGCAGGGTCGTACAACACCGCACCAGCAACTGTGGGCAAACCGATCTTGTTGCCGTAGTCGGCGATGCCGTCAATAACGCCGTCGCGGGTGCGCAAGGGAGGAAACACACCATCAGGAAGTGAAAGCGGATCGGTGTCGGGGTTACCAAAGCACAAAATATTGGTGCACGCGATCGGGTGATGTTGTGCGCCCATCACATCGCGGATGACGCCACCAACGCCGGTGTTTGCTCCGCCAAAAGGTTCGATAGCGCTTGGGTGATTGTGTGTCTCGCATTTGAGAGCAATCGTGCGGCCTGGCGTAAAGCTGATGATGCCTGCGTTGCCCACAAATGCACTGCGCACAAATGGCGCATTGATGGTGTCGGTGGTGGCGCGCAATTGATTGATCAGCGATGGACGAGTGATGCCGTCATCTGTAGTGATTGCCGCTCGAAATGTTTTGTGAGCACAGTGCTCGCTCCACGTTTGAGCAATCGTTTCGAGCTCGACATCGGTTGGCAACTGGCCTCGTTGTGCAAAATGCTGTTGCAAGGCCAGCAACTCTTGTGGGTCGAGAGCAAGTCCGCGATCTTTGTTAATCTCCGCAAGTTGTTGCTCGGAGGTGTTGACATCGATCTGTACATGTTCGACGTGTGTGCTGGCTGTGGCATCGGCATCAATAAACGTTGGCGTGATCGGTTCGTTGACGCTCCAGCGCTCGATGATGGGATTGGCCAGCAGCTGCGAGGTGAGTTGTTGCAGTTGTGCGTGGCTGAGGTTGCCGGTGATGACAAATCGTTTACCGCTGGCAACCCCCGTGATGGGCAGTGACATGCGCGTGGCGAGACGCGTCAATTCGGTAGTTATTGAGTCGGTAACGCCAGGGTGAAGCGCGGTCTCGATTACGAAATCGGCCGATGCGGATTCGACATTCCACTGTCCCCGTTGCAGCAAGGGTTCTACAACGAGCGACTCAACGAGAGTGCGTGTCTCGTCAGTGATGCTGCCGCGAAAAAAGATCAAGTCGGTGATTGCTACGTCTTGAAGGCTTGAAATGCCCAAATCGTGAGCCGCTTGAAGGATGTGCGCGGCCCGCGGATCGAGGCCTTGGGAGGTGACGGAAATGTGCTGGGACAACAAAATTGAGCCCGAGCCGCCTGCCACGACTGGATAGTAGTTTGTGATCAGTTTTTGCCTTGAGAAAGTGAACAAAAAGTTAAGTGAGATTGCTCACATGATTTACAAATTGTTTAATGGCGAAAGTGTCGTGTGCCTGTAAAGATCATGGCAATGCCATGGCTGTTTGCAGCCGCAATCGACTCGTCGTCTCGCTGGCTGCCACCAGGTTGGATAAGTACTTGCACACCAGCATCAATGAGCAGTTGTGGTCCATCACGAAAAGGGAAAAATGCGTCGCTTGCCCCAACACTGCCAAATGCACGGTTGCCTGCTCGCTCGCAGGCCAGGCGAGCGGCGTCAATGCGGTTTTGTTGGCCGCCACCAATTCCCACGGCTGATCCGTCATTCACCAAGACAATGGCATTGGACGAAACAGCCGCACAGGTGATCCATGCCGTGACGCAGTCGCGCAATTGGTTGGCAGTTGGCTGCGCTGTTGTTACTACTTGCCAAGCGCTCGTATCGACATGCACTGGGTCGGAGTCTTGTACGAGAAACCCACCAGCGATCTGGCGCAAGTGACGGCTTTGACTTGCTGGCGCGGGTGACTGCAAAATGCGCAAGTTCTTCTTTGCGGCCAAAATCTCGACTGCGCCCGCTTGATATGAAGGTGCAATGAGCACCTCGGTAAATACTTCACTGAGATCGCGCGCCATCTCTACAGTTGCTTCGCGATTGAGTGCAACGACGCCACCAAATGCGCTCAGTGGGTCACATGCATGGGCGTTGCGATACGCGTTTTCGATGTTCTGTGCAACAGCAAGACCACAGGGGTTCGCGTGTTTGATAACAACTGCACACGGCTCGTCAAACGACCACGCCAATTTCCAAGCCGCTTCGCTGTCGAGCACATTGAGATAACTCATCTCTTTGCCGCCAAGTTGGCGAGTTGTTGACCACCAATCTTGTGTGCCTTCGACGGAATATCGCGCCCCGCGCTGGTGTGGGTTTTCGCCATAGCGCAGCGTTTGTTCGCGTACGAGATTGAGCGTGATGCGTTGTGGCAATTCTGATGAAGTCGCTTCATTCGCTGCTGCCGTGATTGATGCAGTCGATGCAAACCATTGTGCAACTTGGGCGTCGTAGGCAGCGGTAGATGCAAAGGCCTGTGCTGCAAGTTGTTGGCGCAGGGCAGGCGGCACGATGCCACTAGTGCGAATGGCGTCAATGATCGCGTCGTACTGCGTGGGTTCGGTGACTACTGCTACGTGCGCATAGTTTTTGGCAGCAGCACGCACCATTGCTGGCCCACCAACATCGATGAGTTCAATGGATGGATTACTTGAGAATGGATAGAGATTGATTGCAGCGAGTGCGATGGGCTCGATGCCGTGCGTGCGCATATCGGCGACATGCTCTTTGTTGTCAATGTCCCCAAGCAATGCTCCGTGAATGGATGGATGAAGAGTAACGACGCGGTGACCCAAGATCGCTGGGTAACCCGTGACAGTGGCGACATCGATGACAGGAATGCCAGCATCGGCAATCACTTGTGCTGTGCCACCGCTCGACAACAACTCCCAGCCGAGGTCGTGTAAGGCGCGCGCAAAATCCACGACACCTGTTTTGTCGAACACACTGAGTAACGCGCGGGGCACTGGCTTAGTGTCGCATATTTTCGGTTGCGGAGCGTGACTCGAAGAGCAAAGCACAGATGACGATGAAGATGCCGCACCAAGCCAAAACCGATGGTCGCTCGCTGAGTAGGACGGCGCCGAGCAAAGTCGCCACGACAGGCTCAACCAACGTAATCATCGTTGCCTGACTGGGCTCGAGGTGATGCAACCCGGTTGCATACGACCAATAGGCGAGCGCGAGCGTGACAACGCCAAGCCACAAGACCATAACGATTGCATCTCGCTGGGTAAGCCATGAGAGGTTGACAAAAAATAATGTTGGCGCAAGCATGATCGAGGCGATACCAAACACGCGTGCCATCGCAATTTCGCTTGGGACACCGCTTGCAAGAATGGTTTTGCTGCCAAGCGCAAAGATGGCGTACCCAAGCCCAGCGCACAGTGCAAGACCAACGCCCGACACCGTGACTTGTGATTCGTTGCCTGATGCCACGATCAGACCCATGCCGAGAATGGCAATGGCGGTTGTCATGAGCCAGAGGAGAGTGGGAAGTCTGCGCGAAGTGACTGCCGAAATAACACCGGTGATCAGCGGCGCCGACCCAAGTGCAACAACCGTGCCGACCGCAACACCGGTTGATCGCACCGCACTAAAAAAAGCGGCGCCGTATAGCGCTTGCCCAAATGCCGTGAGGATCCATGTCGATGGAGTGATTGAGGGAGCAATAGGTTGGCTGGTGCGTCGTACAGAAGAACCAAGATGCACTCTTGATAATGCAATCAACACCATCGACCCAATGAAGAAGCGAATGGTGGCGACAGCGATTGGTGACGATGCTTCTGGTCCAAGTTGCTGAGCCGTGCCCGTGGTGGCAAAGCCAACGGCAGCAAGTACGACAAAGAGGCGAGAACGCACACGCAGAACCGTAGTTGGTGCATGTCCTTCGCCTGCTTCAGGGCGTCGGGGCCCGAAATTAGCCGCTTAGCCCAACGGTCCCTAAGAAGAGCACAAGTCCAATAGCTGGGAACATCAACCAAAGAAATATACGCAACACGCGATTCATTCGCCATGAGTCTGCAAGTGGAGCAGCAGTAATGCGAGCAGCGGCTACTACGAAGCAGTAGATGAGAACGAAGAGAATAATCCGACCAGCGGTCGCAATCCCGTATCCAAAGTCAGAACCGATATCGCGGGCAATGAGACCAGGAATGATCAGACCGAGCATGAAAAGCACGAGGCGAATTGGGCGCCGCCAATCGGTGCGCCCAGTTGCAAGCGACAAAGTAATCACCGTCGGCAACATAACGCCCCCGGCTGCTACAAAAATCCCAAGCGAGAAGATGACGGCGCAGACTCGAGCTACTGTCAGCCAGAGCCTCGACCAAGCTTTGCGAATGGCGAAAAGCACAGTTGAGTGAGCCGTGAAAAAACGGTGAATCCACTTACGATAAAAATTGATCCTGCCCATGAGAACTCTGGTTCCGTTGAAATCCATCGCATCCATGCTCGAGCAATTACGCCAAGAGCGAGACCACCTAACGCTCCACACGGAATGATCAGGGATGGTCGTATCCGAGTCAGCCACCAGTTCACTCTGTAGTTTGCCTTGCTCAGGATTGTGTCATTCAATGAACACCCCCTAGTTGCTCACAGCATGCCGTGCAGGGCACAGTACTGGAAATAGGAAACGGAGTAAAGGGCATGAGTTCCAATTTGCTCACATATTGCCGTTACTGTCGCACGATAACCTTTGGTAGATTTATTTTGCAGAAAAAATCTGGGCAGTCGTTTTGGAGAGTATCGGACTCACAAGCGGAATGCCCTTGCTCCTGTAGCTCAGTTGGATAGAGCGGCGGACTTCTAATCCGTAGGTCGTAGGTTCGATTCCTACCGGGGGCGCTTATTTGACCACCACACTGAGTCAACAACAAACAATTGTGAATTGGTGAGTGTCAGGTTTGGTGGGTCTCGTACATTCGCCCAGCAACAACTAAACCGGAAACTGCAGTGAGAATGGCGACCGTATAAATAGCGGCCGGGATGGAAAACTTGTCGGCAATGAATCCGGCAATGAGCGCACCGATCGCAAATCCGCCGTCGCGCCACAACCGATAGACACCGACCGACCGGGCTCGCCAGCGTGGGTGGGCGACATCGCCGATCGCTGCAAGAAGAGTTGGGTAAACCATTGCGGTGCCTGCGCCTAGAACACATGCGCCGATGGCCCACGAATAAAAACTAGAGGTTGCTCCAATCCACGCAATTGCAACTGCTTGAACCAACATGCCACCTACGATGAGTGGTTTGCGACCGATTCGGTCGGAGAGTCCTCCGGTGTAGAGCTGTCCTAAACCCCAAATAGCTGGGTACAGACTGACGAGTATGCCGATGCGCTGAAGAGATAAACCAGCGTCGAGAAACAAAATGGGAAACAAGCCCCAGGCGAGCCCGTCATTGAGATTGTTGATCATCCCTGCTTGAGAACACGACGATAAAGCCTTGTCTCGAAACGAAGTGAGCAGAAAAATATCTTTCGTCGACAGTGCAATGCTTTGTGTGTCGTGGGCCGCATCATGAGTAGTTGCCTCGTGGTGAACATGACCAAGAGTTTCGCGTACAAAAAAAACCGAAACACCGAGGCCAAGACCAGCAAAGGCAATACCAAGAAAAAATGGCTCTGGTCGAAGGCCAAAGCGTTGGGCGATGTATCCGGTGGCAAGCGCAGTTAACGCCACCGCGCCATAGCCTGCCGCTTCATTTAACCCCATGGCTAGACCGCGTTTGGTGGGTCCAACAAGGTCAATCTTCATGATCACGGTTGTCGACCAGGTGAGCCCTTGATTGACGCCAAGTAAAACATTGGCAAATACAACCCATCCCCATGTCGGAGCCCAGATGATCAGAAGTGGGACAGGGAGTGCAACAAGCCAGCCGGCTACTAGTACGGGTTTACGACCAAAGCGGTCGCCAAGTGTTCCCGCAAAGAAGTTGGTTGCTGCTTTGACCAGGCCGAAAGCAACTATGAATGTAAGAGTTGCCGTCAATGCCGTAAGACCAAACTCCTCTTTGGCTAGCAACGGAATGACGGTACGTTCTTGACCGATCATTCCGCCAACAAGTGCATTGACACCGACCAACAATGAAAACTGCGCCAAATTCTGTCGCAGTCCAAGTTGCAACGTTGGTTTGATAGTTGGCTCCTTTCTCAATTGGTCCTCAATGGAATTTGTGTTGCAAGCGACCATGTCTCAGGACTGCCGTCGAAAACGACGAGAGAGGAAGAGTGACCAAGACCCTCATCCACAAAATCGTAGATTTGAATGACGTCCCCATTCCTCTTCCTGATTATTGCCTTATTGCACTGTGATTTGCATCGTACTGATATTGCAGGTTTCAGCCGTAGGTCGTAGGTTCGATTCCTACCGGGGGCGCGAAATTAAAGCCTGTGCAACGGCATGAAAACCACGCATTGTCTCGGCCGAAAGAGCAGATGGTGAAGCGCTTGGATATGTAGAGAATCGTGCAATGACTGTGCGACTCGGGCGATGGATCCAGCAGTATTGACCGAAGATGCCGAGTCCTGAAAATTGTTGATTGCGTTCGACTACCCAAAACGCATTGTGGTACATGCTCCAGCTGTCTCCTTCAAAGCTTGTGTCGGGAGAAGTTTGGACATAACTCGCATAGCAGTTGCGCGCATCTTCGTCGCCTTCGCGCGTGTCTTGAACCCAATTCTCTGGCAGCACAGCATTTCCATTGATCACTCCGTCGTTGAGATACGCCAAACCAAATCGGGCGAGATCGCGAACTGTGCAGGACATGCCACCCTCTGCAGCGGGGAAGCCAAGCGGATCAATCAAGATGTCGGCGCGGTGTTCCATTCCAAAAGGGCTCCAGATATCTCGCGACAAAACATCGTTGAACGGGATGCCATTGACGATCTCGAGAATGCGCGCAACGATGTTGGTGAGCGGCGAGCGATAGTCGAACAGAGTTCCGTGTGGTCGCGCATTGGCATACGTAGCGAAGTGTTTCAGCACACCAATGGCCGGGCTATTTCCGAGTGGTCGATAACCAGCTTGTCGTTCGTATTCGATCAGTACAGAATCCGAGTCGGGATCTAGATATAAATCGTAATCTTCGACAAAATCTGTGCCTGCAGTCATGTCAATAAGGTGTCGAACAGTGCATCCGTCCAGGCTGGTGCCAGCAAACTCTGGGGCGATAGTGGTGACCTGATCATTGATGGACAACAGACCCCGACCAATGGCAACTCCCAATGCGGCGGCCGTCATCGATTTGGTCACGCTCATCAACAGATGCAAACTTCCTTCGTTCAGTCCATTGAAGTAACGCTCGTCAACGATGTGTCCATCGTGGATCACGCAGATGGCGTCGCAATAAGTTTCGCGCAAGTGGTGATTCCAGTTTGTGGTTGAGCCATCAAGGGCTTTAAACGAGATGTTGTCCAGATCAATAGGACGGCGGGGAAGTGCGCTTACGAAGTCACCATGATTTGAGATCGGGGCGGTTTTCATTAAGTCCGCGACATGATGGAATGCCCAGCGATTGTGGGGAGGATCCATCCAGTTGTCGAACGTGGCCGTTGCGCTCATCTGTTGAGTGTAAATGGCGAGGCGAGGGGCACGAGTACGACCGACATGCTGATATGGAATAAACAACGCCAATTTGTGGGTTATGGCGTCTGACCGCCTATCCTTTCGGGGTCAGACTGTAGAGAGGTCTTCACTTGAAATTCAAAAAAGGCGACACCGTCATCTATCCACAACATGGTGCTTGCATCGTTCACGGCATCAAGCGGATGAAGGCTTTTGGGGCCGTCCAGGAGTATCTGATCTTGAAGACCGTGATCAACGAGATGACCCTTTCGGTGCCAACCGCGATGGCCAACCAAGTTGGTGTGCGTCCTCCGGTTTCCAAGTCAGAACTCGAAGACTTGCGTTCGGTGTTGTCGAAAGCCGACCCACGCGTGCCAGCAAACTGGTCGCGACGTTTTAAGAACCACCAAGAAAAACTCAAGAGCGGCGATGTGTATCAGGTTGCCGAAGTAGTGCGCAACTTAGCTGCTCGCGACCGCGACTCTGCGTTGTCGGCTGCAGAAAAAACGATGTATGACCGTGCGCGTATCAACTTGATTTCCGAAATATCACCTGCACTCAAAGTGTCGACCGATGCCGCACAGGTGTGGCTCGATGCAGCACTCGAGCAAGGTGTGCTCAAGCCTTCAAAGGGCGCCAAGTTGGTGAAGCAAGCCTCGAAGACAACGACGACTGCTGTTGAAAAACCTGCTGCGAAGACTGTCGCAAAAGTTGCCAAGGCTCCAGCCAAAGCAGTTGCCAAAAAGAAATAGCCAGATATGGCGCGCCTCGGCTACGTCGGTTTAGGAATCATGGGTGGGCCAATGGCTCGCCATCTTGCAACCGCGCAGCACTCGATGACGGTGTTCAACCGCACGACTACAAAAGCTGATGCGTGGGTTGGACAACATGGTGGAGCAAGAGTGCTGACACCACGAGAAGTTGCTTTGGCATCTGACATCGTGTTGATGTGTGTGGGTAATGACGACGACGTGCGCTCTGTAGTTTTTGGTGCCGACGGAATTTTGGCAGGACTCAAGACCGGTGGCATCTTGGTAGATCACACAACGGCGTCTGCGACGATTGCGCGCGAGATTGCAGATGCGTGTGCCAAGCAGGGCTGTGGGTTTGTCGATGCACCGGTGTCGGGTGGTCAGGCAGGCGCCGAAAATGGACAACTGACGATCATGTGCGGAAGCAACGACTCTGCGACTTTTGATGCGATTGAACCAATCATCGCTGCTTATGCAAAACGCAGCAAACTTTTGGGAACAGCAGGCTCTGGCCAGTTAGCAAAGATGGTCAACCAAATTTGCATCGCTGGTATTGCTCAGGGTTTGTCGGAGGCGCTCAACTTTGCAATGCGCGCCGGCCTCAACCCAGACGATGTGGTCGACGTGATTTCAAAAGGTGCAGCGCAATCTTGGCAAATGGAAAATCGTGCAAAGACGATGGTGCGCAATGAGTTTGAGTTTGGTTTTGCTGTTGAGTGGATGCGCAAAGACTTGGGCATCTGCTTTGACGAGGCATCGCGCAACGGTGCGCAATTGCCAATGACCGAAATGGTCGACAAGTTTTATGCCGAAGTAGTCGCCATGGGTGGCAAGCGCTGGGACACCAGCAGTTTGATTGCTCGCTTAACTGACTGAAAGCCGCAACTGGTTGACGCCGCGAATGGTGAGACGGTCTCGCCATGACGGCGTGCCAATAACTTCGATCTGAGCGAAGCGTTTAATCAGCGAGCCAATCGCAATCTCGGTCTCGAGTTTGGCCAATGATGCGCCAAGGCAATAGTGGATGCCCGACGAAAAAGCCATGTGTCGATTTGCGTTAGCGCGATTGAGCTGCAAGTTATTTGGGTTTTGGAACATTGATGGATCGTGGTTTGCGCCACCCAGTGACGTGAGAACAACGGTGCCGGGCTGCACAGTTATTTGCTCGTTGCCGACCAGGTAGTGCACTGGCACAAGTGGCACGCGCACGGTGTGTTGCACCGGGCCATCAAAGCGCAACAGTTCGTCGATGTGCGCCTGAGAGAGACCGTTGTTATGAACGATGGCTTGCTGATCAGGGTTGTTGAGTAGCCCAAGCGTGCCATTGCCAATCAGGTTGACAGTCGTTTCATGACCAGCGATGTACAACAAGACCACGAACGCCATTAATTCTTCGGTGGTCATTTGTTCGCCAGATTCTTCAGCTGTGATGAGTGATGAAAGCATGTCGTCACTTAAGTGCTTGCGGCGGTGTTCAATAATGGTGGTCAGGTAGGGCACGAGTTGAGCAATTGCATCTTCGGATTGCACGAGTTCTTCATCGGTGGCGGTTGGCTCGAGCGAATTGGTGATGATCTGCGACCACTGGCGCAACTCGATGGCGCGATCGGTAGGCATGTCAAGAAGGTCGGAGATGACTTGAAATGGCACGGGAAAAGCAAGGTCATCTATTAGTTCAATTTGCCCGGCTTCTTGTGCGCGATCGAGAACGTTGTCGACAAGTTGTTGGATGCGAGGTCGCAAACGCTCCATCGCGGAAGGAGTGAATGACTTGGAGACGATGCGACGCAGACGCGTGTGATCTGGTGGGTCGAGATTGAGGATTGATTTGGTGCGGGACTCTTGGCGGTCTCGACGAGCCTGGCGCGCTTCGGATGATGCTTGTGTCGAATACTTTTCTATGTCGCGAGAAAAGTCTGCACTTTTGAGTGTCGTAGAAACGTCTTCATAACGAGTGAGCACGACCATGCCGAATGCGGTGGTGTGCACAGGCTCGAGTGCGCGCAATGCGTCGTAATACGGATACGGGTTGGCACGAAATGCCGGATCAAACGGATTGAAAACCGGCGCGGTCATTTAGGCAAACGGAGCAGCAGGAACATATTGCGCAATTGCCTGACCGTCCATCACGATCCATTGTGAGCCTGAGATGCGCTCGGTGAGTGCTCGCATTGCCAAGTCGCCAGCAATCGAAACATCCATGATCCCAAGACCAAGCAAACTCAGATTTTTGCGAGTGTTATCGCTGAGTAATGGTGTGTCGAGAAACGCTGGGCACAGTGCGCTCACGCAGACGCCGAATGGCTCGAGTGCCGCACCAAGCGACTTGGTGAGCCCAACCATTGCATGCTTGGTGAGACCATAAATGGGGTCAGCCGCAATTGCCACGATTCCGGCCAGCGAAGCAGTGATAAGAATGTGACCAGACTTTCGATCAACCATGCCAGGTATTACTGCACGTGCACCAAATACGGCACCGTCCACGTTGATGCTCATGATGTGCTGATACGAATCGTTGTCAAGGTTCTGAAATGGATAGTCGACTGTTGCGCCAAACACATCAGTTTTGGTTGCCACACCCGCATTAAGACAAACGATGTCAAACGGTTTGTGCGTGGTGATGATCTTGTCCCATGCTGTTGCGTCGGTGACATCGAGATGCACATATTCGCCGCCTACTTCAACAGCAATGGCCTTGCCGAGAGTGTCATTGACGTCGGCAATAACAACACTTGCGCCCTCACGAGTGAATCGACGAGCCATCTCGGCACCAATGCCACTTGCTCCACCAGTGATGAATGCGCGTTGATTGGTCAACTGTCTAGTTGAATGTCCATCTGATTGTGCCGACATGTTTCCCCAAACTCTCTTTTGCTAAAAATAGCTATTTGCCTAGCGCTGCAGTTGCAAACGCGTCCATCAGTCTGCCAAGTTCGGCATCGGTGATCACTAGCGGAGGACAAAATGCAATCGTGTCGGTATTGATCGCGCGCGCAATCGAGCCCAACTGAATCATGCGGTCGCGAATGGTGACAGCATTTTGGTCTGGTTTGAGGCCTGCTGCCCACACTGCGCCATCACCGCGCACATGGTCGATCGTGCCATCCTGGGCGAGAGCCTTGAGTCCAGCGCTCAAGACTGCACCAACATGCTTTGCTCGCTCAACCAAACCTTCACGTTCGATGATCTCGATGTTCATTAATGCGGCAGCACACACAGCTGAGTGACCGGAGTAGGTGTAGCCATGGCGCAAGAAAAAGTTTGGATCAGACTCGAGAGCATCGCAAACATTGCGCGCAACAAAAACTCCGCCAAGCGGCTGGTAACCAGATGTGACGCCTTTTGCAAAACACAATAAGTCTGGAGCAACGTTGTAAAAGTTGGCAGCAAACCATGTGCCCATGCGGCCAAAGCCGGAAATCACTTCGTCGAAAATGAGAAACGCACCATGTTGGTCGCACAACTTGCGTGCGCCCTCCAAATAACCGGGTGCAGGAGGCCACACACCGCCTGCACCTTGAATAGGTTCCGTGATGACTGCGGCAATGCGCGAACTGTTTTCGCTCATGAACTTTGCAAGTTCTTCCAGGTTGTCGCTGTCGACTTGAACGACTTCTGGAAGCAACTGACCAAAACCGATTTTGTTGAGTGGCAAACCCTGCGCGCTCGTGCCGCCGTAGTTGGTGCCGTGGTATCCGCGCATGCGCGAGATGATGATGGTGCGCTCGGGGTGACCAGCCTGCACTTGGGCAACACGTGCAAGTTTCATTGCTGTGTCCACTGACTCTGAACCACTGCCGCACAAAAACACTCGCGCATCTTTCATCGGCGAAATCGTTTGCAACTTTGCGGCAAGTTTTTCGGCGATGTCATTACTGAAGGGATCAAATGTTGAATACGTTTCAAGCGTCGAAATTTGCTCGGCAACGGCTTGAGCGATCTCGTCGCGCCCATGGCCCACTTGGCTATACCAAAGGCTGCCAATGCCGTCAATATATTCGTTGCCCTTGTCGTCCCACAGAAGTGAACCCTTGCCCCGCACAATGCGCACAAAATCGGTTTTGGTGGGCTTGGCAAAGGCATGTAGCAGGGCGTCGGTCATGGCTGCAACGCTAGTTGGCAGGGGAGTAACTGGGGGTTGCGGGTCGTGGTTTCGCCTATCCTGTAGACGGTATGAAGGGCCTGATTCTCTCTGGTGGTGCTGGCACGCGTCTGCGACCGATCACACATACAAGCGCCAAACAATTGGTTCCGATTGCCAACAAGCCCATTTTGTTTTACGGCATTGAAGCAATGGCCAAGGCTGGTATCAAAGAGATCGGCATCATCATTGGCGAGACCGGCAAAGAGATCCGTGCAGCTGTTGGTGACGGATCTCAGTTTGGTGTCAAGGTCACATACATCCCGCAAGATGCACCGCTTGGTCTTGCACACTGCGTGCTGATAGCTCACGACTTTTTAGGTGATGAAGACTTCGTGATGTATCTGGGCGACAACATGCTCGAGCAGGGGCTCACACAGTTTGTCGACGACTTCAAAAATGCTCGGGCAGCAGGTGGACCAAAAGCACCGACCGCGCAGATCTTGTTGTGTCACGTCGATAATCCAAAACAGTTTGGTGTTGCCGAGGTTGATAAGAACGGCCATGTTGTGCGACTCGTTGAAAAGCCTGAAAACCCACCGAGTGATCTGGCCCTCGTCGGCGTGTATTTGTTTGACAAGACCATTAATGAAGCAGTGCGATCGATCAAGCCGTCACCTCGCGGCGAGCTCGAGATCACCGATGCAATTCAATGGCTCGTTGACGAGAAAAAAGTTGTGCATCACCAAGTACTGCAAGGTTGGTGGATCGACACAGGCAAAAAAGATCCACTGCTCGAATGCAACCGTTTAGTGCTCGAAGTGCTTGAGCCTCGCAATGATGGCGAAGTAGATAGTGCATCGCAAATCGAGGGACGAGTAGTCATCGAAAAGGGCGCCGTAATTAAGGGCTCGCGCATTCGCGGACCAGTGGTGATCGGAAGCGGCTCTGTGGTTGATCACAGCTACATCGGGCCATACACGTCACTTGGACGCAACTGCAAGGTTGAGCATTCAGAGATGGAGCATTCGGTTGTGCTCGACGGCTCGAGCATTATTGGCATCGCACGCCTCACCGACTCGTTGATTGGTCGGGATGTTGCCGTAACAAGGTCTGAGCAAAAGCCTCGCGCATTGCGTCTGATGTTGGGCGACGATTCGAAAGTGGAGCTGGAGTAAATGCCAACAATTACAGAGTCAACAATTATTTCAGGAGTGCAGATCGTTGAGCCGTCGATGTTTAAGGACGACCGCGGTTATTTCATCGAGACCTATCGTCGTCAGTGGTTTCCGCTTGGCCGCGAGATGGTGCAAGGCAATCGCGGAGACCGCCAAAAGGGTTGCATTGTTGGGTTGCATTATCACCTGCACCAGAGCGACTACTGGTACGTGCCGTACGGTACGTGCAGAGTGGTGTTGCACGACTTGCGCACTGGCTCGCCGACCGACGGCGCAACACAAGTTGTCGACTTGGGCGCACGAGCAGATGGCACGCATGATCACCGAGGCATTTTTATTCCGCCAGGTGTTGCTCATGGTTTTGCATCGCTGACCGACATGACGATCACGTATTTGGTTGACAGTTATTACAACCCAACCGATGAGCGTGGTCTTGCATGGAATGATCCAGCCGTCAAAGCAGACTGGGGGATTGCCGAACCAATTTTGTCGAAGCGCGATCAAGAAAACCCACAGCGCGGCCAAATCGACAAACAATTTCAGCCACACTTTGGCTTGCGCACCTGAGGTAACAACATGAAGATTTTTGTTACGGGCGGCGCTGGATTTATTGGTTCAAACTATGTGCGATGGGTGTTGGCCAACACCGATCATTCGGTCACGGTGTACGACTCACTCACGTATGCGGGCAATATGTCAACGCTCAGAGATGTTGATGACAGCCCGCGGTATTCGTTTGTGAAGGGCAACATTTGTCAGCCAGGCGATGTGATTGCTGCGATGAAAGGTCATGACGCAGTGGTGCACTTTGCCGCAGAGAGTCACGTCGACCGCTCGATTGTTGGCAGCGAAGACTTCATCTTGACTAACTGTTTTGGAACAAACGTGATTATGGATGCCGCGCGTCAACTTGAGATTGCTCGCGTTGTGCACATTGGCACCGACGAGGTGTATGGCTCGGTTGAAGTTGGTTCGTCGAAGGAGACCGACCCACTCGAGCCGCGCTCACCGTATTCGGCGTCAAAGGCAGGCTCTGACCTCATTGCGCTCAGTTACCACGCAACACATGGCGTGCCAGTTGTGGTCACGCGTTGCACCAATAATTTTGGACCATTTCAATACCCTGAAAAAGCAATTCCGTTGTTTACAACCAACTTGCTTGATGGCAAAAAAATTCCTTTGTATGGCGACGGGCTCAATGAACGCGATTGGTTGTATGTAGACGACCACTGCACCGGTGTGCATCTGGTTTTAGAAAAGGGCAACGTTGGCGAGATCTACAACATTGGTGCTGGCAACGAAACTGCAAACAGAGTGCTTGTCGACAAGTTGCTTGCACTGTTGGGCAAAGACGACTCGAGTGTCAACTATGTAGCCGACCGACTTGGGCATGACCGCAGATATTCGGTTGACATCGCCAAGATCACCGCGCTCGGCTGGAAGCGCGCACGTTCGCTTGATGAAGCCCTGGAGCAGACAGTTGCGTGGTATCGCGACAACCGTTGGTGGTGGGAGCCACTCAAGGCAAACAAGTAATGAAGATTTTGATCACGGGTGCCAATGGGCAACTTGGTCACGAGTTGGTGCGAGCAGCGATTGCATCGGGTCTTGAAGTTGTTGCAACTTCGCACGAGACACTCGACATTACCGACAAATCGGCTGTTGATGCTGCGATCACCGAGGCACGACCTGACGTTGTGATTCATGCTGCTGCGTGGACGGCCGTTGATGCATGCGAGAGCGACCCCGACAAAGCGATGCTGGTCAATGGCACCGCAACAAAATACGTTGCAGATGCAGCACATGGTGTTGGCGCACACGTTGTGTACATCTCTACTGACTATGTGTTTGACGGCAGCAAGACTTCGGCATATGACGAAGACGACACGCCAAACCCTCAGAGCGCATATGGATCGAGCAAACTTGCAGGGGAGCGCGCACTTGGGCCCGACTATGCAATTGTGCGCATTGCGTGGGTGTGCGGTTTTTACGGATCAAATATGGTCAAGACGATTTTGCGATTAGCAGAACTACCACAGCTCAAGTTTGTTGACGACCAAATTGGTAACCCAACATTTGCAGACGATGCAGCGACAATGATCATGCAACTAGCCATAGAAAAACGACCAGGTACTTGGCATGTCACCAATCAGGGCGATGTCAGTTGGTATGAGTTTGCTCGCGAAGTATTAATTGCCGGTGGATTTGACCCGAGCAAGGTTGCACCGATAAAGACGCATGAACTGCAACCACCTCGACCGGCTAAACGCCCGTTCAATTCGGTGCTTAATAACGCAAGTTTGAAGAAAGCTGGAATCGCATTGTTGCCCGATTTTCGCATACCGCTCAAGAGGTTGGTGTCACAGATTCAGCGCAACGAGCGAGGGTAGGGTTATTGCTATGAATCAAGCGCAACTATTGATTGAACTCGAGCCAGTTGCGGCCAAGTTGTACGAGCGTCATCAAGGTGTTGCTAAAGAATGGTTTCCCCACGAGATGGTGCCTTACAGCCGTGGCAAAGATTTTGAGCCAGGCAAGCAATGGGCGCCAGAGGATGCAGATTTTGGTGGAGGCGACACAGAGATCGACGAAGCAGTGCGTGCCGCATTGTTTGTCAACTTGCTCACCGAAGACAATTTGCCGTATTACTTTCGCGACATCGACCGTTTGTTCGGCAGCGACACCGCATTTGGTGAGTGGGCTCGCAACTGGACGGCTGAAGAGGGCAGGCACTCGATCGTGATGCGCGACTATTTCACTGTCACTCGAGCTGTTGACCCAGTGGCACTCGAGCGAGCGCGCATGATTCAAGTGCGCGGCGGTCAGGTGCCAACGCCGCATGACGCATTTGAAGCACTTGCGTATGTGAGCATGCAAGAACTCGCCACACGTATTTCGCATCGCAATACGGGCAAGTTAATGAAGGACGAGCTGGGTACCGCCATCATGTCGCGCGTGGGCAACGACGAAAACTTGCATTACTTGTTTTATCGCGACTTGACTGCTGCTGCGCTCGAGGTTGATCCGTCTTCAACCGTGCTTGGTATCGAGCGTGCGGTGCGTACGTTTTCAATGCCTGGTCTTGGCATTCCAGACTTCGATCGTTTGTCAAAAGAAATTGCCAAGGCCGGCATTTACGACCTTCAGATTCATCACGACCAGATTCTTGAGCCTGTCATCATGCGACATTGGAAACTTGAGAGCGTCACAGGGCTCAGTGATGAAGCAGAAACTGCTCGCGATTCGTTATTTAAGCGCATGGCTCGTATCGCCAAAGTGGGCAAGCGCATGGCTAGTAGTCACGCAATTGTTTAGCGAGTAACTCGCTCGTTACTTGTCTTCGAATATCGAGAGACTGCCTGAGTAATTAGCCACCCATACTCGACGGAGTCGTGCATCGTAGGTAATGCCCACAGGGTGGTGACCGGTTTTCATTGTCTGGACAACTTGCATGTCGCTTGTGCGAACCTTGACCATCGTGTCGCTCTGGTAGTTGACTACATACAGGCTGAAGCCATCGTCGGACATCACCATGGTGCGAGGTTCGCTGCCCGTTGCAACTGATTTGATGAGAGTGTCGGTGAGGGGATTAATGGCGCGTATTTGACCCGCCTTATTGTTGGTGATGTAGAGCACCGAGTTGTCGGGCGAAAGCACCACATGTCGCGGCGTGTAGCCAGCACTGGCAATGGTGCGCGTAGTGAAATCGTGCAAATTGATGGCAACAATATTGCTGCCTCCCATCACTGTCACGTAGGCAATTGACGAGTCGTTGGTGATGGCGATGCCGCGTGGATGCAGACCAACTTCGATTCGTTCGACTTCTTTATTGGTGGAGATATCAATGACTGAAACATCAAGCGAGCAAAAATTGGAGACAACGACGTACTTATTGTCTGGCGTGACAGCAAGATATTTGGGAACTGCGCCAACTTGGATCACTTGATCAATCGCCAATGTTGTTGTGTCCACCCGATAGACGAAGCTTTGGTCGCGGTCATTGCCCTGGCATGTGTCGGTTGCGCTCGGGTCCCATCCGGCGCCATACATCGCGTAATTGGAAATATAGGCGTATTTGGCATCTGGCGAGAATGCAGCTTCCACAGGAGAGCCACGAACTATTGAAGATCTGTCTGGAATATTTATACCGAAACTTGCAAGATCGACTTTGTCATCGATGGTTGCTATCAAATTGCTCTGTCGATCAAACACACTGATGTTGTGTCGATACATCATGTTTTGTGCAAAGAACACTCCGGCGCCAGAGTGCACGATGCTCTTTGGCTGCAAGTTGTCGTTGGCGATCGTGTCAACCAGCGTGAGGATTCGTTCGTCGGACCGCTTGCCGTCTGGCGCCACGAGCGTGGTAGTCGAAGTCGAAGTCGAAGTCGAAGCAGCAGCAGAAGAAGCGGGTGCATTCGAGGCCTCGCCGTTGGCGCAAGCAGTGATCCCGACAACAAGACCGATGCTGATGATGAAGCGCTTCACGCCAGTAAGGCTATGCGTCTAGAAACTCCTCGTGGCTGAGCGCTCTTGACTATTGACTGGAACAATGGTGGAATTGTGAAATGACAAATGCCACTTTTACCAGCATGGATGTGTCGACTAAAGAAGAGTGGTTAAATATTGGCGCCGAGACCGCCAAGAACCAGCCGCGAGTTGCCGAGGGAATTTTGAACATGTTGCGTGGCATGGACACGATTGTGGATGGTTTTGTTACCGATCAATTGACGCACGCACTACAGACAGCAACAATGGCCGAGCGCGCCGGTGCCGATGACGAAGTAGTGATCGCGTCTCTGTGTCACGACATTGGCAAGGCCATCAGCGTTCCCAACCATCCAGCCATTGCCGCGGCAATCTTGAAGCCGTATGTGCGACCAGAAGTGCACTTCATGATTGAGGCGCACCAAGATTTTCAGGGCCGCCACTATTACGGACATTTTGGAATGAACCCAGATGCACGCAAAAAATATGAGGGTCACCCTGCATACGACTTGGCTGCAAAGTTTGCAGATGAGTGGGATCAAAAAGCGTTTGATCCAAGTTATGACACGTTGCCGCTTGAGCACTTTGAAGATCGTGTGCGTTCGATGTTTGCAAAGCCAAAGTTTGTTGCAGCCGATTAATTCGAAATCTCGCAGTGTCTCACTGCCCATGTACGACTTTCCGGAAGTACGCGACTCAACACTCAAGTTGTTAGACGCACTAGTTGTAGCACTTTTATCATGCAGTGAAGATGTGCATGCTGAGACCCCCGATGGTTCGGTACATGAGGAACTTATGAAAATGTGGCGCAGCGACCACACAGCGCTGAGTCAGTCGTGTGGTCTACCTTTCGTGGAGGAGTTACACAAGTATGTCGATGTGGTCGGCACTTTTTTATGGACAGATGTGAGCGATGCTCAAGGTCGTTATCAGACTGTGATTGTTGCGCGCGAGGCGCTAAATGTTTCGAGCGTTGCCGAGTTGGGCGGCCTACGGCCAGTCGTGAGCAACACGCAAAGCTTGAGCGGTTGGTGCAGTCTTGGTGTAGCGCTTGCCGAGGTCACGAGCGATCCTTCATTTGTGCGACCCTTTGTGAAAAGTGGTGGACACGCTCGAAGTTTGCAGATGCTGCAAGACAACAATGCAGATTTCGCATCAATTGACGCCGCAACATTTCGACTTCTTTCTCGACACCGACCTGTGTTGACTCACGGCCTTCGTGTGATCGGGCGCGGTCCAGTCGTTCCTGCAACCCCGCTCCACATTTCAAAGACCCGCACGGCGCACCTGAGCGATGTTTCTCATGAGATTTGCGGTGTGTTTGAACGCCCAGACCTGCAAGCGGCGTTAGCCGATATCGGTATCAGTGGCTTTGTGCGCCTTGCCAATAGCGACTACAACGGCGTAATGGAACTCGTGAAAACAGCCGAGGTAGTGTTGCCACGTCGGTAAACGCAAAAAGTAAGAGCAAGAACACGTCTCATATCTAGATCGGAATATCAATGTCGGGTCCTCGTCCAGTAAAGGCGCCTACGGGCAGCAAACTCACGTGCGCTAATTGGCAAATTGAGGCGCCATATCGGATGCTGCAAAACAACCTCGACCCAGATGTGGCTGAGCGCCCAGATGATCTTGTTGTTTATGGCGGCACGGGGCGCGCAGCTCGCAGTTGGGACGCATACGACGCGATGTTGCGCACGATGACGACACTCAAACCCGACGAGACAATGCTTGTGCAGTCTGGCAAACCAGTTGGAGTATTTCGAACGCACGAGTGGGCGCCGCGAGTGTTGCTTGCAAACAGCAACTTGGTCGGTGACTGGGCAACCTGGGACGAATTTCGTCGACTAGAAGACCTAGGCCTCACGATGTACGGCCAGATGACGGCGGGTTCGTGGATCTACATCGGCACACAAGGAATCCTGCAGGGCACGTACGAATGTTTCGCAGAGATTGCGCGCCGCAAGTTTGGCAACACACTTGCAGGCACCATCACGCTCACCGGTGGTCTTGGTGGAATGGGCGGTGCTCAGCCACTTGCTATCACGATGAACGACGGTGTTGCACTGTGTGTTGATGTGGATGCGTGGCGTGTCAATCGTCGTGTTGAAACTCGGTACCTCGATGTTGTTGCGACCTCTCTTGAAGATGCGGTTGCGCAGTGTTTGGCTGCAAAAAAAGAGCGACGACGATTGTCGGTCGGGCTCGTTGCCAATGCTGCTGATGTATTTCCTAAATTGTTGGCGATGGGTTTTCCGGCCGACATCGTGACTGATCAAACAAGCGCACATGACCCGTTGTCCTATGTGCCAAACGATGTGAGTGAAGAGGCCGCAAAAAATCTGCTTGCAACAAACCCCGCCGAATACATCAGGCGATCGCGCTTGGCCATGGCCGAGCAATGTGCTGCGATGGTTGGTTTTATGGACGCTGGTGCCGAAGTGTTTGATTATGGCAACTCGCTACGTCGCGAGGCGCAGCTTGGTGGCTACGACAGAGCCTTCGATTATCCGGGCTTTTTGCCCGCATACATTCGTCCGCAGTTTTGTGAAGGACGCGGACCATTTCGTTGGGTCGCACTGTCAGGCGACCCAGCAGATATTGCGGCGACCGATGCGGCTGCGATGGAAGAGTTTCCTGACGATGAAGGTTTGGCAAAGTGGATTCACTTGGCCAAAGAACGCGTCGCGTTTCAGGGCCTCCCAGCGCGCATCTGTTGGCTCGGGTACGGCGAACGACATCGTCTCGGATTGCGATTTAACGAGATGGTGAAAAAAGGTCAACTCAAGGCACCAATCGTGATTGGTCGCGATCATTTGGATTCTGGTTCGGTGGCGTCGCCATATCGCGAAACCGAATCGATGCTCGACGGCTCGGATGCCATTGCCGACTGGCCACTCTTGAATGCACTTGTCAACACCGCGAGCGGCGCAACATGGGTGAGTATTCACCATGGCGGTGGGGTGGGCATTGGCCGCTCTATTCATGCAGGGATGGTGGCAGTTGCCGATGGCACCGATCTAGCCGCAGAAAAATTGGCTCGTGTATTGGTTGCCGACCCGGGAATGGGCGTTATTCGCCATGCGGATGCCGGATACGACAGGGCTATTGAGGTTGCCGATCAACGTGGCGTGCGCTTGCCAATGCGTGAAGGCTGAGCAGGCACCCAAA
>Ga0163199_1000443_pt1 | contig 26361 bp, 18 predicted proteins | sample PL_2010_150m_FD_113537 | JGI IMG/M metagenome (GOLD analysis project Ga0163199, IMG submission 113537) | Freshwater microbial communities from Powell Lake, British Columbia, Canada to study Microbial Dark Matter (Phase II) - PL_2010_150m | ecosystem: Environmental > Aquatic > Freshwater > Lake ...
AGCGATTTTCATCGCTCAAAAACCGCTGCGCGTAAAGGTTTCGGACTTGCTGGCTTTTCAAAGTCAACTCCTTTTCAGCTCACAACTTTCATTTTCAGACAGCCTCTAAGCCGGCATTTTCCGTGTTGGGACCGACTTTGTTGATGATGACCTCCATCCACGTGATGATTTTTTCTGGAAAGTTCAGCTTGAAAGGAGTCGTCCCATCATTGGGCAATTCGCCGACCATCGCGCTGGTGCCGTCGCTAAAGTTGATCCAGACGGCCTGCACATGGTCCGACGGATTGAGCCTGTCGAACAACCACACGGTCTCGACGGTCACCGGCTTGTCCCAGGTCAATTTTACTTTGGCGCCGGCGGTCGCATGATCTCCGGCCCACTCGGCCGCCGGGTTATCCGGGTAGCCCTGCGCCACGCCGTCCACGATCGCTTGAGGCGCATAGCCACGGGCAGACAGGGACGTTTCCACCTTGGCCGAACGCGCGAGATTTAACTTGCCTTGCAGCAGGCCGGATTGTGCTTCGAGCGCGCGCACGGATTTCATCTCCGGGAAGGCGACGCGCCGGAGGAGGTTCACGCCCATCGGCATCAGTTTCACCGGCTCGCTCTTGTCGGTTTTTCGGTTGATCAGATTTCCGGTCAGTCGCACGGGGGAGTTGATCCACGGGTTGCCTTGCGCGGCGGTTCTTGCGAACTGAAAATTCCCGCTCTCATCGTCCACGCCGTAATCCCAAAAGGCGCCGGGCTTGGGCGTGTAATCATAATCGGCAAAACCCGCCACGGGGTAGGTTCTGGTCTGCTTGATGTCGGCGGGAATCGGCAGCGCGTAAACCAGCGGGCCGCGCTTCCAATAGACTTCTCCATTGGCCATTGTCCTGCGCTCGATGTCCGGCTTGAACGAGATCGTGATGCGGTCACCCGCTTTCCATTCCTTCGTGAGCATGCGCCAGTTGCCCTCGTCGGACGCGGTGGCTCCCGGCGCCTCGACGCTCATGCTGCCCGGCCAGCCAGGGATCCGCAGGCGGATGCCGAACGTGACCGGCTCCTTTGGCGTGACCGTCATCCTCACCTCGTCCTCGAACGGATAGCCGGTGTCGGTAACAACCTTTACGTTCACGCCGCTGATCATCGTCTGGAGCTCGTTCGGTGCGTAGTCCACCGCCACCAGTCCGTCGCCGGTTGCGGTCTTCATCCACAGCTCGTTGGTGAAATACGGGAAGAACTTCAACGCGGTGACCGGGCAGCAGACCGCGACATCCTCGTGCGTGGGCGACAATTTCATCCGTCCGCCCACACCTTTGGCTGTGGCCTCGAATTGGTTGTCCACCGTGCAGTATTGAATGGCTTTGCCGTCGCGTTGCCGTGCGCCCTCGGCGGAGTTGAACGCGAGCACCTCGATCGCATCCGCCAGTTTTCCGCTGCCGGTTTTCTCCACGCCGGATTGGAGGGTGTGGAGAAACTCCAGTGAGGTGCAGTATTCGCAGCCGATGTAGGGGCTTCCGGGGCGTTCGAGGATCCCCTCGTCGCTGACACAAGAACCGCCGGCGACGAGATGGCGCTCGGCCTTCGGGAAGATGTTGGCCGCCGCCGCGCGATACTTCGCATCGCCGGTCGTGCAGGCGAGGAAGAGCGGGATGCGCATGTGTTCCATCACATGGGCGCCGTGGCCGTGAAAAGGCTTGTCCGGGTTGGAGAGGTTTCTCAACTGCATGTCGTCTTCACTGACATTCGGCGCTGCGCAATAGCCGTCGTAGAGAAATTTGGAAAACGCGACGTAGCTCTCGTCGCCGGTGAGCCGGTGCAGCCACTCGCAAACATCCACGAACATGGGATTATGTGATGGTCCGCCACAGCCCTGGATGCTTGCGGGCCAATAGGGCCTGTCCGGACCGTAATGTGAGATCGTCAGTTTGGCGGAGCGTTCGACAGCAGCGAGCACATCCTTGCGGCCGGTCAGTTCATAGTAGGCGAGAAGCCCCCGGTAGAGACATGCCTGCGTCCAGAGTTCGGCATTCTCCCCGACGATGGGCGACGCAAATCGCATCGCCTTCGGATAGATGCCGAGGTAGCCGTCGGTATCCTGCATGGCAAGGATCTGTGTGACGAGGTCGTCCGCACGGCGTTTGGCGACCGGATCGCCCGAGAGGTAGGCGGCGCGAATGAAGCCGTCGAGCCAGTTGGCGGTCGTTTCTCCGTTCCACCAATCTCCGCCGATCTTCGGCTTCACGAGCTTCGTCTTATTGCGGCTGTCGAAGATCCCGGGCTCGATGCGTTCCGTCAGTTTGTCCAGCAGCGGCCCGTAGCCGTCGGTCACGTCCGTGCGGATCTGGTCGAGCAGCCAGCCACGCGGCTGCACTTCGCCGATGCGGAGAAACTGGAATTTTCCACAGGGACGGACCGCGGGCGGTTCAGTGGCGTGAATGGCGATGCAGGAGACGGTGAGTAGAACGATGGATGCAGTGCGAGGGAGTCTGCCTTTCTTGGAATGTTGGGGAGCGAATCCCATGGGAGTGGGTTTTATTCCGCAGGCGCCTGCTTGAAGACCGCGATTTCCGAAAAGCCCGCGTTTTTGGTTTGTGGTCCGACCTTGGTGATCTCGACCTCCATCCAGTTGATGGTGCGTGGGGAAAACTTCACCCGGAGCGGAGCCTTGCCGTCATTTGGCAGTTCGCCGGCTTCGACGGTCGACCCGTCGCTGAATTTGATGCGGGCCGCCAGCACATGGTCTTTGTCGTTCGGGCGGTCAAAGAGCCAGACGCTGGAGACTTCCTCCGGCATTTCCCAGATGAGTTTGGCTTTCGTCCCGACTCCGCCGCCCTTGGCGCTCCATTCGTTGGTCTGATGATCCGGGAACCCGTCCGCCACGCCGTCAATGAGCCCTTCGCGCTTGTAGCCGGGGGCGGTTGAGGCAACCTCCACTTCGGAGTTGCGGGCCAGATTGGCATCGCTTTTCAGAAGTTCGGCCTGTCCGGCCACCTGTTTGGGAGCCATATTTTTATCGACGAAGACCGTGTGGCGCAGGATCGTGGTGCCCATGGGGACGAGGCGGACGGGTTCGTCCTTCTGCGATGTTACGTTGAGCAATGTTCCCGCCAGCGAAACCGGCGGCTTTTCCCACGGGTTTGTATTTTTCGCCAACGTCGCCCGCTCGAGGACAAATTTCCCATCGTCCTTGTCCGCCATGAAAACCCCAACCGATCCGGGAACCGGCTTGTAGTCCCAATCCGAGAACCCGGGAACAGAGTATTTTTTTGTCTCCGTGCGCTCGGACGCGATCGGCAGTGAAAAGACCAGCGGCCCGCGCTGCCAATAGATCCCGCTGCCATCGACCACGGTCTTGCGGACGACCTCGGGCGCAAAAGAAATGGTGATCTTGTCCCCGGATTTCCACTCCTTGGTGAGGATGCGCCATCCGTTCTCCTTGCGCTCCTCAGCACCGGGAGCAACGACGCTCATTGCGCCGGCCCATGACGGCTCGCGCAGGCGCAGGGTGAAATACGTGGGCTTGTCAACGCGGACGGTCATCCGCACCTCGTCGTCGAATGGATACGCCGTGTCGGTTTCAATCGTCACCATCTCCTCGTTGACCTTTGTTTCGACCTTGTTCGGCAGGTAGCCGGTGGCGACGAGGCCGGAAGCCTCCTTCATCCAGAGCCCTCCGGTCAGGTAGGGAAAAAACTTGACCGCGTTTGGCGAGCAGCAGACCGCCACGTCCTCGTGGGTCGGGGAAAATTTGAAGCGGGCCCCGCGTCCGCCCGAGCCAGCGGCCTCATACTGGTTGTCGCGCGTGCAGTATTGGGTGGCTTTACCGTCACGAAGCCGCGCACCCTGGGCCGAATTGAATGCGAGCACCTCGATCTTGTCGGCGAGGTCGGCGCGGCCGGTTTTCTGCAGGCCGGATTGCAGGCTGTTGAGCAGTTCCAGCATCGTGCAATACTCGCAGCCGATGTCCGGGTTGCCCAACCGCTCCAGAATATCCTCGTCGCTGACGCACGCGCCACCGGCGGTGAGATGCCGGTCGGTTTTCATGAAAATATTATCAACCGCCGGCTGATACTTCGCGTCGCCTGTGGCGTATGCGACGAACAGCGGGACGCGAAGGTGTTCCATCACATGGGCTCCGTGCCTTTTGAAAAGTTCGGAGGCGTTTGCGAGATGGGCGATCTGGACATCCGTGTCAAAAACGTCCTTCCGCTGGTTGTAGGTATCGTAGAGGAACTGCGCGAAGTCGGCATAGCTCTTGTCGCCCGTCAGCCGATACAGCCATTCGCACACGTCCACGAACATGAAGTCGTGTCCCGGCCCTCCGCGGACAACCCGTTCTCCCCAGTAGGGATGGTCCTTGTCGTATTTGGACATCGTGAGCTTCGCGGCCCGCTGGACTGCCTCAAGAACGTCTTTGCGTCCGGTGAGTTCGTAGTAGGCCAGGAGACCTTTGAAGAGGCAGGCCTGGGTCCAGAGTTCGCCGTTCTGTCCGGACATCGGCTGCGCGTAGCGCACGGCCTTCGGATACATGCCTAGATAGCCGTCGGCCTCCTGGAACGAGAGCATCTTGGTCACGACCTCATCGGCTCTTTTTTTGGCCGCCGTGTCGCCGGAGAGGTAAGCGAGGCGGATGAGGCCGTCCAGCCAGTTGCCGGTCGTCTCGCCATTCCACCACGACTTTTCCATCTCGGCCTTGTGGGCCGCATCAAAGGTGGAAAGATCGACCTTTGACTTGGGATTTTCCTGCGTCAGCTGGTCCATGTGAGGGCCGTAGCCTTCCTTCGCCTCGGTTTGAAGCTGTTCCTGCAGCCACCCGCGCGGCTGCACCTCCCCGAAGCGGAGGAACTGGAATTTTGCCTGCGGCGTGTCGGCGGCTGCAAGATTGCAAACGATAACGGCAAGGGCGATGGAGAGGAGTGAGAGCTTGCGTTTCATGGTGGGGTTCTTCGGGGTTTCAGAGGGGGTTATGCTATGCTTTTTGCCACAGCTTTTCGATTTCCTCGAGCGTGCGGCCTTTGGTTTCGGGAATCCATCCGAGAACAAAGACGAACGAGAGGAGGCTGACTGCGGCGTAGATCCAAAATGTGTTGGCCGGTCCGATCGCGGGGTTGTCATTCATCATCGGGAATGTCTGGGTGACGATGTAGTTGGAACTCCACATGACGAATGTCGCGACCGACATCGCCCGGCCGCGGACCTTGTTCGGGAAAATCTCGGAAAGAATCAGCCAGGTGAGCGGGCCCATGGACATTCCGAACGCGGCGATGAACAGAATCACACATGCGAGCAGCGCAATGCCGTTTTGCTGGGTGTGGAACATCCAGCCCACAAGACCGAGTGCGACGGCCTGCACTGCCGTGCCGATGAGCAGGAGGGGACGTCGGCCCGCCCGGTCCACAAAAGCGATGGCGACAAAGGTGAAGACCAGGCTCGTGAAGCCCACCCAGACGGATGAGGTAAACGCCGCGTTCGTGCTGCCTCCCGCAGTTTCGAAAATCTTGGTCGAGTAATAGATGATGGCATTGATTCCGCAGAACTGCTGGAACATCGCCAGAAGCATGGCAAGCAGCAGCGGCCGGAAATAGATTCCCGTGAAGAGTTCGGAGAATCGCCCTTCCTCATGGCTGGCCGAATCCCGGATGGCCGCCATTTCCGAGGCGGCGTGCTCCGGACCGTCCACCCTGGTCATGATGTCCAGCGCTTCTTTTTCGCGGCCCTTCTGCGCGAGCCAGCGGGGGCTTTCCGGCACGGTGAAGAGGAGAGCGATGAACACGATCGCCGGGACGACCTCCATCCCGAGCATCCAGCGCCAGCCCACCGCCGTATTCCACGCCGTGTCGCCCATGCCTTGGATGACGCTGTTGATGAAGAGGGTGATAAAAATCCCCGTCACGATGCCCAGTTGGAAAAGCGTGCCGAGCCGTCCGCGCCACTTCTCCGGCGCGATTTCGGCGATATAGACCGGGCAGATCATCGAGGACGCCCCGATCCCGAGTCCGCTGATGATGCGCGCAGCCAGGAACTGGTTGAACGTGTTCGGGATGGCCGAAAGAAATCCCGACACGGCAAAAAGGATCGCGCAGAAAAACAGCATCTTCTTGCGTCCGAACCGGTCGCTCAGGAAACCGGCGAACATCGCCCCCGGAATGCAGCCGAGAAGAGCGCTCGCAGCGGCGAGTCCCTCCTGAGTAGGGTTCAGATGCATGTGCGCCTTCAGATACGAGTTCGCGCCGTTGATGACGGCGGTGTCGTAGCCGAACAGAAAACCGCCGATGGCGGTGACGCATGTGGCAAACAGAACGTAGCGGACGGAGGAGATATTTTTGGTGCTCATAAATACATTATTCCTGACGGAGATGGAGTGTGAGGCGGAACCGGTCGCAGCGGTAATGGACAACGGCAAACTCCATCGGTCGACGGCCGGTGTCCAGCACGATGCGTTCCCGGCGAAGGTGTGGGGTGCCGGGCTCCACCGCGAGTAGACGCGCCAGCCTTCGGTCGGCCGCAACGGCGGTCAGTTCCTCCTGCGATTGATCGGCGATGATGCCGCAGTGCTCCTTGATCAGTTCGTAAAGAGGCCTCTGGAAATCGACGTGTTCCGGCAGCTTCAATCGCGGGTGCCGATCCGAGCGGGTGGGGGGAGGGAACTCATGCTTCAAATGTTTGAACAAAGTAAAAGTTCCGAGACATCACTGTCAAATGATAACGCGCCCACCACTCCGGCACGGGTGTGATCAAAAGTGGGTGAACCAGGGAGCACAGACGTCCCGCCTGTGAGGAGACAGAACATCGCAGCGAAGCCAGAGCCACACACAGGCGGGCCCGCCTGTGCTCCCTGCGCAACCCAACCGCCCCCACTTTTGATCGCGCCCATTCGCGGGGGGGGAGAAAGTTTTTTCTGCCAAGCCGCAGAATTTCCGCGTAGTGTATTCGGCTCTCATGGAAGAACACATTCTCACGGTCGGGTTGCCTTCCGGCAGCCTGATGGAGCCCACCATTTCGTTGTTTGCCAAAGCCGGGTTTTCGATCTCCGGCTCGAACCGGTCCTACCGGCCCTCGGTCGATGATCCGGAGATGCGGATCCGTCTCCTCCGGGCGCAGGAGATCAGCCGGTATGTCGAGCACGGGTATCTGGACTGCGGGATCACCGGGCGCGACTGGGTGGAGGAAAATCAATCTGATATTTTCGAGGTCGCGGGCATGGCCTACAGCAAAGTCAGCTCAAGCCCGACTCGCTGGGTGCTCGTCGTTCCCGAGGATTCCCCGATCCGCACGGTCAAGGACCTTGAGGGAAAGCGCGTCGCGACCGAGGCGGTGGGGATTACGAAGCGGTTTTTTGAGCGGGCGGGCGTCAATGCCGAGGTCGAATTTTCCTGGGGGGCGACCGAGGTCAAGGTTCCCGATCTGGTGGATGCGATCGTTGACATCACCGAAACCGGCTCCTCGCTCCGCGCAAACAAACTTCGCATCGTGGACACCCTGATGGAGTCTTATCCCGCGCTCTTCGCGGCCCACGGCGCATGGAAAGATCCCTGGAAGCGGAGAAAGATCGAAACGCTGGCGCTTCTTCTCAAAGGCGCCCTGGCCGCGCGCGATCTCGTCGGGCTCAAAATGAACCTGCCGGAAAAAAGTCTGAAAAATTTGCTTGAGGCGCTGCCCGCATTGAGGAATCCTACAGTTTCGCCCTTGGCACAACCCGGATGGGTCGCCATCGAGACGGTGATCGAAGAGAAAGTCGTCCGCGAGATCGTTCCGCAGCTGAAAACGCTCGGGGCCGAGGGGATCATCGAGTATCCGCTCAACAAAGTAGTTTACTAGCAGTCCCGCAAACCCATGGGTTCCTTAAAGAAGACAAGAAAAGCGAAAATCGCGAAGCACAAGCGCCGCAAGCGCATGAAAGAAAACCGCCACAAGAAGCGGTTGCGCTACAAGTCGTAAGCCAGCCGCGGCCAGGTCGCCGCGCACCGACGTTTTCCGCAGATGCCGGGGTCTTCCTACATGGGAGACTCCGGGCTTTTTTGTGCCCGGCTATCCGGCGGGGTCAGTATCCGGCTTTGGTCAGGCAGGCTGAAGCCGCTTTCGGATCAGGAGTCGAGTTTTCTGGAGATCCGCTCGCAGACGGTCTTCAATGCCTTGACCCGGGCATACCACTTGAAATTCGCGGGAATCACCGTCCAGGGGGCTTCCGGCGTGGAGGTTTTCTCGAACATATCCTGCGCCGCCTCATTGTGCTCGTGCCAGTGCCGTCGGTTCCGCCAGTCCTCCTCGCTGATTTTCCAGTGCTTGTAGGGGTCCGCCTCCCGGCGTTTGAACCGGCCCAACTGCTCGTCTTTCGTGATATGGAGGTAGAGCTTGATCAGGATCGCCCCGTCGTCGGCGAGCGTCTTTTCAAACTCGTTGATCTCCCGATACGCGCGCTTCCACTCCGGCTCGGAGCAGAATCCCTCCACTCGCTCGACCAGCACCCGGCCATACCACGAGCGGTCGAAAATCACGAGATCCCCGTGCGAGGGAAGTTTGGTCCAGAACCTCCACATGTAGTGGTGACAAAACTCCTCGGGGGTCGGCTTCACGATGGAGTAAACCCGCACGAGGCGGGGGTCCAGGCGCTCGACCACCCGCTTGATCGCGCCCCCCTTGCCAGCCGCATCCGGCCCCTCGAGCACAAGAATCACCGAGTTCTTTTTTTCGCGGAGCCGCAATTGCATCCCCAGCAACTGCAGTTGCAGCTGCTTCATCTGCTTTTTGTAGTCCTCCTGCTCCAGTGATTTCGACTGGTCCAAATCATCCAGGTGGATGCGTTCTTTGTTGGCCATGGGTGTGAATAAGTTTCCACCGCACATAAACGGATTTCGCCCGGCGGGGAAGCGCCGAAAACGGGAATATTCACATTCTCCGCCTGCGGCGCATCACCCGGAGCGCCTGGGATGGCATCAGGCCGCAGCTGCTGTCGCCCGGCGGAATTTTTGCCGGTGGAGAGAATCCTTGAATCCTTGAGCCTCCCATTTTTGTTTTTGACACCTGCATTGCACGAGCTAGTCTTTCCCTCCTGCCCGGATCGGGGGGAGAATCGCTGTCCGTTTTCGCAGAGGCGACAACGGCAAGCGTTTGTCACCCATTTTCCGGCGAAACAAACAAACCGCCACACGATGTTCAAAACATGCGGCTCCGGCCGCCAGATGCCCATGTAGCTCAGTTGGTAGAGCACGTCCTTGGTAAGGACGAGGTCACCGGTTCAAACCCGGTCATGGGCTCCACGAATATCGGTCGCAAACAATCAACAACAAAAACTCAAGATGGCTAAAGAACAGTTCCAGAGAAACAAACCGCACTGCAACATCGGCACAATCGGCCACGTGGATCACGGCAAGACGACCCTGACTGCGGCGATCACGACCGTCCTCGCCAAGACTGGCGGGGCAACCGCCAAGAAGTATGACGAAATCGATGCCGCTCCCGAAGAGAAGGAGCGCGGCATCACGATCAACACGGCCCACGTCGAATACGAGACCGCGAAGCGCCACTACGCGCACGTGGACTGCCCCGGACACGCCGACTACGTCAAGAACATGATCACGGGTGCCGCCCAGATGGACGGCGCGATCCTCGTGGTGAGTGCGGCTGACGGCCCGATGCCGCAGACCCGCGAGCACATCCTGCTCGCCCGCCAGGTCGGAGTGCCTTCGATCGTTGTCTTTATGAACAAGGCGGACATGGTGGACGACAAGGACCTCCTCGACCTCGTCGAGATGGAAGTCCGTGAACTCCTCACCAAATACGAGTTCCCCGGCGACACCATCCCGATCGTCAAGGGCAGCGCGCTCAAGGCGCTCGAAGGCGACGCCGCCGGCGAGAAAGCCATCGCGGACCTCATGGCGGCCGTGGATGAATACATCCCGCAGCCGGAGCGTCCGAAGGATCTGCCGTTCCTCATGCCGGTCGAAGACGTGTTCAACATTGAAGGTCGCGGCACCGTGGCCACCGGACGCGTCGAGCGCGGCATCCTCAAGAAGATGGAGGAAGTCGAGATCGTCGGTCTGCGCGACACCAAGAAGACGACCGTCACCGACATCGAAATGTTCCGCAAGCTTCTCGACAGCGCCGAAGCCGGCGACAACGTCGGGGTTCTCCTGCGCGGAACGAAGAAGGAGGAAATCGAGCGCGGCCAGGTCATCGCCAAGCCGGGTTCGATCAAACCGCACAAGAAGTTCAAGGCCGAGGTTTACGTCCTCAGCAAGGACGAGGGCGGCCGTCACACGCCGTTCTTTACGAACTACCGTCCGCAGTTCTATTTCCGCACGACCGACGTGACGGGAACCGTGAGCCTGCCGGAAGGCGTGGAAATGGTCATGCCTGGCGACAACGTCTCCATCGAGGTCGAGCTCATCACTCCGATCGCCATGGAGAAGACGATCCGCTTTGCGATCCGCGAGGGCGGCCGCACCGTTGGAGCGGGCCGTGTTGCCGACATCCTTGACTGATCAGCTATAACGGTAATTTCCAAAGGTCAGTAGCTCAATTGGTAGAGCACCGGTCTCCAAAACCGGGTGTTGGGGGTTCAAGTCCCTCCTGACCTGTGGATTTCTCCTCCTCCCGCCCTACACGATGTTTTCCAAACTCCGCAAATTCATGTCCGAGGTCCGCGTGGAACTCGGCAAGGCCCAATGGCCGTGGGATCCGAATGAAAAGGGCTTCCGTCGCTACAAGGAACTCACCGATTCCACGGTGGTCGTCCTCGTCGCGATGCTCATCCTCGGCGGATACATCGCGTTCTTCGATTTTATTCTCATCAATGTGGTCAGCTTCCTGACCCACCCCTAATTTTTATCTCATGGCATTAGACCCGAAAGACCAGTGGTTCGTCGTGCATGTTCTCTCCGGATTCGAGCAGAAGGTGCAGAAAGAAATCAACCGCCGCATCCAGACCGAGGAGATGGGAGACCTTGTTTACGAGGTGCTCATTCCCACCGAGCGCGTCCAGGAAATCAAGCGCGGCAAGAAGACCGAAACCACCCGCAAGTTCTTTCCGGGCTACCTGATCATCAACATGCACCTGCTCGACGAGAACAACCAGCTCGTTGAGAAGACATGGTATTTCATCAAGGATACCAATGGTGTCCTCGGTTTTGCCGGCACCAAGGACCGCCCGATCCCGATGCGCAAGAAGGAGGTCGAAAATCTCCTCGCCCAGGTGCGCGAGCGCGAGGATACGGTCAAACCGAAAATCAGTTTTGAGGTCGGCGACAAGGTCAAGGTCGCTGACGGTCCGTTCCAGAACCAGAACGGAATCGTCGAGGAGATCGATCCCGAGCGCGGGAAGCTGCGCGTTTCCGTCAGCATCTTCGGGCGCGACACTCCGGTGGATCTGGAATACTGGCAGGTCGAGAAGGCCTGACCTGCCCGGGGCTTTTTCCCCCGGCGGGATGAGGCCATTCCCTGATTGGCTATTTGACGGTGAAGGTCAGCGTGACGGGGGATGAATCTCCGTCGCAGGCCAGCTCCCACACACGGCCTTTGCTGCCGACGACTTCCAGAAGTCCCCCGCCGAATTCCCCATCCCCTTGACCGGACTGCTTTCCGTTTCCAGTTTTGAGCCAGTCCGCAAGCGCTCCGGACATGAGGGCTCCCGGTTTCCCGTCGGCTTCATGGGAGATGACGGAAAAGACGCCCGTTTTTCCAAGTTTTGAAAGGTCGAATTTCAACCGGCCATCCATGGCCCAGACATTGTCGCCTTTGAGAAAAACCCGGGCCAGGCTGTCCTGATTGGCGACGAACTCCAACGTGCCTTTGGGAGTGACCCTCAAAGAGGCGAGATTGTTTGAGATCGCCTCGCCGTGAAGAACAAGAACACCTTCCCCTCCCTTTGCATCATCCGAGAAGCCTCCGCCAACGACGAGCATTCCGGAATTGGCGAAATGAGCGTTGATTGCCCCGCCGTCCAGCACGGTGAGTTGTCCGGACTGCTGCCGGCCGTTTCCCCCGATGCTCAGGTTGCCAAACTTCAAGACCCCGCCTTCTGGCACAGTTAAACAGGCTGCGCCGGATATAAAAATGTTGCCGGGATCGCCGGCCCACTGGCGATCCACGAGGGCCGGCTGGTCGATATTCGTCGCGCCGGCGACATCCACGCGCTCGTTGGCGGCGGGAAGGTTACCTCCGCTCCAGTTCGCGGGGTTTGAAAACAACGAGTCGCCCCCTTCGTTGGTGAATATCGCCCCCTCGATGCGGGCAAGTCCTGAAAAGCAGGCGGCCGCCGCCAGCGCGCGGGAGAGCAACGGGAGAGGTTTCACAAGGCCACGCATAGCGTGCAAAATGAGGATTTCAACCTAAAGTCCAACAGGAGAGCCTTCCGGGAGCGGCTCAGCCGGTTGTTCTTAGGCCACTTGCGATGGCATTGACGCTGAGGAGCACATCGCGGAGAAGAGCCTGTGCCTCGTGCGGAGATGAGATGGTGGAACTGCGCCAGCGTTTCAGCAATTCCACCTGATGAATGTGAAGACCGCGGAGAGCCGTGTCCCGCAAGGCAAGGGTTTTCAGCATGCGGGGACGGCGGGTTTCCAGACTGCCGCCGAAGACCGCGGCAAGCATTACTCTGGTTTTGTCGAATTCCCCGAGAATGATTTCCAGCAGTGCCTCCCTGGCCGGGGCGTCCGTTACGAGACCGGCATAGAGGCTCATCATTTCCCGGTCCGCACTCGCAATGTTCGTCTCCGCGTTGGTCAGGACGTAATACAGAAACGGTGAGGATTTCAGCGAACCGGCCAGCCGTGCGAAAAGGTCCTGATGTTCGCTGGACAGGCTCTGCAGCGCCGAGCCCACCCCGAACCAGCCGGGCAGGTAGTGCCGGCACTGGTTCCAGCCGAACACCCACGGAATTGCACGGAGATCGGAAAGCGTGCGCTGTCCGGTCCGCCGGGCGGGACGCGAACCGATCCGGCTCGCCTCGAGCGCGTCGATAGGCGTGGCCCCGGAAAAATAGGTCATGAATTGCGGATGACCGATGAGCTGTGAATACGCCGCGCGGCTTGTGATTGAAAGGAACTCACAGATCTCCGGGAACACCTCATTCGCGGATTCCGGGTGCTGGCCGAGCGAAACCCCGGCCACCCCGGCCTGGAGTAGTTCGAGATTGTAAACGGCCGAATCCAGGTTGGAGTATTTCTGCGGGATGGTTTCGCCTTGCTCGGTCAGCCGCAGATCCCCCTGCACCGACCCGTGGGGCAATGCATCGAGGAAACGATGAGTGGGACCCGCGCCCCGGCTGATGGTTCCGCCACGCCCGTGAAAGAAGCGGATCTTTGTTTCCGCGGCTGCTCCCGTGGAGGAGAGAGCCGCCTGAGACTTGTGCAGAGCCCATTGGCTGGAAAAAATCCCGCAGTCCTTGTTGCTGTCGCTGTATCCGATCATCACCTGCTGGACCGGGCGTTCCTGCCGGAAAGAAAGGACCTGCATCCGTTCGGATTTCTGGAAGACCAAGCTGCGTGCGGTCACCGGATGGGCAAGGAACTCCTGCACAATGCCCGGACCCATTTCCAGGTCTTCCAATGTTTCAAAAAGCGGGACGACCGGAATTCCGCATAGCAATCCCTCCGGCGTCCAGCGGGCGAGACCGGCCTCCCGGGCCAGAAGGTAAACCACCAGAAGGTCGGACAGGCGGCGGGTCATGCTGACAATCAGCGCGCCGATTCCCTCCAGTCCGTGGCTGTTAATGTGTGTGCGGAGGACCGAGTAGCATGACAGGACGTCATCGGCATGCTTGCCGCATTTCGCGCCGGATCCCAGGAACGGCCGCGGCGAAGCGAGTTCCGCATTGAGAAATTTCAGGCGACGGTCTTCGTTCCACTTGGAAAAACCATGGTCGGCGGCTCCGCTTTCCTTGAGCAGTTCATCCATTGCGAGGTCGTGAAAGCGGCTGTTCTGCCGGATATCGAGCGCAGCAAGATGAAATCCGAACACGTCGAGTGCCCGGCGAACAGGCAGCACCGCGGTGTCGGCGAGCCGCCCCGCTCCCACCGCATAAAGCGAATCGGAGAGTTTCGCGAGATGCACATCCATCTCCAGCGGCGTGTGGTAATGCCTGGCCTTTTCCTCAAGCGAATAATCCTCCCCGGGCAGCGGGGTCATGGGAAGTTTCGACTGGAGAAGGAGGACAAATTGACGCCACGGTTCATCGGAATGCTGCCGGGCGAGGATTTCCGCGAGCTCGGGATTTTCCGACCAGAGCTCCACAAGGACTTTGTCGAGCTCCGCGGGGGCCTCCTGAAAATTGCTTGAGAGCGGAAGCTTGGCGGCGAGTTCGGACAGCTGCCGCCGGATGACCAGCAGCGCGTTCAACCGCAGCTTCTGCAGAGTTTCCGCTGTCACCCCGGCCGTGACCAGGGGATGCCCGTCCCGGTCCCCTCCCACCCATGTTCCAAAGCGCACCTTCGGCCAGACATGAGGGTCTTCCAGAAGAGTCGGATCGAAGTTGCACGAGCGCCAAGCCTGGTGGAGGCGCTCGTCCAGCCGCGCAAGCGCATACGGGAAAACCTCCCGCAGATAAAAAAGCACGCCGCGCCGCTCTCCCGGGACGTCCGGTTTCTCCAGCAAAATCTCGCCCGTGCGCCACAGTCTCTCAAGAACCACCTTGATCTCGTCGCGGAGAGCGTCCCGCTCAAGCGGAGTCATCTGGCTGTTGTCGCGGGCGGTCAGCAGCCGGTAGATCATCCTGTGCTGCTCCAATACGGCCGCGCGCTTGGCCTCGGTCGGGTGCGCTGTCAGGACGGGTTCGATCCGGATCTGGTGCAGCGAAGCGGCGATCTCCTCCGCAGAAAGCCCGGCATCCTTGAGGCGTTGGAGCTCCTGCGCCCAAAGGCCCGGCTCGTCCGCCGGGCCGTTCTCAATCTCGCGAAGCCTGCGGGTCCGGGCGGATGCGCCCTCTTCGACCATGTTCAAAAGTTGAAATGCCATCGAGCACGCCTGCTCGACTCCGTCAACGCGACCATCCTTCGTCCCGATCCAGGGGAGTCGGGCCGCCACCTCTTCCTGTCCGAGTTCGCAAAGAACCTCCCGCAGGCAGCCCATCAAAAATTCCAGATCCGCACTGATCTTCTCAAACCCCGAAGCGATGTATTCAGCAGTCGTCTTCACCCTCCTCTTATGTTTGCCAATTTTGTAAAAAATGCAACCGCTGGATGCGACGCTGCTTTTCCCGGTTGCGACCGGTTGTTCCGCTGGAGGAGCGTTTTTCCTTCCGTGTTCGGGATTCCCGGCTTGCCAAAGGGTTTGGGGAAGTTTAGCAGAGAGGTTCAATGGCAGCAGCAAATGATCTCCGCAAAGGCATGGCGATCCGTTACAACGGAAACCCGGCCATCGTTCTCGACGTCCAACACCGTACCCCGGGAAACCTCAGGGCATTTGTGCAATGCATCATCCGCTACATCGGCACCGGAAAGTCCGCCGACATCCGGTTTTCCTCGACGGAAAAAGTCGATCTGGTGGATGTCAACCGGCAGCAGTTGGAATTCAGCTATGCGGACCATCAGGGCTACCATTTCATGGATCCGGAGAATTTTGAGACGATCACCCTGCATGATGACCTTGTTGCCGAGGGAAAAGATTATCTGGTGGAGAACCTCAAGGTCGAGGTGCTGAGCATCGAGGGCCGCCCGGCGCAGGTTCTGCTACCTTCCTCCGTCAGCCTCAAGGTGACCGAGTCGGCTGAGGGAATCCGGGGGGATTCCGCGAACAATGTTCAAAAGCCGGCGACTCTCGAGACCGGTAAAGTGATCAACGTGCCCCTTTTCATCAAGGAGGGGGAACTGATCAAAGTCAGCACGGCCGACGGCTCCTATCTGGGCCGGGCATAACCCCGCCGTGGCCGGAAAACGCCGCCCCCAGCGCAACAAGCCGGTCCGTTTTCATGCTGCGATTGCCGGAGCCATTCCGGAACACGTCCCCACGCGCTGGGTGAAATTCGTTGTCGGGATTTTCCTGCTCCCGCTGGCGTGGATTCTGACGCAGACATTCTTTACCGCTTTCGCGCGAACGACCGTCCGCGACGCGTTCTGGATCACCGAGGAGTTCTGGTTTTTTTCGCTCGGGTCGGTCCTGTGGCTCGTTGCGTTTTTCGGCCTGCCCCGCCCGCTGTGGATGTATGTCTTCGGCCACGAGCTGACCCACGCGTTGTGGGTTTATCTGATGGGCGGCCAGGTCCACCGGTTCCGCGTCACGAAGGAGGGCGGGCATATTCTCACCGACAAGACGAATACCTGGATCGCCCTCGCCCCGTATTTTTTCCCAATCTACAGCCTGCTCGTGATCGCCATCTACGGCATCGCGGCCATTTTCATCGATGTGACTCCATACCGTCAGCTTCTCTACGCATTGATCGGGCTCACCTGGGCGTTCCATCTTTCCTTTACCTGCTGGATGATTCCCAAGGGTCAGCCTGACCTCACCTACGGAGGGACCTTCTTTTCCCTCGTGCTGATTTACCTTCTCAACCTGGCGCTCTTGGCTGTTCTCCTGATCATCGCATCTCCCGGGGTTTCCTGGACGGGATTCGCGCGGGATCTCATCAGGAACTCGGCGGAATTTTCCCACCAGATCCTGCGTCTTGCCGCGAAGATATAAGGAACATCGGTTCCTTCCGGGGGTTCCGGATCCGCAAAAACATTCAAAATGCGCCTTGTCGCGTGACGCGAAAGAGATATTGTTTTCAACCCACGCCAGGGTAGCTCAGCGGTAGAGCAGGGGACTCATAAGCCCTTGGTCGGGAGTTCGATTCTCCCCTCTGGCACCAACAATCCATTATGGCCAATACCAAATCTGCAGCTAAGAGCGCGCGTCAAACCTTGCGCCGCCGTGAACGCAACTCAGGAGTCATCACCGGGCTCAAATCCGAACAGAAGAAGTTCCGCAAGGCGCTTGCCGACGGCAAGCCCGATGTCGTGAAGGCGGAGTTCGTCAAATTGACTTCGGCGCTGGACAAAGCCGCCAAGCGCGGAGTGATCCATCGCAACGTGGCCGACCGGAAAAAAAGCCGGCTGACAAAAGCCCTCTCAAAGGTCAAAGTCTGACGCTGGCGGAATCCGGCTTTTCGCCCTTCGCGGGGACGGTGGCCGGAAAAAGAACTTCGTACGGCTATTCAGCCGCGCGATCCCGGCAGATCCAGCGGGTGTCGCCCAGACCTTTTTTGAATGCCTCAAGGGCCGCCGGTGACGAATTGATCCGGAGATTGCTGAAGGATCCGTCCTCGTTCTGCCAGCGTTCGTGCCAGTAAACGGCGGCCTTGATGCGCGGGTATCCGGGAATGAGCGTGAACGCGTCGCTGAACCATTTCGCCTTGTCTCCGGCTTTCGGAAATTCTCCGACGCCGAATTCCGCGAGCATCACGGGCTTGTCCGGGTCGAGCGCCGTGATCTCCTTGTATGGCCAGGCCAGTAGGTCGCCAAATTCCGCCCAGTTTCCATCTTCACGGAACTGCTTTCCGTAAACGCTCAGGCCGAGCCAGTCCACATAGTCGGGCCCCGGATAATACGAGGCCATGAGGTTCCAGTAATCATTGACTGCGGGGAAGGCGTTGACGTGATAAACCCACAGGACATTGTGCGCTCCGCGCGCTCTGACCCGGTCCACGACGTATCTCCAGGCATTCTTGAAAACGTCGGGGCCGCCTTTCTCCGCGCCATAATACGCGCCAGACCAGGGGAACCAGTCGCCGTTCATCTCGTTGCAGAATGAGACCAGGAATGGCTTTCCGAACGCCTTCGCGCCGTCCGCCCAGGAATCGATATAAGCATCCCACTTCCCCGCGAGAATCTCACGGAGTGAGAATTTGTCCGGCCCCTTGTTCTGGTCGTAGGGTTTGTCCCAGGGCGACCAGAAGACGAGGGGGACGGCTCCGTGCCGGTCGATCAGCGAGAGGTTGGCGGATGGAAAGCTCTGCTCCCCCCAGTAACTTGAGGAGGCGATGATGACGGGGGATTTTCCGGCAAGTTCCTCGAAGTTTTCGATGCCTTCCAAAGTGACGTTATCCTCGGTCTCGCCGAAATCCATGTAGGCACCGAAACAGACGCCGTTCTTATCCAGGAGGGAGGCGCTTTCCTCTCCGGCGAAAGCCGGCGCTGCAAGCAGCAGTCCGATTAAGAATATGCGCCCGGTCATGGGATGGAAATCGAGGCGGTTCGCTGAAGTTTTCCCCATCCCACCCAGGCACCGCGCACGGCTTGCACAATGGATTTCCAGATGACGTAGCTCAGCAGGGGGCGATAGATGAACCTTTGAGGAATGATCCTCAAAGCGTCCCTGAGCGGCAGACCTTCCATCCGGACCGCCGTCGCGGCAAGCACCACGTCGCAGCCGAGGAACGCGAGAAAATACGGGAGGATATCTCCCGAGTGGCCCATCAGGATGGATTGCAGGAAGAGGATGTCGATGAACGGGGAAAAGGCGACCAGGGCGACCTGGAAAAACCAGATCCCGGGAAGGCTGAACCAGCCGAGCGCCTTGAACCGCGGGTTGAACATGATGTCGCGGTGCTTCCATGTGCACTGCAGCGTGCCGTAGGCCCAGCGGAATCTCTGTTTGGCCAGAGTGGAAAATGTCTCCGGTGCTTCGGTATGGGCGATCGCTTTCGGCTGGTATTCGATCCGGTATCCGGCCTTGTGGATCGCAAGAGTCAGGTCGGTATCCTCCGCCAGCGTTTCGTAGGAGAATCCCCCCGCCGCCAGAATGGCGGATCTGCGGATCGCGCTGATGGCTCCCGGAGCGACCGTGATGCAGTTCCATGCGGCATAGGCCCTGCGGTCGAGATTGAACCCGCTGACGTATTCCAGATCCTGGCATCGCGCGAGGAATGTCCGGAGGTTTCCCACACGGGCATGCCCCGAAACCGCCCCGATGGCCGGATCATGGAATGCCGCGACGAGATGGCGGATGGCATCCTTCTCGAAGCGCGTGTCGGCATCGACAAAGACCAGAATTTCATTCTCCGTGGAATTTACTCCATTTTGCAGGGCATGAGCCTTGCCCTGATTTGGCTGGGTGATCAGGCGGACCCTCGGATCTCCCGTCGCAGAAACCGCCTCTCCCGTCCGGTCGGACGAGCCGTCATCCACGACGATGACTTCCATTTTTCCGGAGTAGTCGGAAGCCAGAATCGATCCGATGGTTTTTGCGATGACCTTTTCCTCGTTAAACGCGGGGATGAGAACCGAGACGCACGGCTCCGGGAAGGACGGCTGGTCCGGCGGCGGCTTGTGCAGGCGTGAAAGAATCACGACAAGGACCGTCCGGGCGAGAACGAGAATCGTCCCCAGGACCAGAAACGCGCGCACGAAGTCCTGGAGCAGGTGCAGGATTTGAAATCCGATTCCGCTCGCGAACGAGTGGAAATTGATTTTTTCCGTCGTCACGGAAGGCATGATCCGGGCCTCGTCAATTCCGAGGAGTTCCCCGATCGTAAGGATCCGGTCGCCTCGCTCCCGCAGGTAGTCTATGAGGGAGGGAAGCGCGTCGAGCGTGGCGCTGCGATCTCCTCCTCCGTCGTGCAGCAGGATGATGTTTCCTTTGCCGCGGTCGGCCTTCACCAGCTTGAGGAGCTCTTCCGGACCGGGCTTCTGCCAGTCCCGAGGGTCGATGTTTTCGAGAACGGTCAGGTATCCCTGCGACTGGGCGATCTCGATGGGGACGAGTTCCTCAAGATCGGTGGGCTGGGAGTCGGCATTGTATGGGGGGCGGAACAGGGTGGTGGATCGTCCTGTTAACGATTCGATCAGGCGCTGGGTGGCATTCAGCTCCAATCGGACAATGGAAGCGGGTTCCTCGGCGAGGTTGCTGTGCGTGAACGAGTGGTTGCCGATCTCGTGCCCCTCGGCGATGATTCGTCTGATGATGTCCGGGTAGCGCTCGGCTTCACCGCCGACGACGAAGAATGTGGCTTTGACGCCTTTTGCTTTAAGGATGTCGAGGATGGCCGGCGTCCATTCCGGATCCGGGCCGTCATCAAACGTGAGGGAAACATTCTCCGCTTGGTCTCCACCCATGCGAAAGAGAGTCGGGTGCGACGGAGGTTCCTCATAACTCGACGAGATGGCGCCTTCCGGGTTCCGGGAAAAACTGCGCCGTCCTTCCGCTGTTGTCGGGTCAAGGCTGACCACTTCGCCTTTTCCGATGGACGTGATGGTTTCCCCGTCCTCGATCGAGCGGCCGAGCATTTCCGGGGCTATGTCGGTCTGCGCGCCGATTGTCTTCCAGATCGCCGGATCCTCGAGTCCCAGGCGATTGACGATGACCCCGCCCAGTCCGTAGGCGCGGACCGCATTCCATTCGTTGGCGAACGAAGCCGCGTCGAGGAACCAGACGTCGTGGCCTTTTCCCTCGTAGTAGTAGGAAAACCAGCCGTTGAATGTCGGGGCATCATCTCTGACGCTCGTGCAGCCGGCATTTCCCGCCCGGCTCATCGCATCGGCAAAGGAAATCTGCTCGCCCGCCACGGAACCCTCCTCCCAGTCGGAGCCGTAGCTGCCGAGGGAGGCGATCCATTGTCCCGGTTCTCCGCAGTGGCTGATGACTTCGACCCAGCCGTCAAACCAATCCTGCGAGGCCAGCGGGCCCGCGGGGTCGCCTTCGCCGTTTTCATCGTGAAGGAGCGCGACAAAGTGGTCCACGTGGGGCGAGAGTCGGTCGAAATCCCATGCGGCAAAGGTCGAGTCCATCGTGACGCAAAGCCAGGTTTTTAACCCCATCTTTTTGAGGCCGTCCGCGATGAAGATGACCAGATCCGAAAGCTCGTTGTCCTCGCCGGCGTCCACTTCCTCCCAATCCAACACGACTCCGGAGGCACCGGCTTCCTTGAGGAGTCCGGACAGTTTGGTCACAAAAAGCTCCTTTTTCCCGTCGTCCGCCCGCATGAGGGATTCGACGGCCTCGGGGATCCTTCGGCTGCCGTTCAAATTTGTCAAAACCGGCATGATTTTGAGACCCTTTGGAGGCTGAATCCGGTCGAGTGCGGCATCAGAATCCTCCTGGGGCCCCTCTTCAAGATCCGTGAACGAGAGCCATTCCGGGCACAGGTGGGTCAGCAGATTCTCATGCAGTTTCAGAGAGCGGATGGCGTCCTCATCCCAGCCTGCGAAAAATGCGGCTTTGATTCCGGCGTTACCGCCACGCGCGGGACCCACGGGTTTGGGAGCCGGCTTTTCCCTGGCCAGCAACTTCAGAAGAACCCTGTCCTTGTTGCTCCCCGCCGGCAGAGTGGCGTTTTTTTGGTAGGCGCGGATCTGCTGCTTGAGGTTTTTCAGCGAGTTCGGGGAATCGAGCGCGGGAGCAACAAAAAGGGCCCGGAAAAACAACCCCAAGCCGATTGCCGCGAGGATCGCTCCAAGGCACGCGAGGATTTTGAAACGCACCCAGCGCCCCCCCCCGACATCCTGGAATACAAATCCGTGTTTTCGCATGTGAGCCGGTCCGGGCTGCCCGGACCGAAAAGATTTAACAAATTATCATATCACGCGCCCTACTGGATATCAAGGCGATCCGGCGGCCTTGTGGTGCCGCCGATTTCATCTTCCGGACCGGGGAATCCGCAGCCGCTATTCATTGCGCCTGACGCCGCCTATGGGCACATGGGTCAGGAGGCGGTGATGAGTTGGCGAAGGACGAATGGCAGGATCCCGCCGTGGCGGTAGTAATCGACCTCGATCGGGGTGTCGATCCGGAGCTTCACCGCAAGGGATTCTAATTTTCCATCCTTGCGGGTGATCGTAAGGGTCACGTCCTGCCGTGGCTGGACGTCCTCGCCGAGTCCGGTGATGTCGTAGGTTTCCGTCCCGTCCAAGCCAAGCGACTGGGCGGTGACACCGTCGGGGAATTGCAGCGGGAGCACTCCCATGCCGACGAGATTGGAGCGGTGGATCCGTTCGAAGCTCTGGGCGACGACGGCTTTGACGCCGAGCAGGCGCGTCCCCTTCGCGGCCCAGTCGCGGCTTGATCCCGTTCCGTATTCCTGTCCGGCGAAGATGACAAGCGGGGTTCCGGCAGCCTGATATTTCATACAGGCGTCGTAGATGCTCAACTGCCCGCCGTCCGGTTGGTGGATCGTGAGTCCGCCCTCCACTCGGGTTCCGTCGGCCTTCGGCGGGATCATGAGGTTTTTGATCCGGACGTTGGCGAATGTTCCGCGCGTCATCACCCGGTCGTTGCCGCGGCGGCTCCCGTAGCTGTTGAAGTCAATGGCCTTGATGCCGTTTTCAACAAGGTATTTTCCGGCTGGTGAGCTGGGCTTGATCGCTCCGGCGGGAGAAATGTGGTCGGTGGTGACGGAGTCCCCGAAGATTCCCATCGCGCGGGCGCCGGTGATATTTGCGATCGTGCCGGCCTCCATTCCGAAGCCTTCGAAGAACGGGGGTTCCTGGATGTAGGTGCTCGCCCGGTCCCATTCGTAGATCTGTCCGGTGCTGGCAGGCACCTCGTTCCACTTCGGATTCTGCTCGGCGAATCCCGTGTAGAGCTTCTGGAAGACTTCCGGCTTAAGGGCGGACTGCATCTCGGTGCGGATTTCCTCCAGCGACGGCCAGATGTCTTTGAGATATACATCCACGCCGTCCTTGTCTTTTGCGATCGGCTCTTTCGACAGATCGATATCGACGCGGCCCGCGAGGGCAAAGGCGACAACGAGGGGAGGGGACATCAGGAAATTTGCACGGATGTTCTGGTGGATGCGGGCCTCGAAATTCCGGTTGCCCGAGAGGACTGCCGCCGTGACGAGGTCGTTCGCGACGATGGCGGATTCGATCTCCGGGTTGAGCGGACCCGAGTTTCCGATGCACGTCGTGCACCCGTATCCCACGATCTGGAAGCCGAGCTGGTCGAGGTAGGGCTGGAGGCCGGATTTTTCTAAGTAATCCTTCACGACCCGCGAGCCGGGCGCGAGTGATGTCTTGACCGCGGGATCGACGCTGAGCCCGCGTGCGACGGCTTTTTTCGCGAGGAGACCCGCGCCGAGCATGACGCTCGGATTGCTGGTATTCGTGCAGCTCGTGATGGCGGCGATGAGGACGCTGCCGTCGCGGAGCGTGCTGTCCTGCTTGTGATATGGCGACGAGGGAAGGTCCTTGAGCGGGTCGGGGGTAGGCCGGTCGGCGACCATCTCGGATTCGTCGGACGACAAGGCCCCGCTGACCTTGACGTTCGCGCTGCGGCCGAGATCGGCGGCGGATTTTCCATAGCCGCCTTCGGAGACCGGCCTGGTGAGGAGCGATGCGAAGGTGTTTTTGAGGTCGGGCAGGTTGATCCGGTCCTGCGGGCGCTTCGGTCCCGCGACGCCAGGCTGGACGGTCGAGAGGTCGATGTCGATGTCCACGCTGTAGGCGATGTCGCCTTTCTTCGGCATGCCGAAAAGATTCTGCGCGCGGAAATAATTTTCGAACGCACGGCACTGGGCGTCGGTGCGGCCGGTCGCCGCAAGGAAGTTAACCGATTCGGAATCGACTGGGAAGAAGCCCATCGTCGCGCCGTATTCGGGTGCCATGTTCGCGATCGTGGCGCGGTCGGTGAGCGGCAGCGTTGCGGCGCCGTCGCCGTAGAATTCCACGAATTTTCCGACGACCTTGGCCGCGCGGAGGAGCTGGGTCACATGGAGGGCGAGGTCGGTCGCGGTGACTCCCTCGCGCAGGCGGTTCGTCAGGTGGACGCCGACCACCTCCGGAGTCAGGAAGTAGACCGGTTGACCAAGCATTCCAGCTTCCGCCTCGATGCCTCCGACCCCCCATCCCACAACTCCGAGGCCGTTGATCATCGTCGTGTGGGAATCCGTTCCGACCAGCGTGTCGGGGTAATAGATGTCTCCGGATGCGGATGGCGAGGAAAGGACGCCCTTGGCAAGATATTCCAGGTTGACCTGATGGACAATGCCGATCCCGGGAGGCACGACGCCGAATGTCTGGAAAGCCTGCTGGCCCCACTTCAAAAACTGGTAGCGCTCGCGGTTCCGCTTGAACTCCATTTCCAGGTTCAGCCGGAGCGCATCCGCCGAGCCGTAGAAATCGACCTGCACCGAGTGATCCACGACGAGGTCCACCGGCACGAGCGGCTCGATGATCGCGGGGTTGCCGCCGAGACTTTTGACAGCGCTGCGCATCGCGGCGAGGTCAACGAGAAGCGGCACCCCGGTGAAGTCCTGCAGGACGATGCGCGCGACAACAAACGGAATCTCTTCCGTCGCCGGTGCCTTCGCGTTCCAGTTTGCCAGCGTCTCGACATCCTTCGCCTGAACTTTTTTTCCGTCGCAGTTCCGGAGGACTGATTCCAGAACGATCCGGATGCTGACCGGCAGCTTTGAGACTGGACCGATTCCCTTTTCCTCCAGGGCGATGAGCGAATGCAGGTGGCCGGTCTTGCCGTTGCCGAGGTCAAATGGACGAAGGGTGTCGAATGGCATGTTCATGAGTTTGGTAAATCAAGCAGGTTTCATGCGCATCGCGCAATACCGTGTAAAACAAAAATGAACGTCAGGATTTTCCATCAAGAGGCCCGGCGGATACTCTCGATTCGCACGCGCGGGGCCCAGAAAGACAAGCTCAGGGTGCGACGGTCTCGAGGTAGTTGAACTTTCCATCGGAAACCCGGACGACGATGCCTGACTTCGAGGGGTTTCTTTCGGCATCAAGAGTGATTGTTCCGGTGACTCCTTCAAAACCGCTTGTGGCGGCGAGGGAGGCTTGCATGGCGGCGGGGTCGGTGCCGCCGGCGCGGCGGATTCCATCCGCAAGAAAATCGACCGAATCATAGCCGAGGGCGGCGAGGGCGAGGGGATCCCCGCCGTTTGCCTCGTGGTAGGATTTGACAAACGCGGCGGTTTTTTCCGACGGCTCCCCCGCCGAAAAGTGGCTGGCGAAGTAGGTATTGTTGACGGCTTCCCCGCCCGCCGAAAGAAACTCCTGGGATTCCCATCCATCCGTTCCGATGAACGGCTGGTCGAGGCCGAGCGTCCGGGCCTGCCTGATGATTTTTGCGGCATCGGTGAAATAGGAGGGGAGAAAGATCACTTCCGGTTGGGCTGCCTTGATCGCCTGAAGCGCAGAGGCGAAATCGACCGATCCCTTCCGGTAGGTTTCCTTGGCGCCGATTTTCCCGCCGTGGTCGAGGAAATCCTTTTCAAAACTCGCGACGAGGTCCGCGCTATACTCGCTGTCCGGGTCCCAGAGTATGGCGGCGGAAGACACGCCGATCGAGCGGGCGAACTTCGACATGATGAGGCCCTGGAACAGATCCGAGTAGCAGACCCGGAAGATCATGGGGCCGGCTGCAGTGAGCTTGGAGTGGGTCGATCCGGGAGAGATCATCGGGATGCCGAGTTCTCCGGCCACGGGAGCCGCCTTCAGGGAACTCTCCGAGGTGACCTCGCCCAGCAGGGCCACGACTTTTTCCTTTTCAACAAGCTCGCGCACCGCCTGCGCCGCCCGTTCGGGGTCGGATTCGGTATCCCGGATCACCAGGTCGACAGGCTTTCCCGAGATTCCGCCAGCGGCATTCCATTCCTTCACGGCCAGTTTCATGCCGGCGAGGGCGGACTGTCCGAACGCCGCCTGCGCTCCGCTCAGGGGGAGGAATGCACCGACCGGGATTCCCTTCACCGGCGGGGGAGTGGGCGGAGCCTTGGGAGCTTCCGGGGCTGGTGTTTTCCCGCACGCCGACAGGAACACTGCCGCTCCGAGGGCCAATGCGGATGTATTGAACTTCACCGTGGCATTCTAGCGGCGGCCGCACGCCAAGGGCAATGGATTTTCCGCTGTCGGAAGCCTTGTCCGGGCGCGGCCAGTGCGTTTTGCCGGATTTCCAGTTTGCCAAACTCCACCTGTCGGGAGCATGGTCTCAAAGACATGTTATCCAACACGCGCGTTGTTGTCTGGGGCGAGTTTCGCCACGAAAAAGCGGACCCGAAAGTCGGCGCGATCTATCCTTTGGGCATTCATGGGACGATCGCGGATTTTCTCCGCCGGGATCCGGATCTGGACGTTTCGACGGCATGGCTGGACCAGCCGGATCACGGACTGGGCGGCGACGTTCTCGAGAAGACGGACGTTCTGGTCTGGTGGGGACACATCGCGCATCGGGAAGTTTCCGATGAGTTGGTGGCGCGGATCCATCGCAGGGTTCTTGAAGGCATGGGGCTGGTGGTGCTCCACTCCGGCCATTACTCCAAAATCTTCAAATCGCTCATGGGCACGACCTGCTCGTTGAAGTGGCGTGAGTCGACCGACAAGGAGCGGATTTGGAATATCGCCCCGCATCACCCGATCACGCAGGGGATCGGAGATTATTTCGAGATCCCTGCCGAGGAAATGTATGGGGAACCCTTTGGAATCCCCGCCCCGGACGAGCTGATTTTCATAT
>Ga0163199_1000444_pt1 | contig 26319 bp, 27 predicted proteins | sample PL_2010_150m_FD_113537 | JGI IMG/M metagenome (GOLD analysis project Ga0163199, IMG submission 113537) | Freshwater microbial communities from Powell Lake, British Columbia, Canada to study Microbial Dark Matter (Phase II) - PL_2010_150m | ecosystem: Environmental > Aquatic > Freshwater > Lake ...
AGTTGGTCTTTACCCAACTTTAATAAATCTTTAACGATCACCAGACGCCAACTTCGCGGTCTTATCTGCTTCTAGCAGTGCTTCAATAACTGGATCAAGATCGCCATTTAATACCGCATCTAAATTGTTAGATTTAAAGTTAACTCGATGATCACTGAGTCGATTCTCAGGGAAGTTATAGGTACGAATTCGCTCTGATCTATCAACGGTTCGAACCTGGGATTTACGTGCTGCCATCGCTTCGGCATCAGCTTGTTCTTGTGCATGTGCCAGAAGTCTTGCGCGCAAGATTCGCATTGCAGAATCTTTATTCTGCAATTGTGATTTCTCGTTCTGGCATGAGACGACAACACCAGTCGGAATATGAGTAATTCGCACTGCAGAGTCCGTTGTATTAACGGATTGGCCACCTGGACCTGATGAGCGAAATACATCGATACGCAAATCTTGCTGGCGGATTTCAATATCAACTTCATCTGCTTCGGCAAGGATTAGAACGCCGGCCGCGGAGGTGTGAATTCGACCTTGGGATTCGGTTTCTGGAACGCGTTGCACTCGATGCACGCCGCCTTCAAACTTTAGCTTTGCATATGGCGACTTACCTGGTTCGGCTACGCCTTTAGATTTAACGGCCATTGATATTTCTTTATAGCCACCCATTTCAGAATCAGCGTAATCAATAATTTCAGTCTTCCAACCTTGGCGCTCAGCAAATCTTTGATACATACGTAGTAAGTCACCAGCAAATAGCGCGGATTCATCGCCACCAGCACCGGCTTTGATTTCTAAAATAACATCGCGATCATCGTTAGGGTCACGTGGTAACAGCAACTCTTCGAGTGATGTTTCGGTCTCTTGTAATTTTGCTTCTAGTGCAGGAATCTCAGTGGCAAAATCTGCATCATCCGCCGCCATCTCTCTGCCTGCTGCTAAATCTTCGGTTGCAGATTTCCAAGCGCGGTATCCCGCAATTACTGGACCAAGATGTGCGTAACGTTTTCCAAGTTGGCGGGCTTTACCTTGATCCGAGTGGATCGAAGGGTCTGCCATCTCTCTCTCTAGAACATCGTATTCGGCTAAAAGCGCATGGACGGATGCAAAACGATCAGTCGGTGTAGCTGCTGCCATTTTTACTTCCTCCAATTTCTTTTAGTAATGAACTTAAATAACTAATAAAATAAAAAAGACCGCCCGTCCTCACACGAAGTGAAAACGTTGCGGTCTCTTAAGAAAGCTATTTGGTTGTTGATGCTCCGAAGCGCTTTTCGAACTTAGCTACGCGGCCACCAGTATCGAGAATACGTTGCTTGCCGGTGTAGAACGGGTGGCAAACTGAACAAACTTCGACGTAGATTGAACCTGATTCTTTTGTGCTGCGGGTTGTGAAAACTTCACCGCAACCGCAAGTAACCGTGGTCCCTAAATAATTTGGGTGAATCTCGTTCTTCATTTCTATCTCCTAGGTTTTGACTGGATCGGCGATTAACCGTGAACCAGTGCGAGGTTGAAGGATAGCCCGATGGGGCCACTTCTCTGAAATTGCCTGAAATTTCCTGAAATTCGGCCTTAGTTGCCGTTGGTTGAGGTGCCACCTTCAGAGGTTGTGGTCTTCTGGATCTGCATCAAGAACTCCACATTCGACTTAGTGCCCTTCATCTTTTCAAGAAGTAGTTCAAGCGCTTGTTGTGGCTCGAGAGCGTGCAGCACACGACGCAGGCGCCAAACAATATTTAACTCTTCAGTTCCCATAAGGATTTCTTCCTTACGAGTTCCAGATGCAACAACATCAACCGCTGGGAAGATGCGCTTATCTGCGAATTTACGGTTCAAGATAAGTTCCATATTTCCAGTTCCCTTGAACTCTTCGAAGATAACTTCATCCATCTTCGACCCAGTATCAATTAGGGCTGTTGCGAGAATAGTTAGTGAGCCACCGTTTTCAACGTTACGTGCTGCTCCGAAGAATTTCTTAGGTGGATAAAGCGCTGCAGAATCAACACCACCGGACAAGATACGTCCTGATGCTGGTGCAGCGATGTTGTAAGCACGGCCAAGTCGAGTAATTGAATCGAGAAGCACAACTACATCGTGGCCAAGTTCAACTAAACGCTTTGCGCGCTCGATTGCAAGTTCGGCGACAGAAGTGTGATCATCGGCAGGACGATCGAAAGTCGAAGCAATAACTTCGCCCTTAATTGAACGCTGCATATCAGTAACTTCTTCTGGGCGCTCATCAACTAGTACAACCATCAAGTGGCACTCTGGATTATTAGTTGTTATCGCATTCGCAATTGCTTGAAGAACCATTGTCTTTCCGGCTTTTGGTGGCGAAACAATAAGTCCGCGTTGGCCCTTACCAATGGGAGAAATTAGATCAATAACTCGGGTAGTCAGAATGTTTGGTTCAGTTTCTAAGCGCAGACGCTCCTGCGGATAAAGCGGAACTAACTTTGCAAACTCGACGCGCTCTTTTGAACTCTCGGGATCTGCGCCATTAACAGTTTCTACTCGCACAAGTGCGTTGAACTTCTCTTTGCGTTCACCCTCATGAGGTTGGCGAACGGAACCTGTAATGACATCGCCCTTACGAAGTCCGTAACGACGAACTTGTTGCAATGAAACATAAACATCATTTGGGCTAGCTAAATAGCCACCGGTGCGAATGAATGCATAATTTTCGAGAATATCTAAGAGGCCACCGACTGGAAGCAGAATGTCATCTTCAGAGATAACGATTTCGCGCTCCTCACGATTTCCACGATCACGGAATCGGTTATTGCGGTCGCCCCGATCATTTCGGTCCCCACGGTCACGGCGATTGTTGTGGCGATCATTGCGATTGTTATTGCCAGCGCCAGTCCATTCCTTCTTATTTACATCAGCATCAGATGCATCATTTGGGTTAGAACCTTGGTTCTCGCCATCATCTGCCTCGTTCTGATTATTGTTACTGCTGTTGCTATTTGAATTGTTATTTGAATTCTTATTTCCACCTTTACGGCGGGCATCGCGTTCTGCGCGACGTGCCTCGCGTTCTGCCTTTGCGGCATCGCGATTTGCTGCTTGCAGATCACCAATTGCCTGAACCAAGTCAGGTTTCTTCATTGATGTGGCATCTTCGATGCCTAGTTGGCCCGCAACTTTCTTAAGCTCAGGAAGGAGCATTGCTGAAAGTTCGCCAGATTCTTTTGCGCTAGCTTTTGTAGTTGCCATATATTTTTTATTTTTTCATTTCTATGTTGCGCTAAACGAAAGAGTTTTAATTTAGCGAATTTGTTGAATATTTCGATTATCTAGCTTTACTTACCGATGAATTTCTCGGCTACCAGATAAGGGAAAACTTAGCATATGCCCTCGCTCTTGGGCAAAAAATCTGGCTACTCGGCTCCGTGGGTTGAAATGCCCAATTTTTGAGCGGTAAATGAGCCGGCCGCGACCTTTATAACCGCTTCTACCTCAAGGTCATCGAGAGTATGAAGCACGAGAACAGATGGGCCTGCTCCCGAGATCATTGCGGGAACGCCAGCAGCGCGAAGTTTATTTACTAGTGCCATTGATTTTGGCATCGCTTCAGCTCGGTAATTTTGATGTAACAAATCTTCAGTTGCTTCCAGTAATAAATCTGGACGGGATTCAAGCGCATGAACCAATAACGCTGCTCTTGAGGCATTTAGTACTGCATCTTGATGCGGGATAGTTTCTGGTAATAATTTACGGGCTTTTGCCGTTGCAAGATGGCTTTCTGGAATAAATAGTAGAGCCTTAATTTTTGGATTAACTTTGATGCTAACTCCACGACCCACGTTATTTTCAGTCCAAGCAATCGTTGCGCTTCCTAATACGGCTGCAGCAATATTATCTGGATGTCCTTCAAGTTCTGTTCCTAGCGCAATCATTTTATCAGTTGTCATGAGTTGATCGCCGCCAAGAACCAGTGCCCGAGCAAGTGATAATCCACCAACAATTGCGGCTGCTGAAGATCCAAGTCCACGACCATGTGGAATTACATTTAATTGACGCAACGCGATTCCCTTTGGCTTCTGCCCCATATGTTCAAAGCCACGCAGCATCGCTTTAATTACTAAATTATTCTTATCTTTCTTAACATCGTCACTGCCTTCACCCGATACATCAACATCGAATGTTGCATCATCTAAAACTTGTGCGGCGTAGCGATCACGAAGATCGAGCGCCAGAGCAAGGGTGTCAAAGCCAGGCCCAAGATTCGCACTTGTCGCCGGCACACTTACTTGCGCCATAGTGGCTTTAAAAGTTAGACGGCTCTTAGCTGATGACATTATGCAAGTCCAATCGCTTCTGCTGCTCGCTTTACATCAATTGGGATAACAGTTGGGGCTTCAGCATGATCTAAAATCCAGCCAACATCTTTCAAGCCATTGCCGGTAACAGTAATAACAATTCGCTTATCTTTAGGTAACTTTCCTTGGCTCTGTTTCTTGATTAGCCCAGCAATTCCCGCAGCGCTAGAAGGTTCAACAAAAATTCCTTCTTTAGCAGCGACTAAGCGATATGCAGCAAGAATCTCTTCATCAGTTACTGAATCAATCAATCCACCGGATGAATCACGCGCTACAACAGCTTGTTGCCACGATGCTGGATTTCCAATCCGAATTGCAGTTGCAATTGTGTCTGGATTCTTGACTACTTCACCGAGAACAATTGGCGCCGCGCCTGCTGCTTGAAAGCCCCACATCTGTGGCAGCTGTTTAGCGATTCCATCTTTGAAATACTCGTTGTAGCCCATCCAATATGCGGTGATATTTCCAGCATTTCCAACTGGAAGCACATGCAGATCAGGAGCATCTCCCAACATATCTACTACTTCAAAGCTGGCAGTCTTCTGACCATCAATGCGATATGGATTTACTGAGTTAACAAGTGCGACGGGATATTTCTCAGATAGTTCGCGGGCCAGATTTAAACAATCATCGAAGTTGCCATCAACTTGGAGAAGTGTTGCACCATGCGCAATAGCTTGGGCAAGTTTTCCCATTGCAATCTTGCCTTCAGGAACCAAAACAACAGGGCGCATTCCTGCCTTAGTTGCATAAGCCGCAGCACTAGCTGAAGTATTTCCCGTGGATGCACAGATAACCGCTTTGGCTCCATCTTCTGCCGCTTTCGAAATAGCCATTGTCATTCCGCGATCCTTGAAAGATCCTGTTGGATTTACCCCTTCAACTTTCAACCAGACATCGTTATCTAATATTGCAGATAGAACACTTGCCGAAACAAGTGGAGTCCCACCTTCACGAAGTGAAACTATTGGTGTCTTCGAAGAGACCGGTAAGCGATGGCGATATTCTTCAATTACACCGCGCCATTGGTGCGCACCTTTTTTCTTAAAAATACTCATGCGCCCATTCCCTCAACTCGAATAACACTTGCAATATCTTTAACTGCGCCAAGGCTCTGCAATTCAGCAACTGTTGCAGCAAGTGCCGAATCAGTGGATTTATGTGTCATAACAATTAACTCTGCGGCATCATTACGGCCAGTCTGACGAACTGTTTGAATTGAAACCTCATGTTTTGCGAAAGTTTGCGCGACAGCCGCAAGTACACCTGGGAGATCAGCAACATCTAAGCGAATTAAATAGCGGGTTTTAGTTGATCCCATTGGGGCAATATCTAGATCTGCATAATCACTTTCACGTGGACCAAGGCCACCACTTACGCGATGTCTAGCAACTGCTACTAAGTCTCCAAGAATTGCTGATGCAGTTGGTGCGCCACCTGCGCCGCGACCATAGAACATCATCGCGCCAGCAGATTCAGATTCCACAAAAACTGCATTGAAAGCTTCACGAACAGCGGCTAGTGGATGGCTACGAGAAATCAGAGTTGGATGAACACGGACACTTATTTTGCCATCGCTTGTTAATTCAGCGATTGCTAACAATTTCACAACTAAATCTAACGATTTGGCTACGGCAACATCAGTGTCAGTAATTTTTGTAATTCCTTCACGAAACACATCAGCATCTGTCACGCGAGAGTGGAAAGCGAGGCCAGCCAAGATTGCCGCCTTTGCTGCAGCATCAAATCCTTCAACATCAGCAGTTGGATCCGCCTCAGCAAAACCTAGGGCTTGTGCTTCCGCAAGTGCATCGGCAAATGCCGCGCCTGATTCATCCATTCTGGTCAGAATAAAGTTAGTTGTTCCATTAACAATTCCCATTACTCGTTGCACATGATCGCCAACAAGTGATTCGCGAAGTGGGCGCAGAATTGGAATTGCGCCAGCAACTGAGGCTTCGTAATAAAGATCTACACCGCTCTTATCTGCGGCAGTAAAAAGTTCGCCGCCATGTTTTGCAAGCAGCGCTTTATTCGCAGTTACAACTGACTTACCGTTTTTAAGCGCTTCTAGGATTAGTGATCTAGCAGGTTCGATGCCACCAATAACCTCAATTATTAAATCAATATTTGCATCTTTGACAATTGATTCAAGATCAGTTGTCAGCAACTCTTTAGCAATGCTTGGCCTTGTTAAATTACGAACTCCGATTTTTACAAGCTCTAATCTTGCTCCCGATCTCGCTGTTAGGTCAGATTGGTTTGCAACTAGTAAACGTGCGACTTCGCTGCCAACAACGCCGCAGCCGAGCATTCCGACGCGAAGAGTTTTCTGCGAATTCATTAGGCTATTCTCTCCTATTTTTTGCTCAAGCCGAACGCTATTTATGTCAACTTTCCTAATTAATAGTTCGTGGCGCCTCGACTACATCAAGGGCCAACAAATCAGCCTCAATTTCACGGCGCAAAATTACACGGGCACTCCCATTTGCAACAGCAATAACAGCTGGCTTCAACATATGGTTGTAATTGCTAGCCATACTTCGGCCATATGCCCCGGTTGCAGGAATGGCGATTAAATCCCCGGGAGCAATATCTGCAGGCAGTCCTATTTCCCGAATAATTATGTCGCCCGTTTCACAATGCTTCCCAACAAGCCTGGAATCCACTGGCGCAGTTGTTGATGTGCGATTCGCAAGAATGGCGGAATATTCGGCGCCATAAAGTGCCGGTCTTACATTATCGCTCATGCCACCATCGACCGCGATATATCGACGGGTCTTTCCACTATCAAGAACTACATCTTTAGTTGTACCAACTTCATAAAGTGTTGTGGTCGTTGGACCAGAAATAGCACGGCCGGGTTCAATTGAAATCATTGGAACTTTTATTGAGTGTATTGCGCATTGGCTCTTAACTAATTCAGCAAGTGCGGATATCGCTTTATCTGGATCGAAAGTTATTTCACCGTCGACATATGCAATTCCATATCCACCGCCAACATCTAGTTCGGAAAGTTCACGTTTAAATTGGTCGCGGAACTTAGCGGCAAGTTCAATTAAACGCGACGTTGCGAGAATGAACCCCTCGTTCTCGAAGATTTGTGAACCAATATGACAGTGCAAGCCTTCGAGTGAAAGGTTTGCAGCGGCTTCGACTTCGGAAATTGCTTTCCAAGCAGAGCCACTGGCGATTGAGAATCCAAATTTCACATCTTCATGTGCCGTTGAGATTGCTTCATGAGTATGAGCTTCTACTCCCGGAGTAATTCGCAGAAGGACTTTCTGAACCTTGCCAGAAGCTTTAGCTAAGCGATTAACTCTTTCGATTTCCTGCGTTGAATCAATGACTATCTTTGCAACGCCAACGCTTATCGCCTTTGCAATCTCAGCCTCAGATTTATTATTACCGTGAACTTCAATGCGATCTGCTGGAAATTTAGCGGCTAGCGCGACTGCAAGTTCACCACCAGTGCAAACATCAATTCCAATCCCAGCATCGCTAATCCACTTTGCGACTTCGACTGAGAGAAAAGATTTAGAGGCGTAATAAACCTGTCCAGCACTTGACCCAAAATTCTTGTCAAGCGCGTTCTTCCAACCGGTTATACGAGATTTAAAATCACCCTCATCAATTACAAAAAGTGGAGTTCCAAATTCTTTAGCAAGCGAAGTTGATTTGCAGCCACCAATAACTAACTCCCCTGCCACCACGGCAGAATTAATTGAAAAGACATCAGGTAAGAAGTTCATCACTTACATCTTTTCTGGTGCGCTAACACCGAGTAGTTCAAGGCCATTTGCAATCACCTGGGCGGTTGCAGAACATAAGGTAGCGCGGGCGCTATGAAGCTCGCTTGGAGTTTCATCGCCCAGCGGCAGTACACGACAGTCAGAGTAGAAGCGGTGGTAGACACCGGCAAGTTCTTCAACATATCTCGCAACGCGATGTGGTTCGCGAAGTTCAGCCGCACCAGCAACGACTCGTGGAAACTCACCAAGAGCGCCAATAAGTTCACGTTCACGTTCGTGCACGAGCAACTCTGGGTGAATTAATTCGGCGCCATATTTAATCCCGATATCTGCGGCATTTCGAAGAACGCCACAAATTCGAGCATGCGCATATTGCACGTAATAGACCGGGTTCTCATTTGTTCTGCTGCGAAGTATGTCAACATCCATAACCATTGGCGTATCTACTGGATAGCGAATCAAGGTATATCTAGCAGCATCGACACCAACTTTTTCAACAAGTTCTTCAAGGGTAATTATTGTGCCGGCGCGCTTAGAGAGTTTTACCTCTTCTCCACCCTCCATAATTTTTACCATCTGACCAATTAATACATCAACGTTGTATTCGGGATCATCGCCGTTACATGCGGCAAGCGCTTTCAATCGGCCGGTATATCCATGGTGATCTGCGCCCAACATATAGATACAAACATCAAACCCGCGTTCGCGCTTAGAGATGTAATAAGCAGAGTCCGATGCGAAGTAAGCCATTGAGCCATCGGACTTAACCATTACACGATCTTTATCATCGCCGAAATCAGTTGTACGTAACCAAATTGCACCATCAAGTTCAAAGACATGGCCCTTGGCTTTCAATACCTCTTGGCAATGAGCAAAGAAATTGTTGTCGTACAAACTCTTCTCTGAGAACCAAACATCAAAATGAGTTCCAAATTTATCTAATACACCTTGTTGCTGGGCAAGTTGAAGTCGATAACCTAAATCACGGAAGGCAAAAGTTTGTTCTTCACCGGTCAACTTTAAAATGTCTGGATTTATCGAAACTATCTCAACCGCTAAGTCATCAATATATGCGCCGTGATAACCATCTTCTGGTCGGGGTTGACCGAGTGCCGCGGCTTGAAGTGATGCACCAAATTTATCCATCTGAACGCCGCGATCATTTATATAAAACTCGCGAGTTACTTTTGCGCCCGCAGCCGTAAAAACGCGACCGAGCGCATCTCCCACGGCAGCCCATCTAGTGTGTCCAAGATGTAGAGGTCCAGTTGGGTTTGCACTAATAAATTCGAGATTAATTGCAACGCCGCTTAATTTATTTCCATGACCAAATGTTTTCCCGGCCGAAAGAATATTTGCGATTACGCCACCTTGGCTGCTCTTTGCCAGAGTTATATTTACAAAACCTGGGCCAGCAATTTCAACAGAAGCAATATCGACGCGCGCTTTTAACCCGGCTTCGATAATTTCGGCAATCTTGCGCGGCGCTAAGCCAGATGCTTTAGATAAGGCAAGTGCAATTGAAGTTGCATAATCACCGTGGTCACGATTTTTAGGGCGATCCAAGGTAAGTGAAGTTGGAATCTCGCAATTTAATTGTGAGTGCGCATCACGTAGAACTTGGAGAATTGCCGCGCTTATTTCATCCTGAATGCTCAGGTTATTTTGTGCGGCGCTCATCTAGCGAAGTTTACAGGTTTAAGTGAGTTTAAAGGCCCATCAAGTGTTCGATAGCTAATTGGTCTATGGTCTCGTATTGATATCCACGAGCAGCCAAACCATCAACATCAACGTTGACTGAAGTTAAATCCTTCCAACTTTCACCCTTGGCAAGTGTTGGAACTTCAAGTTCATTGATTCGGGAATCTTCCATCGCCGCTTTAACGCGGGGATCTGCACGAAATGCCAATGCGCGTTCTTTAAGTGCAAGATAGGTGCGCATATTTGAAGTTGCAGAAACCCAGACGCCACGATCATCTTCAGTGCGACCTGGCTTGTAATCAAAGTGCTTTGGCCCTGCATATTTGTAGCGCTCTAGAAGATCTACCAAGAAGAAGGCTGATTTCAAATCACCATGTCCAAATACCAAATCTTGGTCAAATTTTGGACCGTGCTGACCATTTAAATCAATATGGAATAACTTCTTATGAAACAAGGCTTGTGCGATGCCATGAACAAAGTTGAGGTTTGACATCTGTTCGTGGCCAACTTCTGGGTTAACGCCAACCATCTCTGGATGTTCAAGAGAATTAATAAATGCAAGTGCATGTCCAATAGTTGGCAAGAAGATATCGCCACGTGGTTCATTGGGCTTTGGTTCAATTGCAAACTTAATTTTGTAACCCTTGTCGATTACATATTGGCCAAGAATATTAAAACCTTCACGGTAACGCTCGAGCGCTACATAGCCATCTTTCGCAGCATCAGATTCCGCACCTTCGCGACCACCCCAACAAACATAAATTTCGGCGCCGAGTTCTGCCGCTAAATCAATATTGCGCATTACCTTTGAAATTGCGAAGCGACGAATATCGCGTTCGTTAGCAGTCAGTGCACCGTCTTTAAATATCGGGTGAGTGAATAGATTTGTTGTTGCCATCGGAACTTTCATTCCAGTTTCCGCAAGTGCTTTTTTAAAGCGCGCAATATGTGCGTTGCGATCCGAATCGTTTGAACCAAATGGAATTAAATCATCATCATGAAATGTCACACCGTAGGCACCGCGTTGCGCTAGCTCTGTAACGCTTCTAACTGGATCCAATGGTGCACGAGTTGCATCACCAAAAGGATCTCGTGCTTGCCAACCGATAGTCCATAAACCAAATGTGAACTTATCTGCTGGGGTTGGTGTTAATGACATTTCGGCTCCTAATTAATTGAATGAGGCTGTTCTTGCCTGCCCTAATTTAATCTCAGTTTGGTGCTTTTGGCTAAGTTACCTTAATCTTCTCTCATCTCTCCAGCGGGAGTGGTGAAATGGCAGACACGCAAGTCTTAGGAACTTGTGTCTTCGGACGTGCGGGTTCAAGTCCCGCCTCCCGCACCAATATTTTATTTATCTGTGATTCAGAGCGCCTCAATAACTGTTCTTAATTGATTCGCGTGGGCCTTACTGTGGCCAGCCGCTATTGAAACGATGCCCGCAAGAGTTATAACCCCGCGCTCGGCATGAACTGAAGTTCGAAGCCAATCTCCTTCGGGAACGATTGCAAGAATATTCTTAACCGCTTGAAAAATTCCTTCTATCGCAGCAAGTGACGCTAGTGGATCGCGCTTTGCATAATTAATTCGATCTGGATAGATGTCCTCATTAAAAGGTGAAATCTCGGGATTATCTTCCGCCAAATTATATAAATACCTAGTAGCGAAATGTAAATCACCATCACACATATGATGCAGAACAAATGCCGCTGACCATTCGCCGGCAATCGGTGTTTTCGCTAAATCCGCTTCTCTGATAGATCTTGCGGTTGAAATGAAATTCTCGCCATTTTTGATGAACTCGGCCAAAAGTTCGTGTGAATTCTTTATTGAATCGCTCATGCCGCAATTCTAAGCGCACAGCTGGCGACCGGGATAGGAAAATCACTCATGGCACTCACCCCGCCCTCTGTTATAGGCTGACCGCTATACGAAATTGCTTATGAGACATGAGGGGTCAAAATGGCTGAGAAGAAATTCCGTTCATGGGTCGGTTTTAAAGAGGAAACTGTTGCTGCCCCAACTGAGAACGCAGTTGAACGAATTCGCCAATTAGAAACTCAACTAGCCGATCTTCGCTCACGTCGAGACATCACAAGTTTAAGTAAAGAAGAGTTTGAAATTCTTGCTGGTGAAACTGCGATGAGTTTAATTAAGACTGCCCAACAGCGTGAATCACGCGCCCTTGCATCTGCTGAGCAGACTGTTGCTGAAGCAGCAAGAATTACCAAAGAACGTTTAGATTCATCAGAATCAAAAGCCAAATCGATATTGGCCGGAGCCGAATCTCGAGGTCGTAAATATCTAGAGGCTGCAGAGTCTGATGGTTTGGAGCTACGCGATAAAGCTGTGCGACAAGCAGAGCATTTGCTGACCGAGAGCAAACGTGAAGCTTCTGCTCTTGCCAGCGCTGCAAGGCGTGAGAGTGAGAAAATCATTATCGAGGCAACAAGTGAAGTTGGCGAATTTCGATCATGGCTTACAAGTGCAATTTCAGAGTCCGAACGTTTATATCGAGTCCAGACTCAATCGCTTACAGCCGCTGAGCATGCGATTGCTGAAACTCGGAGCAGATTAAAGCAAGCTTTCGAGCGACTCGCATCGTTGCAAGGTGATATCGATGCCAATATTGATGAGAATAATCGCCCCGTTGAGAAATCATTTGTTCGTCAAGGTTCTAAGGCCATTAGCGTTACACAAACAGTTCCAGTGGTGAACAAAGTTAAGAAAGCCGTAAAGAAGCCAGTAAAAAAAGCGGCAAAGAAGAGCACAACCAAAAAACGTAAGTAACTACTTTGCAGCGGGCATCTTCTTCTAATTTATCTACAACACATATTCCATCAATCGATGGCTTGCGCGCGCTTGCTGTCACTGCGGTAGTTCTTTATCACTTAGGTATTGATTGGATTCCTGGCGGGTTTCTAGGCGTAGATCTATTTTTTGTTATCTCTGGATATGTAATAACAAGGTTAATTTTGGATTCAATCGAGAGCGCTAATGGTCTTGATATTAAAGAATTCTATGCGGCGCGAGTCCGCAGATTGCTTCCGGGGTTGCTGGTCCTAATAATAGTTACTTCGCTCGCAATGGCGCTTTTTGCCCCGGATTCTGTTCGTAGATTTGTAAGCGATGTTCCCTTTGTGCTTTCTGGTACAAATAATTGGCACCTAGTTGCGCTACATCAGGATTATTTCCAAGCGATTGGTCGACCACCGCTTCTCCAGCACACTTGGTCGCTCGCAGTTGAATTTCAGTTTTATTTGATCTGGCCCATTCTTTTACTCTTTATCTGGCGCAGATTTGGAAAGCGAGTAGTTCGAAGAGCAGCACTTTTGATTGCAACGTTCTCTGGTACTGCGCTATTTCTCTTCTCGATACAGACAGATAATGCAACAGCGGGCCGAATTAGCCACATCTATTTCGGTACTGATACTCATAGCCTCGGATTGTTTCTAGGAGCTGCTCTCGCGGTGAGTTGGATTCCGAGAAATTTAACACCAAACATTTCACAGCGCGCCCAGGATTTCATTGATGGAATAGGAGTCGTCGGATTTGTTGGGCTCCTCTGCATCTTCTTATTTATTGATGAAACTAATGCGACTTTGTATCAGATTGCATTTCCACTAGCCGGTTTATTTGGTTGTGCAACCCTTATTTCTATCGTTCATCCAGCATCGCGTTTCTCGCCGATATTGAGCGCAAGATTCCTGCTATGGATTGGCCAGAGATCATATGGAATTTACTTGTGGCATTGGGTTGTATTCCAAGTTACAAGACCAGGTGCTGATTTAACTGGTTCGCTACTTGCTCTAAATTTCGCAAGAGTTCTACTCGTATTGATACTCGCAGATATCTCACTTCGGGCAATAGAGATTCCAATCCGAAGAGGTTTGGTTCAAAATTGGTTTAGAGGAATTAAATACCGCACAAAAGTTATGCAAAAGCGCCAACGAATTTTCATCGCTGCAATATCCGCTTTCACCATGCTATTGACTGGGAGCTCAATTGCTGTGGCTTGGCAGCGGGATCAATCAATTGTCGTTGAGGTTAAGCCCGAACTTGAATTGCCACAGACCGTCATTTCTGAAAATAGCACTGGTCTATGGGTTACGGGAGATTCAGTAATTTTAGGCATCCGTAATAAGTTGGCTTTATCTAAAGATATTGCGCTAATAAATGCGCGAGTTGGCCGTCAGATTCAGGAGTTAATTACGGCGGTTGAAGAGGATAAATCAAAGGTGGCATCTTCGACTGTTGTATTAAATGTTGGTAACAACAATTCGGTATCTCGCGAGGATATGGTCAAATTAATGGAGCTACTGAAGGATCAACCAAAAATCATTGTGATTAATACTGCAGTACCAAGAACTTGGCGAGATGGTAATAATAAGATTATTAGTGAAGTTGTTTCTAAGTATTCCAATGCAACGCTTGTTGATTGGGCCCAGATAGCAGAAAACCACCCAGAGTTTTTCGCTCCGGATGGTGTCCACTTAATTGAAGCTGGTAGTGATGTTTACGTTGCATCTATTCTTGATGCGTTAAACGTAAATTAAATCTTTAAGCGTATTGGCCTGGAAGTCCGAAAACTTTTCCGCCAACTACAGTTCCATCTTCAAGAACAGTTGAAACTCTAAATGAGCACCAACCTGCTGTATCTCCCTTTGTAATGTCCAAAGAGAATTGAGTTGCTGGGACTGTTGAAATTAATTTCCAGCTTCCACCATTTGATCGGATTTCAACGTTGTAGTTTGCAGCTGCTGTTCCATCTGCTGGAGCCTTCCAAAAGATTGTTGCGCCTGTTGCTGTGTATTGTGCAACGATTCCTACTGGTTCACTTCCGCCACCATCAACAACTGTTGCGGCTTCAGATGCTTCGGCAGATGCCTCAGTAGTTGGTTCTGCAGACTCATCAGCCATACTTCCTTGAGATGCTTCGGCTGAAGTAGTTGCTTCAGGTGCAGCGCTCTCGGTTGTTGTTGAACCATTGCGTGAAACAACTAAAAGTGCAATTAATACCACTGCAATTACGACAGCAGTTACCACTCGCTTTGAGGAAGAGCTATTTGCTGTAACTGAAGCTGGAACGTTTGCACCAGGAGTTTTTGCTGGGCGATTCGTCACAGAAGAGCTCTGAAAGTTAGAACGAATTGTTGAGGCTGGAACTGCTGGGACTATAAATGTAGAAGAAGAGCGCTTCGCAGATTTCTTCGACGATTTCTTAACAGCCCTCTTCGCTGACTTCTTAGCAGCGGACTTCTTAACAGCGGACTTCTTTGCACTGGACTTCTTAACTACGCGCTTTGCAGCAGATTTCTTAACTATGCGCTTTGCAGCAGATTTCTTAACTACGCGCTTTGCAGCTGTCTTCTTTGCGCTCTTCTTTGCGGTTTTCTTAACTGCCACGTTAGTACTCCTTGGTTTGTAATTGAAAGTTAGATTGAAAACTTAATGGCAAAAGGATACCTCAGGGCTCTGCAAAACCAAGAAAAGCTAGAGTAAAACGCCTATTCGTGGTGCTATGGCTCTAAGTGCAATTCCACGATGACTAAGCTTGTCTTTCTCGCCGTGCGCGAATTCACCCAAAGTTAACGCTTGGCCCACAGGTTGAAATATTGGGTCATACCCGAAACCAGCAGTACCACGTGGGGCGAGGGTGATAAATCCTTCAAGTTTTCCACGTTCTATCACCTCGCTATTTGCAGATCGATGAGTCGATGGAAAAACCAATGCAACCTCACAAACGAAATGTGCGCTTCGTGCCTGATCCAAAACGCCATCCAATTGCGATAAAACTCGGTGAATGTTTGCAAAATCATCACCGTGAACACCTGACCATCTTGCAGAATAAATTCCAGGGTCTCCTTTTAGGAAATCAACACATAGTCCACTGTCATCAGCAAGGGCTGGAAGCCCAGTGAAGTCACAAACACCTCGAGCCTTTAAAAGTGCATTCTCGGTAAATGATTCTCCGGTTTCGGCAATATCTGGCATATCAGGGAAATCTTTAAGCCCAAGGACTTCAATATCTTCTGCGAACTCTGCAAGCAACCTTTCAAACTCGGCAATCTTGCCTTTGTTCTGCGTCGCTAAAACAATTTGGCGCACTATTTAATTCATTCTTATACGAGAGCGCTCTGCTGCAACTTAGAAAGTTGATTACAACCAGAAACACCAAGATCAAGTAAACTATTTAGCAAAGTACGATCAAATGGTTTTCCTTCGGCAGTTCCCTGAACTTCAACAAAGTTTCCATCTGCGGTGCAGACAATATTCATATCTGTATCAGCCGTTACATCTTCCTCATAACAGAGGTCTAGCATCGGTATGCCACCAATAATTCCTACACTTACCGCAGATACGCCTTGGGTAATTGGATTGCGGGAAGCAGGAATATGACCCTTCTTTTTTGCCCAAGTAATTGCATCTTGCAGTGCGACATATGCACCTGTAATTGCTGCAGTTCTAGTGCCACCATCAGCTTGCAGAACATCACAGTCGATCACAATTGTATTTTCACCGAGCGCTGCAGTGTCAACAACTGCGCGAAGTGAGCGACCAACGAGACGAGAAATTTCTTGAGTTCGTCCTCCTAATTTTCCTTTAACGCTTTCGCGATCTGATCTAGTGTGGGTAGCGCGTGGCAACATCGCGTACTCACTCGTCACCCAACCGCCACCCTTACCAACTAACCAACGTGGAACGCCTGGAGTAAATGAAGCAACACAGAGAACGCGAGTGTTTCCAAATTCGACCAGAACTGAACCTTCAGCATTGTTTAACCAATTGCGAGTGAATTTGATTTGGCGCAAATCTCCAGGATTTCTACCATCGATTCTCGAACCGCTCTGCAAGTTTTCAGTTGACATTTAAATCCTCGATTCGACTTTTGTAACTTCTGGACCAAGAAAGCGTCTGGCAAGTTTGCTAAACATTTCGCCCTCTCCAGTTGATACAAATTTATGTGTGGGTATTCCAGATGTATTTAACATATCGCCTTCAACTAGAATTCGATATAGATCTTTTGCGGTCTCCTCGGCACTTGAAACGAGAGTTACTTCATTTCCCATCACATATGAGATCACACCGGTAAGCAATGGATAATGTGTGCAACCTAGAACTAAGGTATCAATATTCTTATCAACAAGTGGTTTCAGGTAATCTGTCGCAATTTTGGTAATCGCTGCACCAGATGTTTCACCGCGTTCAACATATTCAACAAAAAGCGGGCAAGCGACCGAAGTTATTTCTAACTGCGGTGCTGCGGCAAATGCATCCAGATAAGCACCTGAATCAATTGTTGCGTTGGTTCCAATAACTCCGATTTGACCGCTGCGAGTTGCGGAAACTGCTCTACGAACAGCTGGTTGAATAACTTCAATAACTGGAAGCGAATATCGTTCGCGGGCATCCCGCAACATGGCTGCACTTGCAGTGTTGCAAGCAATAACTATCGCTTTAACACCTGCTTCAACTAATTGATCAAGAACTTCTAGTGCAAAAGTTCGAACTTCGGCAAGTGGCCTTGGACCATATGGACCGCGCGCAGTATCACCGACATAAAGAATTGATTCTCCGGGCAGTTGATCGATAATCGATCTCGCAACAGTTAGGCCACCAACGCCTGAATCGAAAATACCGATTGGCGAATTCTTAGATAAATTTGCGGCCGACATATAGCCAAGCCTACCTTTAGGAAAGAGTTAAGCCCAAAGCTGGCCATCTAAAACTTCTGAATCTCCATCTTTTCCATAGATACCAGTTGATAAATACTTCCAGCCCGCATCACACACAATAAGAGCGATATCTGCACCAATCCCAGCATCCACACTCTCCTTGGCTAATCCGAGGGCTGCATGCAGAATTGCACCTGTAGAAATTCCCGCAAATATTCCCTCAACTTCGAGTAATTGTTTTACCCGGCGAACTGAATCTTTGGCACCAACTGAAAATCTGCGAGTAATCACTGATTCATCATAAAGTTCGGGAACAAAACCAGCATCAAGATTTCGCAGTCCATATACCACTTCACCATATCTAGGTTCGGCTGCAATAATTAAAATATCAGGATTCTTCTCCCGCAAGTATTTTCCAGCGCCCATAAGCGTTCCAGTTGTTCCAAGGCCCGCTACAAAGTGGGTAATTGTTGGCAAATCTTCAAAAATTTCCGGACCAGTCGTTGTGTAATGAGCGAGAGTGTTGGCTGGATTTCCATATTGATAAAGAAAGACCCAATCTGGATTCTGTGCTGCAAGTTCTTTCGCTACTCGGACCGCTTCATTTGAGCCACCAGCAGACGGTGAATAAATAATTTTTGCGCCCCACATCTCAAGAATCTGAGTGCGTTCGATACTTGTATTTTCCGGCATAACACAGATCAACTTATAGCCACGAACTTTTGCAACCATGGCTAGAGAAATTCCAGTATTTCCGCTTGTTGGTTCCAGAATCGTTGCACCCGGTTTTAATTTTCCAGTTTTTTCAGCGTCATCAATCATCGCAATTGCTGTGCGATCTTTGATTGATCCAGTTGGATTGCGATCTTCTAGCTTTGCCCAAAGCCGAACAAGTGGCTTACCTGGTTGCGTTTTTGGCGAAAGTTTTGGTAATCCAATTAAAGGAGTATGGCCAAGAGATGCTTCGAGAGATTCGTATCTTGTCACTAACAACCACCAGCTACGGCGGGCAATATTGTTACTGAATCACCAGCTTTAAGCGTTGCAGCAAGTGAACCCATAAATCGAACATCTTCATCATTGATATAAATATTTATAAAACGACGTAGTTCGCCATTCTCAAGTAAACGTTCGCCAAGCCCAGTAAATTTGCGATCCAAAGCTGAAATTAGCTCTGCCAAATTTGTGGCTTCAGCTGAAACAACCTTCTCGCTATTGGTATATGGACGAAGAATTGTTGGGATTCGAACTTCAATTATTGGCGCTGACATAGATGTAAGTATCCTTGAAGCTCGGCTTAATCGCCAATCCGAGTAACTATTTCAACATCTTCTTCGGTTACAACGCCATCAATAATTCGATATGAGCGGAATTCATTCTCAGGTGCAATCTCTTTGCGGGTAGAAACTAGAACATAGTGCGCGCCAGGTTCCGATGCGTAGGAAATATCAGTGCGAGATGGATAAGCCTCGGTCTCAGTATGCGAGTGATAAACCACGACTATTTCCTGCGAGTCATCTTCAACTTGACGGTATAGAGCCAATAAATCTTTGGAATCAAATTCGTAGAAAGTTGGTGAGTGTGCCGCATTAACCATTGGTTTAAGTACTTGCGCGCTATCACTGCCCTCGGGACCAAGAATTACGCCACAACATTCGTCGGGATATTGCGCGCGAGATTGTTCGAGAATTGCCTCGACATGTGCGGCGGTAATGTAAAGAGTCATAGGAGTAACCCTAACAAATTCTCCTGCAACCAACCTAACCAGAAATAAACTGCATAAACCGGCTTCTGCGGATCTTCATCAGGCAGCATTTCAAATTTATCAAAGCTAGTTTCATCAATTTCTAAGCGAACTGAAAGGGCAATTCGTAGATCGTTTAAAGCATTAAGCCAGACATCTGAATTTAATTCTTCAATAACTCCACCATGGTTCTCATCTACCAAAATAGTTAACTCTTCGCGCACTATTCGCAGATTCTTCTGTTTAGCTCCGCGTAATTGTGGTTCGGTATACCTACGGAAATCCGATGCTGCTTCTGGGTCGGCATATGCATTTGGTAACAATCTAAGTAAAACTGGATCATCTGGTGTAACTATTTCGGATGATAAAGCGAGTAATTGCGCAAGTGGATCACTGGAATCATAATGAGCAAAGAAATCTCCTTCACCAAGGAGCTCCAAAAGCTGTTCAACTAAATTAATAAGTATGTTCGCTTCATCTAGCGTTAAGTCAAGTGAGAAACCAGCACCAACTTTCTCAAAGCTTGACATCAGATTTTGTCATCGCGCTGAAGTGTTGCCCAAAGACCATGCTCATGAAGTCGCTGAACATCGCGCTCCATTTCCTCCCGGGTTCCAGTCGAGACAACCGCACGACCCTCGTTGTGAACTTGCATCATCAATTCATGGGCTCTCTCTTTAGAAAAACCAAAGAGTTTGATAAAAACATGAGTCACATAGGTCATTAGATTTACTGGATCATCCCAAACTATTGTTATCCAAGGTCGATCAAGTAACTCACTGATATTGACTTCATCTTTTGTAAGCGTCTTTGACATTTTTACTTACCGGACCAATACCGTTGAAAATGCGCTTTTAGAGCCGACGAATCCGGCTTCGGTTTCAGTCACAATTCTAAATTGTTTTGCTCCAACTTTCATTGAAGTAACTTCAATTTCAAACTTTCCATCCACAGTGGTTATTCCATCCACCTGGGAAATTCCATCATCCAAAACAACTTTAATTCCCGCAACTCTGGGCTGTACTTGTCCAGTAACTTTATATGCAACTCCGCGCTTCATCGATGCCGGGATGCTCCAAGATACAACTCTCGAAATACCTATAATTCTCTCTGGCGTTGCCCCCAAAGTGCGTTCCCAAGTTTCATCGGTAGAAAATGAGATGTTTGTTGATTCACCAAGCAAAACTTTTATCCCAAAAGTTCCATCCGTGGCGGTTTGGCCAATTGATTGCCGCGATGTACCTGATGCTCGCTTGATATCCATAAATACTGGAACGCTAGTTAGCGGTCGCCCATCAGCCAATTTAAAAGTTCCGTTGAATGCAACACTTTCGCCGTAAAGTAAATTTTCCGTACTTGCTGTTACATCCCCAACAACTTTATCTTGTCCCATCGCGATTGCGACCTTCTTAACTTCTTCAATCGCTAAGTCATCACCGTAACCAATCTCCCACTCGGAGATTCCACCTAAGCGATATTTCTCAACTAGTTTGGCTCTTGCGCCATATCCGCGAGCATCGACATACCAAACTGAATGGTTAACCTTACAACTTGTCGTTGAACCAGCTGAATTAACGCCATTAAATTCAGCGGTATACAGAACATTAGTTTCGCCAAATTTTTCATTATATGTTGCAACAGCTCCTGGCTTATCTAAAATAGCTTTGGCTCTCAGTTGATGGATAATCGCTGCATTAGAGCTCTTCTTTTCAGACATCGGAGTATTTGTGGGGCATACGCCGGTAACTTTTGTTACCCAGTTATATCCATAATTTGGAGTACCGATATAGATCTTCCATGGCGCAACTGATTTAAGCGCGTAAATTAGCGATGGTTCAAACCAACTTATGGGACCAATCGGCCCGGCTGCAGTATCAAATTTGTGATAGTCATATGCCATTATGTTTAATCTGTCAATGTAATTAGATATTTCAGGCCAGGCGTAAAAGTAATAACCTTTCTTCCCGGTTGCTGGGTCCAAGAGATATGGCGTTGTTACGGATAATAATTTATTTTGTGAGTGCAAGGTTTCTGATAATTCACTTACAAATTTGACCCATCTTGGTTGAATCGTGGGCCAGGTAGCAATTTTATCCACAAAGGCAAAACTCTCGAAATCTAAATCAATCCCATTAAAATTATTAGCAATAACAAGATCTGAAATAGTTTTTATCAAAGTAGCTCGGGTTTCATCACTTTCCATAATCTTTGAGAGCACACCTTCACTCGTGCCATCAGTAATAGTTGGAATAACCTTGATCCCTAAACTCTGCAGTGTTGATATCGGTATCGCTTTATCAATTGAATTCTGGGTTGCATATTTATCTTTAATAGTCGTGGCACTAGTTAGCGTGTACCAAAATGGCATTATCTGATCGAACATTTCAGAATGTGCGACGACATAATCCATAGCTTGAATCTGGCCTTTGGTGGTATCGCCATATGTGCTGTAGTCGGTCATCCACCCGGAAAAGATTTTACGAAGCTGCCGATCTTCCGCACTTGCAGCGCTAGTTGAAGTTATATTGAGGAGTAATAGCCCAAGAACCAGAGGGCCAACTATTTGCTTTTTCATTCCTTCTTTAGGCCATCAAATATTTTCTTGCAGATTGGGCAGATTGGAAATTTCTCTGGGTCGCGACTTGGCACCCACTTCTTGCCACAAAGGGCACGAACTGCCTTTCCAGTTACAGCTGATTCAACAATCTTCTCTTTTCGAACATAGTGCGCAAATCTTTCATGATCACCATCTTCATTTGATAGCCGAGTATCTTCCTTTTCTTTTACATCAGTGAAAGGCTGAAGATCTATGCTCGGGATTCCCATGTCGCAAATTCTACCGAGGCAAGCTCCTTTATTGGGTATTATTCGATGATGAAGGATCTATTGCGCACTGAGCATCTATCTCGTAACGATGTGGAACTAATTCTCGATACCGCTGCGCAATTTGCTAAGAGCCCACTTCGCTCAAAGGATGCTCTGGCCAATCAAACTGTTGCTATTTATATGACTAAATCCTCAACTCGTACCAGACTCGCATCCGAAACGGCTGTGGCTCATCTTGGTGGTACTCCGATATTTCTTCGGGGCGATGATTTACAAATTGGGCGTGGCGAAACAATCTCTGACACCGCAAAAATTATAAGTGGATTTGCGAGCGCCCTGATCGTTAGAACATTTGCCCAATCTGATGTGGATGAACTTGGTGCGTATTCAACTATCCCAGTTTTAAATGGATTAACTGACACTGATCACCCAACACAACTACTTGCTGATTGGTTAACTATTCGTGAAGTATTTGGTGAAGATATTTCTGGCCGAAAATTTACATATGTTGGCGATGGAAATAACATGTCACATGCCTGGTTAACAATGGGCGCAATTATGGGCGCACATGTCGTAGTGGCAACCCCACCAGGAAAATGGACACCGCAAGAATCAGCAGTTAAGAGCGCCAAGGAAATTGCTAGTAAAACTGGTGCGACTATTGAAGTTCTAACAGATCCAGAAGCTGCGGCTAAGGGCGCTAGCGTTTTATATACCGATGTTTGGATGTCTATGGGAGATCCGGAAGAGGTTAGGGCTGAGAAACTTAAAGCTCTCGCACCATATGCAATTACTAAGAATTTAATGTCGTTAACATCGCCCGATTCAATCTTTATGCACTGTCTGCCAGCACATCGCGGAGAGGAAGTTGCGGCCGAGGTTATCGATGGTCCGAAATCAGTAATCTGGCGTGAGGCTTATCACCGCCGTACTACGATTCAAGCAATTCTCTACCACCTAATTCGTGGGGAAATTAAGGGCAACCACTAACCGCACAACTTGTAGCCTAAAAGTTCCGCATAATTGGCAGATATCGAAGTTGTTAGGCACTAACCTTTGCGAATGCGAATAGCCGTAGCTAAAGAGATCCGGTCTGGCGAAGCCCGTGTAGCCCTCGTCCCAGATATCATTTCCAAATTAACCAAAGCTGGCCTTGAGGTCGTAATCGAAGCGGGAGCCGGTGTTGCATCGGGCTTTCCGGATAGTCAATTCACTGCCGCCGGCGCAACAGTAAAGAGTGGCAATGTAATTAGTGATGCCGATGTAATCGCGTCAGTTACTGCACTTACCCCAGATCAAATGAGGTCACTTAAAAAAGGTGCACTTACTATCTCATTTCTCTCCCCAACAACTTCAGTTGATTCAATTGATGCGGCTGCAAGTGCTGGCGTAACCGCTCTTTCACTCGAACTAGTCCCACGTATTTCTCGCGCACAATCCATGGATGCCCTAACTTCACAGGCGCTCTGTGCTGGCTATCGCGCATCTCTTGTTGCGGCCGAACTTTCGCCAAGATTCTTCCCATTACTTATGACCGCAGCAGGAACTGTTACTCCAGCACAAGTTGTAATTCTTGGCGCAGGCGTTGCTGGACTTCAAGCAATTGCAACAGCGAAGCGACTTGGCGCAGTAGTAAGTGCATATGATGTTCGTCCATCATCGGCTGATGAAGTTAAATCAATGGGCGCAAAATTTATTACGCTAGAACTTGAAGCCCTTGAAGGCGCCGGTGGATACGCCCGCGAAATGACTGAAGAACGCGCTGCTAAACAACGTGAACTTCTAACTCCTTATTTAGCTGCTGCTGATGTTTTAATAACAACGGCGGCTGTACCAGGAAGACCAGCACCAAGACTCGTTACCAGCGCGATGGTGTCGGCAATGAAATCTGGTGCCGTAATTGTTGATCTAGCTGCTGAAACTGGTGGCAATGTTGAGGGAAGCAAGCCTGGAGAAACGCTTACAACTTCAAATGGCGTTGTTATTTGGGGCGGAAAAGATGTTCCAAGCCAACTGCCCTATCACGCATCAATGTTGTTCTCGCGAAATGTAGTTAACCTACTTTTACTTATGACCAAGAGCGTTGATGGCAAACCAACTGGTGATGTAATCCCAGATTTCTCAGATGAAATTATTGATTCGGCAACAATTACTCATGGCGGCTCTCGTCGCACTCCGGAGGGCAAGAAATGACCACGATCCCTACAATGGCAATTCTGACAATATTCGTACTCTCGATTTTCGTAGGATTTGAAGTTGTTTCAAAGGTTTCAACCACACTTCACACACCTCTAATGTCTGGTGCAAATGCTATCCACGGAATTATTTTAATTGGTGCAATCATTGTTGCAAATGGTGCAACGAGCACTTTAGAAATAACGCTTTCAATTCTTGCGGTCGTTCTAGCGACTATAAATATGGTTGGTGGCTTTGTGGTGACTGATCGCATGCTGGAAATGTTTAAAGGAAAGGGCGGCAAGAAATAATGAATTCAAATCTTTATGCCCTCCTTGGTCTTGGCGTCGCCGTCTCATTCGTTATGGCACTTAAGGGTTTATCGGCTCCGAAGACAGCCCGTCGCGGAAATCTAATTGGCGCTTTTGGTGCAACAATTGCAACTGTAATAGTTTTCTATGATCCATCATCGAAGGAACATAACAACACGCTTCTGATTATCGCTGCTATTGCCTTTGGAGTTTTAGTTGGCGTTCCAGCTGCGCGCAAAATCCAGATGACTCAAATGCCACAACTTGTTGCGCTATTCAATGGTGTTGGTGGTGGCGCAGCAGCGCTTGTAGCAGTCGTTGAATATTTGAATCTCAGCGCTGAAGGTAAGCCTTCAACTGCGAATTTAATTGCAACGGTCTTTACCGTAATTGTTGGTTCAACTTCATTCTCTGGTTCTGTAATTACCTTCATGAAGTTACAAGAGCTAATGACAACTCGCCCTGTTGTGTTTCCTGGCGGCCGTTTCGTAATCGCCGGAACTCTTATCGGAGTACTCGCATCAGGTGGCTGGACCATATCTTCCGGCGGAAATACCCCACTACTAGTTATGGGTCTACTCTCTCTTCTATTCGGTATTCTCTTCGTGCTCCCTGTCGGTGGCGCAGATGTTCCAATTGTTATCTCACTTCTAAACGCTTTTACTGGTCTAACAGTTGCCGCAAGCGGATATGTATTGCAGTCAACGCTTCTAATTGTTGCAGGAACGCTGGTCGGAGCTTCTGGAACGATTCTTACTCGCAAGATGGCAGAAGCGATGGGACGATCACTATTTGGAACTCTCTTCGGTGCATTCACTGCTAAGCCACAAGCACTAGCAGTTGGTGGTGAAGCTCGTACAGTTAAATCTGGTTCTCCAGATGATGTTGCAATCCTTCTTAATTATGCCCAGCGCGTAGTTATCGTTCCTGGTTTCGGACTCGCAGTTGCACAAGCACAACACACAGTTCGTGAACTTGCAGACCTACTTGCCGAAAAGGGCGTCGAAGTTGCATATGGAATTCACCCAGTGGCAGGTCGTATGCCTGGTCATATGAACGTTCTTCTTGCCGAAGCGAGTGTTCCTTACGAACAGCTGGTTGAAATGGAAGAGATAAATCCAACTTTTCCACAGACCGATGTTGTTCTAGTTGTCGGTGCAAACGATGTTGTTAATCCAGCTGCAAAGACAACTCCAGGTTGCCCAATCTATGGAATGCCAATTCTTGATGTTGCAAGCGCAGGAAATGTTATTTTCTTGAAGCGTTCAATGCGTCCAGGTTTTGCAGGAATCGAAAATGATTTGCTTTACGATGCCAAAACAACCTTACTCTTTGGTGATGCTAAAGATTCACTAACTAAAGTTGTAAGCGCCTTAAAGGCTCTTTAACTATTAGTTAATTACCTTCGATAACTTCACGAGGCGTGCCGTGCACTCCTGTGATATCCGCTGCCGGAATTGTTCCAAGCAGACCTTTCTGGAAATCGTCAAAGGCTTTTAGAACTTCGGCCTTGGTATTCATTACGAATGGCCCCATCCAAGCGACCGGCTCCTTAATTGGCTCACCACCAAGAATTAGAACATCCATCTCTGGAGATCTAGATTCTTGAGTTGGATCTGCTTGAATTACCAAAGTTTCGCCTTCGCCCATGACCGCAAGTTGTCCCATATGAACTGGTTGTCCATTTTCACCAACACTGCCGTGGCCATTTAAGGTGTAGATAAGTGCGTTGAAGTTCTTGTTCCATGGAAGCTCTAGCTTTGCTCCTGGTGCAAGAGTTGCATGCACGATTGAAATAGGAGTTTGGGTTGAACC
>Ga0163199_1000445_pt1 | contig 26190 bp, 24 predicted proteins | sample PL_2010_150m_FD_113537 | JGI IMG/M metagenome (GOLD analysis project Ga0163199, IMG submission 113537) | Freshwater microbial communities from Powell Lake, British Columbia, Canada to study Microbial Dark Matter (Phase II) - PL_2010_150m | ecosystem: Environmental > Aquatic > Freshwater > Lake ...
CCGCGGCCGCGGCCGCGGCATTCAGTGATTCGGTCTTTCCAGGCATCGGAATAGCAACCACTACACTTGCCGCATTAGTCAGTGCATCCGACAACCCTGCGCCCTCGTTGCCGAACAGCAGCGCAACCTTGCCGGTCAGATCGGCATCGAACACGGACTTTTCGGCGCGATGGCTGGTCGCAATCACTTTACCCTCGAAGTCGCGCGCAAGCTTCAGCAAATCGCACTGCTCGTGGATTTGCAGCATGAAGTGCGCTCCCATGCCGGCGCGCAGCACGCGCGGCGACCACGCATGCACCGAACCCTTCGACAGGAACACGTGCCTGATCCCGGCAGCGGCGGCCGTGCGCAGGATGGAGCCAAGATTGCCTGGATCCTGGATGTCCTCGAGCATCACGCAGGCATCGATATCCGCGGCAACGGTGTGTGGCCGTGGCGTCTTGATCACCGCGATCACGCCGGTCGGCGTCGCGACCGACGACAACTGCTTGAACAAAGCATCGTTCAACAGCAGCGGGGCGCACGGCGCGAGCGTTTCGAGCAGCGCCTTGATTTCCGGGTCGTCGAGCCCCGACTGGTTGACGACGACTTGTTCGGGCGGGCCGACATGATCGCGGTAGGCGGCAACGAGATGGATGCCGTCGAGCAGCGACAAGCCTTGCTGCCTGCGTTCGCGCGACGATTGCAACAGCTTGCGCAGCGCCTTGAAGTGCGGGTTGTCGGCCGAGGTGATTTTCTTCATGCAGGTGCCGTCACGTTTTCGCGCAAGTGCGAAAACCGGCGAACACGTCGCGCCGGTCGGGGGTGTAAAAATTGCGCCAGGTGTTGCGCAGCAACGGCGCGCTCGTCGCATGACAACCGCCGCGCAGCACCTTGTGGCTGCCGAACCACGGCTCCGAGTATTCCCGGTAGGGGTCGCGCACGAAGTCTGGATAAGGGCTGAACCAGTCCGCGGTCCATTCCCACGCGTTGCCGAGCAGCTGGCGGCAGCCCCACGCGCTGTCCCCCGCCGCAAACGCCGCCACGTCCGAAATGGTATTGCACGCGCCGAACAGGTTGGCGCGCGTCGCGTCCGGAGGCTCTTCGCCCCACGGATAGGTGCGCTTGCCGCGCGGATCGCGCGGCGACCACGCCGCGGCCTGCTCCCACTCGGCCTCGCCCGGCAGTCTGCGTCCGGCCCAGCGACACCACGCATCAGCCTCGTACCAGTTGACGTGGGTCACCGCCGCGTCAGGCGGCAGCGGCTCCAGCCGATTGTAGACGCGCTGCAGCCACGTGCTTCCCTGCCTGACCCAGTAGACCGGCGCAACGGCGTGTGCTGAATTGCGCCACTTCCAGCCGTCCTGACTCCACCATTCGCGCCGCTCGTATCCGCCGGCGTCGACGAATGCGGCGAATTCGCCGTTGGTGACTGCGGCGCGCGCAATCGAAAACGGCGCGAGCTGCACGCGGTGCGCCCATTTCTCGTTGTCGAATACGAATCCGCTGCCGGTTTGCGCACCGAGCAGGAATTCACCGCCGGCGACCGCGACATCCCCCGGCCACGCGCCTCCCGTCGCCGCCGCGGCACGAATGCCGCGCGGCGGTGCGTAACCGAGGGTCTGGCGCGTATAGGTGAACGCTTCGCAGTGCATTTCTTCGTGACACGCGGCGAGCTCGGCAAAATAACGCAGCGCCGGATTTTCCGTTTCGCGCTCGAGCCGTTCCAACACGCGCCCGAGCACTTCCGCAAGATAACGCAGCACCGCGTCAAACGGCAGCAGCGGCAGGTCCCAGCGCGCGTCGTGCGCGGCGATTGCCGAGTTGTACAGCGGGTCCGCGCGCTCGATCAACGACGGCGCCAGATCGCCGGGTGCACGATAGCGCAGGCACCAGTGTTCCTGGAACCACGCTACATGCGCGATTTCCCACAAGGGCGGATTGACGATGGCGAGCCTCGGACCGAGCAGCTTCCCGCCGTCCAGGTCCGATGCGAGCAGCAGCGTGCGTTCGCGTGCGGCCTGCAGACGCCTCGCGAGTCCGCGCGCCGTCGAGTTCGTCGACCACTGCCACCCGCGCGCCTCTGATATAGTTTGAGCTGCTTCCGGCATGCATCCATTCTAACTTATCGGCAGCCTATGAAAATCGCACTGATTACGCCCGCGCGGCCCGCTGCGCGCTCGGGCAACCGCAATACCGCGGTGCGCTGGGCGCAACTGTTGCGCGAGCTCGGCCATGACGTCGGAGTGCAGGTGAACTGGAACGGCGCGCCGGCGGATATGATGATCGCATTGCACGCGCGGCGCAGCCACGATTCGATCGCGCGCTTTGCCGCGGCTTATTCCGCACGGCCGCTGGTACTCGTGCTGACCGGCACCGACCTTTATCGCGACATAAGGTTCGATGCCGATGCCAAACGCTCGCTGCGGCTCGCCACCCGCATGATCGTATTGCAGGAGATGGGGCTCGCTGAACTCGCACCGGTGTTGCGCAGGAAAACCCGCGTGATCTACCAGTCGACGCGGCCGGTCAAGCGTGTGCCGCCGCTCAAGTCGTGCTTCGAGGTTTGCATCAGCGGCCACTTACGCGAGGAAAAAGACCCTTTCAGGCTCGCTGCGGCGCTCGCATATCTGCCGCCGCAAAGCCGCATCCGGGTCACGCACATGGGAGCCGCGATGAGTTCTGAAATGGCAACCGCGGCGCGCGACTGGACGGAGCGCGAACCGCGCTACCGCTGGGTCGGCGACCTGCCGCGCTGGCTTGCATTGAGGCGTCTCGCGCGCTCGCGCCTGATGGTCATCAGCTCGCGCATGGAAGGCGGCGCGAACGTCGTCACCGAAGCGCTGGCGGCCGGCGTGCCGATCGTTGCGTCGCGAATTCCCGGCAACATCGGCATGCTGGGGGCGGATTACGCCGGCTACTACCCGCCCGGCAACGAACGCGCACTGGCGCGGCTCTTGTGGCGCGCCGAATCCGATCCCGAGTTCTATCGCAAGCTCAAGCGCCACTGCGCGGCGCGCCGGCATCTGATCAGCCGTGCGCGGGAAAAAGACGGATTGCGGCGGCTGCTGCGGGAGTTGTCCGTTGGTTGAGTCCCAACGCCATGGCTGTAGGGCGCGGATTCATCGCGCCGTCGGGAAAGGCGTGCGTTGTTCGGCGCGCTAAAGCCGCGCCCTACAGCCGTGCCCATCGTCAATGAGCAGCGCTCTCACCGGCGCAAACGAGCGGCGGTGCACGACTGATACGCCGTGAGCGCGCAACGCTGCCAGATGCGCGGCGGTCGGATAGCCTTTGTGGCGGTCGAATCCGTATTGCGGATGAGCGTGGTGCAATTCCAGCATGAGCGCATCGCGCGCCGTTTTGGCCAGTATCGACGCCGCGGATATCTCGGCCACCGTGCTGTCGCCGCGCACGATGGCACGCGCAGGCTGCGGTATCGCAGGGCAATACAGGCCGTCCACCAGCACCTCTGCCGGCGCGAGCGCCAGACCTTCCACCGCGCGCCGCATCGCCAGCAGGGTCGCCTGCAGGATGTTGAGTGCGTCGATTTCTTCGACCGAAGCACTCGCCACCGCCCACGCGAGCGCGTGCTGTTTGATTTGCAGCGCCAGCGTCGCGCGCCGCCGGGCGCTCAACTTTTTGGAGTCATCCAGCCCGGCTATCCCATGCGCGGAGCCGAGTATGACCGCCGCTGCGAACACCGGCCCCGCGAGCGGACCGCGGCCGGCTTCGTCCACGCCGCAGCACAGGGTTCCTCCGGCCTGCCCGCTCATGGCTCGAGCAGCGGCAGTACCGCCAACGCCGCCCGGCGCGCGGCGCCGCGTTGCAGGCTGGCGCTCATTGCCGTGAACTTTCGCTCGAGACGGGTGCGCACGGCTGTGTCGCCGAGCAGATTGAGCAAAGCCTGGCTCAGGTTCTGCGGCGTGGCGTCGTCCTGGATTATTTCCGGGACCACGAACTCGCCGGCCAGGATGTTCGGCAGCCCGTAATACGGCAGATAGCCCTTGCCTTTGAGCAGCCAGTGGCTTGCCGCCGGCATCTTGTAGGTGATCACCATCGGCCTGCCGAGCAACGCCGCCTCGAGCGTCGCCGTTCCCGATGCGACCAGCACGACGTCGGCCGCCGACATCGCTTCCTGCGCGTGCCCGAACAGCACCGTCAGAGGCAAATCCTCGGCGTGGTTGCGATAAAGCGCCGCTTCGAACATCTCGCGCGTCTCGCGCGTCACGAGCGGCACCAGAAACAGCACCTGCGGCGCACGCTGGTTGATGGTTTTTGCGGTCTGGACAAACAGGTCCGCCAACTGTTCGAGCTCGCTCTGGCGGCTGCCCGGCAGCAGCGCGATGACCGTCGCCGACGCCGGCAACCTGAGTTGCTCGCGCGCGGCAGTGCGCCCCGGCACCCGGTCCAGAATGTCGGTGAGCGGATGTCCGACAAATTCGGCGTCTATGCCGGCCTGCCGGTAGAACGGCACCTCGAACGGAAACAGCGTCAACATTTTGCTTACCGCCCGCTTGATCCCGTGGATGCGCTCTTTGCGCCACATCCAGATCGCGGGGCTCACATAATGGACCGTAGGAATGCCATGCGCCTTCAGGCTCCGCTCGAGACCAAGGTTGAAATCAGGCGCATCGATGCCGATGAACACATCCGGCGGGTTGGCGATGAAACGCCGGCGCAACCGGCGACGAATCCCGACGATCTCGACGAAATGCCGCGCCACCTCTACATAGCCGCGCACGGCGAGTTTTTCGAGCGGGAACAACACCTCCATGCCGGCGGATTGCATGCGCGGCCCGCCGATACCAATGAAATGCAGTTGCGGCGCGAGCTCACGCAGTGCGCCGATCAGCTGGCTTCCCAGCAAATCGCCGGAGGCTTCGCCGGCGACGATGCCGACGATGCGGCGGCGCGGCGAGCGCTCAGCGGATGATGCCACGCGTCGAATGGTCGAGAAAATCGAGCAGCAGCTGCAGCTCGGGGCAATCGTGCGTTTGCCCGGCGATTTCGCGCTTGGCATCTTCGAGTGTCTGCCCCGATTTATACAGTGTCTTGTAGGCGCGCTTGATGCGGGTGATGGCGTGTGCTGAAAAACCGCGCCGTTTCAGGCCCTCGGCATTGATGCCATAAGGTTGCGCGGTGTTTCCCGACGCGGTCACGAACGGCGGAACATCCTGCAGCACGACGGTTCCGATCGCGGTAATACTATGGGCGCCGATGCGGCAGAACTGGTGCACGGCGGTGAATCCGCCGAGAATGGCGTAGTCAGCAACGTGCACGTGCCCGGCCAGCTGCGAGTTGTTGGCGAAGATGGTGTGATTCCCGATCTGGCAGTCGTGCGCGAGATGCACGTAAGCCATGATCCAGTTGTCGTCGCCCACCCGGGTGACGCCGGTGTCCTGCATCGTGCCGCAATTGAAGGTGCAGAATTCGCGGATGGTATTGCCGTCGCCGATCTCGAGCCGCGTCGGCTCTCCCGCGTATTTCTTGTCCTGCGGCGCGGCACCTAGCGAGACGAACTGGAAGATGCGGTTGGCGCGTCCGATGCGGGTGTGTCCGGTGATGACCGCATGCGGTCCGATGTGGCAGCCGGCGCCGATTTCGACGTGCCCGTCAATCAACGTGTAGGCGCCGACTTCGATATCGTCGGCGAGCCGCGCGCCGGGATGAATGATTGCAGTGGGATGTATCACGGTTTGACTGCTGGAGCGTGCGGTTCGGGTTTATTATTTTTGATCGGACGCAGCGTGCACATCAAGTCGGCCTCGGCTACCAGCTGCCCTGCTACGCGGGCGTGGGCGGAAAAACACCAGATTCCGCGTGTGACGCGTTTAACTTCGACATTCAGCTCGAGCGTGTCGCCTGGCATCACCGGCTTCTTGAAGCGGGCATTGTCAATTCCGGCGAAGTAATAAATCGAGGTGTCGTCAGCCTTCTGGTCGCCGGTTTTTAAGGCCAGGATCGCTGCGGCCTGGGCCAGCGCCTCGATGATCAGTACTCCCGGCATGACCGGATGATGCGGGAAATGCCCGGCGAAAAAAGGCTCATTGATAGTGACGTTTTTGATCGCGACGATGCGCTTTCCGGGATCGCAGGACATTACCCGGTCGACCAGCAGAAACGGGTAACGGTGCGGCAGGCATTCGAGTATCCGGTGGATGTCCATGCTGTTCATGAGTGGTTCCTTTCCGTTTGGACCAGCCTGCGCTCCAGTTCATGGATTCGCTTCGCCAGATCATCGAGCTGTCTCAGATGCGCCGCGTTCTTGAGCCAACGCGGATGGCTGGAAAACGGATAAACGCCGGTATAGGTGCCGGGTTCATCGATTGACTTCATGATGAACGTTCCGGCCGAGACGGTCACGTGATCGGCGATGGTGATATGGCCGAGGATCATCGCCGCGCCGCCGAGCATGCAGTGCCTGCCGATCCGGGCGCTGCCGGCGATGCCGACGCATCCCGCGATCGCGGTGCAGGCGCCGATCCGGACGTTATGCGCGATCTGGATTTGATTGTCGAGCTTGACCCCGTCTTCAATGACCGTATCGTCGAGTGCGCCGCGATCGATCGTGGTATTGGCGCCGATTTCGACGTCGTCGCCGATCAGCGCCCGGCCGATCTGGGGGATTTTCCTCCAGACGCCGTCGTCTTTCGCAATGCCGAAACCATCGGAACCAATCACGGCCCCGGAATGCACAATGCAACGCGCGCCGATCCGGCAGTCATGATAAACCGTTACATTGGCGTGCAGCCGGCTGCCCGCTCCTATGCTTGCGGCCTCGCCGATAAAGCACCCGGGGCCGATGATCGCGTGGTCCGCGACCTGCGCGTGCTTGCCGATGACCGCGCAGGCACCGATGCTCGCTGAACCCGCGATGCGCGCTGATTTGTCCACCACCGCAGACTCGTGTATTCCAGGTTCGATCGCGGCAGGCGGATTGAGAAATGCCGAGACCCTGGCGAAATAAGCGTAAGGGTTGGCGCTGATGATGCGTGGCAGGCTGCTCGCATCGCGCGCCTCGGGACCGAGTATCACTGCCCCCGCCTGCGTCTGGCCGAGCTGCGGCAGAAATCTGGGTTGTGTGAGAAACGTGATATCGGTGGGCCGGGCCGATTCCAGGGTTGCAACCTGGTCGATGCGAACGTCAGCGTCGCCTATCAACTCGCCGCCGAGCTGCTTGACGATATCACCGAGTCTGAACGATTTGCGCTTGGTCAAAGTCACTTTCCGGCGCGCCAGCGCCCTGAAGCCAGCGCAATGTACCCCACCTTGTGCTCAACTCATGCAACGCCGCGGCAAGGCTACTTGTCGGCGGACAGCGCTTTGAGTATCTTCTCGGTGATATCGATGCGCGGGCTGCGGTACACCGCTTCCTGCAGGATCAGATCGAATTTCTCCGATTCGGCAATCTGCCTGATGACTTTATTCGCGCGCTCGAACAGCGCCGCGAGTTCCTCATTGCGGCGCAAATTAAGGTCCTCACGGAACTCGCGCTGCAGGCGCTGGAACTCCCGCGTCTGGCGGCCGAGCTCCTGCTCCTTGTTGCGGCGGTCGGACTCGCTCATGGTCAAGCCGTCTTTTTCGAGCTGCCCCTGCAGGGACTTGATCTGCTGCTCCAGCTTGCGCAGTTCCTGTTCGCGCGGCGCAAATTCTTTTTCCAGCTTCTTGGTAGCGCGTTCGGCGGGCACCGACTCGCGGTTGATGCGATCGGCGTCGATGAACCCGATTTTCAGGTCCGCGGCCTGCGCCGCCAGGGCGCTGAGCGCCAGAACAGCCGCGAGTATGAGTAATTCGAAGTGCTTCAAGTTGGTCTCCTTAAACTAATCCGGTTTGGGGTCTGGGCGCCGTACGCGCTCAGAATATCGAACCGAAAGTAAACTGGAATGCCTGTTTCCTGTCGTCAATCTGGCTCCGGATTGGTTGGGCCACGCTGACCTTGATCGGTCCGAACGGTGAAACCCATAGCAACGACATCCCGGTCGAAGCACGCAAATCTCGGAGGTTATAGGATTCGCCTGCCTTGCCGGCGTCGAGGAACGCACTGACGCGGACCGATTTGTCATTCCGCATTCCCGGGAACGGGAACAACAACTCCAGGCTGCTGACTATTTTCTTGCTGCCGCCGACAGGATCGCCGTTGACATCCTTCGGGCTGGCGGCCGCGGTGTAAAAACCGCGCAGCGAGCTGACGCCTCCGACATAATAATTGCGGAAGAACGGCAGCGGTTTGCCGCCAAAGCCGTTACCGTAACCGATGTCAACGCTCTCGTAGATCGTGATGTCGCGCGTCAACGGGAAGTAACTCTGCCACTGCGCATTCAGTTTGTAAAACTGCAGCGTGCCCCCGGGAAGCCCGGTTTCAGTGAACGCGCGGCTGATCGCGCCACGGGTCGGATAGATCGCACTGTCGCGCGTGTCCCGCGCCCAGCCGACATTACCGAGCACCGCGGTGTTGTTCGCGCCGAAGGTGTTGACATAATTGGTAATTCTGAGCGGACTATTGTCATAGACCGTGATGCCCGTGTCCTCGTAGCCGAGACCGAACGAAACCGTGTCGATATCGGTGAACGGTATGCCAAACCGCATCATGCCGCCAACCGTCGAGGTGCTGTACTGGCCGAGTGAGAGCGCGGTCGGATTCACGTTGCGCTTGTAGACGTCGAAGCCCCTGCTCACGCCGTCCACCGTCCAGTACGGTTGCGTGAACGACAGCGAGTAAACGGTATTGATCTTGCTGGTGTTGACCTGCACGCCCAGATGGTTGCCGGTACCGAACACGTTTTGTTGGGTAACGCCGCCGCTGAAGATCACGCCTTCGGAACCGAAACCGGCGCCCAGCATGATGTTTCCGGTCGGTTTCTCGACCACGCTGACGTTGAGATCGACCTGGTCGGTGGCGCCGGGCACGGACGGCGTCTCGACATTGACCTCAGTGAAATAACCGAGGCGATCGACGCGCTGTTTCGATTTGGTGATGCTGTTGGCCGAGTACCACCCGCTTTCGAGTTGACGCATCTCGCGGCGTATGACCTCGTCCCGCGTGCGGGTGTTGCCGGCGACGTTGATACGCCGGACGTAAACCCTGCGGCCGGGGTCGATGAAGAACGTGAATGTGACCTTGCGCTTGTCCTTGTCGAGGTCGGGAACGGCGTTTACGTTCGCGAAAGCATAGCCGTCGTCGCCGAGCCGGTCGCTGATCGCCTTGGTCGATTCCGTGAGCCGGGTGCGCGAGAAAACTTCGCCCGCCTTCAGCTTCACCAATTTGAGCGCCTCGGCTTGCGGAATCAGCATCTCGCCCGCCAGCTTGACTTCCGAAACCGTATACTGCGGACCTTCGCTGATGCCGATGGTGATGTAGACGTCCTTTTTGTCCGGCGTAATCGAGACTTGCGTCGAATCGATATTGAATTCCAGATAGCCGCGATCGAGATAATGCGAGCGCAACGTCTCGAGGTCCGCGCCCAGTTTCTGCTTCGAATACTGGTCGTCCTTGCTGAACCAGGTCATCAGCCCCGGGGTGCGCAACTTGAACAGCCCCGTCAGGTCTCCTTCCTTGAACACCTGGCTGCCGATGATGCTGATTTGACGGATCTTGGCGATCTCGCCCTCGATGATGTCAAAGCGCACCGCCACGCGGTTGCGTTCAAGCGGCGTGATGGTCGTCGTGATTTGGGCCGAATACTTGCCGCGGCTGATGTACTGGCGCTTGAGTTCCTGTTCCGCCTTGTCGAGCAGTCCCCGGTCGAAAATGCGCCCTTCCGCAAGTCCGATCGACCGCATCCCCTTGAGCAGATCGTCCTTGTTGAACTCCTTGGTGCCCAGAAACTCGATCTGCGCCACGGAGGGCCGCTCCTGCACCGCCACGATCAGCACGCCGTTATCGACTTCGAGGCTGACGTCCTTGAAAAAACCGGTGGCATAAAGCGAACGGATCGCCTCGGCAGCCTTGTCATCGGTCATCGTTTCGCCGACCTTGACCGGCAGGTAACTGAACACCGTTCCGGCCTCGGTGCGCTGGATGCCTTCGATGCGGATGTCCTTCACGACGAAGGGATCGAACGCATGCGAGGCGAAAGCGGGCAGCATACCGAATAACGCGAGCAGGCAACGAAACAAGCGCATATTCCTAGCCGTGGATCAACCGGTTGATATCGTTATACAGCGCAAAAGACATCAGCATGAACAGCATCGCCATCCCGACGTGCTGCCCCACCTCGATGGCTTTGTCCGAAACCGGACTTCCCTTAAAAATTTCAACCGTATAATACATCAAATGCCCGCCATCCAATAACGGTATCGGCAGCAGATTGAGCACGCCCAGGCTGATGCTGATCAGCGCCAGGAACATCAGATACGAAAGCCACCCGACGCGCGCCGACTGGCCCGCATAATCGGCGATGGTGAGCGGGCCGCTCAGATTTTTCAGCGACACTTCGCCGACGAGCATTTTGCCGAGCATTTTCAGGCTGAACAGCGAAGTGTCCCAGGTATGTTCGAGCGCCTTGGAAAAGCTCGCAACGGGCGGATAGCGCACCTCCACCACGTACTTTTGCAGCGCCTCGCGGTCGATGTGCGCCGTCGCCCCGATGCGCCCGATGCGCTCACCGTTTTCGAGAACCGCCTCCGGTGTCACCGCGATTCGAACCGTGCCTGCCGCGCCGCGCCTCGCTACGAAAACCAGCTCGCGGCCGGCGTTGGCGCTGACCGTCGCAACGACCTGATCCCAGCGCGTCACCGCTTCGCCGTTAATAGTGACGATCGTGTCGTTTGCCTGCAGGCCGCCGCGTTCGGCGGCGCCCCCCGGCAGCACCTGACCGATCACCGGCGGCAACGGCGGCTGCAGCCGCATAAAACCCAGCGCGCGCAGGAAATCGCCGTCAAGGCCGGCGCTCGCGAACTGCGACAGATCGAGCTTGCGCCACGCGATTTCGTTATGTTCGTTCCGGACTTCGAGCACAATCACGCTTTTCTCGACCGCGTGCTTGAGCAGCAGCCAGCGCGCATCCTGCCAGGTCGCGACCGCCTGCGGTCCGATCTTGATCAAGGTTTCGCCCGGAGCAAACTGCGCGGCCGCGGCCGGCGAACCGGGCGCGACGGCGCCGATCACCGGACTGAGCCCCGGGACACCGTGCATGTAGATCAGCCAGTACAGCAGAATCGCGAGCACGAAATTGGCCGCCGGCCCGGCCACCACGATCACGCAGCGGCGGTGGACCGATTGGCGATTGAACGCGCGCGCCAGATCCTGGGGTGCAACCTCGCCTTCGCGTTCGTCGAGCATTTTGACGTAGCCGCCGAGCGGAAAAGCGGAAATCGCCCACTCGGTCTGATCGCGGCCGTAACGGCGCGACCATATCACGCGGCCAAATCCCACTGAAAATCTCAGCACTTTGACATTGCACAGCCGCGCCGCGAGGTAGTGCCCGTATTCGTGAATCACGATCAGCGCACCGAGTGCAAACGCAAACGCCAGGAGGGTGGTCAGCAGGCTCATCGCAAGTTACGCCGGGCGGGACAGTTAAGCTGGGACGCGCAGTGAACGCCGCACCGCAGCGGCCGTATTGCGCGCGAGCCAGGTCTCGGCGCAGTCGCGGGCACGCCGGTCGGTACTGAATACGTCTTCGAGGTCGCGCAACGGCGCAACCGGGATCTCGGCGAGCACGTGCCCGATCAACACCGGAATCTGGTCGAACCGCAGCTTCGATTCAAGGAAAGCCGTTACCGCCGCTTCGTTCGCCGCGTTGAGTACTGTGGGCGCGCTGCCGCCGGCACGCAACGCCTCGCGCGCCAGATCGAGGCACGGGAACCGGTCGTGATCGGGTTCGGAAAAATTGAGTTTGCCGAGCGCCGCCAGATCGAGGAAATCGACTCCCGCGTCAATCCGCTGCGGGTAGCCCAGCGCGAAGGCGATCGGCGTGCGCATATCGGGATTGCCGAGCTGGGCGAGCATCGAGCCGTCGCTATACTCGACCAGCGAGTGAATCACGCTTTCAGGATGGATCACGACCTTGATTTGTCCTTCCACCGCATTGAACAGCCAGCGCGCCTCGATAATTTCGAGTCCTTTGTTCATCATGGTGGCGGAATCGACCGAAATCTTGCGTCCCATCACCCAGTTGGGATGGGCGCATGCCTGTTCCGGCGTGACCTGTGACAGACTCTCGAGGGGCAGCTCGCGAAACGGCCCGCCCGAGGCCGTCAACAGGATACGGCGCACACCGGCCGCGGCAAGATCGCCGGCAAACGTCCCGGGCAACGCCTGGAACACCGCATTGTGCTCGCTGTCGATCGGTATCAATGTCACGCCGTGGCTGCGAACAGCGTTCATGAATACCGGGCCGGCGGTCACCAGCGCTTCCTTGTTGGCAAGCAGCACTCGCTTGCCGGCTTGCACCGCCGCGAAAGTCGCTCGCAATCCGGCGATGCCGACAATCGCCGCCATCACCGTGTCAGCCTGCGGCAAGGCGGCAACCTGTTCCAGCGCCTGCTCGCCGCACAGCACCTCGGTCGCGCAGCCTGCTGCGCGCAGCCTGGCGAACAGTTGTTCGGCGCTCCTGGCATCGCCGACCACCGCATATTGCGGCTGAAATGCGATGCATTGGTTGAAGAGCGCGTCGATTTGCCGGTGGGCAGTGAGCGCGACGACCTTGAAGCGCCCGGGATGACGCGCGATGACATCGAGCGTGCTAGCGCCCACGCTGCCGGTGGACCCCAGGATTACGACGTGTCGGGATGCGCTCATGCGATAGTTTAGACGAATATCAATGCCGCCAAAGGCAGCGCGGCAGTCACGCCATCGATGCGATCCAGCATGCCGCCGTGCCCCGGAAAAACGCCGCCGCTGTCTTTGACCCCGGCGCAACGCTTGAGCCACGATTCAAGCAAATCACCCAAAATGCCGAGCGCCACCATGCTGAAAAATCCGGCGATGACCACGGGCAAATCGCGCGTCGAAAACAGCGAAAAATGCAAAGCCAGTGCATAGGCAGTGACGGCGGCGAATGCACCGCCGACGCCTTCCCAGGTCTTGCCGGGGCTGATCGCGGGCGCCAATTTATGCCGGCCCAACGCGCGTCCCGCGAAATAAGCCGCGCTGTCGGCGATCCAGATTACCGCGAGCAGCAGCAGCAATAACCCTGCGTCGCGCTGCAGGCGCGCGAGCGCCAGCCACGTCGGCAGCAGCACCACCAGGCCCGCAACCGCGAGCGCGAGGCGTTGACGCACGACGAGCTTCAGCCATAACCAGCACGGCGCGATTACGCACCAGAATGCGACCGCCAACGCGAAGACGGCACGCTCAGCGGCAGTCGCGGTGTTTCCGGGACGCTGTTCAGCCGGGACCGCGATCAGCCACAACAACACGCATCCGGCCAGCAACGACGTGAGAAACGCTGCTTCCACCCCGCGACCGAAATCGGCAAGCCGGGCCCATTCATGGCCGGCCACCAGCAGCGGTGCAACCAAAGCGATGCTCCACCAGGCATTCGGCAGCAGAAACATCGCTGCCAGCAACAATGGCAGCACCACGACCACTGTCATTATGCGCAATTCAAGCACCAAGGGACTCGCTGCGGATCACCGCGAGAGACCCTCGGCAGAGGGGCGCACCGCGTCCTGCGCTGCCGCCGCCTGCACCTGCTCGCTGGTGCGCCCGAAACGCCGCTCGCGTTGCTGGTAGGACGCGATCGCCCGATCGAATTCCAGCGTGTCGAAATCCGGCCACAGCGTGTCGGTGAAATACATTTCGGTGTAGGCAAGCTGCCACAACAGAAAATTACTGATGCGCTGTTCTCCGCCGGTGCGGATAAAAAAATCAGGCTCCGGCGCATACGCGAGCGACAGGTAAGGCAGTAAATCGGCCTCGGCGAATCCGGCGGCAAGCTGCGGTTTGTCTTTCAGCATGCGGCCAACCGCCTGGATCAAGTCCCAGCGTCCACCGTAATTGGCGGCCACCGTCAATGTCAGCTGCGTGTTATCGCGGGTCAGTTGCTCGGCTTCGGCGATCAGGCGCACGAGCCGCGGCTCGAAGCGCGTCAGATCGCCGATGGCTTTGAACCGGATGTTGTTCTTGTGCAGTTTCGCGACTTCCCGCTCGAGCGCAAGCATGAACAACTGCATCAGAAACGAAACCTCGTCCGCCGGACGGCGCCAGTTCTCGCTGCTGAACGCAAACAGCGTCAGGAATTTAATTCCCTTCTGCACGCATGCCTGCACCGTGCCGCGCACCACTTCCACGCCACGGCGGTGACCGGCGACGCGCGGCAAAAAGCGCTTCCTGGCCCACCGGCCATTGCCATCCATGATGATAGCGATATGGCGCGGTACCGCGGGTGTTGCGGGAACTGCAATGGTGGAGCTGGTGTTAGCCACGCGTACCCCCTATACCACGATCAGGTCGGCTTCTTTGGCGGCCATCGCTTTGTCGACTTCCGAAATGTAACGGTCGGTCAGCTTCTGGACTTCGTCCTGCGCGCGGCGTTCCTCGTCCTCGGCGACCTGCTTTTTCTTGAGCAAATCCTTGAGGTGGTTGTTGGCGTCGCGGCGGATGTTGCGCACCGCAATGCGTGCGTTCTCGGCCTCGCGATGTACGACCTTGACCAGGTCGCGGCGGCGCTCTTCGGTCAGTGCCGGCATCGGCACGCGCACCGTGTCGCCGGAGGTCGCAGGGCTGAGACCGAGATCCGACTCGCGGATCGCCTTTTCCAATACGCCCGCCATTTTCTTGTCCCACGGCGTGACGCCGATGGTACGCGCATCGAGCAAAGTCACGTTGGCGACCCCGCTGACCGGCGTCGGTGTGCCGTAGTAGTCGACCAGCACATGGTCGAGCAGGCCGGTATGCGCGCGGCCGGTGCGAATTTTCCCGAAATCGATTTTAAGCGTCTCGAGCGTCTTTTTCATTTTCTGTTCGGCGGATTTCTTGACATCGGCAATCATTGCACTCCTCCGCTAATAATGCACAAGCGTGCCTTCGTCCTGGCCGGTGACAACGCGCTTGAAGGCGCCCGGCTTGAAGATGCTGAATACGTTGATCGGCAGCTTCTGGTCGCGGCACAGGGTCAGCGCGGTCGCGTCCATCACTTTCAGATTCCTGATTATCGCCTCATCGAAGGTGAGGCTCGTGTAGCGCATCGCATCGGCATGCGTCTTCGGGTCCTCGGTATAAACACCGTCGACTTTGGTTGCCTTCAGCACCAGCTCGACGTTCATCTCCATGCCGCGCAGCGCCGCCGCCGTGTCGGTGGTGAAGAACGGGTTGCCGGTGCCCCCGGCAAAGATGACGATTTTGCCTTCTTCGAGATAGCGCATGGCCTTGCCGCGAATGTAGGGCTCGACGACCTGTTCGATATTGAGCGCCGACTGCACGCGAGCGACGAGTTTGACGCGATGCATCGCGTCCTGCAACGCCAGTGCGTTCATCACGGTGGCGAGCATTCCCATATAGTCTGCCGTGGCGCGGTCCATGCCGGCCGCCGCCGGCGCCACGCCCCGGAAAATGTTGCCGCCGCCGATCACCACCGCGATCTCGACCCCAAGCGCCGCCACGCCGGCGATTTCCGAGACGATACGCTCGATCGTGGGCCGGTTGATGCCATAGCTGTCTTCGCCCATCAGCGCCTCGCCGCTGAGCTTGAGCAGGATGCGCTTATAGGCCGGCGCGTCCGCCATCTAGGCGCCTCCCGCCTGCGCCATGACTGCGGCGACGAAATCGTCTTTTTTCTTCTCGAGGCCCTCGCCCACGATATATAGGTGGAAGGCATGAACTTTGGCGTTCCTGGATTGCAGCAGTTTTTCGACCGTCTCGTCGGGGTTCTTGACGAACGGCTGGCCGAGCAGCGCCACTTCCGCCAGATATTTGGCGATACGGCCCTCGACCATCTTGGCGATGATGTTGGCGGGCTTGCCGCTTTCCTGCGCCTGCGCCGTATAGATTGCGCGCTCTTTGGCGACGAGATCCGGTGGCACGTGCTCCCCGGCCACGCACATCGGCTTGCTCGCGGCAATATGCATCGCGAGGTCCTTGCCGAGTTGCTCGTCACCGCCCTCGTAATCGACCAGCACGCCTATCCTGCTGCCATGCAGGTAATGGGCGAGCCTGCCTTTGGCCACGACCCGCACGGCGCGGCGTACGCTGATGTTCTCGCCGAGCTTCATGACCAGCCCCTGGCGCGCAGCTTCCAGCGTTTGTCCGTCACTGCCAACCGCCTTGAGCAGTGCGTCGATGCCGGCCGCGCTGCTGGCTGCCGCCGCTGCGGCCACCGCTTTCACAAAGCCCACGAAATTCAGATCCTTGGCGACGAAATCGGTCTCGCAGTTGACTTCGACCAGCGCGCCGGTCTTGGCGTCGGCGCCGATAAACACGCTGACCGCGCCCTCGGCAGCGATGCGGCCCGCCACGTGGCTCGCCTTGGCGCCGCTCTTGATGCGCAGCAGTTCCCCGGCCTTTTTCATGTCGCCGTCCGCCTCGGCCAGCGCCTTCTTGCATTCCATCATTCCGAGGCCCGTCGCCTCGCGCAGTTCCTTGACCATACCCGCAGTGATTGCCGCCATTTTCGCTCCAAAAACTTAAAAAAAAGGGGCTGGCGCCCCTTTTTCGGTTGGGTGCACCGTCAGGCCGAAGGCGCCGCGGCGTCCTCGACCTCGACGAATTCCTCGTCGCTGACGATCCCTTGCACGACCTGACTGCGGCCTTCCAGCACCGCGTCGGCAACGCCGCGCGCATAAAGCCGGATCGCGCGGCTCGAGTCGTCGTTGCCGGGGATTACATAATCCACGCCTTCCGGATTGTGATTGGTATCGACCACCGCAATGATCGGGATGCCGAGCTTTTTCGCTTCAGCAATCGCGCCTTTGTGATACCCGACGTCGATCACGAACAGCGCGTCCGGCATCCCATTCAAGTCCTTGATGCCGCCCAGGCTGCGCTCGAGCTTGACGACTTCGCGCTGATAATTGAGCGCTTCTTTCTTGGCCAGCTTGTCGAGCGAACCGTCCTCTACCATCGCCTCCATCTCCTTCAGGCGCTTGATCGACTGTTTGACGGTCTTGTAATTGGTCAGCATACCGCCGAGCCAGCGATGATCGACATAAGGCGAGCCGCAGCGCAGTGCTTCTTCCTTGACGATTTCGCGCGCCTGGCGCTTGGTCCCGACAAACAGAATCGAGCCTTTGTTGGAGGTCAACTGGCGCACGAACTTGAGCGCGTCGAGATAGAGCGCCAGCGTCTTTTCGAGGTTGATGATGTGGATTTTATTGCGATGACCGAAAATGAACGGGGCCATCTTGGGGTGCCAGTAGCGGGTTTGGTGTCCGAAATGGACCCCACACTCCAGCATTTCACGCATGCTAGTTGCCATACTATCTCCAGTTAGGGTTAAGCCTCCACCCGCCTGCATACACTCGTTACCGAGCACCCTGACTATGGCGGATGTGCGAATTTGCGGTCGAAAAAATCTTAAAGCGCTTGTCTCGAACCGGCGGGTAATTATATCATCTTTAATGATTTTCGCTCAACCCGATCGGTTTGACCTTGACACTGCCGGCACCCCGAACGCCCGCGCCTGCGGCACGCGCGTTAGGAATCGGTTGAGAATTGGCATAGAATCCGCATCTTTTTGATTCCCTCTGGACAGCCCCCCGTGTATCGCACTCCCACCCCCATGAGCATCGCCATCAAGACCCCCGAAGAAATCGCCAAAATGCGCGTCGCGGGGCAACTCGCCGCGGAAGTGCTCGATTTTATCGCCCCCCACGTCAAGGCCGGGGTTACCACCGATCAAATCGACCGCCTGTGCCACGATTATATGGTCAACGTTCAGCATACGGTGCCGGCCCCGCTCAACTATGCGCCGCCGGGTTATCAACCCTATCCGAAATCGGTCTGCACCTCGGTCAACCACGTCGTATGCCACGGCGTTCCCGGGGACAAGAAGCTCAAGGCCGGCGACATCATCAATATCGATATCACGGTGATCAAGGACGACTATCACGGCGACACCAGCCGCATGTTCTACGTCGGCCAGCCGTCGGTGCAGGCACGCCGCCTGTGCGAGATCACCTACGAATGCATGTGGCACGGTATCGCCGCGGTGCGCGCCGGCGCGCGTCTCGGCGATATCGGCCACGTAGTCCAGAGCTGGGCCGAGAAAAACGGCTGCAGCGTGGTGCGCGAATTCTGCGGCCATGGTATCGGCCGCAAATTCCATGAAGAGCCGCAGGTATTGCACTACGGGAGCCCCGGCACCGGTCTGTTGCTCGAAGCTGGCATGACTTTCACCATCGAGCCGATGATCAATGCCGGACGCGCTGATATCCGCCAGCTGGCTGACGGCTGGACCATAGTCACCAAGGACCACAGCCTGTCGGCGCAATGGGAGCACACGGTGCTTGTCACCGCCGGTGGATTCGAAGTGCTGACCCGGTCCGCGGGCGCGCCGGCGCAACCGGATTTCGTGACACGGCGGCATGGCTAGTGTGCTGCAAACGCCGGGTGGGCCGCTTGCCGCATCGCAGCCGCTGAGCGCGCGCTGGAAAACCCGTCTCGGCGAACAGCGCCGCGCGCTCGAGTTGCGCTACCTCGAGAACCATTCAGCCCCCGAACTCCTGCGGCGCCTTCGCCTGCTGGTCGATAGTCAGCTCAAAGCGGTATGGCAGCACCTCGAGATGCCGCCGACGCTCACGCTGGTTGCGGTCGGCGGCTACGGCCGCGGCCAGCTGTTCCCGTGTTCGGACATCGACTTGCTGGTCTTGCTGCCGTGCGCATCCGATCCGGATCAAACGTCCAAACTCGAGCGGTTTGTCGGAATGCTGTGGGATATCGGGCTCGAAGTGGGTCACAGCGTGCGCACGATAGCTGAATGCGTCGAGATGGCGGCACAGGACATCACTGTGCAGACCAGCCTGCTCGAAGCGCGCCTGCTGACGGGCGATCGCAAGCTGTTCCGGGATTTCGAAAAAGCGTTCGCGCGCGGTCTCGACCCGCAGCAGTTTTGCAAGGCCAAGCGGCTCGAGCAGGAGCAGCGCCATGAGCGCTATCGCGATACCAACCTCGAGCCCAACATCAAGGAAACCGCGGGCGGGCTGCGCGACCTGCACAACATTCTGTGGATCAGCAAGGCAGCGGGCATCGGCGCTGCGTGGACCGATCTGGTCAACAAGGAAATCATCACCCGCGGCGAAGCCACGCAGCTGCGGCAGCACGAATCTTTCCTGCAGAATCTGCGCATCCGGCTGCACTATCTCGCGCAGCGGCGCGAAGAACGGCTGGTATTCGACGTGCAGACCGCGCTCGCGGTGCAGATGGGACTGCGCGACACCGCGCACCGCCGCGCCAGCGAGCATCTGATGCAGCGTTTCTACCGCACCGCCAAGGAAATCAGCCAGCTCAATACCGTGGTACTGCAGAACCTCGGCACCCTGATTTTTCCATCGCGCGCCCCGGCGGCGCAGAAAATCAACGCGCGTTTCCGCATCCGCGACGAGCTGCTCGAGGCGCACGATGAAACTCTGTTCCGGCGCCAGCCCGGCGCAATGCTGGAGGCGATGGTGCTGCTGCAGCAGCACCACGAACTGAAGGGAATGAGTGCGGGGACGCTGCGGGCGTTGTCGCGCGCCGGCAATCAGATCAACCCCGCATTCCGCGCCAACCCGGCAAACCGCGAGCTGTTCATGCAGATACTGCGCAGCCCGACGCGCGTGCTGCGGGCGCTCAGGCGCATGAACCAGTACGGAATGCTCGGCCGCTACATTCCCGCTTTCGGACGCATCGTCGGGCAGATGCAACACGATCTGTATCACGTCTACACGGTCGACGAGCACATCCTCAAGGTGGTGCGCAACCTGCGGCGCTTCGCGGTCCCCGAGCTCGCGCACGAGTTTCCGCTGTGCAGCCGCCTGATGAGTGGCTTCGCGAATCCGGAATTGCTTTATCTCGCCGGACTGTTTCACGATATCGCCAAAGGCCGCGGCGGCGACCATTCGGCGCTCGGCAAGGTTGATGCCGCGCGCTTCTGCCGCGCCCACGGCCTCGCGCGCGACGCCGTCGAGCTCGTCGCATGGCTGGTCGAAAACCATCTCACCATGTCGCTCACGGCCCAAAAGCAGGATTTGTCGGACCCCGAAGTGATCAGCGCCTTCGCAACCAGGGTCGGTGACGACCGGCATCTCGTCGCGCTGTACCTGCTGACCGTTGCCGACATTCGGGGCACCAGCCCCAAAGTCTGGAACGCGTGGAAAGGCAAGTTGCTCGAGGACCTGTTCATGGCAACGCGCCTGCGCCTGAGCGGCGACACACGCTCGCTCGACAGCAGCCTGCAACAGCGGCAGGACGCGGCGAAAGCGAAACTCAGGCTGTATGCGATCGGCGAGCAGGCGCACGAAAAACTGTGGGCGCAGCTCGACGTCTCGTACTTCCTGCGCCACGATCCCGACGAAATCGCCTGGCATACGCGCCTGCTCAACTACCGCGTCGATACGGCAACGCCGGTGGTCAAGGCGCGGCTGTCACCAGTCGGCGAAGGGCTGCAGGTCATGATCTATGTGCGCGACCAGAAGGACCTGTTTGCGCGCATCTGCAGCTTTTTCGAGCGCAGCAGCTATTCGATCGTGGACGCCAAGATTTACACCACGCGCCACGGTTACGCGCTCGACAGTTTCCAGATCAACGATCCTTACAGCGAGAAGCCGCAGTACCGCGACATGGTCGGCTATATCGAATACGAGCTCGGCCAGCGCCTGCTGCACCAGACCCCTCTCGAAGCGCCGGCGCAGGGACGCGTCAGCCGGCAACTCAGGCATTTTCCGATCACCCCCGAAGTCAGCATCGAACCCGACGAGCGCGGTGCCTATAAAGTGCTGCAGATCATCGCCGGCGACCGTCCCGGGCTGCTGTCACGCGTGGCGCGCTGCCTCGTCAAATACGGCATCAATCTGTACGCCGCCAAAATCAACACGCTGGGCGAGCGCGCGGAGGACGTGTTCCTGATCAACGGCGCGGCGCTCGACGATGCGAAAACCGTGGTGAAGCTTGAAAGCGACCTCGTGCAGCAATTGCAGGGGTAAAAACCCTTCACTCGTCAATCGGCGCGGAATCGGGAAACAGCACGTCGGTGTAACCGAACCGGCTGAAGTCGCGCATGCGCATTGGATACAGCACGCCGAGCAGATGATCGCATTCGTGCTGCACCACGCGCGCGTGAAAGCCCCCCACGCTGCGGTCGATCGCGTTGCCAAACTGGTCATAGCCCTGATAGCGCAGCCGCGCGTAGCGCGGCACCACGCCGCGCAAGCCGGGAACCGACAGGCAGCCTTCCCAGTCCTCTTCGATCTCGTCGCCTAACGGCGTCAACACCGGATTGATCAGCACGGTCTGCGGCACGGTTTCGGCATCGGGATAACGCGGGTTATGATCGACGCCGAAAACGATGACCTGCAAACCGACGCCGATCTGCGGCGCGGCCAGTCCGGCGCCGTTGAATGCCTGCATGGTGTCGTGCATATCGGCGAGCAGCGCGTGCAACTCGGGCAGGTCGAAGCGCTCGAGCGCGTGCGCACGCTCGAGCAGCCGCGGGTCACCCATTTTGAGCACCGGTCTAACCGCCATCGGACGCCACCAGCTTTGCCAGCATCGGGCGCACCTTGCCCATCGCTTGCTCGAGCACCGCGGCAATATCGGACAGGCTTATTCCCGCGCCCCCGCCCCGGCCGGCGGCGTGGTTCGCCACTACCGCGATCGTTGCATAGCACAGGCCGATTTCCCTCGCGAGTGCGGCCTCCGGCATGCCGGTCATGCCGACCATGTCAGCGCCGTCGCGCTCGAGCCGGTCGATCTCGGCCGCGGTTTCGAGCCGTGGCCCCTGGGTTGCGGCATAAACGCCGCCGTCGATCGGCGTTTCTCCCGCCCGCCGCCCCGCCGCGAGGCACGCTGCGCGCAGGCTCTGGCAATAGGGCAGCGTGAAATCGATGTGACGCACGCCGGTGTCCCCGCCGGTAAAGAAAGTACCCGCACGGCCATGGGTATAGTCGATGATCTGGTCCGGAACGACCAGCGCGCCCGGCGCGAGGTCGCTCCTGATACCGCCAACGGCTGCGACCGCGACCACATTTTTCACGCCTTGCGCATGCAGCGCCCAGATATTCGCGCGGTAGTTGACCTGATGCGGCGGGATGGTGTGACCATAACCGTGGCGCGCGAGAAATACCACTTCACACCCTGCGATGCTGCCGAAAGTGAGCGCGCCCGACGGCTCGCCATAAGGCGTGCGCACCACCTCGCGCCGGGAAACTTCCAGGTTCGAGAGCTGCGTCGAGCCGCTGCCGCCGATGATGGCTAGCATCGCAATGCTGAATGATGAATGATGGGGACTTTCATCACTGCTCCTTCAACGCGTATATCTCGGGCAGATTGCGCCATGCGCCCTTGACGTCCATGCCGAATCCGAACACGTAGCGGTTGGGCAGCGTGAGGCCGACAAAATCCGCGGCGACCGGTTTGGACTTGCCGATGTTCTTGTCGGCGAATACCGCGCAGTAGCAACGCCGCGCTCCAGCGGCAAGGATGCGCGTGCGGATTTCAGCCAGGGTGTATCCCTCGTCGAGTATGTCGTCGACCACCAGCACGACCCTCCCGGCGACCGCCTCGAGCGGGAAGACTTTCCATTCAATGCGACCGCCGGTGGTCGCGTTGCCGTAACGCGTCAGATGCAAACAATCATAATCGAGCGGGAACCTGAGCAGCGGCAGCAACTGGCCGGTGAACACGACCGCCCCGCCCATCACACTCAGCACCAATGGATAGTCATCCGCGAGGACGTGCGTAATCTCCGCCGCGACGCGTTTTACCGCCCGCGCTACGGTGGCGGCCGAACACACCTGTTCGGCGGATTCGAGAACTTCCCACGCTTGTTCCGGCGCCAGCATCAGCTACCGAGCGTTACGAAACCGGATGACAGTCCGGTTTCGCTCGACGCTCCCCTCGCCCTCCGGGAGAGGGGCATGGGGGTGAGGGCCGAGCGAGGTAACGCAGTTACATAAAGCTCGATAATCATCGTGTCGCGCCCGCCACGCTCAACGGCGCCGGCCGCGCTGCAATCCGGCCAGATAGGCCGCAAACTCGCGCGCCACTTCCGGGTGCTTGAGTCCGTACGCGACATTCGCCTTGAGGTAGCCGAGCTTGCTGCCACAATCGTATCGCACACCGTCGAACGGGTAGGCGAGCACCGGCTCCTCCTTCAGCAGCGCCGCGATGCCGTCGGTCAACTGGATTTCGCCGCCGGCGCCGGGCCGCACCCGCTGCAGGTGGTGAAAAATGCGCGGCGTCAGGATATAGCGGCCGACCACCGCGAGCGTTGACGGTGCTGCGCCCGGCTTCGGCTTCTCGACGATTCCTGCCACCTCATGCAGCTTGCCATGGCGGCGGCCGGGCTTGATGATCCCGTATTGCGCGGTATCGGCACGCGCCACTTTCTGCACGCCGAGCAGCGAACAGCGTTCATCGCGAAACACATCGACCATCTGCTTCATCACCGGCAGCCCGCCGTCGATCAGATCGTCGGCGAGTATCACCGCGAACGGATGATCACCTACCACCGGCAGCGCGCACCATACCGCGTGACCCAGCCCGAGTGCCTGCTGCTGGCGCACGTAAATGCATTTGACGTGACGCGGCACCACGTGCCGGACCATCGCGAGCATTTCGTGCTTGCCGCTCGCCTTGAGCTGGCTCTCGACTTCGAATGCCGTGTCGAAATGGTCCTCGATCGCGCGCTTGCCGCGGCCGGTGATGAATACGAGTTCGGTGATGCCGGCGGCGACCGCTTCCTCGACTGCATACTGGATCAACGGCTTGTCGACCACCGGCAGCATTTCCTTGGGACTCGCCTTGGTTGCCGGCAGGAACCGCGTGCCCAACCCCGCCACCGGAAACACCGCCTTGGTTATGACGCTCATGAGGTTCTCATCGATCACACAGCTTCAGGAAGCCCGCTTCGTCCAGTATTGTAATTCCAAGTTCCAATGCCTTGTCATATTTGCTGCCGGGATCGGTGCCGGCAACCACATAATCGGTCTGTTTCGACACGCTGCCGCTGACCTTGCCGCCGCGGTCACGGATTCTCTGTTGCACCTCATCGCGCTTCAGGTGCGGCAGTGTTCCGGTCAGCACGAACGTTTTGCCGTAAACCGGGCTCGCGGTATCGAGCCGCTGCGGCGCGGTTTCGGCGAAACTGACGCCCGCTTTATCAAGCAATTGCCCGATCACCTCGCGATTGTGCGGTTCGGCGAAGGAACCCGCAATGCTGTGCGCCACCACCGGGCCCACGTCAGGCACTTGCTGTAACGTTTCGGCATCGGCGGCCGCCAGGCGGTCGATGCCGCCGAAACAGCGCGCCAGGTCCTGGGCGGTGCTTTCCCCGACGTTGCGGATGCCGAGCGCGAAGATAAAACGCGCGAGCGTGGTCTGCTTGCTTTTCTCGATCGCCGCGATCAGGTTGCCGGCCGATTTTTCCGCCATGCGCTCGAGCGCGGCCAGTCCGGCTATGCCGAGCTGGTACAGATCAGCCGGCGTGCGCACGATGCCTTTATCGACCAGCTGCTCGACCAGTTTCTCTCCCAGCCCCTCGATGTCCATCGCGCGCCGGCTGGCGAAATGCAGCAACGCCTGTTTGCGCTGGGCCGGGCAGAACAATCCGGCGGTGCAGCGCGCGATCGCCTCGTCCGCGAGCCTGTGCACGGCCGAGCCGCATTCCGGACAGCGCGCGGGCAGCACGAAACGGCGCGTGTGCGGCGGCCGTTTGGCCCCGATCGTGCGCACGACCTCGGGTATCACATCGCCGGCGCGACGCACCACGACGGTGTCGCCGACGCGAATGTCCTTGCGCTGCACTTCATCCTCGTTATGCAGCGTCGCATTGGTGACGGTCACGCCACCGACGAATACCGGCTGCAGGCGCGCGACCGGTGTCAGCGCTCCGGTGCGCCCGACCTGTACATCGATGCCCTCGACGACCGTGGTGGCTTCCTCGGCGGGAAATTTGTGCGCGATTGCAAAACGCGGAGCACGCGACACGAAGCCGAGAGTATTCTGGGCGGCGAGGTCGTTGACCTTGTAGACCACCCCGTCGATGTCAAACGGCAGCTGTTCGCGCCGGGCGCCGATCGCGCGGTAATAACCGAGCAGGCCCGCAATCCCCGCGACCACCTCGCGCTCCGCAGTGACGGGAAAACCCAGTTCGGCGAGCCTGTCGAGCACTTGCGAATGGCGGCGCAGCTTGCCGTGATCAGTGCTGCCGGTGCCGTAGGCAAAGAAGGCGAGCCGCCGCGTTGCCGTGATGCGCGGGTCGAGCTGGCGCAGCGAACCCGCTGCCGCGTTGCGTGGATTGGCGAATTCCTTTTCTCCCTGCGCGGATTGCGTGCGGTTGAGTTGCTCGAAATCGGCTTTCAACATCAGCACCTCCCCCCTCACCTCGAGCCATGCGGGCGGATGCGGCCCGCGCAGCCTGAGCGGAATCGCGCGGATAGTGCGCAGGTTGGCGGTGACGTCCTCGCCGGTGTAGCCGTCACCGCGCGTCGCGCCGGTCGTCAGCACGCCGTGCTCGTAAGCGAGGCTGACCGCGAGACCGTCGAACTTGGGCTCGGCTGCGTATTCAATGGGCTCCGCTTCCAGTGCCTCGCGCACGCGGCGGTCGAAAGCAACGACCGCGTCGTCCTCGAACGCATTGTTGAGCGACAGCATCGGTGTGCGGTGCGCGACCTGGGCGAAATCGGTTTGCGGTGCGGCGCCGACGCGCTGGGTCGGCGAGTCGGGGGTGACGAGCGACGGATACTTCTGCTCCAGACCCTGCAATTCGCGGAACAGGCGGTCGTACTCGGCGTCCGAAATCAGCGGACGATCGAGCACGTAATAATGGTAATTGTGCTGTTCGATGTCGGCGCGCAGTTGGTCAGCGCGCGCCGCGATGAGGTGCGGCACGACCATTGGGTTCAGGAAAACAGACGCCTTGCCCGCGCTCCCCCCGCGGCGATCTGAGCGGCATCCATTTTCGCCAGAATATCCTTCAGCCGGTTGCGGATGGTTTCGATCGCGCCGTCCGACAACGGTTTACGGTTGTCGTCGACCAGCGTGCCATCGAGCGCCGCCGCAAAATTCCTTGCGGTTTCGACCATCGTATCGAACGCGTGCACCGCAGCCTCGACCCGCGGCACATCGAGCAGGAA
>Ga0163199_1000447_pt1 | contig 26136 bp, 24 predicted proteins | sample PL_2010_150m_FD_113537 | JGI IMG/M metagenome (GOLD analysis project Ga0163199, IMG submission 113537) | Freshwater microbial communities from Powell Lake, British Columbia, Canada to study Microbial Dark Matter (Phase II) - PL_2010_150m | ecosystem: Environmental > Aquatic > Freshwater > Lake ...
AGCAGATATTGACCGAACTGATGATGCAGGCGCTGGGCCACTACTCCCTGCCCTGGCTGCCTGAGGCGCTCGACGCCGACTGGCACGGCGAACCTGTCGGCGCCGAATACGCCGCGCCGCTTTCCGGCCATTATTTCAACTTCCGCAAGACCACCATTTACGGCGGGTCCAACGAAATTCAAAAGAACATCATCGCCCAGATGATCCTGGGACTCTGAAAGGCAAGCGCCACCATGGATTTCAACTACACCGAAGAACAACTGGCCCTGCAGGACACCCTGCGCCGTTTTATCGCCAAGGACTACGGTTTCGAACAGCGCCGCGCCCTGGCCAAATCCGCGGAGGGTTTCAGCCGCGATCACTGGCGCCAGTTTGCCGAACTCGGCATCCTCGCCCTGCCCTTCCCGGAGGAGTTTGGCGGATTGAATGGCGACGCCGTCGACACCATGCTGGTGATGGAAATGCTCGGCCGCGGCCTGGTGCTGGAACCTTATCTCGCCACGGTGATTCTCTGCGGCGGCCTGATTCGCGACAACGCCACGCAGGCGCAGAAGGAAGCCCTGCTTCCGGCCATCGCCGGCGGAGACCTGCTGATGGGGCTGGCCCATTATGAGGGCGGGGGCCGCTACGAACTGAATCATGTCGCCACCAAAGCCACGCCCGACGGCGGCGGCTACACGCTGAACGGCGCCAAGGCGGTGGTGCTGTCCGGCGGCGCGACCGACAAGCTGATCGTTTCAGCGCGCACCGGCGGCGCGCCGAGCCAGCCCGACGGCATTTCGCTGTTCCTCGTCGAGCGCAACGCACCCGGCCTGACCGTGCGCAGCTATCCGACCCAGGATGGCGCTCGCGCCGCCGAGATCCGTCTGGTCGAGGTTGGCGTCGCGGGCGATGCGATGATCGGCGCGATGTCCCAGGCCTTGCCCCTCATCGAACGCGCCTTCGACTATGCCATCGCCGCACTCTGCGCTGAGGCCGTCGGCGCCATGGCGGCGTTGAACGAAGTCACCCTCGAATATCTCAAGACGCGAAAGCAGTTCGGCCAGCCGATCGGCCGTTTCCAGGCCTTGCAGCACCGCATGGTGGATATGCTGGTGGCGACCGAACAGGCGCGGTCCATGGCGACCCTGGCAGCGGTGAAGGCAGATTCCCGGGATCCGGCCGAACGCCGTCGCGCCATCTCCGCCGCCAAGGCCTATGTCGGTCAGTCGGCGCGCAGCGTCGGCCAGGCGGCGGTGCAACTCCACGGCGGCATGGGCGTAGTCGATGAACTCAACGTCAGCCATTACTTCAAGCGCCTGACCATGATCAATGCCACGTTCGGCGATGCCGACCACCACCTGGGCCTCTTCAGCGACATGCTTCTCGCAGCATGATGACGGCCCACCCCCCGTCCCCCGCCCCGTGGGCGGGGGTGACTGGTCACCTCCCCCGCTTGGCGGGGGAGGATGGGAGGGGGTGTCCAAATCTGCGCGGCGCGAGCGCGGACACCTTTGCGGACGCGGCATGACTTCCAGGCTCGTCAACCGCCGCGACCTCGATTTTGTACTTTACGAATTGCTCGACATCGAGCAATTCACTGCGCGACCGCGCTTTTCCGACCACTCGCGCGAAACCTTCAGCGCCGCGCTGGATACCGCCGAACAGATCGCTGTAGAAAAGTTCGCCCCGCATAACCGCAAGGCCGATCTCAACGAACCGCATTTCGACGGCAAGCAGGTACGCATGATCCCGGAGGTCAAGGAAGCCATCAGCGCGTTCATCGCGGCCGGCTTCATGGCCTCCGGCCACGATTACGAATTCGGCGGCATGCAGCTGCCATACACCGTGGCGCTGGCCTGCAACGGCCTGTTCAAGGCGGCCAACGTCGGCACCAGCGGCTATCCCTTCCTCACCGTCGGCAACGCCAACCTGTTGCTGGCCCACGGCAGCCCGGATCAGATCGAACGCTACGCCCGTCCCGAACTGGCCGGGCGCTTCTTCGGCACCATGTGCCTGTCGGAACCGCAAGCCGGCTCGTCGCTGGCCGACATCCGCACCACCGCCCTGCCGCAGGCCGACGGCAGCTATCGCATGATCGGCAACAAGATGTGGATCTCCGCGGGAGACCACGAACTCTCCGAGAACATCATCCACCTGGTGCTGGCGCGCATCGCGGGCGCACCAGCCGGGATCCGCGGAATTTCGCTGTTCATCGTGCCGAAGTTCCGCCTCAATGACGACGGCAGCCTCGGTGCGCGCAACGACGTTGCCCTGGCCGGACTGAATCACAAGATGGGCTATCGCGGCACCACCAATTGCGTCCTCAACTTCGGCGAGAAAGGGGATTGCCATGCTGAACTCGTCGGGAAACCGAACCAGGGCCTGGCCTGCATGTTCCACATGATGAACGAAGCGCGCATCGGGGTCGGCTTCGGGGCGGTGATGCTGGGCTATACCGGCTACCTGCACGCCCTCGACTATGCCCGCAACCGCCCGCAAGGCCGCCCGCCCGGGGCGAAAGATCCGAACACGCCGCAAGTGCCGATTGTTGAACATGCCGACGTGAGGCGCATGCTGCTGGCGCAGAAAGCCTACGTCGAAGGTGGCCTGGCGTTGTGCCTGTACGCAGCGTCGCTGGTGGACGAACAGAAAACCTCCCCCGACGAACGGGTGCGCCGCGAAGCCGGGCAACTGCTTGACCTGCTCACTCCAGTGGTCAAGTCCTGGCCTTCGCAGTGGTGCCTTGAAGCCAACAGCCTGGCCATACAGGTGCATGGAGGCTATGGCTACACGCGCGAGTACCCGGTCGAACTGTTCTACCGCGACAACCGCCTCAACCCGATTCATGAAGGCACGCACGGCATCCAGGCGCTCGACCTGCTGGGCCGGAAAGTGATGGCGGACGGGGGCGGCAGCGTTGAACTCCTGGGCCGAAAAATGCAAGACACCATCGTCGCGGCCAACGCTCAGCCAGGCTTGCGCGAGCATGCGGCGGCCCTGGCGGATGCCTTCGCGGCCCTCGCGGAAACGACACGGGTTCTCGGCGCCGCGCTGGCCGAAAACAGTCAGGCGGGACTGGCCAACGCCAGTGTCTACCTTGAAATGTTCGGCCACACCGTGATAGCCTGGGTATGGTTGCGCCAGGCGCTGGCGGCGACGCGCGGTCTGGACACCGGCCTTGCCGCGGACGCGGATTTCTATCGCGGCAAACTTCAGGCCTGCGGCTACTTCTTCCGCTGGGAATTGCCGAAAACCCAGCCCCAGCACGCGCTGCTGCGCTCGCTGGACACCAGTTGCCTCGACATGGCCGATGCCTGGTTCTAAGCCTGACAGGAATCCCCCATGACAGAACCATTGCCGATTCCGGAAGGTTTCAAGCTGATCAATCGCGGCGGCCCGTTCATCGCCATGCTCGGCCCGCTGTATTACCGGCTCCAGGAAAAGGGCTGCAGCATCATCGCCCTGCGCATCGAGGACAAGCATCTCAACATCCGCGGCATCGCCCACGGCGGCATGCTGGTCACCCTCGCAGATAGCGCGCTGGGAATCGCCCTGTCGATGTCGCGCACGCCACCGCAACCGATGGTGACGGTGAACCTGACTACCGATTTCGTCGATTCCGCCCGCCCGGGCGACTGGGTCGAAGCGTACGTCGATATCCAGCGGGTCGGCAAGCGCATGGCCTTCGCCAACTGCTACCTGCATGTCGGCGAAAAACGCATCCTGCGGGCCAGCGGCGTGTTTGCGCTGATGCCACCGGTCAAGCCAAAAGAAGATTTCGAGGGTTAGGCCAATGTCGAAGATCCACGTGTTGCTGAAAAAGGAAGAACTCGACAACGAGCGCCTCGAAGGGAAGGTCGTGGTAGTGCTGGACATCCTCTTCGCCACCTCCAGCATCGTCGCCGCCTTCGCCCATGGCGCCGGCGCCGTCATCCCGACCCTGGATGGCGCCGCGGCTCAGGCCGAGGCGCGGCGTCATGCGGCGGGTAGCTATGTGCTGTCCGGTGAAATTAACGCCGAGACCCTCCCCGGCTTCGTGCATCCGACACCCCTGGCGCTGTTGCGTGAAGAAATTGCCGGTCGCACCCTGATTTACTCGACCACCAACGGCACGGTGGCCCTGAAGAAGTCCCGTGGCGCCGCGCACATCTACGCCGCCGCCCTGCTGAATGCCCGGGCGGTGGTCGATCACATCGCCGCGACCCACAGCGACAACACCGTGCTGGTGGTCTGCTCCGGTTCGGCCGATAACTTCAACCTCGAGGATTTCTACGGCGCCGGCTACCTGGTGTCGCTGTTTCGCCAATGCACCGCCGGCCACGAGTTTTCGGATGCCGCGCTGGCCAGCGAAATGCTGCATGCGCATACGGATGCAGCCGAATGCCTGATGCAGGCGCGCGTCGGCCGCATGATGCTGGCACGCAAGCTGGACGAGGAAATTCATTTCGCCGCGAGAAAGAGCGTCTACGACATCGTGCCGCAATTGGCCAACGATGGCAGCCTGCGGTTGCTATGACGGGAGGCAACATGGAACTGGAGCATCATTACGCCGACGTCAATGGCATCCGCCTGCATTATGTTTCGTCGGGCGTCGTTACTCAGCCGCTGATGCTATTCGTGCATGGTTTCCCGGAATTCTGGTACGCCTGGCACGACCAGCTGAGTGAGTTCTCGCGCGGCTTCCACGCCGTTGCGCTCGACATGCGCGGCTTCAATCTCTCCGACAAGCCGGTCGAGGTGAAGGCCTATCGCGCCAAGCATCTGGTCGAGGATCTGCGCCAGTTGGTCGCGGCCCTCGGGCACCAGAAGTGCGTCCTGGTCGCCCACGACTGGGGCGGCGCCGCCGCCTGGAATCTTTCGGCCGAGCACCCTGAAGTGGTGGAGAAACTGGTCATCATCAACTCCCCGCACCCGATCCCCTTTGCGCGGGCCCTGCGCGACCACCCCGGTCAAATCGCCGCCAGTCAGTACATGCTGCTGTTTCGGGACGCCAAGGCCGAGCGGGTGATGTCGGCGAACAATTTCGAGCGTCTGGCGACGATCTTCAAGCAAATGGGCGCTGGCGACAGCGCGCTGAGCGCGGACGAACGGGCACTCTATCTTGCAGCCTGGGCGCAGCCCGGCGCACTCACCGGCGGGCTCAATTATTACCGCGCCTCGCCGCTCTATCCCCCGAGTCCGGAAAAGGGCGGCGACCCCGGCGCCGCCGCACTCAGGCTCGATCCGGCCATGTTCATGGTGCGCGTCCCCACGCTGATCCTGTGGGGCGAGCGCGACCAGGCGCTGCTGCCGGTATTGCTCGACGAAATCGAGGAAGTCGTCCCTGACGTGCGCATCCAGCGCATCCCCGAAGGATCGCATTGGGTGGTGCACGAATTCCCGGAGGTCGTGAATCGGGCGATCCGGGAATTCGTGAGCGCCTGACTTCTGGTCGGCGGTTGTTGCCGTTCAAACAGCGCGTCTGTTTCCCCGTGACGGTCGGCAATGCGGGGCCATGATCGAACTCTTCCGGTCGCCTCAGGACTTGCCCGTCGCGATCCTGAAAGGCAGACCGCCAGAACACTAGCCCATCTTTCTCAACTCAGAGGCGGAAACAGCGATTTCGAGGGGGTTTGCTCGCACAAGTAATTGACGCATAGAGGGTCGGTCTGACGAAACGCTTGTGGCGGAGACCTTGGTCCTTGCAAGGAGAGGCGCGTTTTCCCAAACTCCGGCGCATGTTCCTGCGCCGCAACCGACGCTTGAAGGATGGCAAGACTCAGGACTACTGGAGTGTCGTCGAGAATCGACGTCTTGCCGGTGGTCGCGTGGTGCAGCGGCAGGTGCTCTACCTCGGTGAGATCAACGCCAGCCAGCGCGAAGCGTGGCGCAAGACGATCGAAGTGCAGGACGAAGGAAAGGGACGCCAGGTGACACTGTTTCCCGCCGGATCGATGCCTGCTGACGTCGTCCGGGCAATGGGAGTCCGGGTGAATGAATTGCGGCTCGAACGGCCACGCGAGTGGGGCGCGTGCTGGCTGTCGTGCCTACTGTGGCAACAACTCGATCTGGATGCGTACGATCGAGACCAGCTATGGGCTTTCTACGTGCAACTCACCGAGGTCGAGCAGGCCTTCAAGGAACTCAAGCACGACATGGCCGCGTGACCGATCTATCACTCCAGCGAGCCCCGCATCGAGGCCCATATCTTCGTCGCCTTCCTGGCCTGCTGTTTGCAAGTTACCCTGAAAGCGCAGCTCAGACGTTTGGCCCACGGCATCACGTTGATCGAGGTGATCGCGAAATTCAAGGCCAAGCAGGGGTGTATGACTGCTGAACCGATGCCTGCGTAGTGGAGATCTTTGCAGTGCCCGCGCAAGCCAATCAGGCACTTAGCCTTCGACTACCCGGTCAGTTGGGAAAGATGGGCTAGAAATCCGCTCCGGGCGTTGTCACGGGATACTTAACGGGTCGAAATCTCGCGCCGCGCTTCAAACGCCACATAGGATGACGTTGTGGCGCGTCGCAATGCCTCGCGCAATGCTGCGCGGCCCTTCCTGAATTCAGAGTCGCTCAGGGTTGCGCGATAGAAGGCGGCATAGAAGACATCGGGGCGGACCACAATCCGAAAAACGACCGCAACCGCGCGCGGATCGAACGGTCGATCATACAGATACCGGCGCTTCTCGTCAGGCATCAGGCGGGTGTCGGCGAGTTCCGCACTCAAGTCGAGACTGACTTCCCGGGCGATCAGATGCCTCTCGGTGGTGGCGGCAATCAGTTTCCCGCGATTGTCCACCTGCTCGATTTCGACCGCCACCTGGGGCGTGACATAGGTCGGAAAGGCGTGGCCAACGCCCGTATTGGCGATCGAGATCTCGGCATTCAGCCTGCCGGCGACCCGCGTTGGCGCAATCGTTTCGACCGTCAATCCGGATCTCACCATGTCCGAATCGTGGATGCCCCGCCACAAGTGGCGCCGGTCCGGCATGTGGCAGGACTGGCAAGTGCGGTTCTCGCTGGCATATCGGCTCACCCGCCATTCCTCGTAAGTGTTCTCCAGGGGCTTGCCGTTAAGCGCCGGGCCATCCGCGCCAAATTGATGGCAGGCGGCGCAAAAGCGCGAGTCGGAGAATGCGGCGTTTGCCTGCCAACCGCCATGAGGCAATGGGGTGCCTGGCGGCGGTACGCTACCGTCCCGTCGTGGTGGTCCGAAAAGTTGCCGGTCACGGACATGGCAGCCGGCGCAAGTCAAACCGTGAGCGTGGGAAACACCATCGGCACGAGGAGGTCTGAGCTTCGGCTCCAGACCCAGCACGCTGCGCAGATCTGCGCCCTGTTCGGCAAGCGGTGCATGACATTCCAGACAGGCTTGATGGTCGTCTGCCGCATCGGGGCCCATTTGCTGCAATTGACCAAACAGCCCCGGGCTCATCGCACGGCTATGCAGGGCGGTCTGCCAATCTTCGAACTGCTGCTGATGGCAACTGCCGCAAGCCTCGGGAGCCAGGGAAGACTCGGCGGAAGTGAAGCGAGCAGGTTGCGCGGTACCTTGCGGCTTCAGCGGACGCTTCCAGTGCTTGTCGAGAAAGATTCTGGTGTCGTCAGCAGAACCGATCGCGGGTGATTGAGGTGATCCAGGGGCTGCCTCACGTCCGCAACCCGCCGAAGTGAGCTGTAACACGACAACAATGCATCCTGCCAGATAGCGCAGGAATCCTTCGCCCCGGATCACAACCAAGCTCTACTTCTTGGCGCAAGGATTGGCTGCTTTCGGGGCGCACGGGTTCTTGGCGCACGGGTTGGCGGCCTTTTCCTTCTTCATCTTCTTCGCCTTCTTTTCCTTGGCGGGTTTGGCTTCACCACAAGGGTTTTTCGCGCAGGGGTTTTTCGGTGCATCGGCGGCGTAGACAGGCAGCGCCAGAGCGGCGGCGAGCAACGCGATTGAACTAACGGCGATGGACTTGCGGAACATGGATTGCATCATGGCGATCTCCTCCTAAGGGTAGTTGAATATGCGCGAATCATTTTTTCGCGCAGGGGTTGGCCGGCTTCACCGCGCAGGGATTAGCGGGCTTGACCGAACAAGGGTTGGCCGGCGCCTTGGCGCCCGGCCGAAAGGTTTTCTGCACCGTCAGTGTGTAGGCGGTCAGGGCCGCGAGTTCCCTGGAGTCCCAGGGCAACGGTTTGGCGGCCATCGGCATGAGCATACAGGCCTGGACCATTTCATCCAGGTGCACGGTCTTGACCCCAATCTGGTCCTTTGCCATCGCCACAGTGTGCGGGTAGGGCTTGGCGAAACCTGCCTGGAAGGCGCCGTGACTCTGGTGGCAGGTGTTGCAAGACATGCCGTTGCTGGAGAGCGTGGTGTCGTTCCAGAGCTTCTCGCCGAGCTTGGCATCGCCGACCGAGGGTTTGTAAGCGGCGGGGCGGGTGACCAGCTTCGCGTCGATTCCGGGCTTGCGGGCGCAGGGATTCGCGGGTTTGGCACAGGGATTCTTGGCGCACGGGTTGCCCGCCGCCGAGGCCACCCCGCTGGCGAGGCTGGCGAGAGTGACGAGCAGTATTGCGAGTGACTTGGCTTTCATGAAAACTCCTTAGGGTGGGTGCGACAGCATGCAGGTTGGACGTCAGCGTACGGAATCATTGGGTTTCTCAAATCGATGTCGTCAGTCTCACCAGCCATTCGGGCGCCGCCTGCAGTGTCCAGGCTTCGAACTCCCTGTCCGCCCCCGAGAGGATCAGCGTACCCAGCGCCAACATGATGCCGCCGAGCAGCTGCTTGCCCAGTTGGCCCGCGGCCATCATCCGGCCGCGCAGGCGCAACATGGCCTCGCGTGAGGCCATGCCGAGCAGCATCAGCGGCAAACCGGCGCCGAGTCCAAACAACGCCATCACCAGCGTCACTTGAACCAGGTTCTGGCCCTGGCTGGCCAGCGTGACGGCCGCACCCAGGGTCGGCCCGACGCACGGGCTCCATACCAGACCGAGCAGCAGGCCCAGCACAAACTGTCCGTGCAGCCCGTCGGTGCTTACCCTGGACAGCAGTGCGTTGCCGGCGCCCGAGAGACCCGAGGTGGCAAAGGCCATGCGTGCCTGTAAGCGAACGGATAACAGGATCACGCCAAAAACGATCAGGATCGCGGCGGCGATATCCCGAAACGTCCCCTGGTCGACACCGATTGCCGCGCCCATGCTGGCCACGACGACTCCGACCAGAGTGAACGAAAGCATCAGCCCCGTTGCCAGCGCCAAAGGCCCAAGTCGATGCACCGCAACGGCTGTGCCCAGCAAAATCGGAATGAGCGGCAAGACACAGGGTGACAGCGTCGACAACCCGCCGGCAGCAAAAGACAGACCGTAGGCGCCCAAACCGAAGTCCATGGTTACGTCCTCAAACGGCCTTTTTCAAGAGCGCGGCGATACTTTCTCTGTTCGTGTCGCCGGTGGAACGACCCACTTCCTTGCCTCCCTTGAATACGATCAGCGTACTCTGGTACTGCGCCTTGAAGCGCTTGACGTCGCTCTTCTGTTTGTCGAAATCGACGCGCAACGCGGTGATTCCCCCCAACTCCGGGGTCTTCAGCAGATCTGCAACGATCGGTTCTTGCGCCTTGCAAGTGGGGCACCAATCGGCGTGTATGCTGACCAGAATCGGTTTGCCTTCCTTTTGCAATTTGTCGAAACTGGCTTTATCAAAAGCCGTTTCCGCGGCCAAAGACTGGCCGGCAGCCAGGAAAGGCATCACCAACATGAGAGTGCGCAGCAGTTTGAACATGGAAATCTCCGAATGAAATTAGGTAGGTAACGATTAGTCGCTCGCTTGACGAAATCCTTACACTCAGGAACGGTCGGGACAAACGTCATCGCGGCGATGAGGACATGATTTCCGGGCATTGCGGTTTCCTTATCTTGTGGTTGTCGGCGCGGATGTTGTCCGGCCAATCGAATTAGTCGGGTAACGCGCCGTTTTTTTGCAGGAGGCAATAAAATACTCGGCAGGCGGGGCGGTTTGCGCCATTTTCCGGCAACTGGAGGTCGCCGTGCGACCGGCGATCCGCGGCGGCCAGCCGATTCCGGACGCGAAGTTGCAAGCGCTCTACGCCTTTACCCAGGAACTGGTCAAGACGGGCGGCAAGCCGCATCAGGCCACAGCCGACGCTTTTCTCGCGGCCGGGTATACGGAAGCCAGCGCGCTACAAATCATTCTGGCGTCGGCGGTCAAAACGCTCTCGAATTACACCAACCACCTGTTCCAGACCCCGGTCAATGACAAGTTCGCGGCCTACAAGGTGGCGTAAAGGCTGGTCGTTCGCCGACTACGCCGCCGCGTCGCTACCCCGAACCTTGTCTCCTTGCAGCGAGGCAATCAGCGGACAGGAAACGTTGCCGTTGCGTGTGTGGCAGGCGCGCACAAGCTGCGACAGCACTGCCTCCATACGCGTGAGGTCGGCGAGCTTTTCGCGCACGTCTTTGAGCTTGTGCTCGGCGAGTCCGCTGGCTTCCTCGCAGCGGGTGCCGTCTTCCAGCCGCAGCAGCTCGCCGATTTCATCGAGGCTGAAGCCCAACCGCTGGGCCGATTTCACGAACAGCAGCCGCGCCACGTCCGCCTCGCCATAGCGGCGAATGCCGCCGTAGGGTTTGTCCGGTTCGGCCAGCAGGCCCATGCGCTGGTAGAAGCGGATGGTTTCCACGCCGACGCCGGCGGCCTTGGCAAATACGCCGATGGCCAGGCTTGCAAGATTTTTCGTCATAGCGCTTGACTCCGTACTTGGCTACGGAAGTAAGCTTAAGCCATCCGTGAAGTTCCCGAAAGGAGCAAGGTATGTCCGAAGCACAGCAAGGGCGCGGCGCCCTCTTCGCCGGCGGGCTGGCCGCGATTCTCGCCTCCACCTGTTGCCTGGGACCGCTGGTCCTCATTGCGCTAGGCTTTAGCGGCGCCTGGATTGGCAATCTGACGGTGCTGGAGCCGTATCGCCCGATCTTCATCGGCGCGGCGCTGGTAGCGCTGTTCTTTGCCTACCGACGAATTTTCCGGCCGGTACAGGAATGCAAACCGGGTGATGTTTGCGCCATTCCGCAGGTGCGCGGCACCTATAAGCTCATCTTCTGGGTGGTGGTTCTGCTGGTACTGATAGCGCTAGGATTTCCCTATATCGCACCATTTTTCTACTGAGTCAGGAGACCACCATGAAGAAACTTCTTACCGCGCTTGCGCTCGCCGCACTTGTCATCCCCGCCTGGGCCACCACGCAGACCGTCACACTGTCCGTACCCGGCATGACCTGCCCGGTCTGCCCGATCACCGTGAAGAAGGCTCTAAGCAATGTTGAAGGCGTCACCAAGACCGAGGTCAGTTTCGAGAAACGCGAAGCCAGGGTCACCTTCGACGATGCCAAGACCAGCATCCAGAATCTGACCAAGGCGACCGAAAACGCCGGCTACCCATCCTCGGTAGGGAAGTAAGCGGCGATGGGCGGGAACGACATCATGAGATCCAGCGACAAGCGCACAGCCCGCGGCTCGTGCGACAACGATTCGGCGCGGCCTGCCGGAGGCGGGAAACGCCTGCACGTTGCCGTGATCGGCAGCGGCGGAGCCGCCATGGCCGCGGCGCTCAAGGCAGCCGAACGCGACGCGCGGGTCACGCTGATCGAACGCGGTACCATCGGAGGCACCTGCGTCAATATCGGCTGCGTGCCGTCCAAGATCATGATCCGCGCCGCCCACATCGCCCAATTGCGCCGTGGCAGCCCATTCGACGACGGCATCGCAGCAACCGAGCCAGTAATCGAGCGCAGCAAATTGCTGGCTCGGCAGCAAGCCCGCGTCGACGAGTTGCGCCACGCCAAGTATGAAAATATCCTGGACGGCAACCCGGCCATCACCGTGCTGCACGGCGAGGCATGTTTCAAGGATAACCAACGCCTCATGGTGAAATTCCGCGACGGTGGCGATCGCGTGGTGGCATTCGACCGCTGCCTGATCGCCAGCGGCGCCAGCCCGGCCATTCCGCCCATTCCCGGTTTGCAAGATACACCCTACTGGACTTCCACCGAGGCGCTGATTAGCGACATACTTCCACGGCGTCTGGCGGTGATCGGTTCATCGGTGGTGGCGCTGGAACTGGCCCAGGCATTTGCCCGGCTGGGCAGCAAGGTGACGATTCTGGCGCGCCACACCCTGTTCTTCCGGGAAGACCCGGTGATCGGCGAGGCCATCACCGCCGCATTCCGCGCCGAGGGTATCGAGGTGATGGAACACACGCAGGCCAACCATGTCGCCTATGCGGACGGCGAATTCGGACTTGTCACAGGGCGCGGCGAACTGCGCGCCGACAAGCTGCTGGTCGCCACCGGGCGAACGCACAACACGGATAGTCTGGCGCTGGAAGCGGCGGGTGTAGCGGTCGAGGCGCACGGAGCTATCGTCATCGACCAAGGCATGCGCACCAGCGCAGCCAACATCTATGCCGCCGGCGACTGCACCGACCAGCCGCAGTTCGTCTATGTGGCGGCAGCCGCCGGCACCCGGGCGGCCATCAACATGACCGGCGGCGACGCCGCCCTTGATCTGACGGCAATGCCGGCGGTCGTGTTCACCGATCCACAGGTCGCCACCGTCGGTTACAGCGAAGCGGAAGCGCAGCGCGCCGGCCTCGAAACCGACAGCCGCACCTTGACCCTGGACAACGTGCCGCGCGCGCTGGCCAACTTCGACACGCGCGGTTTCATCAAGCTGGTCGCCGAAGCGGGCTCCGGCCGGCTGCTGGGCGTGCAGGCGGTGACCCCGGAAGCCGGCGAACTGATCCAGACGGCCGTGCTTGCCATTCGTAACCGCATGACCGTGCAGGAACTGGCCGACCAGCTGTTCCCCTACCTGACGATGGTCGAGGGGCTGAAACTCGCCGCGCAGACTTTCAACAAAGATGTGAAACAGCTTTCTTGCTGCGCGGGATAAGCGGGAAATGGCTATTGTTCGATTTGTCTTCCGGGTACCCGATGGTGTATTCGGGTAAACTATGACCATGAAGGTATTTCGGGCATTGCTGTTGGGGCTACTGTGTTTCGCGATTTCGATGCAAGGGTTCGCGCACATCGCCATGCCCAAGAAACCCTGCCCAATGCATCAGTCAGATGCGGTCGTCGCAACCATGGCGGCGAATGACTATGACTGCTGCAACGACGCCGACACCTTCGCCAGAACGGGCAAGGCCTGCAAGACCGGGCAGGAATGCCCGGCGAGCAACGGCAATCTGGTCACACCTTTCCAAACAACGTCGTTTGCGCCGGTGGCGACGCTTCGATTTGCGTCTCCATCCCTGGCGAAGTTCGACTTCGCGCCCGCAGGCGTCTGGCGCCCGCCAGCCTCGCTCTAAATCCAGTACTGCCCAGGTACCGCGTCCGCCTGCTCGGTCAGGCCGGGCGTGGCCTCTGCCCGCGCCTTTCGCTTGCGAAGGTCGTGCTCACCTCGAATGGAGTCACCCATGAAGTCTTCCCGAAATCGGCTGCCGCGCCGGCTTCCTGCTGCTCGGACGCTTTTCGCTCGTATGGTAATCGTGATCATATTGACTGGTTCCTGCCATCAAGCGCTTGCCGCACCGCTAACCATCAACGACGCGCTGGCACTCGCCCTGCGCGAGGCGCCCGCTTTGCGCGCCAACGCCGCGCAAAGCGAGGCTGCCCGCCATGCCGCGATACCGGCGGGCGAATTACCCGACCCCAAACTTGCGTTGGGCGTCGATAGCCTGCCCATAGACGGCCCCGATCGCTACAACCTGACCCGCGATTTCATGACCCAGCGCAGAATCGGGCTGATGCAGGAATTTCCGAACCGCGACAAGCGCGCTGCCCGTGTTCAGCGTGCCGAGGCGCGTGTAGACGTGGCCGAGAGCGTCACACGGATCACCCGGCTGGCGGTGCTGCGCGACACGGCGCTGGCCTGGATCGCCCGCCACACGGCCGAAGCGCAACTGGCGCGGATCGATGCGCTGCTGGCCGAGAATCGCCTGTTCGATCAGGCGGTGCGCGGGCAACTGGCCGGCGGCAAGGGTGCCGCCGCCGACGCGGTGGCGCCACGCCAGGAAGCCGCCGAGATCGAAACGCGCCGGGATGCCCTGCTTGTCGAGCGCGAGCGTGCCGCCGCGCAGTTGCAACGCTACATCGGCGGGGCGGCCGAGCTTCCCCTCGCCGGCGAAGTGCCGGACTGGCCGATCGACCGGGACACGCTGCATTACGGCTTGCATCGTCATCCGCTGCTGGAGTCCTACACGCCGAAAGAGCGCGTGCTCGACGCCGAGGTCGCCGAGGCGAAAGCGGCGAGGCATCCGGATTGGGCCCTGGAACTCGCCTATCAACTGCGCGGGCCGCAGTACAGCAACCTGCTGTCGTTCCAGCTTCGCTTCGATCTGCCGCTGTGGCCCGACGCGCGCCAGGACCCGACCATCGCCGCCAGCCAGGCCGAGCGCCGCGCCCTCGATGGCGAACGCGAGGCGGTGCTGCGCGAGCATCGGGCCGAACTGGAGACGGAACTCGCCGAGCTGTGGCGCCTCGACCAGGCCATCGAGCGTCAGCGCGCCAGCTTGCTGCCGCTGGCGGAGCAGAAGGTGTCACTGGCATTGGCTTCCTGGCGCGGCGGCAAAGGTTCATTGACCGAGGTGATTGCCGCACGCCGCGAGCGCATCGACAGCCAAATCAAAACCCTTGCCCTCAGCGGGAACCGCCGACAGATGGCGGCCCGCCTGCACTTCACTTATGGCGATCCGCTCGGCGGTGTTACCGGAGAATCCCAATGAACGCCTTACGCAAAATCCTGTTTGCCGCCGCCGGCGCTGCGCTGTTGGCTCTTGGCGCGGCGATCGGCGGGTGGTGGGCAAGAGACGCCGGCACGGCCGCGCCCGCCACCCCGAGCGCCGCATCCGCCGCGCCGCAAAGCCCAGGCAAGGCGCTCTACTGGTATGACCCGATGTTTCCGCAGCATCACTTCGACCAACCCGGCAAGTCGCCCTTCATGGACATGGCCTTGGTGCCCAAGTACGCGGATGACGGCCGCGCCGCGACGGGAGTACACATCGACCCGCGCGTGACGCAGAACCTCGGGCTCCGACAGGCCGTGGTGGAGCGTGTTCCGCTGGTGACGGTCGTCGAAGCCAGCGGCATCCTCGGCTTCAACGAGCGCGATGTGAGCGTAGAACAGGCGCGTGTCGGCGGCTTCGTCGAACGGGTGTGGCCGCTGGCGCCCGGTGACATGATTGGCGCCGGACAACCGTTGGCCGAACTGCTGGTGCCCGAGTGGACGGCGGCGCAGCATGAGATGCTGGCGCTGCGCGCTAGTGGCGATGCCGATCTGCTGGCGGCGGCGCGCGAACGCCTGCACCTGCTCGGCATGCCGGAAGCATTGATCGGCGAGGTGGAGCGCAGCGGACAGACGCGGGCGCGCTTCGTGGTCCGCAGTTCGCGTGCCGGCGTACTGCAATCGCTGGAGGTGCGCTCCGGCATGACCTTGATGGCGGGCCAGACGCTGGCGCGCATCAACGGGCTGGCGACCGTTTGGCTCGACGTTGCCGTGCCAGAAGCGTCGGTCGGCAGCATCCGCATCGGCAGCAAGGCTCAGGTGCGGATGGCCGCCTTCCCGGAAACCACCCTGACCGGCCGGGTCGCCGCCGTCTTGCCGACATTGGCGGATGCCAGCCGCAGCTTGCGGGTACGGGTTGAATTGCCCAATCGCGATGGCGGCTTGCGCCCCGGCATGTCGGCCCAGGTCAGCCTGACGGACGGCGCCGCCGGAACCGCGCTGGCGGTGCCCACCGAGGCCGTCATTCGCACCGGCAAACGCGCCATGGTGATGCTGGTCGAGCCTGAAGGCAGGTTCGCCCCGGTGGAGGTCACGCTCGGCCGTGAACTCGGAGAACGCACGCTCGTCACGACGGGGCTGAGCGAAGGACAGAAGGTCGTCGCCAGCGGGCAGTTTCTGATCGATTCGGAGGCCAGCCTAAGCGGCATTCTGACGCGTTCCGCCGCCGGGCCGGTCGTCGAGCGCAGCGAGAAAGCCCGAGGACGACCATGATCGCCCGGCTCATCCACTGGTCGATCGCCAACCGTTTCCTGGTGCTGCTGGCAACGCTGTTCGTGACGGCCTGGGGTCTCTGGGCGGTCATCACCACGCCGATCGACGCCTTGCCGGACCTCTCCGACGTGCAGGTCATCATCCGCACCAGTTACCCCGGTCAGGCGCCGCAAATCGTCGAGAACCAGGTCACCTACCCGCTGGCTGCTACGATGCTGTCGGTGCCGGGCGCCAAGACGGTGCGCGGCTTCTCGTTCTTCGGCGACAGCTTCGTGTATGTGCTGTTCGAGGACGGCACCGACCTGTACTGGGCGCGCTCGCGGGTCCTGGAGTACCTGAACCAGGTGCAGGCACGCCTGCCGGCCGCCGCCCGGTCGGCGCTCGGCCCGGACGCCACCGGCGTCGGCTGGATCTACCAGTACGCGCTCGTCGACAAAACCGGAACGCATGACCTGGCACAACTACGCGCCTTGCAGGACTGGTTCCTGAAGTTCGAGCTGAAGACGCTGCCCAACGTGGCGGAAGTCGCCAGCGTCGGCGGCATGGTAAAGCAGTACCAGGTGGTGTTCGACCCGGTGAAACTAATCAGCCTGGGGATCACCCATGGCGAGGTGCGCGAAGCCGTCAACCGCGCCAACCAGGAAACCGGCGGCGCGGTGCTGGAACTCGGCGAAGCCGAGTTGATGGTGCGCGCCAGCGGCTACCTCAAGAGCGTCGCCGACTTCCGCGCGATTCCGTTGAAGCTGTCGCGCGGCGTGCCGGTCACGCTCGGCGATGTCGCCCATATCCAGCTCGGCCCGGAAATGCGCCGTGGGATCGCCGAACTCGATGGCCAGGGTGAAACGGTCGGCGGCGTGGTGATCTTGCGCAGCGGCAAGAACGCGCGTGCAACCATCGCGGCGGTGCATGCCAAGCTCGATCAACTCAAGGCCAGCCTGCCTGCCGGGGTGGAGATTGTCACCACCTATGACCGCGGCCAGTTGATCGACCGCGCGGTGGAAAATCTCACCCACAAGCTGGTCGAGGAATTCGTCGTGGTGGCCGTGGTCTGCGCGTTGTTCCTGTGGCATCTGCGCTCCAGTCTGGTCGCCATCGTGTCGTTGCCGCTGGGGGTGCTGATCGCCTTCATCGTCATGCGCCATCAAGGCATCAACGCCAACATCATGTCGCTGGGCGGCATCGCCATCGCGGTCGGGGCGATGGTCGATGCGGCCGTTGTCATGATCGAGAATGCCCACAAGAAGGTCGAAACCTGGCAGCACGCCCATCCGGGCCAGACGCTACAGGGACAGGGGCACTGGCAGGTGATGATCGACGCCGCCAGCGAAGTCGGGCCGGCCTTGTTCTTCTCGCTGCTGATCATCACCCTGTCGTTCATTCCGGTGTTCACGCTGGAGGCGCAGGAGGGGCGGCTGTTCGGCCCGCTGGCGTACACCAAGACTTATGCCATGGCGGCGGCCGCGGGCTTGTCCGTCACCCTCGTGCCGATCCTGATGGGCTACTGGATACGCGGCAAGCTACCGGACGAAACCAGAAACCCGCTCAACCGCTGGTTGATCCGGCTATATCGGCCGCTGCTGGACAGGGTATTGGAACGACCCAAGTTGACCCTCGCCGTCGCCGCGCTGGTTTTTTTGACCTCGCTGTGGCCGATCAGCCGGCTCGGCGGCGAGTTTCTGCCGCCGCTCGACGAGGGCGATTTGCTCTACATGCCCAGCGCCCTGCCGGGTCTATCCGCGCAAAAGGCCAGCGAACTGTTGCAGCAGACCGACCGAATGATCAAGACCGTGCCGGAGGTGGTGCGGGTGTTCGGCAAGGCCGGCCGCGCCGAAAGCGCCACCGACCCGGCGCCGCTGGAGATGTTCGAGACCACCATCCAGTTCAAACCGCGCGACCAATGGCGGCCGGGATTGACGCCCGAGAAACTGGTCGAGGAACTGGATCGCGCCGTCACGGTGCCGGGGCTAACCAACATCTGGATTCCACCGATCCGCAACCGCATCGACATGCTGGCGACCGGCATCAAGAGCCCGATCGGCGTCAAGATCGCCGGCAGCGATCTTGACGCCATCGACCGCATCGCGCAGCAGGTCGAGCGCGTCGCCAAGGGCGTGGCGGGCGTGAGTTCCAGCCTGGCCGAGCGCCTGACCGGCGGGCGCTATGTGGATATCGACATCGACCGCGCGGCCGCCGCGCGCTACGGGCTCAACATCGCCGACGTGCAATCGGTGGTCTCTGGCCTGGTCGGTGGCGACAACGTCGGCGAGACGGTGGAAGGGCTGGCGCGCTTCCCGATCAGCCTGCGCTACCCGCGCGAGTGGCGCGACACCGTGGCGCGTCTGGCGAGCCTGCCGATCCTCACACCGATGGGCAGCCAGATCACCCTCGGCGCGGTGACGAAGATCAGCGTGACGGACGGCCCGCCCATGCTCAAGAGCGAGAACGCACGCCCCAGCGGCTGGGTGTATGTCGATGTCCGCGGCCGCGATCTGGCGTCGGTGGTCGCCGATCTGCGCGCCGCCGTGGCGCGCGAGGTCAAACTCGAGCCCGGCATGAGCCTGGCGTATTCCGGACAATTCGAGTTCCTGGAACGCGCCAACGCGCGACTCAAGCTGGTGGTTCCGGCCACCCTGCTGATCATCTTCGTGCTGCTCTACCTGACTTTCGCGCGCTTCGACGAGGCGCTGCTGATCATGGCTACGCTGCCCTTCGCGCTTACCGGCGGGGCGTGGTTCCTGTATTTGATGGGCTACAACCTGTCGGTCGCCACGGGCGTCGGCTTCATCGCGCTCGCCGGTGTATCCGCCGAGTTCGGCGTGATCATGCTGATCTATCTGAAACAGGCGTGGTTCGAGCGCATCGATGCCGGCAACGAAACCGAAGCGGCGCTGCTCGATGCGATTCGCCAAGGGGCAGTGCTGCGGGTGCGCCCCAAGGCGATGACCGTAGCAGTCATCATCGCGGGCCTGCTGCCGATCCTTTGGGGCAGCGGCACCGGTAGCGAAGTCATGAGCCGCATCGCGGCCCCCATGGTCGGTGGCATGGTCACTGCACCGCTGCTGTCGCTGTTCGTGGTTCCGGCAGCGTATCTGCTGATGCGCCGCCGCAAGCTTCGCCCCGCGGTAGAAGAGACCCGGGTGGAAGCAAATGCCTGAGGCAACCGTGATGCGAGTGATGCCGGGGTCCAGTCCCCCGGGAACTCGAGCCTGGCTCGGCGCCCCTTTGCCAGGGCACTAGCGGCAAGTGTCATTCAGCACGCATATTTGGCCTTACCAGCGGGTTTCCGGACGAAACGGACATGGCCACGCTTCGAGAAATTTGAATCGATTGTCGTCGTAGTCCCCTCACCCATTCTGTCGCGATCTTGCAACGGATTTTTCGAAAAAGGAGCAGCTTCTTATGACTGAACGGATACCACCGGGACGCAGACGCTTCCTGGCCTTCGCAAGTGGTACGGCGCTGCTCGGCGCCGTTCCCTCCATTGCCAAGTCTGGCTCGCCTCCAGGTCGGGCTCCTGGCGAGTTCAAGCCCGACCTGGAAATTGAGTTGCGTGCGGTGCAGGACCAGGTTGCAATCCTGCCTGGCGCAGAAACCCGTGTCTGGCGTTACCGGGCGAAAGTGTTGCAGGGCGACGCCGGAGCGGTCACGACTTTTCCCCGCAGCTACCTCGGTCCGGCGATCCGCGTCTACCGCGGCACCCGTGTGCGAATCCACTTCATCAACGAATTGCCCCAGCCCAGCGTGGTGCACTGGCATGGCTTGATCGTGCCCGAAGCCATGGATGGCCACCCGCGGTTTTCCGTTCAGCCCGGTGGCCGGATACTCTATGAGTTCGAAGTACGAAACCGTGCTGGAACCTACTGGTTCCATCCGCATTCCCATGGGCATACCGGCGAGCAAGTTTATGGCGGCCTCGCTGGACTGTTCATTGTCTTGGACGAAGAGGAACGGGCGCTGGGACTGCCGGATGGGGAGCACGATGTCACTCTCGTAATTCAGGACCGCAGCTTTACTGCCGACAATCAACTTCGCTATATCGACGATACGGGCATGTCGGGAATGATGGCTCGAATGATGGGTTTTCATGGGGAACAGGTGCTGGTCAACGGCCAGATGGACTTCAAACTCACCGTGGAGCGAAAGTCTTATCGCCTGCGTCTACTTAACGGCTCCAATTCCCGCATCTGCAAGCTTACCTGGCAGAATGGCGCGCCGCTGACGGTGATAGGTAGCGACGGCGGCCTCCTTGAGGCGCCGGTGCAGAAGCCCTATGTGATGCTCGCGCCGGCGGAACGCGTCGAACTGTGGGTGGATTTCTCCGGCTGGGCGCCGGGCGAAGAGCGATTGCTGCAAAGCCTTCCGGTCGCGGCTGCCGGTGGCGGCCGCCTGATGGGCGGAATGATGAACATGATGGGTGGTGCGCCGTCCAAAAGCGACAGCGTCATCCCGGTGCTGACCGTGCGATCCGGCTCGGGTGCGGCCGAGCAACAGCAGTTGCCGCAAAGACTCGCAACCTTTGCACCCCTGCAATTGGACAGGGCGGCAAATCGAAGCAGGCCAAGAACCTTCCACGTCACCATGGACCGCATGCGTTGGGGTCTGAACGGGCGCGTATTTGAAATGAACGATGTGGCTCCGGACGAAGTGGTGCGCCTGGGATCCACCGAGGTGTGGGAATTCGTCAATGACGCCTCGATGGGCATGATGGGCGGAATGCCGCATCCCATGCACATCCACACCGCCCAATTTCGGGTGATCAAGCGCAGCGTGCGGCCGGGTGCCGAGTCCGCGTGGCGGGACGTCAACGAGGGTCTCGTCGACGAGGGCTGGAAAGATACCGTCCTGGTGATGCCGGGCGAGACGGTACGGCTGCTGATGCGTTTCAGTGGCTATGCGGGACTGTTTCTTTACCACTGTCACAATCTGGAACACGAGGACATGGGCATGATGAGGAATTTTCTCATCAAGGCATAAGTTGAAAATTTCTTTCCTGCCCAAGATGCGCGAGCGGCCGCGATGGTCAAGGTTTGTTGGACGTCTGCCCTGACCGCGGAGGTGTGCTGATGATGCACGAGCGTGTGCCGGCAGACGTCGGATAAACCTTAACCAATCGAGCCAGTCGCTAGACCAACAAATCCGGAATCCGCTTCGCGGAAGTTCGATTCCCTGACGTCTGGCGCCAGAATCGGCATTTCACGCCGCGCGCCCGACAGCTCGTCACAAGGCCGTTGAAGTCCCCAAATGGCTACCGTAAAGTAATTTGCGTTGCGCGGATGCACAACTCACCGGGAGACGGAAATGAATTCACTGATGGTGGCAAGCAATCAATCAAGTTACCGCTTCCTTCTCGCAATCGCCGTCGGCCTGCTCCTGGCTCAACCGGTAATGGCGACAGAAGGCGTTGCAGGAAATCTCGTCAGCGTCCAATGGCTCGAAAGGAACCTCAATCGCGACGACATTCTCCTGCTCGACGCATCGGTCGGCCAGATGTACTCGGCGAAGCACATTCCGGGCGCCGTAAACGTCGATGTGTTCACCTTTGGCGGCCGAGAGATTTCCGCCGCTGAAATGGAACGGCGCATTCAGTCCTGGGGCGTCAGCGACGGGAAGAAGATCGTCATTTACGATCAAGGCGGCACCTACATGGCAACCAGCCTTTTTTTCGATCTCTACTACCACGGATTCCCCGCCGATGAGCTGTTCATCCTCGACGGCGGCCTTGCCAAGTGGCAGGCGGCGGGCAGTGCAATCACCAAAGACCCAAGCGCCACCCCGAAGTCCGGTACATTCCGCGTTGCCAAGCTGAGGGAGGAGGTGCGCGTCCGCTTGCCGGAATTTCTGGTTGCTTCCGGCGATCGGACAAACAATGCCCTTGTCGAGGCGCTTGATGCGGGCAATCACTTTGGCGGCGTCAAATTTTTCGACCGGGCGGGCCATATTCCGAATGCCATCATGACGCCCAGTGGCGATCTCTTCAATGCCGACAAGACCTTCAAGTCCGCCGAGGAAATCCGGCAGATGCTGGCCTATCTGGGGGTCAGGCCCGAACAGCAGGTCTATACCCATTGCGGCGGCGGGATCGCCGCCAGCGCGCCATTCTTCGCCATGAAGTTCATGTTGAACTACCCGAAGGTCAAACTCTACAAGGAGTCCCAGCTGGAGTGGCTGCGCGACGACCGGGGCCTGCCCTTCTGGACCTATGACGCGCCGAACATGCTGCGCGAGAAGAATTGGCTCGCCTCATGGGGCAACACCATGATGCGCAGTTTCGGGGTGGCAAAGCTCAGCGTCGTGGATGTCCGTTCGGCCGAGTCGTACAAACAGGGGCATGTGCCATACGCCGTCAACATCCCCGCGGATGAATTCAAGCGCCACCTTGCGCAACCTGAAAGAATGGCCGAAATACTCGGCGCAGCCGGCGTCAACTCGATGCACGAAGCGGTGATCGTCTCCGAAGGCGGCTTGAATCCGAACTCGGCCCTGGCCTTCCTGCTATTGGAGAAGCTGGGACAGAAGAAGGTCGCCGTCCTGATGGACTCCGTGGACGATTGGGGATTCGGCGGCTTTACGCTAACCCAGGCGGCGACCACGGTGGGCTCCAGGAAATCGCCGCAGGATCTTGCGATTCCGGCTACGACTTATCCGGCCATTGTTCGTCCCGGCATCCTGACCAGCGACCCGCAGAACACCGGCACTGCGGGGACATATCCGAAAGTCTACCTGGCGTCGGGCAAGGCGCTGCCGGCCAGGGACCAGGACGGTAAAGTCATACACCTGCCCTACACTGAGTTGCTGAATCCCGACAGAACGCCGAAGGCCGCCAAAGACATCTGGAGCATCCTCGAAAAGGCGGGACTCCCGCGCTACGCCGAGATCATTTGCTTCGCCGACAATCCTGGCGAGGCGGCTGCCAACTACTTCATCCTGAAGTTGATGGGCTACCCTGATGTAAGGGTATCGGTGATGTAGCTGCATTCGGTGGTACATGAATTCCCGCAAGTCGTGAATCGGGCGATCCGGGAATTCGCCGGTGCCGCAGTTGGCACAGGGAAACATTTGCCAACCAACGCCGGCGCCGAATGCGGCGGTACGCCCACCCGATTACAAGTACTCCAGGCCGGATTGCTGCAAGCCTATCAACCCGACATTGACCTGATTTTCTGGAAGCAACGCTGCGGCCGACAGAAATCCTGCCTTGCTGTAGCCACCGCCATCGATGAGCGCCGCGAATATCCTGGTGTCGCTCGCCGACGCGGCCTGCCCGGTTACCGCATGAAAGATCAGACTGACATATGCATCCGTCGATGCGCCGCCGGCAAGCTGTTCCATAAACCCGGTACCCACCAAAGCGCTCGCGGCTGACAGCAGGCTGTTGCCGGCGTCGAAATAATTCAGCAGCTCGCCGATCGATACTCTGTCGGTCAGCGACGCCTTGCCCTTTACCGCACCGATCAAGAGGGCGGCTTGACCGCCGGATTGGCTCGCGTCCATGTCCAGCGCCAGCCTGGTATCCGAGAACCAGAGGCGTTCGATCGTACTCAGGGTGTCGGTTCCCTCGACTCCGGAATTGTCCTTTACCGTGAATGCACTGGCATTCCTGGTTATCGAAAAGCTTGCAATGTGCCCGCTGTATGTCGCGATGTCAGTCCCGGTGCCGCCATCCAGCGTGTCGTTGCCTGATCCACCGACCAGGGTATCGTTTCCGGCGCCGCCGGAAAGAAAGTCATTACCTTCCCGACCATCAATGTAGTCGTTGCCGGATAGGCCGCTGATCGAATTATCCAGGGCGTTTCCCACGATGCGGTCGTTGGCGGCGCTGCCCAGCGCGTTTTCGTATTCGCCGTAGTACCACCTCAAGCTGGCCGGATCATGTTTACGGGCGGCCATCGCCGTTGCATCCGCTCGGCTCATCGACACGCCGACCAGGTGCAACGCGCCGCCTATCGTCGTGCCCATGTGCAAATAGGCACCGGAAGCATAATTGGCAAGATCGATGGTATCGACCCCGCCGGTATCGAAATAGGTGCGATAGGATTCGACACCGCCCTCGCCGCCGGGTTGAACGACGTCGTTTCCGCTTCCGGATGTCCCGCCACCTTCGCCGTAGGCCCGCTGCAAGGCGATGACATCCAGGATCATCGGCGTTTGCGCAATCGTATTTCCAGCTCCCGGAACGCTTTGATCGTCGTAAGACATTACGGTGAAGTATTCCTTGTCCATGTCCAGCGGGCTATTGATGACAAAACCCAGCTTGTCAAATCCAAGCGTGGTCGTGGCAGCGTAATCCGCCGTGATCGTTGGAATACCGTCGGTGATCGAACGATGTGGATGGGCCAAGCCCAGCGAATGGCCAAGTTCGTGCATCAGGGCGTGATAGCCATAGGAACTCGAACGCAGGGACTTGTCGTTATTCAACCCGGAGGAGCCGAATCCGTACGAGTTGAGGATGATGTCCCCGCGACTTCCCGGATAGCCGAAATTGGTATCGTCGCCTCCCGCGCTTTCGCCTGCGTAGGACCAGTCGGAGCGGTAGATGAGACTGATGTTGATGTCGGACTTGCTCGCTATGTCCGCGGGCGTCGACCCTGAATAGTCGACGACCGGGGAAAACTGAAGATTGATGAATTTCGAAAACGCGGAGGTTATTGAATCGATATTGGCGAGTTGGACGGAAGTCCATCCGACATTTCCCGAACTCAGGGAGGTATAGATGTCTTTGGACAGCGACAGTGGGGACGAAAGATACTGACTCTTGGTATAGCTGTCAGAAACGGAGACGTTAACGATCCCCGTGAGCTTGTAATTGGGAGTGCCAAAGGCATCCAGATTGAACAGGGCCTTTCCGATAACGCCGGTGGGCGTGTAGGGGACATAAGTTGCCATGGATGTATTGCGCCTAACTGTTTTGGCCGCTCTTGTAGGAATCCTCGGTTAAAGTCATGCAAAATCACGAAGCCGGCCATCGGCTACCGCCAACGCTGCTACGAAATTTCGCGGGAGGTGAATTATGCCACCCAGTGGGGCACCAATGCACCGAGCCGCAGCTCCGGCCGCGGATCAAGGCCCGCATCGCGATAGTATGCTGACTATCCCCTATGCCTGCCTGTCTTGCTCATCGAAATCGGCATCGCAACCCGAGCCGGCGGCGATCCGCCTGGCAAACATGCGTCCCGCCCAGGCGCCTAGCGCGGCCGGCAACCAGCGCAGATAGTCGGTCGGCTGCACCATCATTCCGCAGACATAACGACTGTCCTCCGCTTGCCAGCGCAGCGCGCGGCAGCGGCCCTTGAACTGCAGCAAGACGAACACGCCCACCGGACACGGCTCGACGGCGCAGCATACGCCGCAGCCGTTGCAGGCCCGGCCAAGGGCGGCCTTGGGAGGCGCCGCGGCATGTATTTCGATGATGCGGTGCACGCTGATGTCGTCCCGATGGTTTCATCCCAAAAAATCATTGCACGAAACCTGAAGTATTGCAATAATGAAACAGAAACTTTCGTTAAACGAAATCTTGTCCAAGCCCGCCGAGACCGCCGTATTTCTCGGACGCCATGATTAGGGTTCCTGCAATGGAAGATTCTTCGACGCTGAAGGCCATCGGTGTGCTCGAACTGGTGGCGCGCGCCGACGAACCGCGGTCGCTCGACGAGTTGACTCAGGAGTGCGGCCTGCCCAAGCCCACGGTATATCGAATCCTCGGGGTGTTGCAGCGCGGCGGCCTGGTGGAGCGCGAACCGGTCGCCAGGCGTTACTGCATCGGAGCGCGATTGTCGCAACTGGCGCTCGAAGTCATGCTGCGTTCACCGCAGCGCGCCAGGCGCCACGCGATCCTCCAGCAACTGGTTGAGGAAGTCGGCGAGACCTGCAACTTCACCATGCAGGACGGCAACGAAGTGGTCTACCTCGATCGTGTCGAAACATCTTCGCCGGTCCGGCTGCTGATGGAAGCAGGGTCCCGCGTGCCGCTGCACTGCACCGCCAGCGGCAAGCTGTTCCTGAGCCAGCTGCCCGAGCACAGGATCGCCGCGCTGCTCGGTCCCGGCCCCTACCGCCGCTATACCGATCGCACCATCACCGAGACCGCTGCGCTGCAAAAGGAACTGCGCCGGA
>Ga0163199_1000448_pt1 | contig 26112 bp, 10 predicted proteins | sample PL_2010_150m_FD_113537 | JGI IMG/M metagenome (GOLD analysis project Ga0163199, IMG submission 113537) | Freshwater microbial communities from Powell Lake, British Columbia, Canada to study Microbial Dark Matter (Phase II) - PL_2010_150m | ecosystem: Environmental > Aquatic > Freshwater > Lake ...
ATTAAAAATGCTCTTCAAGAGCTTATGTTACTAAGAAAACAAGCTGTTTAACAAAAATTAATAAACCTGCCGAGGTTCAATATACTATGGCGACCGCCGAATCACTTATGAAAATGCCCATCGTGCTGCCTAAAGAACTGCTTTTGGCTAACGGCGGGTCGGTAATTCAAATAAAGCCGTTGTCTCAAAAAGAACTTAGAGTGTTAGTTACTTCAAGATTACCTTACTAGTCAGAATACTTTCTAACTCGCTATCGGTTGTTAGAACACTTTTGTTACGGTCTTGTATAATTTCTTTATTGAGTCTACATCTTTAGTTCTGAATTTTGTCCCATGATTATGATTTGTTCTTGCATCAAAATCAATCAATACTTCGCCGTTTTCTATTGCATCAATAAACAAATCAAAATCAAACCCTTCGAGTGTCCAAACAGTATCATAAAAGAACTCCTCAGAACCTTTCGCTCCGCGTTTTTCTACTCCAATAAAGAAGACGTTTTTCATTTTTCCTCGAGTCTTTTCGTTTAAGACTATAAATTCCCAGTACGGCTGTGGTTTGATTTCTCCCAACCCTGCAGTTGCTATAACCTTTGTTAACCAAGGTCCATGAACAACTTGGTCTGCTTTTGTAGCGTCGAATGAAATCAATACTTTATCGTTCACACGGTCAACCTTTACGGTAAAGCCTCTATTCGTGTATCGCGTTGCGTTTAAGGTTGCCCTAAAGCTCATTTCATTCTGGGGATATTTCTTGCCGGCTTGTTTGTGCGGCCACCCGTACTTTGGAAGAAAGACTTCCGGAATGAACTTCTCATTTCGAGGATATGGGTCCATATGAAATAAGGTAACATAATTTTCCTTGGTTTTCTGTGTTTTAAGTTCCCAATCTTTAGTGTCTGCTATTGGCAAATTGTTCTCATCTATACCAAGAAGGTCTTCAAGAGTGTTTCCAGCTCCTCCATCATTACCCTGTCGTGCGTTTGGAATCCAGCCTTTTTTTCTTATTTCTTTTAGTGCTTCGATAAACTGTTCTTTAGTATATTCTTTAGCCGAGGCAACACAAACTTTATTTTTAACCATGCACAAACAAAAGAAGAACGCCCTTAATTTATGTGCAAGATTAGAACAAAATAATTGAAAACCTGATTTTGCCACTAATTTATGTGCATCGCCTAGATTAAATGTGCAACTATGGTTTTATGTGCAAAGCTTCTTCCACTAATGTTGCACAACAACTATCCCTCGGCAATAGGGTTTTTGTGCGCGTCGGGAGGTATTTGTGCAGCCAACGGGGTTATTGTGCAGACTCACGTTTTTGTGCAAAGCTTCTTCCACTAACCGCCTTGCGGGGGCTTGAGACGCCGTTTGGCTTTATTAGGCCGTAGGGGTTTTCGTGCCCATATTACTATCCATTTGGTGTTTCTTCCCAAGTCGTCGCTGGTTGTCCATTGCTTTACGATTGTCAAGCCGGCTTTTTGCACCATTTGCTTGAGCTGGCCTGGCAAGAAGTAAGTAAAAATGCGTTTTATTGTCTTGGACAGCTTGTCGCGCACTGCGCGCCTTCCCTTGCCGAGCTTTACCCTGACGTGGACTATCCCGCCGGGCGCAAGCACGCGGTTTATCTCGCGCAGGCAGGTTTGCGCGTCTTTCTTTTGCAAGTGCAGTAGTATTGCGCTGGCCCAGACCGCGTCAAAAGAATTGTCTGCAAAACGCAACTTGCGGCAGTCCATCTTGAAGAATCTTGCTTTTGGCGCGTTCTTTCGTGCCTGCCGCAAGAATGTTTCAACCAAGTCTATTCCGGTGACGGTAAATCCTTTTTTCGAGAAGAGTTTGCAGTCCCTGCCGCCGGCGCAACCAATTTCTAGAAGCTTTCCTTTTGTGCGAACTAGTTTTGTAAAGCCTTCGAGCTCTGTGGGTGATGCGCCCCAAGTGGACTCGACGTAGCTCTTGCCAAGCTTTTCGTAGGTATCAAGGGTTGTTGACAAGTAGTTGTGGTGCGCCATTAGGCAAACAAGGAATTAGTTGAATTTAATGAGTGCGCTTGAAGCCGTTCTTTTTTGTTTGGGATTTAAATTGGCTGCTCTCGTTGTTGGTGTTGTGGACGCTATTGTTGTAGAGGGGCTTTCCAAGGTTTACGGCAGTTTTCACGCCCTCAAAAATATTTCTTTTCGCGTGCCTGCAGGCACGGTTTTTGGCGTTTTGGGGCCGAATGGCGCGGGCAAGACGAGTCTTTTGACGATTCTTTGCGGGCTTAACTCTGCTGACGGCGGCAGCGCGAAAGTGTTTGGGCTTGATGCAGGCGCGGAGCGTAGCGAGATTTCACGAAAGACAAATTTGATGCGCGGCTTTTCCAACGTGCCCGACAAGCTTTCTGCCCTAGAATTGCTCGACTATTACATGGGCTTGTACGGCCTGCACGACCCTCAAAAGGCTAGAGAACTGCTAAAAGAAGTTGGCTTGCAGGGCGAGAAGGGTTTTGTCAACGAGTTTTCTTCGGGAATGCGCCAACGGTTTTTCTTGGCAAAAGCCTTGTGCAACGACCCGCAATTGCTTTTCCTCGACGAGCCGACAGTCGGGCTGGACGTAGAATCCGTAATTTGGCTGCGCGAGAAAATTCTTTCACTCAAAAAGCAGGGCAAGACGATAATGCTCACAACGCACAATTTGCGCGAGGCCGAAGAGCTTTGCGACGACATTCTTTTGCTAGACAAGGGCAGGGTTCTGGCGCAAGGAAGCCCCAAGCAGTTAAAGCTCAAAGTAAAGGAGCGAGAGGCAGTGCGCGTTTATTGCGAGGACTTGCGCCAAGCCGCAAGAATTTTGCGCAATGTGCAAGGCTTGCACAACGCAATTGTGCACGAAACTTACGTTGAAGCCGTTGCGCTGCGTCCTGACGCGCTGCGAAGCGTAATGTCTGTCCTTTCAAAAGCAAAATTCCTCAAGGTTCAGCGCGTCGAGATGGCCGAGCCTCCGCTTGAAGAAGCGTTTCTCAAGCTCGTAAGGCGGGAAAGAAAATAGGTGAATGGTTTGGGTTTAATGGCAGTGCGCGCACTGGTCACGAAAAGCATGCGTCTTGCGAAGAACGACCAGTTCCGGCTCTTCGACATCACTATTTGGCCGGTCACTTTCTTCATTTCCGTTACTTTCCTAACTTCCTTTCTTTCAAACGACCCGCGAATGCTCGCAATGGTTGCCTTGGGAACGGTTGGCTGGCGCGCAGTGTACCATTTTTCGAACGAGATTTGCGACTTGTACAGGATAGACTATTGGGGCAGTTGCATTGACCAGCTTTTAGTTACTCCAGTAAAAACTTTCGACTTTGTTGCAGCCGGAGCAATAATCGGCGCAGTAAAACTAGCGTTCGTCGTCGGAGTGTTCGCAATATTGGCTGCCTTCTTGTTTCCTCTTCCTGCAATAAACATTCCCGCAGTGTTTGCCGCAACCGCAATACTAGGAATATTCGGCATAGAGCTAGGCTTGCTGCTTTTGGGAGTGTATTACTACTACGGCGATTCTGCATTCGCGATTTCTTACGCAATTACAGACGTGGTTGCAGTATTTTCCGGAGTGTACTACCCGCTTGCGCTAGTGCCAGAAATCTTGCGGCCTTTTGCATTGGCGTTGCCTTCCACTCACGCCTTTTCGCTAATGAAAAGCACGTTGGGAATAGAGTCGTTCGACCCGGTCTTGGCAGTTGTAACTCTGGTCGGCTGGGGCGTGCTTGCGTTGTGGACGCACAACAGGCTTTTGGAAAAGGCGAGAAAGCAAGGAAGGCTGCTCAAGATAAAGTGAGCGGAGCGTTGTCCGGCTTATTTTGTGCGTTGTTCGGCAATCCTTTGTAATGCGGTGATGTGCTGCGACTCGCGGCAAAGTTCGTTCGAGTGTTCCACGCCGATATAAAGAACCATGGCAAGTTTATCCCGAAAAGGTTTTTCTTTGTTGCGCCAAACTCGTTTTTGGATTCAGTATTGCATTGGCTTTAGTTCAAGCGCGCGGCAGTAGTTGCAGTATTGCGCGGCCAGGGTTTTTCCTTTTGGGAATATTGCCAGTGCGCTTGCGTGGGGCGTCACTTTACCGCATTTTTTGCATTCCTTGAAAGAAGTTTCGCCTTGCGGCCTCACTTCCGTTGCCCCTTGGCTTTCGAGTTCTTCGGTGATTGCTGTGAGCGTCTCGTCGTTCGTTGCTTTCGCTGTCTCCTTTAGTTTGCAATTTCTTTCGTTTAAGCTGTTTTCCAGTTTTCAGCTGAAGAGCAGTTTGAGGTAGAACAGGGGGCTGTAGTAGTTCTTGCGCGCGTCCGGGTGTACTAGCGTTCCGGCGATTGCTTCGCGTGCAGCCTCGCTTTTCGCGACTTTGTGCATGACGAAGTTGAGCAGGAATTTTGCGTGGCCTCCCAGCAGCTGCATGTAGTAGCTCGTCTTGACTTCTGGGCCAATGGTCTTCCAGAGTTCCTCGTCGTACGCCTTGAAAGCCTTTTCGGAAAAGTCCCCGGTTTTCAGAGCGTTGAGAATGTATTTTGCGGCAATGCTACCGCTTGTCATGGAGTTGCCCATTCCTTCCCCGGTGAACGGGTCGATGAGCGAAGCGGCGTCTCCAATGAGCATAAAGCCGTTGCCGCAAGCCTTTCTTCGCTTGGATGCGAACGGGAGGTTCCAGGCCTTGACGGGCGTAACGCGCTCGGCGTTGGCAAACCGCGCCTTGAATAGCGGGTCGTTGTCAATCAAGTCCTGCATTATCTTTTCTAGGTTAATTTTCCTGATGGCGATGTCTTTGAGCAGCATTCCAACTCCAACGTTTGCAAGTCCATCCTCGAGGGGGAAGATCCAGAAGTATCCCGGAAGCACGCGGTCTGCAAAGTGAAGCTCAATAGTGTCATCCATGCCTGTGACTCCCTTGTAGTAAGTCCTTACTGCAGCGCAACAGTGCTTGCCGTCAGTCTCGAAAAGCCCGGCCTTGCGCGCAATGAGGGAAATCGCGCCGTCTGCGCCGACTATTACTTTAGCGCGGTATTCCTTCTGCACGCCGTCCTTGTCCTTGCCAATCACTCCCTTGAAGTAGCCATCTTCGGCTATTACGTCCGAAACTGTGAAGCCGTCAATGCATTCGGCAAACTTTTTTGCGTGGTTGTGAAGAAAGTCGTCGTACACTTCGCGCCGCACGCAGTATCCTGAAGCCATGGGCTGGCCGTCCTTGTTTTTCTTCATGGGAATCTTGATTACGGTGCCGTCTGGAGAGGAAAAAGTAACGCCTGAAATGTCGGAGTGGGGAATTTTTTGGATGTCTTGCGTAAGGCCAAGCTCTTCCAAAATTGCAATGCTCTTTCCGCTAAGCGCGTCTCCGCACGTCTTGTCGCGCGGGAAAACCGCCTTGTCGAGCAAAAGCACGCTGGCCCCGCCCTTGCCAAGCAAGGCCGCGCAAGTCGAGCCTGCAGGCCCGCTGCCAACAATAATCACGTCATACTCGGAAGAAGAATTCTTGTCCACCACGCAAACCACCCTACAAAAATACCGGAATCTAAGCGGTAAAATGCTGATTTTTCAAGCCAACAGAACAAGGCCTGCAAAAACATAGGATAAACGCCAATTTTAACCTTTTTGCTGCCCGCGCTTGAGCGCCAAAGGCCTTTGGCAGTCGGCCTGTCGTCTATACCAGTTGCTCGCCAGTGTCGGCGTTGAAAACGTGGATTACCGCAACCGGGCAGACTCTAGCCGCTTCCAAGTGCTTTTCCAAGTCTTTCTCATCAACAATGAGCTCTTGCTTTGCCGCGTCGCCCTTGCTTCCAACCAAGTCGGGCTTGCTGTCGTCCTTCATTTCCCAAAACTCTGGCCGCACTGCAACGCATGCCGCAGCGCCAATGCAAGCAGACCGGTCAAAAACAATTCGGTATTTTACCATCAATATCACCGTGCCTTTTTCAAACAAAACCAAACAATATCGAACAATATCAAACAATATCAAACAATATCAAACAGAACAAGTATATTCTAAAAATATATAACCCGATAACTTGAAACGCAGGCATAGGCGGGCGCCTGCCAACAAACCCTTATTTATTTTGTCGCGCCCTTTGCGTTGTGTCAATCTTACGGCTTTGCGCGTGTCCTAAGGCAGCGCGTAAATGGTGGTCGCAATGAAAAGAGTAATCGCTTTGAATTTGAAGACTTACGCGGAAAGCACTGGCGAGGCTGGCGAGAAGCTGTGCGAAGTTGTTGAAAAGGTTGCCGAGAATGCCAAGACCGCCGAGATTATTGCATGCCCGCAGGCGCCCTTTTTGGCACAGGCCGCCAAGAAATCCAAGCATTCCATTGTTTTCGCACAGTCGTGCGATGCCGCAAAGCCCGGCCAGTCGACTGGCGCAGTTCTGCCCGAGGCAGTCAAGGCGTCAGGCGCGAAAGGCACGCTGGTCAACCACAGTGAGAAGAAAATTGTGCACGAGCAAGCCAAGGAAGTTGTCGAGCGCTGCGCAAAGCTCGGCTTGCGCGTAATTGCTTGTGCCGACACTGTGAGCGAGGCGGTTGCGCTCGCAAAATTCTCCCCTTGGGCTGTTGCAGTTGAACCTCCAGAGTTGATTGGCAGCGGGATTTCGGTTAGTTCGGCGAGGCCCGACGTTGTTGTCGAGAGCGTGCGTGAAATCAAGCGGACGAATCCCAACGTGCTGGCCCTAGTTGGCGCGGGAGTATCAACTGCGGGGGACGTTGCGAAAAGCATAGAGTTGGGCGCCGACGGCGTGCTGTTGGCAAGCGCGTTTGTAAAGTCGAAAGAGCCAGCAAAACTATTGGCTGAAATGGCTGAAGCACTCGGCTGAAAAATATTTTTTTTGTTTTGTTTTTATCTTTCTTAATGTTTTGTTTATTTTCTTAGCTGTTTTGTGTTTTGCTCTCGTGGTTTGATGGATGGGTTAAATTCAATTTTCGCAAGCTGGCAGTTTCTGGCGGTTGCCTGTACGCTAATTTGGGCGGCTTGTTCAGTTGTAGACCGGTTTTTTGTTTCAGCGAAGGCGCGCAATTCTGGCGTGATGCTCGTCTATACGGGTATTGCGAATGTTTTCGTAGTGGCTGTGTTCGCGCTGTTTTTCGGGCTAGTTGTCCCTACCTTGCCGATTCTTGCGGTTCTCTTGGCTTCCGGCGCGTTTTGGGCTTTTGCCGCAGCCTTGTACTATGCGACTCTCAAGCGGCAAGACGTTTCGAGCGCAATGCCTGTTCTCAAGCTTGACACGATCTTCCTGGCAATACTCGCGTTCGTATTTTTGGGAGAGTCTTTCGGTCTGCTTACTTACGCCGGAATAGCAATGGTGGTTGCGGGAGCAATTTTGGTTTCATTGAAAAAGTCGGGCTTGGGGCGATTCACTTTCGACAAGGCATTCTGGCTGGCAGTTGGGAGCGCCCTGCTTTTCGCGGTAAGCGAATTGTTGCTCAAAGCAGGAGTTGGAGGCGCCGTACCCGTACAGGCTTTCCTGTGGCAGAGGATTGGCTCAATTGCAGTATATTTGGTTCTTGGAGTTTTTCACGCCCGCGAGTTCACTGCAGGGCTGAGCCGGCATCGCAAGGCAAGCGCGGTATTATTGTTTTCGAGTACTGTGAGCGTTTTGGCAGGATTGCTGCTGGCCATGGCTTTTGTGGCGTTTTACGCAACCCTAGTCAATACGGTTACGGCCGTAAGGCCGCTGTTGATAGTTGTCTTTACATTGCTGTTGGCCCGTTTCAAGCCTTCTATACTTAAAGAGAATTTCGATAAACGCACGCTCGTTCTTAAAGCCGCTGCTGCCGTGCTAGTTGTGGTTGGAAGTTGGCTGGTAATGGGCTGAGCTCTGGAAGGATATTGTAGTATGGCGGTTGGATTGGTGTTTTTCATGTTGTTTTCAAGTTGGCAGTTCTTGGCGGTCTTTGCAGTCGTATTCTTTTCAATTGCAACTGTTGTTGACAAGAACTTTGTTTCCGGCAAGGCGCAGGCCAGAGTTGCACTCGCCTTTATAGGCGCTTCAAGCCTGCTTGCGTTTATTGCGGCCGCGTTGTTCTTTGGAATCACTATTCCTGCCTTGCCGGCCCTCGCCCTGGGGCTAGTTACGGGGCTTGCTTGGCTTTGTGCAATTGTGGCGTACTACCAATCGCTGAAAATTGGCGAAGTTTCGCGAATGGCTCCCATCTTTCAGCTCGCCCCTCTTTTCACCGCGCTGCTTGCAGCAGGAGTTCTCGCAGAAGAGTTGACTGCACTTAACTACTTGGGAGTCGCGCTGGTCATAGCCGGCGCAGCGCTTGTTTCTGTTGAAAAAGTTTCAAACAAGCGCGTTGGGCGGGGAGTGTGTTTGGGAAAGGGCGCGCTGCTCGCGCTTGTTTCTGCGGGCCTTTTCGCGTTGCACAACGTTCTGCTTAAGCAAAGCGTTTCCGAGCTTGGCGCAGCAAGCGCGTTCATATGGCTTCAAGCCGCGGTTGCGGCTGCTTGCGCAATTATCGCAGTGGTTTACCGTGGCGACGTGCGCAAATTCATTTCAGCGCATCCGCGCTCGGTAGCAATAGTGTTGGCTTCCAATTCCGGGCGCTGTCTTGCAGGGCTTGCGTTCGCCGTAGCGGCAGGCCTGTCGCAAATAACATTGGTGGCAACAGTTGTGGCAACCCAGCCCTTCCTGATTTTGGTAATCGCGCTTGCACTAAGCAAAATCAAGCCTTCCTTGCTGAAAGAAAAGTTCGACCGCAAGAGCCTTGCGCTCAAGGCCGCTGCAGCCGTGCTTGTAGTTGTCGGAAGCTGGCTGGTAATGGCCTAGTTTTGTTTTCGCATTGCTTTGTCGTCTTGCTTACATTCTTTGCGGCACGCTTATCCCGAGCAGCTCTAGGCCGTTGGAGAGGGTAGTGCGCGTTGCGGATACTAGCGCAAGGCGGCGCAGCACGTCGTGCTTGTTTTCGGCCTTTAACACCGGGTTTTTCTCGTAGAATTCGCTGAAGCTTGCAGCCAGGCGCAGAAGGTAGTCGCACAGAGTGTGCGGCTGGAATGCAGTTGCCGATGCCTGCACTACTAGCGGGAATTCGGAAATTGTGAGCGCGAGTTTTTTCTCGACTTCGTCAAAGCCGCCTTTTTTTGCGGCGTTGGAAAGTGTCTTGATGGTGGCGTTGCTTTCTTTTTCGAGCACGCCTTCTTCCTGCGCTTTTTTCAGGATGTTGGCGGCGCGCACGCAAGTGTACTGCACGTACGCTCCAGTGTCGCCGTCAAAGCGCGTTGCTTTTGCAGGGTCGAACGTGATGTTTTTCTCGTTTGTCACGCGCAAGAACGCGAACTTTACGCTTCCGACTCCAACCGTATTGGCGATTTGTTCGGATTCTTTTTCGCCGTACGGCAGTTTGCGCTGAGCAATCTCTGTTTTTGCAGTGTCCACTGCCTGGTCGAGAACGTCTTCGAGAAATACTACGCGTCCTTCGCGCGAAGAGATTTTTCCGCTCTCCAAAAATACTAGGCCGAAGCCCAAGTGCTTGCACTTTGGCGCGAAGTCCCTTCCGAGAAGTTCGAGCGTCTTGTATAGCTGGCGGAAGTGCGTGTTTTGTTCGCTTGCGGTTATTACTAGCGACTCGTCAAACTTGGTCTTGTCGTGGAAGTATTGGTGGAAGCCAAAGTCGCGCGTTAGGTACAGCGTAGTTCCGCCCTCACGCATTATGATTGTGTTTGGTATTCCGTACGATTCGAGCTCTAGCACGACCGCGCCTTTCTCGTCGCGCGACGCTATTCCTTTTCTCAGGCATTCAGAGACGACTTCCTTTCCTTGCACGATGAATTGGCTTTCACCGTTTATCATGTCGAACTTTACGCCAAGCCTCTTCCAGTTTTTCTCAAAGCCCCGCAGGCTTATCTTTTTTATTTCTTCTGCCTTGTGCAGGGTTGCCGCGTCGCCGTTTTCGATGAGTGACAGGGTTTCTCGCGCCTTAACTTCAAGTTCCGGGCGTTTTTGCGACTCTTCGTGCATTTTCACGTAATATTGAAGCAATTCCTTCTCGTCTTTTGCAGCCTTCATTTCGCGGAACTCGTCGAGCGCGACGATGAGTTTTGCGACTTGCGTTCCAGCGTCGCCCAAATAGCAGTGCGCGAAAGTCTTGAAGCCCGCCATTGCGCGCAAGCGCTTTATGGCCTCGCCTAAGATTGTCGAGCGTATGTGGCCGACGTGGAACGGCTTTCCCACGTTGGGGTCGCTGTACTCTATTGCGAACACTTTTCCGTTGGACGGCCAAGAGCCATATTTTTCTTCCATTTCGAGGGCTTGGGTTAAGGCTCGGCCAAAGAAGCCGTCGGTTGCATGAAAGTTCAAGTATCCTTTTTCCGCAGTTGCTTTTGAAACGAGTTTCTTTTCGGGTGAATGGTTTATTTTTTCCGCGAGTTGTGAGGCAATTTGCGTCGGGTTTCTACGCTGCACGCGCGCTAGGGCAAAGCAGGCGGGCGTTGCGAATTCGCCGAAGCCCGGCTGGGGCGGTACAACTTCGACTTCAGTCTTATCCGTTTTTGCAGTTTCTTGTTTTGCCGCCTTGACGGTTTTTCCAGCGTGGCCGTCGGTTGCGCGGGACGCGGTTTCTTCGGCTGCCGCGCCTTGCACAAGGCTCTTGATTTCTTCCCTTGCAACGTGGAGGGCGTATTCAATTGTTTTTGTTCGTGGCATTTGTTCACCGCGTGCGGCAAAACCGCGCGTGTTTATTCTCAAATGATTTTTGGGTTTCTTCCCGTTTTTATTGTTTTGTCAGCGAATTAAATTTGTATTTGGAATTCTATTGATTGAAGCAAGCTTTTTTATTTGTCGGTTGCATGCTTTGTGCATATGTCTCAAGAAGGACAACTTCCGCAGACAGCAGAAGGCGGTGGGGTTAGCATCGATGGCGGGCCCAGTGATAATAGCGGGCTTTACCGAAAGGTTGAGGATGCTTACTATTCAAGCATAGATTGGCTCGAGCAGGCGGGAATTCCCCTTTTCAAAGTCGTTGATTTTCTCGAGGAGCGGGGAGTCCACACCCTGCCTGTAGTGTTTCTTTTGTTCTTGCTTTGCGTTGCAGGCGGGCTCTACTGGTTTTCTTCGCTTCAAAGCTCATCTACTTCCGTTTTTGCTCTCGACGTTTATAGCGGCGAGGCCCACGTTTCGGGCGCAGCAGTGCGCGTATATTCCGGAAATAACTTGGTTTTCCAGACTCAGACTGACGCTACTGGAGTAGCCAAGTTTTTTGGCCTTCCCAGCGGCAAGTTGAGGTTTGTTGTTTCTGCCGAAGGATTTGAGGACAGCGCCAAGGAGTTCGAGGTTAAACTGCGCAGGACTGGCTCGATGGAATTAATGTGCGTTGGCGGCGCGTGCGGAGCAAGTTTTCCGACTCCGCTTCCTAAGGTTTCGCCCTCTGGATCTTTGTCATTCATGCCTCAGCCCACGGAGCCATCCGTAGCAATAAACTCGATTCCCACTCCTGATGAGCCCACCCTGCCGGATTCAGTTGGGTTTTCAGTGAACTTGAAGGACAAGACGACTGGAAAAATAGTGCCGGGCGCGTTAGTCGAACTGAGGCATAAGCTTACTGGCGTTTTGGTTGCAAACGCTACGGCCAATTCTGTAGGCTCGGCGCGTTTTCCTTCGCTGCCTTACGGCAAGAACGTGTACGTGGTAGTCAAGGCAAAAGGGTTTTTGAAATACAACAGCCTTGATGAAGAACGGCATTTCGTGCTTACCGACGAGTTGCTCGAGATAACCGTCTTGCTCTCGCCGGAAGTGCCGGAACAGTTGGATTACTCGCTTTTGCAGGTTTTCGACGATAATGGCGCTCCATTGTCAGCCGTTGCCGACATATATCTGAACAATTCGGCCGACGTTTTTTCAACTGTCGTTATTTCACCGACTGCGAATGTTTCAGTTCCAAAAGGCACGCGTGTGACTGCAGTTGTTTACATCCCGGGCGACTTGTCTTACGGGACTTCGAGAGTTACGTTCAATTCCGGCGAGACGCTTGTGACAGTAACGCTTCATAAGCTAGTCGTTCCGCCGTCAAGCCTTTCCTCTTGCCAGATAATTCTTCCCGGGTCTGGTGAAATCTTGCTCGAGCCGGGAGACCGGGTGCCGGTAACGGTGCAGTTGTCCGCAAGGCCTTCGACGCCTGTAAACGTTTCGTGCGGGGGTGCTCGCGCGTTTTCTTCATGCATAGGCGACGTGTGCTTCACGCAGTGCGTCTTCGATTCGTTGGGCACTAAGTTCATTCGTGCAGTTTCTGGCAACGTCTCGTGCGTTTCTTCAAGGACGGTTCGCGTTGAAAGTGGAGTCGCCCCGTCTTTTTCTGTCGCGCTTTCCCCGGCTTCAATCGCCGTGGGTGCAACGACGCGCGTGGTATTGGCCTACGCCAACGCCGACCCTTCGGCCGGAGTTGCAGTCTCGTGTGGTGACGGTTCTTCCCCGAAAGTTCCAACATGCGATTCAGTCTTGTCGCAGTGCTTTACGCAATGCGGGCCTTATTCTTCAGCAGCAAGCCGCAGCATTGTTGTTACGTACAATTCTTCGCAAGTGGCTTCCGCAACCCTGCAAGTGGGCGTCGGCCCTTCGTGCGCAGTTCAAGCAATGCCTTTGTTTCCCTTCTCCGGCCAGCCCGTTCAAATCACGGTGGTCTACAATTATTCTCAGCCTATTTCTTCCATGAATATTGCCTGCGGTGCTAACGTGGTTGCCGCAACTTGCAATGGTGCTTTGTCGAGAGGGTCGTGCAGTGCTTTGTGTTCGTTTGACGATGACGGGTCGTACGCAGTAGGCGCGAGTTCCGGTTCGAACCCGCGCTGCGGTACTACTGTGACTGTAAGGCTTCCGCCGACTAATGTTACTCGGTGTGGAGATAGCTTTGGTACTCAGGTGGGCAGTTGTTCTCTAAGCCGTCCGATTTATTGCGCTACGGGCGGTATTCTTGAAAGCCGTGCGAGCGCTTGCGGCTGCCCCGTTGGTTGGAGAATTTCTCCTTTCGACCCGGACTTTTGCGAGAAAGCGCCGGTTGTCGGCGTGATTGCGTTTAACGGTACACGCCCGCTTTTGGTCAATCTTACTGACGGCGCGCTGCCGGGTGCGACGCACGCGGTTGTCCTTTTCAATCAAACTATTTTGCCGCTCCAGTTAGTGGGCGGAGTTCCAGTTGGAGCCGACGCGCTGGCCGCGCTTTACGGCGGTTCGCTTGTTTCTGCTCGTGCTTCCGCCTCGGGAATTTCTGGCGCCAATTCAGTAGTGGCTTTGCTTTCGAACGGTTCGCTTTCAATCTCGCCGGTCTTGGGCGGGCTTGTTTCTGCGCCTGCAAAAAGCGTTCTGGTCTCTCAAGCTTCAGGCCCGGGCTTTGCGGACGTAGTGCAAAATGGATTGTTGTTGGGCGCGCAATCGCTTGTTTCAGTGGCTGGGGCTACCGGGGGCGGCATAATTTTTGTTACGCTTGGCGGCGACCCTTATTACTGTAGCGACGGTACTCCCTCCGGCCAATGCACTTTAGAAAAGCCTTTCTTCTGCAACCAAGCCGGGCAGAGAGAGCCAAACGCGCTGCTTTGCGGTTGCCCTGCTGGATGGCGCGTCTCGCAATCTGACTCTTCACAATGCGTGCCGCTGCCGCCAGCACTTTGTTCAGACGGGACGCTTTTAGGCAATTGTTCTCTCCAAAAACCTTTGTATTGTTCTGACGGCGTTCTAGAGCCGCTTGCTTCAATTTGCAGTTGCCCGCAAGGTTCCACTCGATTGGGCGAGCAGTGCGTGCCGCAAAATAACAATTGTGTTGATGGAGCTCCCGTAAATTCTTGTTCCGACTATAAGCCGCTTTACTGCAATTCGCAGAAGATGCTTGTTGTGCGTTCCAGCCAGTGTGGCTGCCCGCTAGTCAACGGCATTCAGTTCATTCCGGACGGCGAGTCGTGCCAGCCGCCCGCGCCTGTCTTTTGTTCGGATGGAAGGACGCGGCCTGCAAATTGCAAGGTTGCCGACAGCCCGTGGTATTGTTCTAACGACGGTTCTTCCTTCTCTAGCAATGCGTCCGTTTGTGGTTGTCCGGTTGTCAACGGCGTTCAACTGATAGCACTGGACGATTTGTGCGTCCCGCCTTCGTCGGGCGTCTGCCCTGATGGCGTAACCCTGCCAGGCGCCTGCAAGCTTGATGCCAAGCCGCTTAAGTGCAATGCAGACGCTGGCGGATACACGGAAAAGGCTTCTCAATGCGGTTGTCCGGCAAACCAGATGGCCGTTGGTGATGCGTGTGTTTCTTGTTCGGCGCAAGGGTGCGGGGTAACAACTTGCACTGGAGGGACTTCAGTTGGACAGTGCGCCGCGTCTAAGCCCATATACTGCAACGAACAGGCGCAGCTTGTAGAAAACGCGTCTTCGTGCGGCTGCCAATCAGGGTTTGTTGCGTTGGGCGAGAGTTGCGTGCTCTCTGGCGTTACGAATTGTACTGACGGTTCGAGCTTGCTTTCTTGTTCGTCCTCGCTTCCACTTTACTGCCGTGGTGATGGCTTGCTTGAAAGCAAGGCAAGCGTGTGCGGTTGTCGCCCCGGCTATTACGTCAACGGCGAGTCGTGTTTGCCTGTCTCGGTTGTTACTCATTGCTCCGACGGCACTGCGTTGGGTGCCTGCTCGGCATCGAAGCCGCTTGTATGCAATTTGCAGGGAATCCTGCTTGAACGGCCTTCCATTTGTGGTTGTCCAACCGGGACTTACGTTTTCGGCGATACTTGCGTGCCCAACCAAGTCATCAACCCGCCGGTGTGCACTGACGGGACGCCCACTGGAAACTGTTCGTCGTCAAAACCATTGTTCTGCGACAACGGCATTTTGGAGGAGCGTGCGGGGTTGTGTAACTGTCCTGCCGGATTTGAGGCAGTCGGCGACTCTTGCGTAATAATTTTTGTTCCGCCCCAGCATTGTGCCGACGGAACGCACGTTTTGTCTTGCTCGTCATTAAAGCCGCTTTTCTGCACTGCCCAAGGGACGCTTGTATCAAATGCAACTGGCTGTGGCTGCCCGCCGGGCAAGAGCGTGTCTGGAGACGAGTGCGTGTGCACTGGTTGCAGTTCGTGCGTTGACGGGTCGGCGATTAACTCTTGCGCTATAACCAAGCCGCTTTATTGTTCGGGTGACGGTTCGCTTGCAGAGAAAGCTTCGTCGTGCGGCTGTCCTGCAGGTTTTGTCCGCAACGGCGAGTCGTGCATTGAGCAGACTATTACCCAGTGTCCTGATGGAACTCCGCTTAATTCTTGTTCGGCCAACAAGCCTTTGCGTTGCCAGTTTGATGGCACTCTAGTGGAAAAGGCGGTTCAATGCGGCTGCCCGACGGGCTTTCACGTGGTTGGAGAAGCTTGCGTTGAAGATGGCGTCATTCCGTTGCCGTGCGCAGACGGCACGCTTTCCGGTTTCTGTTCGTTTTCAAAGCCGTTGTTGTGCGAAGACTCTTCTTTAGAGCCGCGCGCCGCGACTTGCGGCTGCCCGCCTGGTTTTGCTCCGGCCGGCGACTCTTGCGTTTTTGTGTCCACTTTCAGTTGTTCCGACGGAACGCCTTACGCGACTTGCCTTTCTTCCCAGCCCCTTTACTGTTCTGCTTTTGGCGTGCTTGCCGACAATGCAACTTTTTGTAGCTGCCCGCCGTCATTCCACCAGTCGGGTGAATCGTGCGCGCCCAACGGAGTCAATTCTTGTTCGGACGGCACTTCGCTGAATTCTTGTTCTTCCACGCCGCCACTTTACTGCAATTCTTACGGTTTGCTGGAGGAAAAGGCGTCGCAGTGCAATTGTCCTGCAGGAAAAACGCAGTCTGGAGAGAATTGTGTCACCATTCCTCCGCTTGCCGAGTCTTGCGCGGTTTACGCCCAGCCGCAGACCGTTGCAGGCGGCCAAACAACTTCGCTTATAGTCGCATTTGCAGGCTTCTTGCCGCGTCCTGTAGCGTCGTCCGTTTCTGTACTGTGCCAGCCGGGAGTTTCCGCGCCAGTTTCGTACGATTCAGGAATGTCGGCGTTTATCGCAAACTGTTCTTACGCGCAATCTGCGAGCCAGTCCGAAGAATATTTCTCTGCATCGATTTCCTTTAATGGCAGTGCGATTCCCTGCTCGACTGGCTTGTCGGGCTTTGTTACCGTTCTGGCTTCTCCTCCCTCTGTTTGTGGCGATGCTGCGGGAACGGCCGTTGGCCGTTGTGTTGTGGGGCTCAAGCCAAGTTATTGCGCGTTGTTCGGCAGTGATTATACGGGGTATGCCGTTGCGTTAATCGACAATTCTTCACAATGCGGCTGTCCGGCGAACTATGATCTGGATGGAGATTCGTGCAGGGCACTCACCCCTCCAAACGAGTGCACGGATGGCACGCCAATAAACGCGTGCGCAACTTCCTCGCTTTTGAGGCAGCCTTGGTACAAGTGCCAGCCCGATCCCTTGGACCGTTACGTGTTGACGCTTGAACCTTCGGCGTCGCAATGCGGCTGCCCGCAAAACAGGGTTCAGGTCGGTGAAGACTGCTTGCTTCCTTTAGGAGGGATGATTGACATTTCCAGTCCTGCCGGGACGCCCAAGACTACCGAGTCAATAGGCTTGACTGCGACTTTCAGCAATTTTAATTTTGACGTTCTTTCCGCGCTTTCGCAAGCGCCGCCGTCTGTTGTCTGCGCTTCGACAGACCAGAGCGCGGAACTTCCCGCAACTTTCGACGTTGCTTCGTGCTCGCCAGTCTCGGGTCAGAATGGCGCAGTTGCCTGCCAGCTTTCTTGCGCCTATCCTGCCAGCGGCAGGGGCGCGAAGTTCGTAGACCTGAACTTTACTTTCGCCCAAAAGACCTGGAATACTCACAGCCAGGGTTTCATAGTAGAAGGGTGGCCTGCAGGTTTCTGCAACATGAGCGCAGCCAATCCGAACATTCGAGTTGGCCAGAGCACTGACGTTACGGTTTCGTTCAAGGCGCCGTTTGACCAGTCCGGCAACCGCCTGCCGCTTTCGACTTACAATAACGTGCTTTCGTGTGGAACTGTTGCCTCGCCTCAAGGTGGTCTTGTAGAAATACCGCCCCAATCGCCGATTTCTTGTTCTGGCAACGAGGGCGATTGCACCGCAGTTTGCAAGTATGATGCTTCAAGCATTGACCTTACCGTCACCAGCGCGACAACTCCGACTTTCTCTGCCCTTGAGGGAAGCGAATTCGCGTTTTCCTGCCCGCTTCCCCAGCAAATAGTCTTCCAAGACATTGCCGCAAGAGTCAACGTGTCTGTGGCTTACGAAGGGATTCCGGTTCCCGGCGCAACCGTGACGTTGTCCGAGAACTTTACTGGCGGCGGTACGCAGCGCTGCAACTCGGCAGTAACTGACGATGCCGGCCGCGCGAGCTTCTCTTATTGCGACACTGACGGCGGCCGCAGGACGCTCCTGCTTAATACGCCCGTTTTCGCAGCTGCGGTTGCCGAAGTGAGCGCGCTTGGCAATGTTGTCGACTTGGAGGGCGTGTCGCCCACTCAAGTATTGCAAGTGGCATTCAACGCAGGCACGAATCAACTAGCCGTTTCAATAGACCTTCCGCCGGCCAAAGTGGATGCAAGCGTTATTGATGCGCTTACGCTTGACGTGACTCCAGAGCTTTCCTCGACCTTGTTCAAAGTTTCATGCCCTCAGATAGACGTTGGGGTGCCAAACACTTTCTCTAGCGCGCTTCGCCAAGTTGGTTCTTGCACGGGCTTTCACTGCATTGTGCCGACAAAGGCTTCAGTTGCCGGCTGTGAAGTCAACGCGAGCGCCGTCGGTTATTATTCTTCGGTATATCCCCAGGAGACGGCTTCTCCAGACCCGCTTGACTTGTCCAGGCATATTGTCCCGATTCAAGCAAAACTAGTGCCCCTCGACTTTCCGGGAAGTTCTTTCGAGGAACTGGTTTCAATAGTCGACGTGGAAGGCGTTTCGGGCACTGTGGGCGCAAGCCTGCCGTTGCAAGGATTGTCGCTAAAGAAAGGGTTCCAGTACTTGGCGACAACGCGTCTGACTAGCCTCAAGCCCTCGAACCAAGTTGCAGCATTCTACCAGCCTTCAAGCGACAAGCGCTCGTTAATTTTCGCGGAAGACAACGTGGTGGACAAGAGCCCGTATTATTACGCTCTTGATTCGGTTGGCCAGCTTAACAATGACATGGCGCAATGCTCGGCAACCGGAATAGATTTCAGCGGCCCTTCGTTTTTCGAGTGGCTCGAAGTGCGTTTCTACAATTTAATTTCCTTGCAGCCCTTGCCGCCAACTGAACTGGGCTTCCGCTTTTTGCCCAACGAAGGAGTTGGCGGAACTACGGATGAAATGGGAATTCGCAGTTTTACCTATTCTTCCACAAGCAAGCCCAACTACGTGCTCAACCCTTACGACTTTGCCTCGTTAGATTCCTCGCTTGGCCGCATTCCCTATTGCAGGGCAACGATGGACAAGACACCTTATTCGCTTTCAGAGTCGGTGAGAAGCTGCAATGACGGCTATTCATATTGCATTGAAAACGTGTTTTCGCAAGGAGGGCTTGCAACTGCAAGGGGAGACGGGTTTATAGCACAAAGCGCGCAGTACTGCGATCCAGTTCGCAACCCGAACCATTGCGTGCAGATTATTGGAAGCTTCAAGCTGTCAAATACCGACTTTTTGAAGCCATTGTTTGACCCGCCGTACACGCTGGCAATAGGCGCCGAGCTCTCGCGCTACCGCCTGGAGGAAGTGCGGTTGTATCCCATCAACAATGGCGCAGCTGCAGTTGTGCTGCGCAATCTTGGCGACCAGGGCGTAACTTCGCGTTCCAATAGTTCTATGACAATTGACCTTTCAGCGCTGTTCGTGCCCAAGCTGGGAGGCTATCCTGTTCCAATTGAAGGCGAAGTGGTGCTGGTTCCCCTAGAGCCAACAGGGACTGGCGAACGCGCAACCGTTCAAATCAACTTTTCTTCGCCCAACAAGAACGTGTCGTTGAGCCAGTGGACGTTAATCCGGCCGCGCATGGACGTTTCTACTAATTGGGGAGAATTGTTTCCGCTTCCCGAAGCGCGCCAGTTGGAACAGCTTGACTCGTTTTCCGCGCATCCGGAAAGGCCTGACGGGTTTTACGTTGTAAGCCCGCTTTCCCTTGAAACTCCATTCGAGGTTTCAGCGTGGAATTGCGAGGGTGTGGACAAAGGCTGGCCGTGCACTCCAGTTTTGGTAAGCTTTTCCGCGTTGGCCTACCAAGACTATCGCAGTGCGGTACTGGTGTTCAACGACACGCTTGACAAGTTCAAGGCGGTTTGGGTGTCATATAATATCACTGGCACTGACGGGCGCATTCGCGTTGAGGCAGACCGCGTGCCAGTGAGTTCAAGCAGCCTCAAGTACAAGCTTGGCCGTGTTTACTCTGGCGAAACGGTGCAGGCAGAAATCGCGCTCGCCCCGCCTTTAGGGGAGGAACAACGAATTCCAGTAGTGATTGCTTTTGCAAACGAGACTAATCCGGCAACTTCTCTTAATGTCACGGTGTTGCTTTCTTCAGTAGTCCGTTACGGAAAAATCCAGCTTGTTGCGCGCGACGCGTTGACCTTAAAGCCAGCTGCAGGCACGCGCTTCGGGCTGTATTATGGCGGATTCAACTACTATTGCGATTATACCGGCGAGACTTCGTGCGTCTACCGCCTCATGCCGGTTGCGTGGAATCCTTCGCCGGCGTGCGCTTACTCTGAAGGCATGGCTGGAAGCGGCTGCGTTAACGTCTCAGTAGTCCCGCCAGGCTATTTTGGTTTTCTTCCAATCGAGCTGGGACTGTCGCAACTAGATTCGGGCGGCGCGTTGTTCGGAGGTTCCATTGAAGCTGGCAAAACAAAACTTGTTTCGGCCAACCTGCAGCGTGAGCCGTTCCCGGTTGGTTGCGTTGACGGGACGTTAAAGAGCCAGTGTTCTGCAAGCAAGCCGAATTACTGCAACAGTGAAGGATTGCTAACTGAACGGCCGGACTTGTGCGGCTGTCCAACTGGAAAGCTCGTCTGCGGCGGGGATTCTGCAATGTACTGCGCGGAGTCCTGCCCGGGTATTTCCTGTTCGGATGGCACTGCCGCAGGTTCGTGTTCTGCAAGCAAGCCGCTTTTCTGCGACAACGGCGTTCCAGAGCCTCGTGCAAGCGTGTGTGGCTGCCCGCAAGATTTTGCTGCGCGAGGCGAGCAGTGCGTTGGGGTTAACTGCGCTGATGGAACTTCCCTCGAATATTGTTCAGTGAACAAGCCGCTTTATTGCGATATACAGGGCCTACTGGTGGAAGAACCCGTTCAATGCGGTTGCCCGCAAGGAATGCGGCCTGAAGGTGGCTCTTGCGTTGTGGTTCCAACTTGCACTGATGGTACGCCTTACGGTGAGTGTTCCAGCGAGAAGCCCAAGTTCTGCAATGCCGGGGCGCTTGTCAGCGACCCTGAATACTGTGGCTGCCAGGTGGGAATGAACTTCTGTCGTGGTTCGAGTGGAGGTTATTGCGCCGCAGAATGCCCGGTTACTTCTTGTTCTGACGGAACGATTTTGAGTTCGTGCTCGGTCAACAAGCCGTGGTATTGTAATGCCGCTGGGGCGTTGGTTTCAAGTCCGGTCAGTCCGGTTGTTTGTGGTTGTCCTTCTGGAGAGCAGGTTTGCGGCGGGGCGGACGGCTCGTATTGTGCTGGTGTTTGTCCGGGCAGTCCTTGCGGCAGTGTGCTTTCAGGTTCGTGCAAGCCTGGAGACCAGCCGCTGTTTTGCGTTGATGGAAGTCTAGAACTGCGTGCTAGCGTGTGCAACTGTCCGGCTGGTTTTGTTGCTGTTGGCGAGGTTTGCGAGCCTGTAGTTACCCCAGTTGCGTGCAGCGATGGAACCGCACTAGGCTTGTGCTCGGATAACCCGCCGTGGTATTGTAATGCCGCTGGGGCGTTGGTTTCAAGTCCGGTCAGTCCGGTTGTTTGTGGCTGTCCTTCTGGAGAGCAGGTTTGCGGTGGGGCGGACGGCTCGTATTGTGCTGGTGTTTGTCCGGGCAGTCCTTGCGGCAGCTTGATTTCAGGTTCTTGCAAGGCCGACGGCCAGCCTTTGTTCTGCGAAGATGGCAGCCTAGTTCCGCGTGCGGGTGTTTGTGGTTGTCCGGCAGGGTTTGAAGCTTTGGGCGATTCTTGCGTGCCAATCGTTCCGCCCAGTCCGTGTTCTGATGGTACGGTTTCCGGCGCCTGCTCTGTTTCAAAGCCTTCTTTCTGCAGCGCAGGACAGCTCGTCCCGCGGGCGCACGTTTGTGGTTGTCCGGGAGGCATTATTCCAAACGGCGACATTTGCGGCTGCGATGCGGGCACTATTTTTGGCCAGTGTTCAACTGATTTGCCCAACTTGTGTGGCAATGACGGCGTGTTCGTGCCAGACCCCCAGGTTTGTGGTTGTCCCCTCAACGAGAATATCTGCACTGCGCCAGACGGTTCGCATTTCTGCTCAACTTCTTGCAGTGCAATTGTTTGTCCAGAAGGCTTTATCGAAGTTGACGGAGTTTGCAAGGAGCTTTCCTGTTCTGACGGTACGACTTATGGCGTTTGTTCAACCAACCAGCCTTTCTTGTGCGACAGCGGCAGGTTGGTTGAAGCGCCATTGCAGTGTGGTTGCGCAAGCGGGCTGAACTTATGTTCGGGATCGTATTGCGCTGTAAGCTGTAGCTTGGGAACTTGTTCGGATGGCACGCCTTTTGGCGCGTGTTCTGAAAGCCAGCCAATGTTGTGCGTTGGTTCAAGCAGTGGCGGTGTTTTAGAGCAGCGCGCATACACTTGTGGTTGTCCTGCAGGGTTTACGGAAAACGGTGACGAATGCGTTTGCGCAAGCGGCTTATGCCCGGCTTGTTCTGACGGCACCGCTCTTAACTCGTGTTCCTCCAGCCAGCCGTATTATTGTGATGCTGACGCGAGTTTAGTTGAAGACCCTGTACAGTGCGGGTGCAGTGGGTCTTTGCAGGTTTGCGGCAGTTCAAATGGAAAGTATTGCGCGGCGTCTTGTACCGGCCTTTCTTGCCAAGACGGCACGGTGACGGGCTTTTGTTCTTCCGATAAGCCCTTGTTCTGCGAGAACGGCGTGTTCGACGTTCGGGCGAGCGTGTGTGGTTGTGCAACTGGCTTTGAAACAATGGGCGAACAGTGTGTGCTGATTCCAGTATGCTCTGACAATACTCCGTCCGGCAGCTGCTCGCAGCAAGCTAGCATGTTGTGCGACAACGGCGTTCTTGAAAGCAGGGCGTCAGTGTGCGGCTGTGGCGAGGGCTTTGCGGCTTATGGCGATATTTGCCTTCCTATAAATTCAGCGGTCCAGATTCAGGCAATAACTCTCGTCGATAATTCTGGCGCAGAGGTGTGCACTTTCTCGCGGTTCGCCACGTCGCTTGCCGACTGCATTGCCGGACAAGTCATTCTCAAGAAGGGCACGCCTTATCGGGCAAAAGTGCAGGGACTCATGTCGAACGGACACTGGGGCGGGCTATACTTTGCGGTTGGTGGCAATACTGTTGAAGCAAAAATAACAGGCGTTTCAGGTTCGCTTGTCGGAGCCGGCGGCAGCAGGCCTGTTCTTGCAATCGCGGCTTCACCGCAAAATTCGAGTTGCAGTTCGTTTGAACGTCTTTCTGCTTTCGTTCCACTCTCCGAACCAGGCTCAGCTTCCATAGCATCGCACCCCTTGTTGGATGACGGCGCCAGCTGGGTCGAGTTGTTGGCAGACGCTTCCTCGCAGGCGGGGCCACGGGGAACTGCGCCGTTTACTTCCGAATTCAACTTCATAGTTTTGGGCGAGTATGCAAAAGACTCAATAGGCCTGTCTTTCGGTGCTTTCCTTTCCAACGTGACTCCTACCGGTGAAGTATTCCTCCGCGACCCGCCGGACGACTCGTACGGCTATGCATGGTCTACGGTAAACAAGGCGTGGTGCGAGGCAAACGCGCTGACTATTTCGGCGCAAGTTTCTTCGCCATCAACCGGTTGTTCCAACCCGGGCTGCGTTACAATCTCCGTAAGCCAACGCGAAAGCGTCGCTCCATCTCCGCCCGACGGGTTTGAAGTGCTTTCCAGTAATACGTGGTCCACGTTTTCTTCCGAGCCCTACCCGCCGATAAAAATGGGTTTCTCAATTGACTTGCGTTCCAGCCCTGCAGGCGGCTCGTTCAAACTGGTTTCACCTGGCGGCAACATTCAAGCAACCGCAGTTCGCTTTACGAAGTTCTGCGGCCTGCCGCCATCGCAATTTCCTGTTCTAGACCTGCAGGGGGCATTGTGCCCCCGTTTGGTCCTGAAGATTATTTCTTACCTAAACGCTCATACCAGCCTGCCTTTTTGTGGCACGCCGGGTTACGACAGCGCCATCGACGTTAATGGAGATGGCATGTTGTCCCCCCCGGACGTCTTGATTGCAATTAACGCTGCCAATTCCCGGTTGTCTGGCGATTGGTGCAGGCAAATGTGGGAAAGGCCTTCATTCAACGAGTGTGGCAAGGCAGTGTGGGTTCCGTTCGGCGAAACAGTATTTGGCACTGACGCTTGCGTTGATGTATTGGGCCAAAACAATTGGTTTAGTCAGTCCAACGACATTGAGGGCGAATTCGACCTAACCGCTTTTGCGGAGTCCCCCCGCTCGGACATCGGCTTGTCTTTGTCAAACCCGATTGGCGAGACTAAGTTTGACACTTGGTTGAAAGTGATAAACTCGGCAGACCTCAACTATTCAAACTACGCAATAGTGTCTTCGTCAGTATACCAAAGCAAGCCCGGCTTTACTCCTAACAGCGCAGAATGCTCTCCGTTTACGCGGTCCTGCTCTGCTGCAAACTTTGTATCCACTTTCGGCGCTGAAGGGTGCAACGACTTGGGCGTTGACAACGCCTTCCAATACCCTGCGTTGGCGCGCACTCCGCGGTGCCACGCTGGCTGGCTGGAATTCAAATACGGGATTACTTCGAAAGTGAACGCGCCTGATTCTAGCGCTTCCTTCCAGTTGCTTTACGGCGACGCGGTGTTGCCGCAGATTCCTTCTGCCGAAATAAGCACGCCGCTTGCCTTGTTTACTATAACCAAGACTCTTGCAGACGGTTCACAGGACGTTATTACTGCCGACGTAAATGACTACCTCTTGTTTGATGTAAATACCTTCGCCAAGTACCTTAACGTTTCAATTGGCGCCATGAACATTGGTGACACCGCCGAAATAGTTGTTAGGGTGAACCCGAAGAGCTCGGGGCTTTTGAGCGCAATACTTCGGTTTAACAACGGGGACGAAACGGTACTCAAACAGAATTTCGTCATAGGCGGCAGCAAGGTTCAAACCACGGTTTGTCCCGGCCCCAGCTGCCCTGACATTCTAGCACTCCATCCGTGCGGCAAGGGCCAGCTAGACTTTTCCGCTTCTTCCCAGACTCAGACGAGCATCGTGCCTTCGTGCCTTAACACTACGCTGGTTGTAGACCCAATCTTTCCCGCGGATGCCATACCCTTGAAGGTCAGTGGCGACTTCAAGGCAGTTTGTTCCGGCGGCAACGACCCGTTCAAGTCTGGCTTGTTCAAGTTCGAGAAGATTGCCGCTTCTGAGATTCCTAAAGGCAGCCGTGCTCTTGACCCGACCGACCTTGATTTGACGGCTTTAGAGAACGGGTTGCTCGCATTCAATGGAGCCGGTTTTGGCACCAACCGCGACCGCAAGATTACGCGAGGCAACAACATAGTGTGGCCGGACGAGCCGGCAAGGCCGTACGCCCCTGGCGAGGAAATTGGACGGATAAACCTGGTAATGCAGTGTTCGAATACGCCTTCCAAAGTTACAATTCTCGTCAAACTGGTTTCCGGCTATCTTTCGTCAAGCGCTGGCCTCAACGCAATTCCGGCAGTTGACGCGAGCACTGCAATGTACAGCCGCGACCCACGCAGGCTGGGTTGGGCGCTCTACAACGGGCAGTTCCCCGAACAGCTGGTGGTTCAAGCGGCAAACGAGCCGAGAACGGTTGCGCTTGCTTTCAACCCCAAGGACCGCGTCAAATACTTTACGCTCAACCCGTTTGAGTCTAAGAGGACTGCCGGTTCTTATCCCCTGCAAGTGTATTCCGCTTCATCACAGCCCGCAACGCAGGCCGTTTCGGGGTGCATTAAGTGCGGAAACATTTGCGTGGCCAGCACGGCCGGGCTTTCTTCCTGCACGTATTCCACTGAGAGTTTTGCTTGCAATTTAGTGGCAGGAGTTTGCATCAAGCAGATAACGGGCAAGCCTGCGCAGCCTTTGCCGCTCGCCGCAAATTCCACTAGCGTGAAGGCGGCTGGAGGCGTAACGCTCGTCCAGTCAGACGGGCTGCGGCCGGGAAGCACCGAGGCGCAATTGATTGGGCGCGCTTACCAGTTGCCCGAACTGCAGTCGTTTGGCTTTGGTTCGAACGGAGCTGCAACTACCAACAATACTTGCAGTTTGTTGAACTACCGCAGCACTGCTTACGCTACTATTCCGTCCTTGTTCAAGTCGTTCGCAAGGGAAGTTGGGGTGAGCACTGCATTTAGAAGAACAAAACGCCCCGACGATGTCGTGGCCTGCGCATACGCCAAGAAGAACCCGCCGTTCTACTGCGATTCAAGCCTCAACGTGATTCCCAATGCCGAGGCGTGTGGTTGCCCGTCCGGCTTTTCCAAGGACGAGATAGCGCCCGCGCCGTCGCGCTCGTGTGGCTCTCTTGGCTGCATTGCCTTTGAAGTTTTCCAGCAAGAAAAGCCAGTTCCAAAAGTTGGCGGCAAGTACGTGGTAATCTCAAAGGCCGAATGGGAGGCGCAAACTAGCGAGCCGTACCCTCCAATAGCTGTTTTATTAACTGCGGATGTGGCCGGTTTGAATAATCCTGCTGCAGAGTTCTTGGTGAACGGTGCAGCATACGCCGTGAACATCACCAATCGCAGCGTATTTTTGCATTACGCGACTTTTGGCAGAGGCCACGAGGTTGAGGACAGTGAATACTATTTTGATGCCCGCAGGATGTGGACTGTCGTCTTCTCGAGTTCGGTAGAACGTATTACTGCCAGGGTAGAGTTGGAAGCGTCAGGCTCTAGCGATGTAGTGTCCTCCTTTAGCGTAACGAACTTTAACGGACAGATGTTGCAGTCCAAGGCTTACATTACTTTGTCGCCCGTTTCCCCGCAGGTTCTCTTA